>WUUC01016627.1_pt1 | contig 10749 bp, 11 predicted proteins | sample 6278441 | NCBI WGS metagenome assembly WUUC01 (sample SAMN13675441, study PRJNA597444) | soil metagenome | isolation source: soil | place: USA: Washington | collected 2017-10 | reverse complement strand
TCAGCGGCGGCTTCGTCCCCTACTGGCTCGGCGGCGCGGTCGTCGCGGTCGTCGTGATGAGCTACGTCTTTTTCGGGGGGATGCGCGGCACGGCTTGGGTCAACACGTTCCAGACTGTGCTCTTCCTCGTCTTCGGCGTCATCGCTCTGGGCGTCATCGGCGCGGGGATGGGCGGCTTCCGCGCGTCGGCTGAAGCGCTCGGCTCCGCGCCCGCGACCTCTTGGCTTCTGACGCGCGAGCGCATCTCGCCGTACTACTTCTTCAGCTACACGTTCATCCCGCTCTCGGCCATCGCCTTTCCGCACATCCTCATCTTCTGCCTCACGGCGAAGAAGATGGTGCAGTTCAAGAAGACGGTCATCTTCTATCCGCTCTGCATCCTCTTCATCTGGCTGCCGTGCGTCTTTCTAGGTGTGATGGCGAACCGCGTCTCGGACGTGCCAGCCATCCGCGCCAAGCAGGAGGCCCGCCGCGTCCTTGCCACGCAGGGCAAGGCGATGGAGCCCGCGCAAAGAGACGAGCTGCGCGAGCGCGCCTCCGGCGACGACGTGATTCTGCTCTTGCTCCAACGCTACGCGCCTCTGTGGCTCGCTGGCATCCTCGGCGCTGGCATCATGGCGGCGGTGATGGCGAGCGATTCGCAGATTCTGGCGCTCTCGACGATGTTCACGGAGGACGTGTTCGCCTTCTATGGAGGCAAGCGGCGCTTCGGCGAATCCGTGCAGGTGCAGACGGGCCGGGCCTTCGTCGTCCTCCTCACGATACTCGCCTATCTCGTCGCGCTGCGTGCGCCCGAGACCATCTTCGAGATTGCGATTCAGTACGCTTTCTCCGGCTTCGCCTCGCTCTCGCCTTTGATGGTCGCGGCGCTCTTCTGGCGCGGCAGCACCAAGTGGGGCGCGCTGGCCTCGACCGTCTGGGTGGCATGTGCCGTGGCGGCGGTCGCCTTCTTCCAGCAGACCGTGCCCGCCCCTGCGCCGGGGCCGCCGCTCGTCGTCTGGACTCTCGGCGGCGTGGAAATCCTCGCGCGCACCCCGAGCGGCACGTCGGTCTACGGCTTCATGCCCGTCGTCCCGATGGTAATCGTCTCCGCCTTCCTCATGGTCGTCGTCTCGCTCGTCACCTCCAAGCCGCGACAGGCGACGCTGGAAAAATATTTCTCCAAAGCGTAAACCACGCCGAGGGGTTCGGTATAACATGCAGTTGAAGGGTGGAAGAAGAAAGCTCGTCTTTCACTCTTCGACGCGGAGGCGGGCCGAAACCGCGCCGCGCAATGGTTGGTGTAACAGCTTCCGCTCACGGGCAGGCATCAATCGTGTCATCTCACGAACCCGCTCAAGCAGCTATTGATTTCTCTTTGCTACGATAATAAGGTGTAACTGAATATGTCTTGAGTCTCACCTCGAACATGGTTCGACTTAAAGGGGCGGCTCAACCCCGAATCGAATATCGTCTGCGTGTCCCCTATGAAACATCTCATCCTCAAATACTCAACCCTCGCCGGATTATTAGGAGCAGTCGCATGGTTTGTGTCGGCCCCTGACTGGGAGCCGGTTATTGCCATCGTGGGAGCATTGGCCGCCTTCGTTACGTTGTCCGAGAGTTTTTCGCGAACCCCACAGGTCGAAGGCAGGTGGGAGTATACTGTTGTTACAGGCGATGCCGAGTTCAGCCACAAAGGTGATTGTTATATTAAACAGGAGGGAGAGAAACTCCGAATTCAGGGTGCTCGTCGTTACAGTTGCGCATTGAAAGCTCGCCGCAAGGTTTGCAAGAGCGTCAATATTTCATGGGAATCAGACTGGGCGCATTTGTACGACGATAATGTTCTTAGATTCGAGTATCACATCGCAATCGCGGAGCCTCGACGTGGAGGCGCATACATCGATGCGATTTGCCGCCTCAATATCACTTCCCCAAAACCATCTGAGATGACGGGCAACTATTACATGCTGCCTCCTTTTGCTGAGGCGACCTTGAATTGCAAGTGGGGAACCATCACCTTTCGCAGACTGGAAGCGGGGGCTGAGCTGTTGCCGCCAATCGACTACACGCCGGATGACAAGCAACTTGAAATGCAGAACGCTTAAGTACACTGATGCGCGCCTTTTGTCCGGTGGTGAATGCGCGTCCCAAAGCGTTGCCAGAAGTTTCATTCAGCCCGACCGCTCGACAGGAATTCCTTCATCAAGGCCGACGGGTTTCTTGTCAGATACCGCGCGCTCATGAAAGGTCAATCGTTCGTTGCGCGCTTATCTCCCGCTTTGATTTAAATCATGAAAAATTCTGACCGCCGAAACTCTCTCGCGCCCTCGTCGGAAGCTCCACAGCAAAGACAGGGTGTTTTGGATGAAGCGCGGGCGTTGTTCCGGCGCGGGATGGATGAAGCGAACCGCCAAGCGGAGTCGGAGCGGAAAGAGGCGGGCGAGCGTGGGCCGTTCGCGCGGCTTCTGCTCACGCTCACGATAGCGGCGTGCCTGCTCGCGGCGGTGACGGGAATCTACGGGGCTTACAATTTCCCTGACGCGCCCTTCAAGCAGACCGGCGCGGGGTACGCGGGCAAGACCGGCAAGCCGCATACGCGCGAAGAGTTCGAGGCGTTCATCCTCTGGCAACGCGCGATGTTCATCGTCTTCCCTGCGGCCTTCGTGCTCGGCTTCGCCTGCGCGACGACGAAGTGGCTGAAGGGGCGCGAGAGGTGATGAGCTTGCGGACGGTAACTGCGACTAGATATGTGACGCCTCTGCGCGAGGGCGGCTCGCTTCCGGCAATCGTCGAAGCCGACGACGACGGGATGTACGTGCTCAAGTTTCGCGGCGCGGGGCAGGGGCCGAAGGCTCTCGTCGCGGAGTTGTTGGCGGGCGAGATAGCCCGCGCGGCGGGGCTGCCCGTGCCCGAGATAGTCTTCGTCGAACTCGACCCTGAGCTTGCGCGCACAGAGCCCGACCCGGAGATACAACACCTCATAAGGGAGAGCGCAGGTATGAACCTCGCGCTCGACTATCTGCCCGGCTCCGTCATGTTCGACCCCGTGGCCGAGCGGCCCGACGCCGGGCTGGCTTCTTCCATCGTCTGGCTCGACGCCTTCGTTGCGAACATGGATCGCACGCCGCGCAACACCAACATGCTCATGTGGCATCGGCGGCTCTGGCTCATCGACCACGGCGCGGCCCTCTACTTTCAGCACGCTTGGAACAGCTTCCTCGAACGCAGCCGCGACGCCTTCCCAATGATTAAAGACCACGTCCTGCTTCAGTTCGCGGGCTCGCTCGAAGAAGTTGACTCGAAGATGACGGAGCGGCTGACGCCGGAGATTATCGGCGGCATCGTCGGGCAGATTCCCGGCGCGTGGCTGTCGGAAGACCCTTCGCTCGGCGACGCTGCGGCGCAGCGCGACACATACAGAGAGTTCCTGCTCAGACGGCTTGAGCCGCCGCACGTTTTTCTGGAGGAGGCGATTCGTGCACGAACATTGTACGTATGATTACGCCACGATACGCGTCGTCCCGAAGGTCGAGCGCGAAGAGTTCATCAACGTTGGGGTGATAGTCTCATGCCCCGCCAAAAAATTTCTCGAAGCCCGCATCGAGCTTGACGAGCGGCGACTGCTGGCGCTCGACCCGACGCTGGATGTCGAATCAATCCGCGCGCACCTCGCGACCATCCCCGCGATTTGCGCGGGCGGCAAAGACGCCGGGCCGATTGGCCGTCTGTCGCAGAGGGAGCGCTTTCACTGGCTCGTCGCGCCCCGCAGCACCATCATCCAGACCTCGCCCGCGCATACGGGCTATTGCAGGAATCCTTCGGACGTGCTTGAGCGCCTGCTCGACACGATGGTGCGGCCTGCTCACGCGGAACCAGACGCGGCTGAGACGAAATCGGATTGAGCGGCGCGCGTATGATTGAGAGGACGAAAGCTTTCATCAAAACCTCGTTCCCCGGCGGCGTGAGGATTTATCGACGGTTCAGGGATGCCGTGCAAACCATCGGCTCAAGGGCTCCGCGTATGGAAGACATCTTCTCTGACATTTACAGGAACAACGCTTGGGAAGACCCGGAGTCGGTTTCCGGTCACGGCTCGACGCTCGCACGCACCGAGGTCATCAGGAGCGAGTTGCCGAACCTGCTCGAAAGCGTCGGCGCTCGCTCGCTGCTCGACGCCCCCTGCGGCGATTTCAAATGGCTCCAACACGTCGGGCTTGGCGAAATCGAATACACGGGCGCAGACGTGGTGACGGAGCTTATCGAGCGTAATCGAAAGTTGTACGGCGGCGCGCGAAGGAGCTTCGTCGTCTTGGACATCACGAGCGACAGGCTGCCGAAGGCTGATGTGATTCTGTGCAGAGACTGCTTCATACACCTCTCCTACGAGCACATCCGCGTGGCGGTCGCCAACTTCAAGGCCAGCGGCTCGGCGTTCCTGCTCACGACCACGCAGGAGACGGTTTGGGAGAACACTGACACGGAGACCGGCGGCTGGCGTCCGCTCAATCTGCGCCTGCCGCCTTTCAATTTTCCGGAGCCCCTGCGCTTAATCACAGAGAACGAAGACCACGGCAAATGTCTGGGCATGTGGAGCCTCGAACAGTTATAAGCGAGCTAAAGCGAGAGAGCATCGGCCCGCGTTTGACTGAGGCGCAAGGGCTCAGCTCTCGAAAGGTTTTCTGACAAGTAATTCGAGTCGAGCGCGTGCGAGCGCGCCGCGTAGTCGATGGCGACGGATGCCGGCTCTTTGACAAACCGTGGGCGGGGGCTTAACTTTTAATTACTACAGATAATTTGTGAAGGAGACTCTGGGCATGAGTTCTATGGCGAAGTCCGGGCATAAAGGCGTGAGCCGCATTGATAGTCCGCAGAAGAAGATGCACGGTTGGTATGTGAGGGTCAGGTTCAATCATCAGGCACGGTCGAAGTTCGTTCCCGACAGGCTGCACGGCCATGACCGCGAGGCGTCTCTCGTCGCGGCGGTCGAGTGCCGCAACGAGTTCGAGCGCGCGCTTGGGAGGCCGCGCACGGACTGGGCGGTCGTCGGCAGCAACCCGCGCAACTCGTCGGGCGTGGCGGGCGTGCGGCGCGTGGTCAAGAAGTACAAGGGCAAGGACGGCACGATACATCTCAACGAAGTCTACGAAGTGTCTTGGAATGCGGGGCGGGAGCGGAGGGGCCGCACCTCCGTCTCCATCAAGAAGTACGGCGAGGCGGCTGCGTTCCGGCGCGCGTGCGCCATCAGGAGGCAGAAGGAGCGACAGATGTACGGCGAGCCCGTGGCGGGCAAGTGGGCCGAGTCTTTAAGCAAGGTCTGCGCGGCCTGAAAAGCGCATCCGGCTTGCGGTTGAAGGCCCGCTCTCTCTATAACTTCCTCGCGCCGGTTCCTTTGAAGGAAGGAGACAAAAACAGTGAATCGTCATTACGCGGCTCAGGGCTTCGCGTTCGTGCTCATCTTCATGTGGGCAGGGGCAGTTGTAGACCGACCGAACTTCTCGGGTACTTGGGCTCTGGAACACGGCAGGAGCTACAGCGTCCCGCGCGACATGCAGCAGACGATGACGGTCAGGCACGAGGGCGACGAGGTCAGCGTCGAGACTCGCATCGTGTCGCCGCAGGGCGAGCGCGTCGTCAAAGACTCTTACACGCTCGACGGCAAGGAGGCGGAGTTCGCGCCGCAGGGGACGGCGGCGGAGCCGGTCGGCAAGGGCAAGCGAACGGCGAAGTGGCTCCCGGCAAACAACGGCTTCATGGTCGAAGAGGAGTTCCAGACGAAGTCGCCGGAGGGGCCGCGCGACAACCGCATCACTCGGAAGTGGATTATATGGGGCGACGGCTCGCTCTCGATTGACCTCTATCAGGACAACCCGCGCGGCTCTTCTGAAACCAAGCGCGTGTTCACGAAGAAAGCATAGAAGCTTTGTCGAATGCGCTTCCGGGATTTACACGAAGGGAGGAGTGCCTTGAAGAAATGGTTCGCCTGTACGTCGATTCTGATTTTATCGGCGCTGCTCACGCTGGTCTTCGCGCAGAGGCGTGGGGCAGGACGTTCGGCGCAGCCCGCTGAAGCTCTGAAGGCTAAGCGCGAGAGCATTGCCGGAAGAGACGAGCGAATGCGGAGGCTGATGTCGTCGGCGGGCGTCGGCGTGGAAGACGCCGCGCTGCTCGCGGCGACGGGCGACGCTTCCCGGAGCTTGAAAATCTCCCTGACCGACCCTTCGCGGAAGGGCTCGAACGCGGCCCCGTTACGCGCGGAGCAACTCTCTTCGCAGGTCGGCGCGGCGCTTCTAGGCGAGTCGCGCGTGAGAGGGGCAGCGCCGAGGCAACGCTCTCTGGAACTCTCCCCCGAACACGTGCTGTTGGCGACCGTCAACGCTAAGTCTCAGCTTCGCTGGTGGTCGCTGATGCCCGACCCGCGCGTCCTCCGCTCGGAAGGGCCGGGGCCGGACGGCACGCTCACGGGCGTCGTCCTCTATCGACCGGAGGCCGAGTTCGTCGTCAACATCCCCTCTGACGACGAAGCCTCGGAGCTGCGCTTTTATCACCCGCTCTGGACGGGCGAAGAGTTCACGCTGCAACTGCTCGGCGCTATCCGGCTGCGGAATAACTGAAAGAAGTGTCTGAGAAATTAACCTCCATGAAGTACCGCGGGTTTGCGGCCCTCGTCTTTCTACTGCTCATGCTGTGCGGCCCGAGAGCCGCGTCCGCAGAGCCTTTCGAGACGATGGTCAATAACGGCTCGCCTTCCAACCGTGTGGACATCGCCATCATGGGCGACGGCTACACGGCTGCGGAGATGAGCAAGTACCGCAGCGATGTCGAGCAGTTCGTCCGGCTCATGTTCGAGCAGGAGCCTTACAGGGAATACCAGCGATACTTCAACGTTCACCGGATAGATGTCTTGAGCAGCCAGTCGGGAGCAGACCATCCGGAGTCGAACAGGTTCGTGAACACGGCGCTGAGCGCCACGTACAATTGCGCCGGACTTCAACGCCTGATTTGCGTGGATAACGGGCGCGTCCAGAACATCGCCAACAGCAGTCTCTCTGCGGCTGAGCACGACATAGTGCTCGTCATCGTCAACGACGAGGAGTACGGCGGCTCGGGCGGGCAGGTAGCCGTCGCCTCGATTCACCCGTTCGCAGTCGAAATCATCCTCCACGAAGTGGGCCACAGCTTCGGCCTTCTCGCGGACGAGTATGGCGGCTCGACCTGCACGGCCAGCAACTCGCCGGAGTCCTCGCGGCCCAACATCACAAGGACGACCGACCGCGCCTCTATCAAGTGGGGCCACTGGATTGACCCCTCGACGCCGACGCCGACGCTCGCGTTCGCAAACGGAGTGCCCGGGCTCTACGAAGGCGGGCTCTTCTGCGACAACATCTATTTCCGCCCGTCCTTCAACTCGAAGATGCGCTCGCTCGACAGACCCTTCGAGCAGGTCAACACAGAGCAGCACATCAGGCGCATCTACAACGTCGTCTCGCCGCTCGACGCCTTCAGCCCCTCTGCGGGCAGCGCCATCACGCTGGCTCAGGGACAGACACAGGATTTTTCCGTCACGCCGCCCTCGCCCCTCACGCACGCGCTCAGCGTGACGTGGTTCGTGGACGGCGCGGCGCGGGCCTCCACGCACGCCTTTACGCTCGATTCGGGCGCACTCGGCGCGGGCGCTCATACGGTGGAAGTTTTGGTCAGGGATACGACCGAGCAGGTTAGACTAGACCCCGAACAGCTACTCTCCGAAACCCGCAGGTGGGACGTGACAGTCAACGCCGCCTCGACACCGACACCGACGCCGACACCCGTGCCTTCGCCGACGCCCTACCCGCCGGGTCAGTCTCCGCTCCTCCTGACTGACGCAGACACGCAGAGAGCGATTGCCCTCGACACCGTGACTTGGATGCGCGAGCCCTTCAACATTTTCACCACGCAGAATTTCAGCCCCGACCAACGCACGCGCGTCTCCCTCTTCGTACACAACGCCGAACTCCTGCCCGGCGAAAGCCCCACGGCTTTTACCGTCCAAGCCGAAGACTCTCAACACCGAATCTTCCTGCTTCCCGTCGAATACGCCGCGAGGGCTCCCGGCCTCGAAGGTGTCACGCAACTCGTCGTCAAACTCCCCGACGAACTATCCAACGCAGGCGAACTCCTCATCAGCGTCAGCCTCCGCGGCACGTTCAGCAACAAAGCCCCCATCCGCATTCAGTGATTCGGGGGAGAGTATCCGCCGCTCACTGCGTCAGCCGAAGCAGTAGAGCTTTCCGTCCTGCGAGCCGATGACGACGCGGCCAGAGGCGATGGCGGGCGAGGCCGAGATGGGAGCGCCCGCGTTGAATTCGGCGAGCTTCCTGCCGCTGGCGAAGTCGAGCACGTAGAACCTTCCGTCGTTCGAGCCGACGAAGACGCGGCCACCGGCGATGGCGGGCGAGGATTCTACGCGCGCCTGAGTGTTGAAAGTCCAGTGCGGGCGGCCCGTGTATGCGTCGAGGCAGTGCACCATCTTGTCCCGCCCGCCGACGACGACGCGCGCGTCGATGATGGCGGGCGAAGAGTAGAAGGGGAACTGCCGCTCCGGGTGGCGGTAGCGCCAGCCGACCTGTCGCGCGACGAGGTTGACGCCGAGCACGTCGTTATTGAACGTCCCGTAAAAGGCGTTGCCTTCGAGGAGCGCGGGCGACGCGCCGGTGTACGCGCCCGAGTTGACCTGAAAGAGTTGCCGCCCGTCCGAGAGTCGCACGGCGCGCAGGAGTTCGTCGCACCCAGCGATGTAGGCGACGCCGTCGGCCACGCCCGGCGTGCTGTGGACGGGGCCGTTGGTCTTCAACTTCCAGAGCAGCTTCCCCGTCGCCGCCGAGACGCAGTAGAGGTGCTGGTCGTAAGAGCCGATGAGGATGCGATTGCCCGCGACGACGGGCGAAGACTTAATCTCGCCTCCCGTCTTGAACGTCCAGAGGGGCTGCCCGTCGCGAGCGCGCACGGCGTGAAGGACGCCCGAGAGGTCGCCGACGAAGACCACGCCTGCCCGGCTCACGGCGGGCGACGATTCGCCGATGCCGGCCTTCGCCTGATACCTCCATCGTAGGCTCCCGCCGCCAAGGTCTATCGCCAGCAGCTCCCCCTTCTGCGTCCCGACGTAGACCGTGCCGCCCGCGATGGCCGCCGAAGATTCGATTGACTCTCCCGCCTCGAACGTCCAGAGGAGCTTCAGATTGCCCGGCACGCCCGAAGCCGAGTAGCCCGTCAACTGCGCGTTGCCGCGAAACTGCGGCCAGCCGTCGGCGGCGGCAGCCCAGTTGTCCCACCCCGCCGCCCTCGATGCGAAAGGCGAAAGGCAGAAGGCGAAAGATAAAAGTAGTAAAGCGAGTTTGAAGGCGCGCAAAGACCTCTTCATCTTCATCCCTTGTCCTTTCCCTCGTCCCCTTCTCTCTAGTACGCGCACTCGTAAACCTCCACCGCTCCAACGGCGTCGAAGCGGCGCGGGTTGAAGCGGCCCGTCCACTGCCCCGCCGCGTCCTCTGCGAGCGCCGGTAGCTCTTCGCGCGCGACGCCGAGCGAACTCAGGCCGCCGGACAGGCCGCCCGCCTCTATCAACTCTTCGAGACGCCGCGCGAGGCTCTCTCCATTGTCCGAGGCCGCGCGGCCTCCGAGTGAACTCATCAACTCGTCGTAACGCCCGCCCGCCTCCGCACTGTTCCAGCGCACGACCGGGGGGAGCAGCGCGGCGAGCGCGCGCCCGTGTTCCGTGCCGTGGCGGGCGGTCAAAGGATTGGCGCAGGCGTGCGCCGCGCCGAGCATCGACTGCTCAATGGCGGCCCCCGCGAAGTAAGCGCCGAGCTGCATCGAGGCCCGCGCCTCAAGGTCTTCGGGGCGCGCGAGCACGCGCTCGTATGCCCCGTCGAGCAGCCGCCAAGCCTCGCGCGAAAAAGTCTCGGAGAGCGCGTTGCGGCGCGTCGTGACGTAAGTCTCGACGGCGTGCGCGACGGCGTCGAAGCCGGAAGTGGCGGTCACTGCGCGCGGCTGCGAGAGCGTGAGCGTGGGGTCGAGCAGGACGGCGCGGAACGCAGCGCCGGGGTCGCCGCAGGCCATCTTGGCGTGCGTCTCCGCGTCGGAGATGAGCGCGTAAGACTGCGCCTCGCTGCCAGTCCCTGCGGTCGTCGGGACGCCAATCATCGGCAGCAAGGGAGAGCGAGCGCGCCCGTACCCTTGATAATCTTTCATCCGCCCACCGCCCGTCAGAAGAAAGTTGACGGCCTTCGCGCAGTCCATAGAACTCCCGCCGCCGAGCCCCATGACCGAATCGACACTGAGCGTCGAGGCGTAAGCGCGCCCCGCCTCGACCGACGTTGTGTCTGGGTTCGAGTCGAAATCGTGGAAGGTGAAGACTTCAACGCGCGCCGCGTTCAAAAGCACGACGGCCCGCCCGACGTGCCCCGCCTCGACGAGTCCACGGTCGGCGACGAGCAGCGTGCGCCGGAAGCCGAGCCCGCGCGCCACCTCGCCGAGCCGTTCGAGCGACCCCGCGCCGAAGAGCACGCGCGTCCGTGGCTGGAAATCAAAACTCTCCATCGCTCCGGCTAAGGTCAGGGAGTGGCGCTCGCTTTCGGCGGCGCGGGAGTCGCGGCGGGCGTCTGCGTGCCTGCGCCCTCTGCGAGCGCGAAGAGCTGGTTGCGGTTGGTGATGAAGATTGCGCCGTTGGCCGGGACGGGCGTGCTGTAGACGGAGCTGCCCATGTTGATGTCCGGGTTCGGCTCGTTGAGG
>WUUC01236028.1_pt1 | contig 10750 bp, 7 predicted proteins | sample 6278441 | NCBI WGS metagenome assembly WUUC01 (sample SAMN13675441, study PRJNA597444) | soil metagenome | isolation source: soil | place: USA: Washington | collected 2017-10 | reverse complement strand
CCCGCCGCAGAAAAGGTGCGCGAATGAGCGATAAGGCGATCACGCCTTCCGGATGAGATCCCGCGGCGACCACTGGGGGACGGAGCAAGACCGTCGCTCCCACCTTGATCTGGTCGTACCTAAGAGAGCGGTTGGACGCATAGGGCCTGTGAGCGCGAAGACCGCCTTGCCCCCCTGATCCAACTGCTCAGTCTACATGCCGGTATTTAATTCTCAATGCTCTACTCAAGCAAAGCATGTAAGGTCCACGCGCTTTTTCAAGCAGACGAAAGGGTGCACATGGCAGATAGCGTGGCGATAGTTACCGGAACGTCATCAGGTTTGGGCTGGGAGTTGGTACGACGCCTTGCCGATGATGGATATGGCGTCGTGGGGGTGGCGAGAACGGAGCAGCCGGATGCTGCATCCACCCGTGTGACTCAGGTGCTGGGAAGCGTTTCCGAGCCGAAAACCGTGGCGGAAGCATTTTCGGCCGCTGAGGGCCTAGGTCGGCTATCTACCGTTATCTCGTGCGCTGGAATGGGCGTCTTCGGCGAGCCCGGCGGGTACTCCCGCCAAGACATCGACGATGTTCTCGAGGGCAACCTAATCGGAACCATCCTCTTCTCCGATCGGGCGTTCGCTCAATTCAAGGAGCAGGGGGACGGCACCATCGTAAATGTCATGTCGACCGCCGCACATGCAGCTAGGCCCCTGGAGACGGCCTACACCGCGGCAAAGTGGGGAGCTCGCGGGTACACCGATGCTTTGAGGGCAGCGGCCAAGGGGAGCAAGATCCGGGTTCTTGGGGTCTACCCCGGAGGAATGAAGACTCAATTTTGGGCTAACTGCCGTGGCATGGAACCCGATAGCAGTGGATTCGCAGAGCCGGCGGAGATCGCCGACGCAATTGTGGATGCGATCAAACTGCGCGATACGTCTTACACGACGGATCTCCTGTTGAATCGGATTTAGATCGGCGTCATGGACGAGCAGCTCAGGCAGCTCGCGGATGCTTTACGCAGTGGCTCTCTCGTAGCCTTTATTGGTGCTGGAGCATCGGCGACCTTCCAAGACACCGGATCCGGTCGAGAATGGCTTGGCCTCCCGACTGCGGGACAGATTGTCGACGAGATGAGTCGGGACCGCGGCTATGTTGGCGAGCATCACAGCTTTCCACAGGCCTGCTTTCTCTGGAAGATGAGGGAGGGCCGGGGCAGTCTGGAGAAGTATCTCCTCGCGCGCCTCGATAAGCCCAATATCAAGCCGCTGCCATCACACACCCTGCTGGCAAATCTCCCATTTGCGGCGTATTTCACCACGAATTTCGACACGCTCCTTGAGCGATCACTCAGGGATGCTCGACGTCCTGTATGCCCAATCATCGACGACACCGACGTGGCCCGAGCGCGATCTGGAGCCGTGCCGGTGGTCAAGATCAACGGTTGCGTGACGCGGCCAAAGACCCTTGTTGCCGCCGAGGACGAGTTCGTCCCGCTGGCAGAGCGCGCGCCAATAATCGATGCGCTTACCGAGACTGAACTGGCGAACAAGACCGTCCTCTTCGTCGGCTTCTCCCTTGCTGATCCCCATTTTGCTTCTCTGTACCAAGGACTGAAGAGAAGCCTTGGTGACTATGCGCCTCGGAGCTTCGCCATCGTTCAAGACGCGGATGACTACCGAGCGGCCTACTGGCAAACGCTCGGAATCGAACTTGTTTCGGCCGATCTGACGGAGTCCCTCCGGGCACTTGCACGCGCGGTCCAGGAGGCGCCCGACGAGGGCCCAGTCAACGTTGCTGCCGACGACTGGATGAACAATGCCTTCTTTGTGTCCTTGAGCGGCATCGGTTCTCTGCCCTCAGAGACCCAGGTAATAGACGCATTCCTTCAACACCTGCTTGACGAGATCCATAGTCCGGCGTTTGAGCTCGCCGACATCATTGTGAACGCCCGGCAGGCGTTGGAGATTGTGCTCCGCCAGCGTCCCAACTACGAGGCCTTGCAGAGAGCTGCGACCGAATTGCTCGACAACATTGAGGCTGCCTCTCTAAGCAAGGATGATGCCGAGGAAGCCGTGACGGAAGCAATTCTCGCTCGCGACGCGCTGGGCAAGAGGTTTCCGGGCCTTGCTCGTATGGTCGTATCGCAGAACGACAGCCTGCTCGTCTATTCGCAGAGCGTTCGCGTTCTGGATCTACTCAAAGGCGTTCCGCGCGGGACGCAGGCCAGTTGCCAGGTATTCGTCGCTGAGTGTCGTCCAAAGAGCCCTCAGCCGTTCCAAGATGCGATTGCGATTTGCGAACACCTCGGGACTACCGCCTTCGATGTCACCGTTGTGCCGGATGCCGCGATTGGCAATCTTCTCCAGCGCCGGCAGATCAGCAAGGTGATCATGGGAGCGCATGGAGTACATGTCGTCGGCGACGCTCCTGTTCAATTTGTGAACACCTGTGGCAGCGAGCTCATTTGCGTAGCTGCCGCGAAGGCCGGGGTGCCGGTGTACGTGGTCGCCGAGCACACCAAGCTGAGCACGTTCGAGAACGCGGACGAACTTCCTGAAATCTCCTACACCGAGGAGGAGGAGCTGTTTTCGGCTGTGACGCCGGCCCTCGCGGACCTCCAGGCGACCGGACAGGGGATCACGACTCTAAATATCGGCTATGACATTTGCGAGTTCGCGACAAGCACCACCTTGGTGACCGAGGATGGGGTGCACGCCAAGGCCACGGCGTGACGGACGATCCGGTCTACCTCCAGCGCTTCAAGCGCGAGCTGTGGAAGGACCAAAGGAGGCTGGAAACCCGCGATCGGCACGAAACTCTGACGCTGATCAAGCATTTTGCAAGCCGAGGCGAGGGCGAAACCGAGCTATACGTGCTGTCAAGGCTCTCCGGTGATGAGACCGAGCGGCGACACGTTCCTGTGGTGTTCGATTCTGCAGAGGATTGGGTGGAACTCGAGTACATAAAGGGCATCCGCCTCTTCAATCTCCTAGTTGAACTTGACCAAGTGCCAGACGAGCTGCACTCAAGAGCGGAAGATGTCAAGGCGGCACTGATATCTCGGGCTGACAGGAATCAACGGGAAATCCAGCGGATCCTGCGAAATAGCGCTCGCTTGGCCCACTGGCAGCCCTACCCAGCGGGATCAAAGATTCTGGCCATCATCCAGATCCTCGCTCCAGTTCTAGACCTCAGATTCGATGCCCAGAGGCTAAGGAATGAGATCCGTGACTTCGACGCCATGTGGACGCCCTTAGCAACCGTACCCTTTCGGGATGCAACTACGAAGAACATGGTTCTTGCCGCCCCCCAGTTGTGGTTAGGCAATTTTGAGGGTGAGGACGCAAGGCGTGCTTATCTAATCGAGACTCTGCGCGAGTCGGGACAACCGGAGTGGCTGTCGGCGGAGCTCATCGACTTCGACTTTGCCTCCTGCGGTGAGTTGAGCACCCCGGAGGATGACTACATAAGCCTCCACTTCCATGAGCGGACCTGGCGAGAGGCACCCGCCCGCGGGGAGGCCTTGACTTGGTCTGGAGAAGCGCCAGACCCCGCGCGGGCTGCCCTCTCATTCATGACGCGCTACTACCGTTTCGGAGGGCGCAAGGCGGCTTATCGCCTTCTTCATCCCTGGGGTCACCGCGTGCGATTCCGTCATGACAGAGACGCGTTCTACTTCGAGCGATTGCCGGACATAGTCAGCCGTATGGCCCCGGATCTGGCGCAACGATTTCGGGTGCTAATGGATGTCACCGCCGCGATTGCGCGGACGCTTGATGCTCGTCGCCCCGGGATCGACCAATTTATTGCCGCCGGTCTGGCCGAAAAGCGCAACTACTTCGTCGACATGTATTGGGATCGAACCCCCAGCCCGAGTGCTTAGGTTGCGGCTCGTCTTTATCGACTACGACGGGACGTTGCTTACCGACGCCAGGACCGTGAGTCCGGCTACTAGCCGTGCCCTAAGGGAGGCCACCGATGCAGGCCTGTGTCTAATTCCTGCTTCAGGTCGTCCACTTGAAGGATTACGCGTCCAAGGCTTCGAGGACCCTCAGGCGGCGATAGCCCTCAACGGGGCCGTGGTCAAGCGTCGCGGGGCAGTTCTGCCGGTAGAGACAGAGCCGCTTGACCCTGACGACGTCGAGGCGTGCTTGGCACTCGGGCGTTTCAGGAACGCGTCGATCAACCTCTACACCGCTAGCGACTGGTTCTCAGTCGAATCTAAATGCCCTCGGGTGCGGCGGGAGATGCATCGGGTGAGCCTGAAACCGAGGAAACTGGACATAGGTCGCATTCCAGGAGGCGTTCATAAGATTTTGCTTCTGGCACCCGCCCCCCTCCTTGATCAGTGTGAGGAGGACCTAGTCTCGAGAGGCATGGCGACGCGACTTCGGTGGTTCCGCTCAGAGGACGAGTACCTTGAGATAGGACATCGTCACGTGTCCAAGGCGAGTGGAGCAAAGACCGTTCTCGAGTGGCTGGAACCTGCTCATACCTATGCAATCGGAGATGGCGTGATGGATATTGCGCTGTTCCAAGAGGTCGATCACGGTATCGCCGTTGGGAACGCCTCGCGGCGGGTGCAGAGCCATGCAGACGTGGTTGTTAGTAGCAACGCCATGGATGGCGTGGCGGAGGCCTTGAGGAAAATCCTTGCGGGTGAAATCTAGGAGAACTCGTATCTGGGACGCGAGCATGTCCTTGTCGCGCTGCCCCTCGACGCGAACTCTCGCCCGAGGTAGCACGACTCTCGGGTTTCGCGCGGAGGGGAAGCGAAGACCGGCCTGCCTTGAGGAACGGGTCACAGCTCCGTGAGTTAGCGGTGAAGCCGGGGCTCGGCAAGCACTAGCCCGACCACCTCGTCCATCGCTCGGAAGATCGCCACCTCGTCGTTGAACATCACGAGGAAGTTCATCAACGCGGCCCATTCGTCGGCCCCTGGGTCTGATCCGCTAACGCTGGCCATGAAAGAAAGCTATCGCCGCCTCCGGCTGCGATTCCGAGGCTGGCATCTCCGCACCGTAGCGCTGAAATCGGGGATGCCGCTTATCGGCCGACCAGCGACAAACGCTTCGTCGCGTATTTTTCAAGCCGCGGCGATGCCCCGAAACCCATCTCCGCAATCCGGTAGGTCTCGTTCAACTCGCGCAGCGACGCCGCCATCAACATCAACGCTTCGATTGCACGGGCCTCCTCGTAGTGGGCGGTGTCCGTGCCGTGACTGGTGAGATGCCGATTGAAGCCGCTCTCCTCTCGCCGAAATTTCGACGGGACGATCGCAATCTGAATTGCCCGCTGCACTAGAGCCCGCCGATGCGACCACAATCCCGCCCTTGCAGGTGGCTCCGCGTCGAAGGCCTCTCGGGCCGCTACGAACCTGAAGCCATAGTGATCTTCGATTACCCCCGTCAAGATCGCCGCAGCCAGCGTTTGCGAGGCGGCGAAAAATCCACCGCGATGAGTCTCGACGGCTTCAACCGCGAGTTCGCGTAATCCTGCGAGTTCCGGGTGGTTGACTTCGTCCGTCCTCGCAAGGACCGAATCGAGAATTCGCTCGGCGCTGGTTAGAAGCACCTCGTCGCGCGACTCTTTGTCGGGCGCGCGAATAAGGCCCACGATCACCTCAGCGTCTGGGACCCAGACTAGACAGAGGCCCGTTTGGCAGATCAAACGGTCGACTTGAACATGTGCGCCGGCCGGCAGAGATTGCCAATTCGGTGGCGCGATGTTGAGCAGAAATGAGCGGCCAAGAGCGAGAAGGCCCGGCTCGTCCGTCTCCTGGCGCCTCTGGTCGTGGAGCCAGACCATCAACCGCGCAATCGCCTCCGGGTTGGCCGCTGCCCAGCGCTGCAAGCGAGACCGGAGACCTCCGCCCGAACTCGTACCCGAGCCGCCCCTCCCTCCAGGCGCCGGGTAGTCCCCGGGCCCGTCTTTCGGTTCTTCGTGCATGACAAGTTCGAGAATAGCCGCGCGTATCTCGCCAAATCTGCACAGCGGCCTGTCGAGCCACTGGGTATTGGCAAGTGCGGTCACTGCGCTGAATGGTGTCGGCCTAATCGCACGGGCGCAGGCCGTAGAGCAAATCCCCGAGGACCTCGGAGCGGGTAGAACTGCACGATGCCCGATCTGCCTTGGGACAAATTCCGGGAGCTGCGCGGCGACCCCCGCCGCAACTTCGAGGTTCTCTGCTACGAGGCGATCCGCCGCAACTACGGGAGCCTGGGGCCGCTGCTCTCCCGCAAGCAGCAGCCCGGTGTCGAGTTCCACCTCCGCCTCGAGCGCCCCAGCCCCGCCCTGGGAGAGGTCGGGCAGCACTGGGGCTGGCAGTGCCGCTGGTACGAGCCAGACGGCTTCTACAAAGACGGGAGCAGGCTGCGCGAGGCACAGAGAAGGAAGATCGAAGAGGCGATCGAGAAGAGCGCGGAGCACGTCGACGGGCTGACCGACTGGGTGCTGTGGACGCGAGAGAAGCTCAGCGCCTCCGACGCCCGCTGGTTTGACCAGCTGCAAGCGCCCTTCACCCTCCACCGCTACGACGGGGAGACGCTCGAGGGGCTGCTCAGCGGGCCCGCTGAGATCCTGCTCGAAACCTGGTTCGGCGAGCTGGTCCTCGACGAGGCGAAGATGGTTGCCAACAGGCGCCGGGCGTTGGCTCCGATCGAGCACCGCTATACCGAGGAGCTCCACGTGCGGACGCCACCCGAGCGAAGCCTGGGGGACGTGCTGCCGGGGCCCGACCTCGAATCCCGGCTCGCCGCCCTGCACGAGAATCTGAGCCAAGCTCAGGCCAGGCTGCAAGGTCTGTACGCCGGGGACGACGCGCCCCATCTGGACCTCACCGAACGGCTCATCGAAGCGATCCATACCGCACAGGCGCGGCTCGAAGAGCTATTGGCGGTGCCTGCCGCGGGGCGGCTGCCCAAGCCTGAGGAGGTGAGGGCTGCGGCGAGGGAAAGTGACGGAGAGCAAGCGCTTTTTGACGAGATCGAGCAACTCCTCGAAATCCATCCCCGGCCGCCCTCGGGATTCGGCTCGACCGGCCGTGTCCTCCGCAACAACCGCGCCATCCTGACCCGCCTCGCGCAAGGTCTGGAGCTGCCGATGCTGATCCTCGCCGGCGCCGCCGGCTCGGGCAAGACCCATCTGGCCGCGCACCTGACGGGGCCTGGCGAGGCGCCAGCGGGTGTCCTGGTCCTCGGGCGCCAGTTCGACGCGAGGATTGCCGACGAGGATCTCGCTCGCTTCAGCGGCCTCGGCAACGACCTCGAGAGCCTGCTCGAGGCGCTCGAGGCGCTCGGGATGCGCGAGGGACGGCGGGTACCCCTCCTGATCGACGGGATCAATGAGTCAGATGACCCAAGCGCCTGGCAGAACTTCCTGCCGCGACTACGCGTCAGCCTAGAAGGGCTCCGGCACGTGGTGGCGCTGGTGACGATCCGCCCGAGCTACACGGAGATGGCGCTGCCTCCGGAATCCCGATGGATTGACATAGCCGGCTTCACGGGGGTCGAAGAGGTCGCGGTAAGCCGCTATTTCGACTTCTACAAAATCAGCGCCGACCCGGTCGCCATCAACTGGTGGCGCCCCTCCGATCCGCTCTTGCTGAGCATCTTCTGCCGTACCGTCAACCCCAACCGTGAGCGGACGGTCCGGGCCGAGGAGCTGCCCGGCTCGCTGACCGAAGTTTTCGAGAACTACCTGCGCGAGCTCTTCAGCCGGGTGGCCCCGGCGATGGGGCTGACGATCGAGGAAGTGGGTGATGCAGCGGCAGCGCTGGCGCGCTGCTTCTTCGAGGCGGGCCAGCGCGACCTCGATCGCGCTGCCGTCGAGGAGGCCCTTGGCGACCGCGAGCGAGGCTGGCGGAACTCGCTGCGCTTCCACCTGGAGAACGAGGAGTTGCTCTCCCGCGAGGTGATCAACGGGAACGAGCGAGTGGTCTGGAGCTACGACCTGCTCGCCGGCCACTTGATCGCCAAGTCGCTCCTCGCCAGCCATCGCCCCGAGGAGATAGTGGACGCGGGAATCGCCACGAGCATCGCCGACCACCCCCTCGTCGAGGACATCGTCACCGGGCTGGCCGGGCTCCTCGGCGCCAGGGGCGAGGAGCCCGGCGCGATCTTCCCGCCGGGCTCGCCCCTCGCCCCGCGGGCGGCACTGGCGAGCGTGCGTCTGCCGGCGGGGCCGCTGGGGGAGGCGACGGTCGAGGCGATCGCCAACACCTTCGGCGACCACCCCACCGAGGTACTGGAGGCACTCGCCCCAATCAGCGTCCACCCCGGCCATCCCCTGAACGCAACCGTCCTCGACCGGCTGCTTGGTGGGCTTGCGGTGTGGGAGCGGGACCTCCTCTGGAGCGAGTGGGTACGGCAGAACTCGGAGACCGTCGGGGCTCGCGTCAGCCAGCTCGAACGCCACTGGCTGGCGGGCGAGGAGAGTGAGGACGACACCGCGGCGCTGTCTTGGCTCACCTGGTTGCTGACCAGCACCGACAAGCCCCTGAGGGACTCGGCGATCCGCGCCCTCTACCGTCTCGGCCGCAACGATCCGGCGCTTCTCTTCACTCGTACGGTCGACTTCCTCGGGTCAAACGACCCGGCCGTTGCCGAGGGCCTGATGGCTGCCGCCTACGGTGTCGCGATGGCCGCCCAGGAGCCCGGCTCGCCGGCCCTACCCGCGGTCCTGGCCTTCGCCGGGGAGTTGAAGTCGCGCCTGCTCGACGACTCGGCGAGCGGACCGATCTGGCACTGGTTGATCCGCGAGTACGCCTACCGCACCGTCCAGCTCGCTGGATGGCTAAGCGAAGGTGGGCTCGAGGCGCCGTCCCAGGCAGCGCAACCGCCGCTGCCCGCACCGGACGGCGAGGTTGACGCCTTCGAGCCCGGTGAGGCGGAGTGGGAAGCAGTGGAGGGCGCTTTCCACATGGACTTCGCCAACTACACGATCGGCCGCCTGGTGGAGGACCGGGGGAACTACGACTTCGATCATCCCGACTTTCAGCGGGTCAGCGGCGAGATCCGCGCGCGCGTCGCCGAACTGGGCTGGAGCGAGGAGCGCTTCGGTGCGATCGACCGCGAGATCGCCCAGCGCACCGTCAGCCGCATGAACGATCCCGAAAAGGTAGAGCGCTATGGGAAGAAGTACTCCTGGACGGGGTTCTACGAGGCCGCTGGCCGTCTCTCGGACGCGGGGCTACTGCGCACGGATAGCCCGACCCACGAGGGCTGGCGCATCTCGGACATGCCAATCGATCCCTCCTTTCCGCGGACCGCAGAGATGTCGGCAGCGGATCTGCCCGAGTGGATTCCCGAGGATGGCGAGGACGAGCAGTGGGCGCGGGAGGGGGAGATCGAGATCCCCGACCAATTGCTGCGCTTCCACGCCGAGGACGGCAAGGCATGGGTCGCGGTGGACGGGTACCTTCGCCAACAGCCGCTGCAAGGTCCCCGCAAAGTCTTCTGCTTCATCCGCGGCCTCCTTGCCCGAGAGGGCTGGAGCTCAGTCCAGGCCTACCTGCGCGACCACCCAATCGATGCGGAACTGGTGCCGAACAACCCGGGCGAGTACTACTGCTTCGCCGGTGAGGCGCCCTGGTCAGCCACCTTCGACAGCTGGGCAACGGCCGCCGACGGCACCTTCTCCCCCCAGACCAGGCGGCTCGACTGGCACCGGGAAGACGGCCCCACGATCGAGCAGCTCGCTGTCGACTTCAACTGGGAGAGCTACCACTCGCTGCTGAACCATGCCGGAATCGGATCTCTGCCGAGCAAGGCGTTCGCCAGCTTCGCCGGCTTGAGGAAGCTGCCCGACACCGCCGAGTTCGTCGATCCCGACGGCCAGTTAGCGGCGAGGTCGCTGGCCCTAGACACGCCGGGGCGGGAGGGGCACGTCCTCTACGTCCGCGAGGACCTGCTCGAGGCCTATTGCGAGGAGGGCGGCGGCGACTGGGGGTGGATCGTCTGGGGCGAGCGCGAGATCTTCCCCGCCGACCGCGACGCCGAGCCGCCGGCGTGGCTGGCAGAAGTCCGGCGCCAGGGCCTCGACCGCTTCCACCGCGTCTCGTCGCTTGCCGAGCTGCGGGGGGAGCCGGGTGCCGAGCAGCGGGCCTGACCGCGAACCTCAGCCCGGGAGGTGCAGGACCGCTTTGAAACCGCATCCGCTGATTCGGGGAACTCGTCGCCAGGAGTTCCCGAAACGCCGCATATCGGTGCATATCCCTTCCTATTTGGCGCTGGCGGTCATAGCTCCCTAACGCAAAAGCGCTGCAAATCGCCGTTTTCTGCCAGGGCCTTCCGCCATGCCAACCGGCTTGCCATGCAGAAGGTCGTCGGTTCGAATCCGATCAGCCGCTTCGACGAAAGCCCCGCTTCGGCGGGGCTTTTCTGTGAGCGAGAGCCCGCAAGGGGTGGGCGGGGGACGGTTTTCACCCCCACAGCTCGCGGCGCAACAGCGCGTTGCCGCGCTCGAGCTGCTCGATGGTGGCGTTGGCGACCGAGCGGACTCGGGTGGCGCGGTTGATGCGGGCCTGGACTTCTCGGTGGGACTTGTTGGTGCGGCGGGCGACGTCGCCGACCAGGCGCCTGCGCTCGCCGCGCAGTCGCTCTCGGGTTTCGTAGGCCGACTCGCGCTCGGGCTCGCGATTCTCCGGCGCGGCCTCGGGCTGGGCGGGGACGATCGCTTTCTTCGCCGTCGGCTTGGGATCTTCGGTCGGGAAGAGCTGGAGCGTGGTCTCGCTCATGATCGCCTCGTCGAGCTCGGCGTCGCCGGAGC
>WUUC01152336.1_pt1 | contig 10750 bp, 11 predicted proteins | sample 6278441 | NCBI WGS metagenome assembly WUUC01 (sample SAMN13675441, study PRJNA597444) | soil metagenome | isolation source: soil | place: USA: Washington | collected 2017-10 | reverse complement strand
TCACTGTCATAAGGTTGGCAGTCAACAGTGGACCAGGGATGGCGCGGCAGGTCGGCACCAACGCCTGTAACAGCGAACTGGTAGCCTATCTCGACAGCGACGATCAATGGCCACCAGAATTCCTGGAACGTTGTGTCGAACGGATGAACCGATCACCGCAGCCACCTGCGGTGTATACCAGTGTGGCCAAGTTGTTACCTGATGACACGCTGAAATTCTACGATGGCAAGCCGTTGCAACTCGATGTGCGCGAAGCAATCGTCAGATTCCAGGCCTATCCATCACTCGGCATGGTTTTCAGGCGAGCGGCGCTCGAAGAAATCGGCGGCTGGAATTGCAGCCGACTTGTCGTTGAGGATTGGGACCTGATCGTGCGCTTCCTTGACCGTCATGGCCCGATTCCGTTGCTCCCCGATGTCTTCGCGCGATACCGGGTCGGATATGATATCGGCCGTCGCAATTCGCAGGGATTGGCCAAGCTACGTCGGTGGCGACAGACCGCCGCCTGCAACCGCGAATTAATCGATCGACATTTCGGTCCAGGTGCGCACCGGCGGAGATTCGCGCAGGCCATCCGTGACCGCGCCGACACAGTGGGCGGCCTCAACGGGCGGATACACCACGTTGTCTCAAGGTTGCTCGGTCCGCCACTGGACCAGGCGTTGCCGCCAACGGTCCGTCACTGATGACCGATACGGTCGCAGTCGTTATCACTTTCTACCGCAATGACCGCTTCTTCCCCGAGGCGCTGGCGTCGGTGTTGGCGCAGAGCCGGCGCCCTGATGAGATCGTTGTGGTAGACGATGGTTCGCCGCCAGGCACGGCCACCACGCTGGTCGACCTTGAACCCAACATCAAACTGGTTCGACTCGACATCAACCGCGGTCCGGGTGCCGCGCGACAATCGGGAGCAGCCGCCACCACCAGCGACCTGATCTGTTATCTCGACGCCGATGACACCTGGCTGCCGAACAAGCTTGAGCGACAGTTGGCAGATTTTGCCGCCTGTACCAACGCCGCAGCCCATCATGTCGGCCTCACCACTTTCACAGCCGACAACGCCGAGAAAACCCACGTACACAAGCCAGCGCTGCTTGATCTGGCCAGCCAGCTGCGTCGCAATCAGCCATTGCCATCCGCCTACCTGATCCGTCGCACTGCCCTAGAATCGATTGGTGGTTGGACCGACGATCGGACACTGGTGGAGGATTGGGATCTCAACATCCGGTTGGTGGCTGCTGGACATGCGGTGAGGTTCCTTGCCGAACCATTGGTCCGGTTCAGGCGAACCGGACACGGCAATCTTTCATCCCGAGGGATGCGCCACATGTGGGGGAACCTGAACACTATCACTGAGCACTTTTCGCTCTACCGCCGTACCCTCGGCCTCGCGGGTACCATGGCAGTGGCCGGTCGGGTACTTCATGATGAAGGTTGCCGGCGCGGTGGCTTGAGTGGCTGGCCATTGCGCGTAAGTGGTCGAGCCATGAGGCTGGGCAAATGAAGAATATTCATGCCGTCGGATTCGGTAGCCTGCTAGCCTCGCTGCTGCTCGCTGGCTGCGAAATCCGGCAGGCGGTTCCACCTGTGTCCGACAGCACAGCATTGCTCTCAAGCGAGGATACCACCGTGAGCAGTCAACATTTTCTGGGCCTGCGCACCGTCAAGTACAGCGCCAAAGACCTGGCCGAAGCCAAGCGGTGGTACATCGAAGTTACCGGTATCACTCCGTATTTCGACGAACCATTTTATGTCGGGTTCAATGTCGGCGGGTACGAACTGGGCATCACGCCAGATAGCAACGCCGCTCCCAGGCGCGCCGAGGCGGGCATCGTGTATTGGGGCGTCACCAACGCTGATAGCGCCTGGACCAGGCTGATCGGATTGGGAGCAACACCCAACGAACCAATCCAGGATGTCGGTGAAGGAATTCGCATCGGCTCACTTCATGATCCGTTCGGAAACCTGCTGGGAATTATCGAAAACCGACATTTCATGGTGACCGACACGACGCCGTGATTGTGACGGAGGACGTTAGACGATGGACGTTGGACGATGGACGTTGGACGATGGACGTTAGACGATGGACGTTGGACGTTAGACGATAACCGCTCGAACGATGCCCTTAACCTGCACCGGGAAGTCACAATGCAGCAGGATACTCCCTCGGTCGCACTGGCGTTATTTACCGCTTTAGCTTTGCTCGCCGGTTGTGGTGAAGGCGAGCGCGGCATTGGTGATTCTGCCACCGGTTCTCTCGAACCGATCAGCACTGATTCCGCCGGCGTAAATTTCCTGTCACACTCGGGAGATGCGTTTGAACGTGCGCCGCAGCTTGAATTGGATTCTGCATCTGTCGCAGTAATCACCGGCTCTGCCGAAGATATCGAAGCCGATATCTCCACCATTACTCCTTATCTGTTCATGCCCGACGGCCGCTTGGTCGGATCAGATCGTCAACGGCAGGTGATGGTGGTGTTCAGTGCGGATGGTGCCACTCGCCAGGAGTTTGGCGGCAAGGGGGCCGGACCCGGAGAATTCGGCTACATCGGGAACGTCGTGCTCGCCGGTGGGGATACCCTCTTGCTCAACGATTACCGCAATGCTCGGGTCAGTGAGCTGGATCTCGCAACGGGCAACATACGGGACGTTCCGATTGCCACAGCTGTGGGGGAGGGCGGAACTACTCTGGCAGGCAGGGTTGGCGAGCAATGGTTGATGTGGTCTACCAATTTCGCGCCTCCCTCAGATGACGGCACCAGTTCGCCACCCGGCGTGAAGCTCACAGTTTTTTCGCCATCCCGTGGTGAGGCGCGCCGGGTATTCACCTCAGGCGTGGAGGAAAAGCCGCCCGAAGTTATGGTTGGTCCCGGTGGTGCCATGGCGGTACGGGCGATCAGCATTCAACCCTTGACTGCGTTTCCAACCGCGACCGAATGGCGCAGTCATTATCTCATTACCAGTTCGTCGGCTTGGCGACTTGAGATTCGCGATACTGCTGGGGCGCTCAAGCGCGTGATCACTATCGAGCGTCCGCGAGTACCGATCTCACCTGCCGTGTGGAATCACTATGTGGACCAATCGTTGCAGGAGTTGATGGGCCCCTCGATCGGGGGTACCGCCAGTGCTACCATGGTTATGGGCCGCAGTGGTGCGGCTCCCGCAGAACCTGATCGGGACGAAATGAGGGCTCAGTTTGCAGGTCAGCCCCATCCCGATTCGCTGCCAGGGTATCAACGCGTGCAAGTATCTCCCAACGGCACCCTCTGGATTCTTGATTATCCCGTTCCCGGTGATTCTACATGGGCCGCCACTGCGATGTCACCCGACGGCGAGATAATTGGCAGGTTAAAGTCATTGCACGGCAACGCACCGCTGGTGTTTGGTGACGATCGGGTGGTGTTTCGCACCGAAGATGACGACGGTATCGCGACCCTGACCGTGACACGGATTCGATAACACGGGAGCGGGACGCTGGAGAGGAACACCGGAGAGGAACACCGGAGAGAAGTTCTGGTTTTAAGCATGGGAATGACACCAACAGAGAAAGATACATGACGAGAAAGAGACACGCCGCATTCGGATCCCTCCTCATGATGATCGCTTGCGGCGGCGGCCAGTCTTCCGCAAACACCGATCAAGATCGATCTGCGGTGCCATTGGAACCCACCCGTCGCGATTCCGCTGGCATGCCGATCTACGAGCATCCGGCAGATGCATTGCAACGCGCGCCGCTGATTGTGATGGACACAGCGCCCATGGCAGTGCTGACCCAGTCTGGCGACGACGATTTTGCGCGCATCACCATGGCGACCTTTCTTTCTGACGATCGAATTGCGTTCGCGGATGGTGCTGAGAACACAGTGCGGATTCACGCCGCAGATGGTGCGGCGCTGCGGCGGATTGGGCGGAAGGGTGAAGGCCCTGGTGAGTTCAGTGGTATCTACGGCTTGATCTCATTTGCTGACGATTCCATTGCGGTCACTTCAATGGGTCAACAGCGAATTACGGTGATTCATCCTGATAGCGGCGTTGTTCGTGTCTTCGGCGCCACGCTGCGTGGCACGGGCGTGGGATACGGCCTGGCAGGGTCGTTGGCCGATGGTAGCTGGTTGCTGGTACCCACGATGTCTGCCCTCGGTGCGGCCGACGCTGCTACCGATGGTGTCCGACCATCGTTGCCGATCGTAATTGTTCGCGAAGATGGCTCCAACATGGCTCCGCAGGACACCGTCACCATGACGCTCGGCACCCCCATGGTTACAAGAGAACTTCGCGTGGGCGGTGAAGTCGTTCAGGCTCGAGGACAACCGCTCTGGGCGCCGATGGCGGTTTCCGCTGCGTGGGATGGCGAGTTGGCAAACACTGCGAATGAGGAATGGCGAATCGATCGCTATGCCGCCGACGGTGAGTGGCGCGGTCGGATTCTCGTGGATGTTGCCAAAGTCGCAACCACCGACGCCATGTTCAACTCGAATCGAGAAGCCAGTGTGCGTAGGTGGGAGGCCCTGCCGGAAAATCAGCGTGGCGGCCGCTCGCGCGAGGACTTTGTAGCCAGTCTCGACAACCAACCTCGCAGCGAATCCATTCCCCCGATTGGCCGGATGTACGTCGGCTCCGATCAGGTGCTCTGGGTGCAGGACTATCCGATCATCCGAGGCGAAGGCTCGCCCTGGTTTACCGCCCTGGACACGAGCGGTCGAATCCTGGGGCGGCTGGAGATCCCCGCCGAGGCCAAGGTTCTGGCGTTTGGTAAGGACCGGGTCCTGCTAAGCCGTTCCGATGCGGATGGAGTCGCCGAGGTGACGGTGCATCGGATCTCCCCAAGCCGCTGAGGGGCGGAAGAGGAGAGGGACACCGGAGAGATAAACCTGAGAGGTACACCGGAGAGGGAAACCGGAGAGGGAAACCGGAGAGGAATCCCATGCAGCCTCTCCCGAGTCCCTCTCCCGAGTTCCTCTCCCGAGTCCCTCTCCCGAGTCCCTCTCCCGAGTTCCTCTCCCGTGTCTCTCTCCCTATTCGGTGGGTTCGTTCTGCAACATTCCCGGTCCCCTGTCGTATTTTACGAGATCTCCTACCGGGTCAGCCCAATGCGCCAATTGTTGTTCGTGATTCCTCTGCTGCTGTTGAACGCCTGTGGCAATGACACGTCGGAAGCGGCCACCCGCGATTCCGCTGGTGTAACCATTGTGGAATTGGCCGCGGGCGCTTGGGAAGCAGCGCCCGTATGGAGTGTGGATTCAATCCCTCTGGCCAGCATTGGTGGGGAGTCAGATTCCACCCTTGACCTCTCCCAGTTGGGGAGTTTTGCCGTGCTGGTAGCCGACAACGGCCTCATGGTGAGCACTCCCCAGCCGGCAGCGTTGCTGGCGTTCGACTCGGCTGGCGAACGGATTGGGCAGTTTGGCCGCCAGGGCGAAGGGCCCGGCGAATACCGCGCCATCAGCTCTATTGCGGCGCTGGGCGGGGATACGGTGATGGCCTACGAGATTGTTGCCCGGAAGGGAATCCTTTACAACCGAGCCGGTGATTTCCTGAGCAGCATCGAAATGCCCCTGACCGGTATGGCATTTCCGTACCAGTTGATGGGTCGCACTTCGGACGGCACCTTTGTCTTTATTCTGCAGAGTCCGTTCGCCGAAGCTCCTCCGGGCTCTGAAGCCATTTTCCGTCCTGATATGCCGGTAGTTGTATGGCGTTCGGGCAATGAATCGTATGACACCTTGTTCACATTGCCTGGCGTCCAGTCGACCAAGTCCAAGATCGAGATTGCACCCGGTCAGGCGATGGACATCGCCCGGGCGGTGGCGTTTGGTGCCGTCACTTTCGTAGCGGTTCACGGTGACCAGGTCTGGAGCACGACTGGCGAGAGCTTCGAGTTCGAGGCGCGCGATGTCACTGGGGCACTCAAGCGGATTGTCAGGATGCCGCGCGAGCCACGTGAAGTAACCACCGCCGATCAGGACCGCTATAAGGGAATTCTCAGGGAGGTCTGGGAAGCGATCCGGGCGCGTGGCGCTCCGGCCCCGATGGTTGAGTCGGAACTAGCCAAGATCGATGCCACCGAATTTGCTCCACGTTATCCGGCAATTGGCCAATTGCTGGTAGCCAGGACAGGTGAAGTCTGGATATCTACTGGCGTGCCGATGATCGACGACACGATGGAATGGGGGGTATTCAACTCTGAGGGCAAGCTGCTGGGGCGCGTTACACTTCCCGAGGGAATGCTCTATTCCGCCAGCGACGACCGCGTAGTGCTCCGCCAGGAGGATCCCGAAACCGACCTGGTTTCGATTCTGGTGCTCAAGCTCAACCACAGTTGTGCGGAGTGTGAATAATGGGTTTGCTCTGGACCATCCTGATCGGGTTCCTGATTGGTGCCGTCGCGAAGCTGATCATGCCCGGCAAGGATCCCGGCGGGTTCATTGTGACCACGCTACTCGGTATTGCCGGCTCAGTTGTTGGTAGTTGGTTGGTTCGGCTGTTGGGACTCGGTCATTCGGTGGGATTCATTGGTGCCGTGATAGGTGCCTTGATTCTGTTGGGACTATACCGGGGCATCAAGAAACCGTGATCGCTGAATCAGTCACTCCTGCCAACGAGCCAACCTGATGATTGCCGCGCTGACATTGCTGATGGCGCTGCAGGCGCCCACCGACACGCTGCAGTTTCCGACCGTGGTGGTGGTACGTCACGCCGAAAAGGCCAGTGCTACAGAGCGTGATCCGGTCTTGAGCGCCGAAGGCGCCCTGCGCGCGCTGGCGCTCGACAGTGTGCTTGCCAATGCGCGGGTGAGTGCCGTAATAGTCACACCGTACCTGCGCACTGCGGGCACTGCTGCCGTGGTGGCGCGACGGCACGGGCTCACCCCGGTGGTGGTTCCGGTCGGTCGGGATGTTACCGCGCATGCGCAGCAGGTAGCAGCAGCGGCCCGCAAGCATGGCGGCATGGTGCTGGTTGTGGGCCACAGCAATACCGTCGGAGCCATTGTGGCGGCCCTCGGCGGCCCACGCACCGTCGGCGATCTGTGTGAGACCAACTTCGATCAGTTGTTCATCGTGGCGCTTGAACCCGCCGGTACCCACACCGTGCGCACCCGTTATGGCAAGGAAGATTCGCCCGAAGCTCGGCGCTGCGCCGGAATGAGCCCATGATGCGGCGGATCTCCCTGGTTGTCGCGGTGACAATTATTGCTGCCTCGCCGATTGCTGCACAGGAGCTCCCGAAGTTCATGGTCGGCTGCTGGGCCGATGGCGCCATCAACGAATCGTGGCGCGTTACCGGCGACAGCATGACCGGCGTTGGTGAGATGGTTCGCGGCACCACGCGTCGAGTGTCCGAGCGAATGAGTATTGGTATTGCCGAAGGCAAGCTTGCTTATACTGCTCAACCGACTGGTGCCGTCTCCGCGACGAGCTTCAAGGCTTCGCATGTCAGCGCTGACTCAGCCGTGTTTGAGAATCCGGCCCACGATTTCCCACAGCGTCTGGTTTATTTCGCGCGCGGTCGCGATTCATTGATGGCAATTGTCACCGGGGTGGAGTCGGGCACCTCCCAGGTGCTGGAGCTGGCATTCGGACGTCAGCCTTGTCGCAGCGGGCCATAAACCTGGTTCAGCACCTGAACCGCCATGAGCGGTGGTGCTGAAGCGGCTATACTTGAAGTTCGCCTCATCAGGAACGGCCCATGCAGCGCCGTGATCTTCTCCGCCTCCTCGGCGGCATCAGCGTCATTGCAGGATTGTCTCCCGGGCAGTTATTGACGCTCGGGCAGCGGACTCATGCCGCCGTCAAGCGCAGTCGGCGCGGCTACTTCAATCCCCATCAACTTCACACCGTGGCCGCTGCTGGCGAACGAATTATTCCTGCCACTGATACGCCTGGCGCACTGGCAGCGCGGTGCGAGTTGTTCACCGAGCGGATCGTGGCCGATCATTTCGCCGCCGAGCGCCAGCTACGTTTTGCGACCGGCCTGATCGATCTCGATCGCGAAGCGCGGTTGCAGCATCAGGGATTGTTCATCCAGCTGAACGGAACTCAGCAGGATCAAGTGCTGAGCGCGGTAGAGGCAGCGGCATACGAGATCAATACCAAGGGTGCCGACACTTTCTGGCGCGATCTCAAGTGGCTGACGCTCACCGGTTATTACACCTCCGAGATCGGCATCGAGCAGGAACTGCAGACTGACCGGATGCCAATGCAGTACAATGGCCGCGCGCCGTTGCCGAGTCTTCGATGACGCGCCGAATTCAGTGGGACGCGATCGTGGTCGGTTCGGGGATCTCGGGAGGCTGGGCTGCCAAGGAGCTGAGTGAGAAGGGACTTCGCGTGCTGGTGCTCGAGGCTGGTCGTCCCATCGACCCGGCACGGGATTTTTTGATGAACGCACCGGCCTACGAATTCGACTATCGCTATCTCGGTAACCAGCAACATCTCAGCACTCGTCAGCCAATCCAGCGGAAGTGTTACGCCTGCGATGAAGGTGCCAGTCAGTTCTTCGTGGATGATGTTGACCATCCCTACACCACGCCTGATGATCGGCCATTCGACTGGATTCGCGGCCGCCAGCTCGGTGGCAAGTCGATCATGTGGGGCCGGCAATGTTATCGGATGAGCGACCTGGATTTTGGCGCCAACCAGCGTGATGGCAACGGTACCGACTGGCCGATTCGGTATCGCGATATTGGGCCCTGGTATGACTATGTCGAGCGTTACGCCGGAATTTCAGGCGAACGACTGGGGCTTTCCCAGTTGCCGGATGGCCCGTTCCTGCCGCCGATGCCGATGACAGCTTCGGAAGAATTCGTGCGTGATGGCATTGCCCGACATTACGGCAATGAACGGGTGCTGACGGTGGGGCGCGTCGCGGTCCTGTCCGAGGCGCACAACGGCAGGCCCGCCTGTCATTATTGTGGCGATTGTCACCGCGGCTGCACCACTGGCAGCTATTTCAATTCAGTACAGACCACCCTCAAGGATGCCATCAAGACGGGGCGCACTACCATCCGGCCATTCTCGGTGGTGCATTCGCTTAAATGGGACGATGCACTGGGCAAGGTTACCGGCGTGCGGGTGATTGACGCGCAGACGCTGGACGCCATCGAATTCGAGGCACGCATTGTTTTTGTGTGCGCTTCAGCACTGGAATCGGCGCGCATCCTGCTCAATTCCAAGTCACGCGCTCATCCCGATGGGCTAGGTGGCAACTCTGGAGTTTTGGGCCGCTACCTGATGGACCACACCATGCAACACGGTGCCCGTGCGGTTGTGCCGGGATTTGAGGATCTCCGAACCACGGGCAATCGCCCTAACGGGATCTACCTGCCGCGGTTCCGAAACGTTAAGGATCAGCACCCTGGCTTTGTCCGTGGCTACGGTTACCAGGGTGGTGGTTACCGAACCGTCGAAGGTTGGGGTCGTGGTACCGCCGAACGGGGCTTTGGCGCGGCATTCAAGCATTCGCTGCGCAACCCGGTCTATGGCGCATGGCGGATGTCGCTGGGTGGCTTCGGGGAGTGCCTGCCGCACCCCGACAACCGGGTCACGCTTGACCCATCGCGTACCGACCGATGGGGAGTGCCGGTGTTACATATCGACATGATGTGGCGCGACAACGAGAAGGCCATGATGAAAGACGCCCAGACCGCAGCCGCTGAAATGCTCGAGGCCGCCGGTTGTCGTGACGTGGTGACGTACAACAACGATACGCCGCCGGGGCTCACTATCCATGAAATGGGAACCGCCCGGATGGGTAAGGATCGTAACAGTTCGGTCCTCAACCGCTGGAATCAGGTGTGGGATGCCACTAACGTCTTCGTCACCGATGGCGCCAGCATGGCATCCTCAGGGTGCCAGAACCCTTCGGTCACCTACATGGCGCTGACCGCACGAGCTGCTGACCATGCGGTCAACGCCCTGAACGCCAAGGAACTCTGATGGATCGCCGAAAGTTTGTCGGGACGGTTGGAGCCATTACCCTGGCCCCGCTCCCCATTTCCCAGATACTTGGCTGTGCCCCGGTAGCCCGCGGGGGCCGCAGTTCCGGTCTGGACAAGGTCGGGTTGCAACTCTACACTGTGCGCCGCGAGATGGAAGCCAGCGTCGAGCGCACCTTGTACGAAGTTGCTGCCATCGGTTATCGCGAGGTGGAATTCGCGGGTTACTTCGGCAGGCCGCCGCGAGCCATCCGCCAATTACTCGATCGCAACAAGCTCTCCGCGCCAGCAGCACATGTCTCAATCGCTGAAATGCGGTCGGGGTGGTTTCGCACCCTGGACAACGCCAGCGCGATGGAACACAAATGGTTGGTAGTGCCATCGCTGCCGGAGGCTGACCGTAACTCTTTGGACGCACTCAAGCGCACCGCCGACCTGTTCAACCGTTCTTCCGAAGACGCCAAGTCATTCAAGATTCGGGTTGCGTATCACAACCATGACATCGAGTTCACCGAAGTCGAAGGCCAGCGCATCTTTGACGTGCTGCTCGAAAATACCAATCGTGAACTGGTGGATTTTGAACTCGACCTCTACTGGATCACCAAGGCAGGGGTTGACCCATTGCCATATTTCGAGGCGCATCCCGGGCGCTTCCCATTGTTGCACGTGAAGGACGCGGGACCGCCACCAGATCGTGACATGACCGAAGTTGGCAAGGGAACCATCGACTTCGCGAAGATCTTTCAGATGCGGGAGCAGGCTGGGTTCAAGCACTACTTTGTCGAGCACGACAATCCGACCGACTCGATGGTGAGC
>WUUC01096760.1_pt1 | contig 10750 bp, 4 predicted proteins | sample 6278441 | NCBI WGS metagenome assembly WUUC01 (sample SAMN13675441, study PRJNA597444) | soil metagenome | isolation source: soil | place: USA: Washington | collected 2017-10 | reverse complement strand
GGGCGGAGCGGCCCGTGCTGCGCGTGCGCGTGTCGGCGGGCGCGGGGCTGCTTCAGGAAGGACTCGTCGGGATGAAGGGCGGCGGCGGCGCGGGCGCGAACGCGCGCTGGCACGAGGCCGTGATAACGCCGCTCGGCGCGCACAGGGCCGACGCCGACGAACGCTCGACACGCGTGCGGCTGACGGCCTGAGCCGGTCCGCTTCGCTTACCTGACTGACGGGAAAGAGAAATGAGTATGAAAGAGATGCAAGCGGCCGCCGGGCGGCTCACGCTCACGGCCTCCGACGCCGGCGACGACGGACAGCAGGGGAGCCCGCCGATTCCCGTCGGCGACATACAGTTCTTCGACAACTGGCTGCCCCCGCTCCTCGACGGCACGTACAGAATCACCGTCAAGCAGGAGATTAACGAGGTCGTCGACTCGAACACGGCGCAGCAACTCGCCCCGCCCTACGTCACGACGCAGTACTTTCAGGTGCAGGGGCCGCGGTTCACGCTCGAACCGTCGCAGGTCTACTCGGTCTACCCGCCGCCGAACGCGCTGGCCGACTACAGCGGGACGATGCCGCACATCGTCCTCAACAGCCGCACGCTCCCTTGGGAGCGCACGCTCGACGGGCTTGAGCCGAGCGGGAGCAACCAGCCGTGGCTCGCCCTGCTCCTCTTCGACGAGGACGAACTTCTCGCGGACAGTCCCGCGCCTTCCGCCAACTCGACCAAGGCCCAACTGCTTCCGATTTCGGAGGTGATTAATCTGCCCACGTCGGGCGACATCCTGACGCCGCAGATTACTTTCGAGGACGACAGCCCGCCGTCCGGCTCCACCTGTCTGGCGATAGACATCGCGCCCGAGACTTTCGTCAACATCGCGCCGCGCCTCGAAGAGTTGCCGCTGCTCGCGCACTGCCGTCTGGTCAACACGGGCGACAAAGAGGTAATGGGGCTCGACGCCGACGGCTACTTCTCCGTCATCATCGCCAACCGCGAGTCCAACTGCTCGCAGGCGGGCAGCCCGCCTTCGGGGACGCGGAACATCGCGCACCTCGTCTCGCTCGAAGGCATCCAGAACTACCTGCCCGGCGGGACGCCCGTCCCCGCGCAGGCGCGGAGGGTGAGGCTCGTCTCGCTGGCGAGTTGGGTCTACGTCTGCGCGACCACGGGGCTCAACTTCAGGGAGTTGATGCAGAATCTCGACAGCGGGATTCTGCGCCTGCCTCTGGACTCTTCGCCTCCCGCGTCGCCGCTGCAATCGCCGCCCGAGGACGCGGCGGCGCTCGTCGGGGCGGCCTTCGAGGGCGGTTACGTGCCGCTCAACTACACGACGCAGCAGGGCGAGCAGACCGTCGGGTGGTGCAGGGGCCCGTTCGTCCCCTTCCCCGTCGAGCGCGTGGAGCGTCCCCCGTTCGGCTCGGCCGACGAGGCCAAAATCTACGACCCCCGCACGGGCATGTTCGACCTCACGTACGCGGTCGCGTGGCAACTCGGCAGGCTGATGGCGCTCTCAAGCAAGGAGTTCTCGGTCGCGCTGCTCAACTGGCAGCGGGAGGCGAACTACCTCATCGACCTCATAGTCGAGCAGCAGCAGCAGGCCGCCGACTACGGCGAAGTGCTCGGCCTGCCCGAGCCTTCCGCGAGACGGGCGGCCGCGTCCGGCAAGCCCGCGGTGGACAGGAAGCTGATGCTGCGCTCAATCGCCTCGTTCCTCAGCACGAAGTTCGCCGAGCAGGTCGTGAGCGACGGGACGGAGGGCGGGCGGCTGTTCGGCGAGGGGCGCGACCCGACGGGCGTGCGCGCGCTGCGCGACAGTCTGCCGGGCCTGCTCCGCGAAGAGAAGCTCGAAGAGTCGCTGGCGGCGGGCGAGCACCCGTCGGCCGTCATTCGGAGAATGCTGCGTCAGGATTGAGGAGGTCAGAGAAGCAGATGTCGTCACCAGTTTCGCAGGAGCAATACCTCGCCGACCTGAAGGCGTTCTTCGCCGACCCGGACAACCGGACGCTCGTCGTCGAGATGTTCTCCGACCTCCCCGACGTGATGCAGCGGTGGCTCGGCTCGACGTGTCTGCTCTATGGCGCGCCCTTCAACAACGTCGTGATAGATGACCGGATGCTCCCGCCGGAGTCGATACGCTTCTTCTACGTCGACCACAACTGGCTCGACGCGCTCGTGGACGGGGTCTTCAGCATCGGCGTCCACTCAAGCCGCAACACGGCCTTCGTCCGGCTGCTCATCGAGGCCATCCGCGAGACGGCCGAGGCCGAGTTGCCGCTCGTGCGCAGCCGCCTGCGGGGCGTGCCCCCACCCTCGGAAGTTCTGGTCGGCGGGACGATGACGGGGCTGCTGATGCGCTCGGCGGCCGTCTCGGGCTGGCCCGGTCTGGTCGTCAAAGCCCACGACGCCGCGAAGGCGCGGCTCCCGCTGCTCAGGATGGATAGGCTGGCCGCGGACGTTCTGCTCTGCATCTTCATGGGCGTCCCGGCGGCCGTCGAAATCGCGGAGCCGCCCGAGGGGCTACACTTCGGCGTCGAAGACGACGACCTCGTCACGCTCAGGGGTCTGGGCTACGGCGGCTTCACGCCGGGGATGCCCGTCAGCCCGCTGACGACCGTCAAGGCCGTCTACCGAAATTCGGGGTCGCGCGTGCTCGACATCAAAGCCACGCAAGCGGCGCTCAAGCAGAAGCTCGAAGCACTCGGGGCGCTCCCGCCGCCGTCGCCGCCCGCGCAGGCGTTGGGCGCGGCCGACTTCGCCATCCAGATGGTGCAGGCTCCCGAGCAGCAGGCTTTCGTCAACGGGTAAGAGGCCGCGAAGAATTCCCAAACGCGGCGGGTCGGTCGGAGGAGTTGAAGAACATGGCAGAGACAAGCAGCGGCGTTCAGGACGATAACCCGAGCCCCTGGTCGGGCCCGCGCCTTCTGGTTCCCGTCACCTTGCAGGCGCTCGTCGTCACGCAGGACTTCATGAGCGTCCAGTCCAACTGGTCCATCCTTCAGACGAACTACAAGAACCTGCAAGCCTACAAGACGCCCGTTGACCCGCTGCCGTGTCAGACCGGACAACTGCTCGCGCCCGGCGGGCAGCCCGGCGCGGTGTGGACGGGCGCGGTGCTGCACTGGACTCTGCCGGAGTCGCTGCGCCACGGGTCGCAGCCGTCGGACGCGTCGCCCGCGGCGTCGCCCGCGGGCGACGAGATAGTCTACCCGCCGATTCCCAACCGCTGGCTCATCGTGCGCACTTACCAGAACCCGAACGGCCCGCCCGACACCCCTTCGGGCAGGGTCACGAAGTCGTGGGTTCTGGAGAGCGACACGGTGAGCGCGACGGCGCAAGGTCCCTCGCCGCTGCCCGCCCCGAACTTCTGGATGCAGGGGACGCAGACGCCGGGCTTTCTGGGGCGGAGTTTCACGCTCGACAAGTGGCTGCAAAACTGGCCGGCGGGGCAACAGAGTCCGCCGCAGAGCGCGCCGCTGACGGCCGTCGGCGTGGGCGACGCGACCTACCCGGCCTACGTCGCCAACATCAACAACGTCCTCTCCTTTCAGGACGACCTGTCGGACCTTCCCGGCCCGTTCCCCAACACGTACCTCCCGCTCACCTACATGGTCTTCGGCTGGTACTCGGACACGACGGCCGACCCGCTCCACGGCGCGACGGCCGGCAACTGGGAGCAGTTGCTGGGCGAGTACAACTGGACGGTCAAGGCCCCCGGCGTCTACCCGAACCAGATTCTCTGCCACGCGATGACCTACGGCCTGAAGTGGTACGGCCCCAACGGCCCGACGCAGAGCGGCGTGCCCTCGGTGACTTCGAGCCCGCCCTTCGTCCCGATGGTCGCCGTCGGCAACACGAGCGTCGAGGCGCTCGCGGCGCTCATCGAGCAGCAGCTCATTCAGAAGATGGGGCAGTCGCCGGCCGCCGCCGAAAAGGTGGCCGAGATTATGGAGGCGTTTCAGTACAACCTGATTCAGTTGTGGGACCAGCCGGGCGGGCAGGTCGAGGTAGACCAGCGGCGGCATCAGGCGTGCTTCGGCTCGGGGCCGGGCGGCACCATCTGGGAGGTCATCGCGCCGCAGCCCGCGAGCCCGTCGCCGCCTTCGCCGCCGTCGGGCGGCGACGCGCCGCCGCCGCTCACGCCGGAGCAGGCCGCCCTGCTCACGCAGTTGAACGAGCTACAGCAGGACCTCGACCGCCAGCGCCGCCTCCTCTCCTCGATGCAGTGGGAGTTGTACGCCTTCTGGTGGCTCTACAGCGGCTTCTCCTACTCGCAGACCAAGACGCGGATTCAGAATTACTTGCAGACCTTGCAGGCGGCCGTCAAAGCGCAGGCCGGCGTCGTCAACTCCATCCTCCACGGCTCCGGCGGCGTGGAAGGCCTGGAGACGGTTCAGGCTCTCCTCGTAGAGTCTCTGGGCGACTCGCTCCAGTTGGTCTCGGCCGAGGCCCCGAGGTTCTGGCAGCCCGTCGACCCGGTCGTGCTGCTGTGCGGCGCGAAGGGCTCTTTCAAGCACGGGCCGGAGGCGCGCCTGAGCGCGGACGGCGGCCTGCCCTGCCGCGTCACGGGTCAGACGGTTCTGTCGATAACGGTGACGGCCGGGTCCGCGCCGTCGCACGCGACCGTCGCCGCCGCCGAGTTGAACCCCGGCCTCGACGCGCCGCAGACGACGCCCCCCATCCCCGCGGCGCTGACGGACCTCTTCAAAGACATCACCGCGCTCTTCGGCGAGTCGATGCTGCTCGACACGACCGAGGCCGGGATGATTGCGAAGCTCGCGCTCACAAGGCTCAGCCCGCCTGATTCGTCCGTCACCTTCAAACAGTTGGTCTCCGTCATACAGAACCAGCAGACATGCTTCTGGAACTCCGTCGTCTACCCATCGGTGGACGAGGAGGTCGCGGCCACGGCCACGGGCTTCGACGGCGTCATCCCCTACGTCATCGCCGTCACGCCGTGGTCGCCGCCGTGGTCGCCGCTCTACATGGACTGGCAGGTCACCTGGATGCCCTCCTACTACTACGTCGTCAACCCGAGCGCGCCGGCGCCCGCGCCGAACAACCCGCCGGGCGCGCTCTCCGGCTGGTCTTACGACGAGCTTGATTACGACTGGGACAACACGCTGTCGCCGACGGCGCAGCCCGGCTACATCTTACAGGGGCGCACGCTGCTGACTCCGTCGGCGACCGACGTTTTCGTCGCGCGTCTCAAGGAGTTGCTCGGCGTCACGGCGCAGGACGCCGACGATGCTTCGAGCCCCCCCGACGACCCGACCTACACCTATTCGCCGCCGCCCGACGTCGTGGAGGCGCTCGGCGAAGTCCTGAAGATAGTCAGCCAGTGGGACATCCTGTCCCAGAACATGAGCGGGTTTCATTTCCAACTCATCCAGCAGGACACGGGGCAGCATATACAGTGCAACGACTCGACGGTCGGGCCGCTGGTGGGCGGCGGCGACCACGCCGTCCCCATCTTCGACAACGGCACGGGGCAGCGTTTGATAGGCTACAACCCCGTCCGCGCCGGCCACTTCATCCTCAACCAACTCTGGATCGTCGACGACTTCGGCCAGGTCTTTAACGTCGGCCAGGCGCTCAACAACCAGCCGTCCGCGCCCTTCAGCCCGACCGCCGTCAGCGACTGGCTGACCACGCCCGGCCCGCCGCTGCGGCCGACGCCCGTGCAGATGCCGCCGAGGGTCGTCCAGCCCGCGCGCCTCTCTTTCTCCTTCGTCTCGGCCGAAGACGACGGCCGGCAGACGGCCTACGTGCCGGGTGCGAACCCGGTCTGCGGGTGGGTGCTGCCGAACCACCTCGACAACAGCCTCGGGGTCTACGACGCGGCCGGCCTCGCGCTCGGCGAGATACAACTCGTCGGCGGCGAGGCCAACAAGCGCGCGCGCTGGAACCCCGTGCCCGACAGCCCCGCGCCCGTCGGCGCGCCGCCCGACATCGCCAACGCGCACCTGCGCGACTTCGTCGAAGGGATACTCGACCAGCCCGACGGCGGCGGCCCCGCGCTCAGCCAACTGCTCGACGTGATCGACGAAACGCTCTGGACCATCGACCCGCTCGGCGCGCGCACAGACCAGAGTCTCTCCGTCCTCATCGGGAGGCCGCTGGCGCTCGCCCGCGCTTCAGTCGCCTTCGAGTTGGCGGGGCAGCCCGTCTACGACAAGAGCCTCTTCGAGATGTCGCCCGCCTACCCGAACACGCCCAACTTCACGAACACGGCGGGCTTCACAAACGTCACCTTCACGGTGAAGCTCGGCAGCCTCGACATTCCCGGCGACGGGATGCTCGGCTATTTCATGGGCGACGACTACGCGCGGTTCAACTCGCTGCACACGCCGGACGCGGGCGAGACCTCGCCCTACGTCGTCCAGAACGACCTCAAGCTGCAACTGAACACGGACCTCACGTCGCCGCCCGCCGGCCCCGACCTCTCCTCGCCCGCCGGAGAGAGCGCGGCCTACGTCACGATGCTGATGGACCCGCGCGGCGCCGTCCACGCCAGCACCGGCGTCCTCCCCGTGCAGGAGGTGACGCTTCCCTCCTACTACGTCCAGCCGGCGCTCGCGCAGATGGAGGTGACCTTCCAGACGGGGCCGCTGCTGACGGCGACCGAGCGGTTGCAGATGCCTCTGCCCGCGAGCAACAAGGGCGACTGGTCGTGGGTGCAGCACCCGAACGTGACAGTCTGGCAGGAGATAGCCGACCTTCAGAACTCGAACCCGCAGGCCGTCCTCTCCGACCTCCCGCTCTCCGTCCGCGAGGGCTGGCTCAAACTTTCCGGCGCGCTCGGCGACGACGGCAAGGCGAAGGGCTGACCCGTTTGAAAGTGAGCGGCATGGACCTCCAATACATCTACGACGACTCGACCAGCCCGCCGACGCGCTCCGCGCTGCAATACGGCGTCAGCCCCGACACGGTCTACGTCTCCACGGACGAGCAGACGCTCTACGCGAACCTGACCGTCACGGTCTTCAACCCGCAGACCTCGCCCGTCACCTGTCAGGCGTTCCAGTTCGGCTTCTACGTCGGCGGCGGGGACGGCGACCTGACCGACAACGCCACGGGCATCGGGCCCGCGCCGACCACGGGCGTCTGGGGCATGAGCCTGACGCCGTCGGTAGACCCCGACAACCCCGCGGTCTACCAGTTCGCGGCCCCCGCCGCGGGGACGGCCGACTACACGCTGGAGCCGAACGGGAGCCTCGTCTTCGAGCTGAACGGGATACAGATTAACCAGGCGGTCGGGACCGGCGGGACGCCCATCGTCATCACGGAGGTGACGGGCGCGGACGCCGACAACCCTTCGACGGTGCAGGGCGAGATTGCCATCACGAAGGCGCAAGCCCCGTTCTCGATAGAGAACTTCAGCGTCTCGCCCCCGCCGCCGATTGCGCCGGGCGACGAGGTGACGCTCGACTGGCAGTTGACGGGGGCCGACCGCTGGCTCGTCTACGACGACAGCGGCAACCTGCTCTACAACAGCGTGGGCAGCCCGCCCCCGCCTTCGCAGAATTCTTACGGGCCCATCGCGCCGCTCGTCGACACGACCTACGAGTTGCAGGCGTGGGCCGGCGAGGTCTACGCGGCGCAGTCCGTGGAGGTCATCGTCAGGGCCGCGCAGTTCGTCTACCAGCCGGCGGGCACGCCGACCGTGGTTGACGCGGGCGACACCGTCACGCTCTCGTGGCTGACGAAGAACGCCTCGCGGCTCACCATCTCGGCCCCGAACTTCCAGCAGGTCGTCCTCGACGCGCCCGCCGGGGAGTACGACCAGTTCCCGGATGCGCCGAACAACCAGTGGCCGGTCAACCCCGTCGAGGACACGACCTACACGGTGGACATCTACGGCCCGGGCGGCAGCCACGCGCAGGGTCAGGTGCAGATTTCCGTCAACCCGCCTTCGATAGCCGTCTTCAACGTCGACCCCGGGCTCTACCAGAGCGGCCAGCAGGTCACGTTCGTCTGGGCGGCCGAGTCGGCGGTCACGGCCTCGCTCAAGCCCGACCCCGGCCAATCGTGCGGCCCCGTCGAGACGAACTTCGTGGTGACGCCGCCCGGGAGCGCGTGTTACGAGTTGACCGTCTCGGCCGGGAGCAGCAGCGCGACGGCGCAGACGCTCGTCGTCGAGAGCGCGGTCGCGGCGACGACCGGAAAGTTCGTTCTGGGGATGGCCTACTCGAAGAGTAACGGCCTTCTCTGGGTGGCCGACCCGGTCGGGCAGCAGGTGACGAGGGTGAACGCCGCCAGCGGGACCGTCGACGGGAACCCCATCAGCCCGACTTTCGGCCCGCCGGAGAATCTCGTCTACGACTGGACGAACGACCTCATCTGGATCGGGTACGCGGGCTCTTTCACGCTGAGCAGCATCAGGGTCGCCGACGGCGGCCAGTCGCCCTACGGCGCGCAACTCTCCTTCGGCCCGTACGCGATGGCCTTCGACGGTCAGTACGTGTGGCTCGCCGACAGCACTTCGTCGGGCGACAATCTCGTCAAAGCCCTCGGGACGAACCCGACCACGCAGCAGGGGCCTTTCTCAATCGGGAACCAACCCTTCTCGCTCGCCTTCGACGGGCAGTACATGTGGGTGGCGAACCGCGCCGGCAGCACGGTGGACAAGCTGCAACTGGGCAACGCCTCTTCCGTCGGCGCGCCCTTCCCGCTCTCGCTGCCGGACGGCCCGAACACCATCTACTTCGACGGGACTTACATGTGGGTCGGCGCGCTCTACTCCAACACGTTGACCAAGCTGAGCCTCGAAGGGGCGGTGCTGGCGACCTACAAAACCGGGTCGCGAGACGAGGGGAGTTACCCTTCGTCGATGGCCTTCGACGGGACGTACCTCTGGGTGGTTAACGGCAACGCCAACAGCCTGTCGGTGCTCGAAGTGAGCACGGGCGTCGTCCGGACGACGCCCCAACTGACGCCCAACCTCGTGAACCTTCTCTTCGACGGCACCTACATGTGGCTGGATGTGATTGAAGGGACTGGGTCCGACACGGTCGGGCAGGTGTTCAGGCTTTCGGCCATCTTCCAGTAGCCGCCGCGCCGGGCGGACGTGTCATTTGAGAGAGAGGAATGACGGATGAACCTACAGTACATCTACGACAACTCCACCAACCCGCCGACGCAGTCGCGGCTGCAATACTCCGTCAACCCCGACACGGTCTTCGTCTCGACGGCGACGCAGACGCTCTACGCCAACCTGACCGTCATGGTCTTCAACCCGCAGAGTGTGGCCGTCACCTGCCAGTTGTTTCAGCTCGGCTTCTACGTCGGCGCGGCCTACGGCGACCTGACTTCGGAGAAGACGGGCATACAGGCTTCGTCCGACCAGACGACGCTCGACATCAGCAAGGACGCGGCGGTGAACCCGGACTTTCCGACGCTCTACCAGTTCAGCGTGCCGGCCACGGGGATGGCGAACTTCTCGCTCGCGGCCGGGCAGAGTCTCGTCTTCCGCCTGGGCGGCGTGGTGATTAACAAGGCCGTCGGCGCGGGCGGGACGAAGTTCGTGATTCTGGAGGCGACCGGCACGGCCGCGAACCCTGCCTACGTGCAGGGCGCGATTACCATCTCCAAGCAGACGCCGACGCTCAACATCGGGCAGTTCACGGCGGACCCGCCCATCCCGATTAACCCGGGCGCCAACCTGACGCTCAAGTGGCAGGTCACCGGCTCCGACCGCCGGCAACTCTACAACGTCAACACGGGCGCGCTGCTCTACGACAGCGCGAAGGACGACCCGTCTTTGACCTCCTACGTCGACCGCCCGCAGCGCAACACCACGTACCAGTTGATAGCGTGGGCCGGGCAGCTCTTCACCGCGCAGCAGACCAACGCGATGGTCAACGCGCCGCAGTTCCTGAAAGGCCCTTACGCCGACCCGCCCTCGGTCAAACCGGGCGCGACGACGACCTTCCGCTGGGAGACGGCGCACGCGGACAACGTCACCATCGCGGCCCCGGGCTTCGTCACCGTCAGCGTCCCCGCGTCGCAGGGGCATTACGTGACCGGCCCCGTCAACACGCAGACGCCCTTCACGCTGACGGCGGGCGCCACGGGCATCGCCGTGACGGACATCAAGCAGGTCACGGTCCCCGTGGAACTCCCGACGCCCTCCGTCACCTCCTTCGCGGCCAACCCCGGCCTGAGCGCGCAGGACGGCAGAGTCTCGCTCTCGTGGGAGACCGCCTACGCCAGCAGCGCCACGCTGGGGCAGGAGGTGCTGGGCACGTCGGTCAAGAACGACCTCGGCACGGTCGGCACGATTCAGTCCGCGTACAAGACCAGCCCCGCGGGAATCTCAAGGTACACGCTGAAGGCGTTCGGGCAGGGCGGGCAGGTGCAGAGCAGCGTCATCGCCGCGCAGCAGAAGATCATACCCATCGACAGCCCGGCGGCGACGCCCGTCGTGACCGAGGCCATGATGAGCGCCGGCCATAAATTCGAGGTCTCGGTCCGCGGCGGGATGGCCACCGATTTAATCTTCGACGGGGCTAACGTCTGGGTCGCCAACTGGTGGAGCGTGATTAAGATTGACGCGGCGGCCGGCTCCGTGGCCGGCTCCTACGGCGGGCGGGACACGAGCCCCATCTTCACGCCCTTCGCCCTCGCGTGCCGCAAGGGCGGCGGCTCCATCTTCGCGCTCAGCCAGAACGACTGTTACGTCGTCAAGCTGAAGACCGACGACGGCAGCGTGCAGGCGACTTACAAAGGCTCGACCTTCGGCACGCCCACCTATTACCC
>WUUC01057030.1_pt1 | contig 10750 bp, 5 predicted proteins | sample 6278441 | NCBI WGS metagenome assembly WUUC01 (sample SAMN13675441, study PRJNA597444) | soil metagenome | isolation source: soil | place: USA: Washington | collected 2017-10 | reverse complement strand
TCCGGCTCTCCGGCGCGGGCACGAACCCGTTCGGCGCGTTCGAGTACGACGTGCAGGGCGCGGTCCGGCCGCAGGGTGCGGCGTCGGTGCGGACCGTCCGCGCCGCGCACTACCCGGGTCTGCGCGCCGAGCGCGTCCCCCGCCGGACCGTTCCGCTCTCCGGCCGCGACCAGGTGATCGCCAAGCCACCCGGCGGGCTGCCCGCGGGGCTCAGCGGCATCCCCGGGCTGAACACCCTCGTCACCGGCGCGGCCGCGCTGCTCCCGCCGGAGAGCACGGACCCGCCCGGGCAGTCGGCCCGCTTCGACTCCGCACCGCTGACCGGTCAGCTGCTCGTCACCGGCACCACGACGGTCCGGCTGCGGGTGGCGGCGGTGGGCCCGCCGGGTGACGGGGTGTTGTTCGCGAAGCTCTACGACATCGGCCCGGACGACACGAAGTCGTTGCCCGGCAGCGCGGTCGCCCCGATCCGCCTGCCGCCGCTGCCCGCCGACGGCACCCCGGTGGAGGTGGACGTAGCGCTGCCGGGCGTGGTGCACCCGGTCGAGTCGGGGCACCGGCTGCGGCTCGTCGTCGGCACCACCGACCAGGGGTTCCGCGCGACCACGGCACAACCCGCCGTCTACCGGGTCGGCGCCGTCGGCGCGCTGTCCGTGCCGAGCGTCCCCGCGGTGCCGACGGCATCGGCGTGGCCGGTGCCGCAGCTGCTCGGCCTCGTGCTCGTGCCCGCCGCCGCGGCGGTGTTCCTCGCGTTCCTCGCGGCACGGCAGCGACACGACCGGGACACCGACCCGGCGCTGCTCGACACACCTCTCGTCGTCGACGGCCTGGTGCGGACGCTGCCGGACGGCACGAACGCCGTGGACGGGCTGTCGCTGCGGGTCGGGCGCGGTCAGGTGTTCGGTCTGCTGGGCCCCAACGGCGCGGGCAAGACCACCACGCTGCGCATGCTGATGGGGCTGATCACCCCGGACGCCGGGGAGATCCGCGTGTTCGGCCGGCGGGTGAGGCCCGGCGCCCCGGTGCTCTCCCGCGTCGGCTGCTTCGTCGAGGCCTCCGGGTTCCTGCCGCACCTCTCCGGCCGGACGAACCTGGAGCTGTACTGGGCCGCCACGGGCAGGCCCGCCACCGACGCGCACCTGGCGGAGGCGCTGGAGGTGGCCGCGCTCGGTGCCGCCGTGGACCGGCCGGTCCGCACCTACAGCCAGGGCATGCGGCAGCGGCTCGCGATCGCCCAGGCCATGCTGGGGCTGCCGGACCTGCTGGTGCTCGACGAGCCGGCCAACGGCCTCGACCCGCCGCAGATCCGTCGCCTGCGCGAGGTGCTGCGCGACTACGCCGCGACCGGCCGCGCGGTCCTGGTCTCCAGCCACCTGCTGGCCGAGGTCGAGAGCACCTGCAGCCACATCGCGATCATGAACCGCGGCGCGCTCGTGGCCGACGGGTCGGTGGGGGAGCTCACCGCGTCCGGCCACGAGCTCACCTTCGCCGTGGACCGGCCCGCGGCGGCCGCCGCGGTGCTCCGCACCCTGCCCGGCGTGTCCGTCGTGGACCCCCGCGAGGACGTGGTGCACGTCGAGCTGGCCGGGACCAGTGGCGCGGAGGTGCTCGAGGCACTGGTGCGGGCCGGGATCGCGGTGCGGCACGCGATACCGCGCAGGCGGCTCGAGGACGCGTTCCTGCGACTGGTCGGAGAGGCGCGATGACGGTGACGAGTGGTCCCGGCGGGGCGCGGGACGACACGAGGACCGGCGGCGCCGCGCCCGGCTTCCACCCCGCGCGGTCCCTGCGGGTCTCCGTCGAGCTGCGCAGGCAACTGCTGCGCAGGCGCACCCTGCTGGTCGCGGCCTGCGCGGTGCTCCTGCCGCTGGTGCTCGTCGTGTCCTTCGGCGTCGGCGACCCACCGGCACGGGGCCCGACACCCGACTACGAGGCGCTCGCGGCGGAGAGCACGCCGAACTTCGTGATGTACGTGATGTTCGTGGCCGGCACCTATCTCAACGGTGTGCTGGTGGCCCTGCTGGTGGCGGACGGCGTGGCGAGCGAGGCGGCGTACGCCAGCCTGAAGTACCTGCTGGCGATCCCCGTGCCGCGGCTGCGGCTGCTGTGGCGCAAGGCCGCCGTGTCGGTCCTGCTCGCGGCGGTCGTGCTCACGCTGGTGCCGGTCGTGGCGTTGTCGGTCGGTGCGCTGTCGATCGGGCCGGGTGACCTGACCACGCCGACCGGCTACACGCTCGCCTTCGGCGAGGCCGTCGTGGTGCTCGGGCTGGCGCAGCTGTACGTGGTGGTGCAGCTGTGCTGGCTCGCCGGGCTCGCGCTGCTGCTGACGGTGTCCACGGACGTGCCGCTCGGCGCGGTCGGCGGCGCGGTGCTCGCCTCGATGTTCGCCCAGATCCTCGACCAGGTCACCGCGCTCGGCACGCTGCGGGACTTCCTGCCCAGCCACTACACGTGGACGTGGATGGAGCTGCTGTCGCCCGCTCCGGACCTGCGGTCCATCGCCGACGGGGTGCTGGTGTCGACCGCGTACGCGTGCGTGTTCGTCGTGCTGGCCGCGCTCCGCTTCTCCCGCAAGGACATCACCAGCTGATCGAATGGAGTGGACCGATGACCCGTCACCGCACCCACCGCCGTGCCGCCACGGTGCTCGCCTGCTCGGCGCTCGTGCTCACCGGCTGCGTGTCCCTGCCGCGGGAGGCCGCGCCCACGGACAACCGCGCGTGCGACCTGCTGCGGCCGATCGCCCGCGACCTCGGTCTCGGGCAGCCCGCGGTCAGCATGCTCGACGAGCGCGAGCGGTGCACCGCGGGCAGCCGCGAGTCCGACAACCGGAAGTACGTGACGTTCTCGGTGACGCTGGACGAGCGTCCCCTGAGCGAGTCGGTGTCCGGCCGCGGCAAGCGCTCCGACCTCACCCTCGGCGGGCACGACGCCGTGATGTTCCTGGGCGACATCAACTCCGGCGAGTGCCAGGTGTTCCTCGACGCGGGCGACGGGTCGAGCGTGGCGCTCCGCCTCGTCCGCAACAACGCCATGACCCAGCAGACGTGCGCCGAGCTCGAGCCGATCGCCGAAGAGGTGGCCGAGGGGTTCGACGTGAAGAAGAGCGAGAACAAGTGAGCACTCCCCGCCCCGCGTGAGCACCCCGCCGCCGGCCACGCGACACCCCGGTGTCGCGGGTTCCCGGTGGTGGGTCAGGGCAGCCGTGCGCGGGTGACGACCAGCGTCGCGTCGCTCAGGCTCGCCACGCCCAGCGCGGGCGGGCCCGGCGCGGTGGGCGTGGGCGCGAGCCGCGGCGGCAGTCCCGGCGTGCGGTCGAACACCCGCAGATCGCCGTCCCCGGGACCGAGGTCGACGGCCACGGTCACCCCGTCGGCGGGCACCTCGCGCACCCACAGCTCCCACGTCGGTCCCGCCTGCGCGACCTCCCGGTCGCCGCCCGGCACGCCGCTCACGGCGAACCGCCGTACGGCCGGTCCGCTGACGACGAGGACGAGCTCACGCGCGCCCCGGGTCGACGCGACGGTGATCTCGACGCGCCTGCCGCGGTCGCCGTCGTCGCGCACCGCCGACACGGAGACCGCGGGCCCGGTCAGCGGCACCGCGGCCGCGGCGCCGCGCCGGACCGGGACCCGCCACCCCGGCCAGACGTCCGTCACGTCCGCGGGTTCGGCGTCGTCGGGCAGGAAGCGGCGGCTCCACGCGTCCGGTGCGGATCCGCTCAGCCACACCGCCTCCCGTGCCGCGGCGTCGAGCACGTACATCACGTCGGCGCGCCTGCCGGTCTCCTGAGGTGCCGGCGACAGCGCGGCCACGACCAGCACGGCGGCCGCGGCGGCGCCGATCCCCGCACCCCACGCGCGGGCCACCCGGCGGTGCGGCGCGGGGAGCACGGCGGGCACCAGCGGTGTCACCAGGGCGGTGAGCGCCGCGGGCACGGCGACCAGCCCGATGCCGAGCGCGTCGCCCAGCAGCGGGACGAGGGGGACGACCAGCAGCGCCAGGGGCACCACCCCGGCCGCCACCGCGGCCACCCGCGCCACCGGCGCGCGCACGCCGCCGCCGAGGACGGCACCGGCCACCACGAGACCCAGCGCGGGCCAGGTGAACACGTGGCCGCCGCCCGGGAAGGCCGCCGCCACCCCGCACGCCAGCACCACCCACAGGGCGACCGCGCCCGCGGCCTGGTGACGGGTGTCGGCGAACCGGCGCGTGACACGCGCGAGCGCGAGTCCGATCGCGACGGTCAGCAGCACGAAGCCCGCCAGCGCCTGCCCGTGCCCGGCGATGTCGTAGTAGTCGGCGAACTCGGGGTGTCCGGCGGCGACGAGCGGCGCGAGTCCGAACGCGACACCCGCGGCGAGCAGCGGCTGGCCGACGGCGACGAGAAGTCCGCGGGCGAGACCGCGCCCGCTCAGCAGGCCCCGCGCCCGCAGCCGGACGAAGACGGCGAGGGCCGGCGCGGCCACGGCCAGCGCGGCGGGCAGCGCCACCCACACCGGGTACGACAGGAGCAGGCCGGCCGCCACGAAGTACTCACGCTCCCCGCCCGGCGGACCGGTCAGGTCGGCCGAGCCGAGGGCCCGCGCGAGCCCGAGCGCGTACTCGCCCTGGTGCTGCACGGTCCGCGGGTCGACGTGGTCGACCGTGTCGTCCGGGCCGTGGTAGCGGGTGTAGCCGTCGAGGTAGGCGATGTTCATGCCCGGGTGCCCGGCCTCCTTGAGCACCGTGAAGTCCGTGCGGTTGGGCATGTAGCGGTAGGCGGCGTCGAGCAGTGAGCTGGTCCGCGCGTGCGGGACGTGGTCGGCGAGCGCCTCGACCAGCCAGCCGTCGTCGGACCCGGTCTCGAACATCAGGCTCGGCCCGGCCGAGCCCCGGGCCTCGAAGTTCAGCACCACCGCGTCCCGGGGCAGGACGCCGGGGGAGCCCGCCAGGGCCTGCGCGCCCAGCAGCCCGCTCTCCTCGGCGTCGGTGAACACGAACAGCACGTCGTTGCGCGGCGGCGGTCCCGCGCTCAGCGCCCGCGCGGTCTCCAGCAGCACCGACACCGGCACCCCGGCGTCGTTCGCGCCGGGACTCGACGGCACCGTGTCGTAGTGGGTGACCAGCGCGACCGGCCGGGTGCTCGCCGTGCCGGGCAGGCGCGCCACCACGTTGTGCAGCCGCAGGTTCGCGTAGCCGGCGTTGGTGCCGGTCGGGGAGAGCTCGGGGGCGTGGGCCGCGGCGGCGCCGCGCTGCACCCGGGTCTCGAGTCCCAGCCCGCGCAGGATCCCGACGAGGTGTTCGCGCGTCTCGGTGTGTGCGGCGGAGCCGGTCGGGCGGGGCCGGACGGCGATCCGCGCGACGTGGTCGACCGCCCGCGCCGCCGAGAACGCGTCGGCCGGCGCGGAACGGCCCGCGCCGGCAGGCAGCCGCTCGGTCCACCACACGGCGAGCGCGCACAGCACCGCGATCGCGGCGGCGGCCACACCCAGCAGCCGACGTCCCCCGGCCGGTCCCGCCGGCGGGGGAGCCGGCTCCGGCTCGCGCGAGGACCGCGACGTGACCGCGGACCGCTCGGACAGGTCTCCCGCCATGGCAGTGCCGTCACTCCCCCGTCTGCTGCCGCCCCGTGCTCCCGGCCAGCCGGGGACGGCCGTCGGACCGCTCTTCCCGCCACCGGGCCGCCGGCTCCCCGGCGCACGGGGCGATGGCGGTGCGCAGGTGGTCCGACGGCGTCCGCGGCCGCGGTGCCACGGTCGGCGTGTCCAGGTCCAGGACGGCCTGGGCGACCCGGTCCGCGACGCACGCGCACGTGGCGGTACCGAGCTCACCGACGGCGCGCTGCCGCGCGTACACGCGCACGAGCGGGTTGAAGACGTACCCGGGGCCGATCCCGGGATCGTCGGCCGGACCGACCTCGATCACCTGGTGGTTGACGAGCTCGTCGAGCAGCCGCTGGTGGTCCTGCCCGGACCGGTCGATGACCGCGGACGCGACGAACTCCGGGATGGTGGTCAGGTCGCAGAGGCTGAGCCGCAGCCACAGGTCACGCGCGGCCGGGGACAGCCGCTCGATCGTCGAGGCGAGCCGGGCACCCTGGTCCAGCGCGCCGATGGACAGCTCGGCGACCCGCTCCCGTTCGTCGCAGAGCCGGTCGACGAACTGCACCAGGCGCTGCGCGGGCCGGGCGCGCAGGCGGGCGGCGGCGGCCCGTATCGCGAGCGGGAAGTAGCCGCACAGCTCGACGATCAGCTTGGCCCACCCCGGTTCCCCGGCGACGCGGCCGGTGCCGACGAGTGAGGTGAACAGCGCCACGGCCTCCGCGGGCGCGAGCCCGCCGAGCCGGTGCTCGCGCACCCCGGGGATCTCCAGGATGCTCGTCCGGGCGGTGACCAGCACCGCGCTGTCCCCGTTGGGCAGCAGCGCCTCGTACGCGGCGGCGTCCGCGATGTCGTCGAGCACGATCAGCAGGCGCTTGTTCGCGGTGAGGCTGCGGAACAGCGCGGCCCGGCCGGCGAGCGCGACGGGCACCCGCTGCTCGGGCACCCCGAGCGCGTCGAGGAACCACTGCAGCGCCTCCTCGGGGGGCACGGGATCGGCACTGCCGCGGAGGTCGACGAAGAGCTGGCCGTCGGGGAACTGTTCGCGCAGAAGGTGACCGGCGTGTGCGGCGAGGGTGGTCTTCCCGACGCCGCCGGGACCGACGAGTGCCACGACCCGCCTGCCGTCCCGCGTGCCGAGCTCGCGGGTGATCCGGTCGAGCAGCTCCTCCCTGCCGGTGAAGTCCCCGATGTCGGGGGGCAGCTGCTCGGGGACCTTCGCGACGGCCTGCCGCGTCCGCTGTGACTGAGCGACGGGCTCGCCAGCGATGATCCGCCGGTGGAGCTCCTGCAGCCGGGCCCCCGGTTCCAGCCCGAGGTTGCTGATCAGTGCCCGGCGGCTGCTGCGGTACACGGAGAGCGCTTCGGCGCGCCGCTGCGACAGGTACAGCGCGGTCATCAGCTGCGCGCAGAGCCGCTCCCGCAGGGGGTACTCGGCGACCAGCGGTTTCAGCTCGCTGATCAGCTCCGCGTGGTGCCCGATCGACAGTTCCACGTCGAGCCGCTCTTCGAGCACCGAGAAGCGCCGCTCCTCCCAGCGCGCCGCGACGGCCTGCACGCTCGCGCTGGGCACGTCGGCGAACGGCTGGCCGTGGAACATCGACAGCGCCTTGCGGTACTCGAGGCTCGCGCCCGCGAGGTCGTTCGCGGCCACCAGTTCCCGGGCGCGCCGGACCGCCCGTTCGAACAGGTGCGCGTCGAGGTCGTCCTCGGAGAGGCGGATCCGGTAGCCGCTCTGCTCGGTCTCGACGAGGTCGGACGGCGCCCCCGCGGCGGCGAAGGCGTTGCGCAGCCGCCACACGCAGGTCTGGATCTGCTTGTCGGCGGTGGCCGGGGGCACCGCGCTCCACACCGCGTCGATCAGGGCGCTGACGGGTACGACCTTGTTCGCGTTGACGAGCAGAACGGCGAGGATGGTCAGCTGCCGGTTCCTGCCGACTCGGACAATCTTGTCGCGGATCACCACCTGCAGCGGGCCGAGAATGCGAAAAAATGCATCCTGTTCATTCCCGCTGGTCTCGGGTGGTGTTCTGGATGAATGCGCAAACGGCACACGCAGGTGGTGCGGGTTATCGTGCGACAATTGGAGTCCCTCGGTCGGAAGGAGCAGCAATCAGCAATGCAACCATATATCTCGGCCAGGGAACAACGCCCATCCGGGCGACCGCGACCACCGAACCGGTGACCCTCTGTTGTCAGACTTCACCCGAATGCCATCTTTGTCGGTAACTACTCAACGTGTCGAGTCGTGAAGGCCGGAAGCGACCATAAGGAACGAGTCGGTGGCCGAAACGTGTCCGAGGTTACCCCGCGTGGCGGTCGGGGGAGACGCGGAGAAGTCCGCTCGTGTGTCGCTCGAGTTCCACAAGAATGGCGCCGAAAACACGACGACGTATTTTCGAGCAATCGTCGGAATTGCGACGAAGGCTCGCGGAGGACCGACATGTCCGAGGGCGTGGTGTCGTGCCTCGCGAAATGCGGCCACCAGAGCGGCGCGGGCGCGACGGCCCGCCTGTTCGGAGAGTAGAGCATCGGATTCTCAATCCGGTATCACTGTCATTCCCCGCGGCCGGACCCGATTGCCCGGAGCGCCTGCACGTCGAGCTTCCCGCCGGGTGTGCGGGGCAGTGCGGGCAGCACGACGAACCGGTCCGGGCGCATGTAGTGGGGCAGCGCCGCCGCCACCGCGCGACGCAGGTCCGCCGCGGGGACGTCGGTGCCGAGCTCCACGAACGCCTCCAGCCGCTCGGTGCCCGCTCCGCCGCGCACCAGCACCGCGCAGTCGGTGACCGAGGGGTGCGCGCGCACCGCGGCCGCCACCTCGCGCAGCTCGATCCGGAAACCGCGCACCTTCACCTGGTCGTCCGTGCGCCCGGTGAGCCGCAGCCGCCCGTCCGGCGTCCAGCGGCCCCGGTCCCCGGTGCGGTAGAGGCGCGCGCCCGGCGCGGACGGGTCCGGCAGGAACCGCTCCGCGGTCAGCCCGGGCCTGCCGTGGTAGGCGAGGGCGACGCCGGGGCCGCCGAGGTAGATCTCGCCGGTGACACCGGGTGGCACGGGCCGCAGCAGCGGGTCGAGCACGTGGGCGCGGTAGTTGGCCACCGGTCCGCCCACGGGGATGTCGCCGCTCACGGCCTCCGCCAGTTCGCACCGCTGCGTCGTGGCCCACACCGCGCACTCGGTGGGGCCGTAGTCGTTGAACAGCGCGGTGTCCGGGCAGTCGAGCAGGTGCCGGGCGACCAGGCGGGGCGGCAGCGGTTCCCCGCCGAGCGACACGGCACGCAGCCGCGCCAGGGCCGCGGGCGAGGCCACCCGGAGCACCAGGTCGTACTGGGAGGGCACGGCGTGGACGTGCGTGACCGGCGCCCGGTCGAGCACCGCGGCGAGGGCGGCGGGGTCGTGCGCCTCCGCGTCGGTGGGCAGCACGGCGGTGCCGCCGGTGGTCAGCGCCCAGAACAGCCCGCCGTACGCGCCGTCGAAGCACAGCGCGGGCAGCACGAGGTCACCCTCCGGCGGTGCGCCGCAGGCCTGCCGGGCCGTCGTCGACGCGACGATCGCCCGGTGCTGGACGGCGATCCCCTTGGGGGTGCCCGTCGAGCCGGAGGTGTAGACGAGGTAGGCGGTGTCGTCCGGGGACACCGGCACGGTCACCGGTCCGGCGGCCGCCCCGCCGGTCGCCTCCGCCGGGGCGGTGAGGGGCAGCACGCGCACCGGCGGCGGCGGGGCGATCGGCCGGTCCGCGAGCAGTACCCGGACGCCGGCGTCGAGCAGTACGTGCCGTACGCGGTCGGGCGGGAAGGCCGGGTCGACGGGCACGAACGCCGCGCCCGCCTTGAGCACGCCCAGCATCGCGACGACCGAGTCCGCGGCGCGTGCGGCCAGCAGCGCCACGCGCTCGCCCGGCGCCACCCCCTCGGCGCGCAGCAGGTTCGCGAGGCGTGTCGCCCGCGCGTCGAGCTCGCCGTAGGTCAGCTCGGTGTCACCGCACAGCACGGCCGGTCTGCCGGGCCCGCGTGCCGCCACCCGCGCCACGAGGGTGTGCAGGCAGACGTCGTCGACCCGGCGGTCCACGCCGTGCGACCACCGGTCGACGGCGGCCAGCTCACGTCCGGTGAGGCCGGTGACGGCGTGGACCGGCGCGTCGTCGAGCAGGGCGGCCAGGACGGTCAGCAGCCGGTCGGCGAAGGTCGCCACCGCCTCCGGCCCGTACCGCTCGGCGTCGTGGTCGATCCGGAGCCGGTCCCCGTCGAGCAGGACGGCGAGCTCGTGGTGGGCGACCCCGTCGGGCAACCGGACGGCCACGGCGCGGTGTGCGCCGACCGGTTCGGGTGCCGCCCGGTCCACGAGACCGACCGCGATCCTCGCCGGGGCGAGCGGGTGGACGGCCGTGCCGTCGGCGACCGCCTTCCCGGCCCGGCGCACGAACTCGCCGCCGCGTTCCCGCTCGTCCACCGCCACCCCGACGGCGACCGGCGCGGGCCCGTCGACCACCAGGGTGTTCGCCGCTGGCCCGCCGTGGCGGTGCAGCAGCAGCACGACACCGGCCGCCAGCACCGCCGTCTCCGGCGCGTCGGCCGACCGCAGGCGCGCCGCCAGCGCCGCGGCCTGCCGGTACACCGTGACGGCCGACCCGCACGACGACCTGCCCCGGCCCAGCGCGGCGGGCACCTCGGTGACCGGCGCCGTCCGCGCCGGTGCCGGTCCGCCGTCGCCGGGCACGGGAAACGCCGTGGCCGGGTCGAGCAGCCACCTCAGCACCGCCTCGGGTGCCAGGCCCGGGGCGGTGACCACGCCGACGAGGAAGCGGTGGTCGGCGAGGCGTGCGAGGAGCGCCCGCGCGGGCACGGTGTCCGCGCGGGCCGCCGCGACCTCGTCGCGGACCAGACGACTCCAGTCGGCCGCGGTGCTGTCGGCCGCGAGACCCTGGGTGACCAGGCGCAGCGGCGGCCGTTCCGCGGCCACGCGGACCCGCAGCGCGTCGGGGTCCAGCTCGCCGTCGACGAGCCAGACACCCTCCCGCACCCGGAAGTCGTCGGACACGGGCCGACCTCCTCTCCTCGCACGTCCTCGCCGGCCGGACCGCCGTCAGACCAGGACGCGCTCGTGCGCCGCGCGCCGGTGCGCGCGGGAACGACGCAGGTCCCTCGTGACGATGGCCTTCTTCAGCCAGC
>WUUC01043307.1_pt1 | contig 10750 bp, 8 predicted proteins | sample 6278441 | NCBI WGS metagenome assembly WUUC01 (sample SAMN13675441, study PRJNA597444) | soil metagenome | isolation source: soil | place: USA: Washington | collected 2017-10 | reverse complement strand
CCCACCATCAAGGCGCATGAGGTCTTCCACATGCGGCAGGATGCCGACGGCCAGATCGTGGCGGAGCGCGCCGACTTCCGCTGCTGGGTGAAGTAGTGGTTTCATGGCGTCGGGGCTGCCCTCTCGGACCTGCAGGAGAAGATCGGTGATCTGCTGGCGATTCTCGCGGTGCGCGAGTTCGGAGCCTGCCATGAGACCTATTGGGAGGGGCCAGTTTTACCGCGGTGGTTGAGGTATAGCTAACTCCAAGATGAGATCCACACCGGCTTCCGCAACTACCGACGGTTCTGGGAGTGGTGTCCTTGAGCGGCGGCGGGTCGGGCATGTCGGGTTTCGCCGGGTTTGGCGCGTTTACTACTGAAGGCCCCGAGGATCTCCCAGTCCACTTGACTAACTGAAGCGGTACTCGGAAAGGAGAACATTATGCGGCCGCGAATGTGGGCGATGCCCATCCTGGTTGGCGTGATCGCCGTCTCGGCGTGTGGGGATGAGCCCCTCTCCAGCACTGCGGAGGAATCCGCGGTGCAGGCACAGGCACCCGCGGATGGCAACGGCAACAAGCAGGTGATCACGTTCAATGGAGACGTCCCGGATCCTCTCATCTGTCCCAATGGAGCCGAACTTCGCCTCAACTTTAGTGGATGGGTGCAGACACGGACCTTCCAGAACGGCAATCGCGTGCAGCTCGACGTCTGGCACACGACCCATACCTAGACCAATGCTGCGGGCGAAACCTTCGTCGACCTGGAAATCGGTCCAGACCGGTACTACCTGGATAAAGACGGCAACCTCATCCTGTCCATCACCGGACATGGCCCCGCGTTCGGGGTGATGGGCCAGATCGTCATCAACCTTACGACTGGTGAGGTGGTGAAGGTGACTGGTCCGGGTCATCCGGACCACCTGACGCTCGCGTGTGAAGCCCTGACGTAAGAGCATTATGATCGCGCACTGGCAGGGTACTCGCCGAACGACTGCATTCTTTTGTCGGGAGGCGAGGCCCTTCAGTGCCGCGACTCAATGGGACTGGTAAAGGCTCGGGCGATTAGAGGCGTGCCGCCCTGCCTGGTCGCCTGCCGTGCCAGCGTATCCGCCGTCGCGAATCTCGGCGGCGATTTTAGTTCAGCTCGAACTCGTTAGAGATCCGATACCGCAGCGGCAACAGGCGGCCGAGCCCATGCTCCGGACCGCTCCCATTCCAGGTCTCGTACGCATCCCACACCAGTCGGTAGGTTCCCGGTACGTCGGTATTGAACTGCGGCATCACCCGGCCACCTGGCTCGAAGCCTTCCACCTGATACTCATAACTGAACGTCTTTCCCGGCTGAATCACCTCGGGCGGACCGAGGCAGGCTTGTACGATCGGTGCGAAGGCGATGACCCATCGACTCCGCTCCTTCTTCTGCATGAGGGGAGGATTGATGTCGTTACAGGTGGGCAGATAAATCGGACCGTCGGTCGAGTTGGTGTAGCGCAGCCGGATCGCGACCCGAACGTACCGGCCGTAGAGTGTCCCGTCAGCGTCTCTCGACTCACCTCTCTCGACGGTGTAGCTAGTGCGCTCGGTCTGGATGAGAGGAGCTTGATTGAGTCGGGAATTCTCCTCCTGACCTCCCGGAGCCGTGCCGGCTCCCGCGCAGGCTGCGAGAAGGAGAGTGCCCGCAGGAAACTTCCTCAACGCGGTCCAGCTCATCGGGACGAAGCCTCGCGCGCGGAAAACGCCTTCGCTCTGGCTACCTCGGGGCGGTCTCGATCTGCCTTTGCCATCAGGCGGAGAAATTCGCGGTAGCCCGCCGCGGCAGCATCGCGCTCGCCGGCCAGCTCCGACGCCCGAGCCACACCGAACAGGCTGCGCGCCCGGTTCCGCTCGCGCGCCAGCGTCGCCCGATAGGCGGCGCGAGCGTCCCCGTAGCGCCCGGCTAACATCAGCATGTCCCCCTCCAGCTCACGGGCCGGGAGCAGCTCGGCCGGCGTCACCGGATGCTTGTCGGTGACCTCCTCCGAATCGGCTGCCGCCCGGGCCAGCGTCAGCGCGCCCGTCGTGTCCCCCGAGGCGAGCCGAAGCCAGGCCTCTGCCGCGTCGCTCTTGATGCTCACGACCCGGGACCAATAAGGCTCCCCCTTCTGCGCCAGCGCTGCGGCGATGGAATCGAGCGCGGCGATCTCGGGACCCGCTGCCTCCGGACGATCTCCCCGCGCACTGCCTATCGCCCGGGTGAAGCGGACCAGCGCTGTCGCGATCGGAGCCACCGAGTCGGCCGGAGCAGGGAGCTCAGCCGCGGCGGCCCAGTCCCCCCGCTCAAGGGGAATCCTCGCCGCCATGGCTGTTCGGTTGTACCCGGCGACCAGCGCGCGGTAGTCGGTCTTCACCTCCCGGGCCTCCGCGACCGCCGCCCGCGCCGCCGAATCCTGACCCCGCTGGAGATAGCCGTACACCGCGTAGTCCAGCGCGTGCAACTCCTCCGGCGCGCCCGGAATCCCTCTCGCGCGGGCGTAGCTCGAGCCCGCCCGATAGGACTTCCAGTTGGAGGCGACGGTCTCGTCCCAGAGGCCCAGCCGGACGAAGATGTGCGACGGCATATGCTGCGCGTGCGGCGCCGCGGGCGCGATCTCGGCGTAGCGCCGGGCCGCGCGGAGGCCGAGCTGGGCGAGCGGGGGAGTATCGGTGGCGTGGATGACGTAGTGGGCGAGCCCGGGGTGAGTGGGATATCGGGCGAACAGCGGCTCCAGCAGGGTGATGGCCCGCCGCTGCTGGGCGAAGGTCGTGTCGGTCTTGGGCGCCGTGGCCAGCTGGCTCAGGGCGTAGTAGATCGAGACTTCGACGTCCTTAGGAAACTGGCGATAGAGCCGCGCCATGGTGTCGGCGTAGGCCTGGAGCCGGGCCGAGTTGGGCGTGGACTCGGCGTCGCGGTAGAGCGCCGCGGCGGCGGCCACGAACCTGCGCTCCCGTTCGGTCCGCGCCGGGAGCGCTGCGGCATGAGCCGTAGCCTCCGCGCCTTTCTGGAGACTGGGACCGGCCGGCCCGCCGGCGAAGGGATTGCCCCAGGCGTTGAGCGCGATGCCCCAGTACGCCATGGTGCAGCTGGAGTCGGCCTTGAGGACGTTGCCGAACGCGCGGTCGCCCTCCTCCCACCAGAAGGAGTGGAGCACCGCCATGGCGTGCTCGAACCGCTGCTGAGCCGCGGGAGTGCAGGAGACCGGGAAGGCCACTCGGCCCAAGCGACCGAGTTGATGATGGTCGTGCTCCTGAGACAGGAGCGCCGAGGGGACCGCGATGATAGCCGCGACGATCAGAGATCTGTTACCAAATGTCATGTTAATCGATTCCTCGCTTCGCTCGAAATGACTCGGGAACCCGGGCCATGAGGCCCGGTCTCATCGTCCACCCGGCCCAGGAGGGCCGGGCTCTGCCGCTTGCCGGTACGTTGTGTCCACCACGGGCTCGTACCGTGACCACCAGAACTCCGGCAGCTGTCGCTTCCGGGGCCAGCGCTCGGCGAGATCGTCGCCCTGATACAGGCGTCCGTTCTTCATCACCATCGCGATCGCCTCGGTGTTCTTGATGTTCTCCAACGGATTCTTGTCCAGCACGATCAAATCCGCCAGCTTGCCCGGCTCCAGCGACCCCAGGTCCTTGCCGAACCCGATCGCCTCCGCGCCATAGATCGTGGCGATTCGGAGCACCTCGAGCGACGACATCCCGCCCGAGGCCAGCGCCCACATCTCCCAGTGACTGCCGAGCCCATCCATTTGGCTGTGCCCGCCGACTCCGACGCGACCGCCGGCACGCACGATCTTGGCCGCACCCTCGGCGATCCGGGAAAACACATGCTGGTTGTCACGCACCCAAGGGCGCCGCTCGGCCCGGCTGTCGATCTCCTCGTGGGGCATGAACCGCTTGACCTTGGGGTTCTCGTGGATGTCGTACCGCTGGTAGAAGTAATTCTCCGCCCAGGGCCCGCCGTACGACACCAGCAGCGTCGGGGTGTAGGTGATTCCCGACCGGGCCGCCAGCTCCACCGCGTCCCGATAGAGGGGCATGATGGGATAGCTGTGCTCGTGCCCCGGATACCCGTCCAGCATGGCGGTGAGATTCATCTTGAAGTCGAGGCCGCCCTCGATGGTGGGCATGAGCTTCAACTCCTTCGCCGCCATGATGACCCACTGCCGCTGCTTCCGGTTGCCGACCATGTACTGCTTGATGGTCTTGGTGTCGTAGTACTCGCTGTAGCGGCGGAGCGCTTCGCGCGCCTCGTCCAGGCTCTGGAAGTTCTCCTCCCAGAACACGCCGGGACCGGTCGAGTAGATCCTCGGTCCCAGCAGCTCGCCGGTCTCGACCTGGTCCGAGTAGGTGAGAATGTCGGTCGTAGAGGTCTGCGGATCGCGAGTGGTGGTAACGCCGTACGCGAGGTTGATCAGGTACTTCCAGACCTGGGTCTCGTGAATGCCCCAGGTGGGCCACATGTGGGAGTGGATGTCGATCAGGCCCGGGATGATGGTCTTGCCCGCCACATCGATCACCGTCGCACCCGCATCCTGGCCACTCCGAGCCGCTCCGACGTACACGATCCGGTTGTCCCTCACGACGACGTCGCCCTTCTCGATGACCTGGTCGCCCTTCATGCTGATGATCCGGGCACCCCGGAGCACCACCGTTCCCCGCGGCACGTCGCGCGGCGCCTTGATAGTGATGTCGACCCGCTCGCCCTCGTAGCCCGGCAGCTTGGCAATCGAGTCTGCGCGGGACTTGGCCGCGGTGTCCGCCTTGCCCGCGGCCTCCATCTTCTCCAGGCTGTCGGCCCGCGCCGAGTCGGCCGAGGTCTTGAGCCGGTCGAGCGAATCACCGACGACCGGGTCGTAGCGGAAGTAGCTCCGGCCGATGGACCACTCGATGTACTTGCCGTCGCCCGACCAGTTGACGAAGTCGCCGCCCACCCGGGTGAGCCGCTTGGCCGGGAAGGAGAGCTCCTCCTTCGGGGTCGCGACGTTCACTTCGGGTACCTGGGCGCCGATCCTCGGCAGACTCACCAGATAGACCCGGTTCCCGACCTGAGCCACGGCCTGCTTGCCGTCGGGGCTCACCCGGATCTCATCGGCGGGCGAGGGCTCCCCTTCCTCGATCGCCGGCTTGTAGCCGGTCACCTTGAGATGCTTCCGCCGGTCGGTGCCGTCCCACCGCATCGACACCAGTCCGTCGTTGGGATCCTGGATGTAGATCCGCGAGGTGTCCCGGCTGAAGTGGGGGCGCCCGCCGGGCGCCACGAATGCGATTCGGGTGAGCGGGCCACCCGAAGCCGGGAGCCAGGCGAGGTCGTAGCCGGTGGGATCGCGCTCCCTGAGTCTCAGGTCGAGCGGCTGCCGCACCACCACGATGCGCCGGCTGTCGGGCGACCAGGTCGGCAGGTCGAAGAAGCCCCGTGCCGCCACCAGGCGCTCGGGCTTGCCGCCGGTGGATCTCACCCGCATGACCGTCCCGCCGCTGTCGCCCCAGCTTACGTACGCGATCCACCTGCCGTCGGGCGACCAGGCCGGCACCTGCTCGTGCACGCTCTCCCGGGTGAGCCGCTGGGGCGTGCCTTTGGGCCAGTCCATCACGTAGAGCCGGTCCAGCGCGCTGAAGGCGATCCGCTTCCCATCGGGCGAGGAGACCGGGTTCCGGATCTGCCGCACGACGACGTCGCCGGTGTCCACCGGATAGCTGAACTTGACCAGCGGTCCCGCCTCCTGTTCCACTCGGGCCCGGAACGGGATCTGGGTTGCCCTGCCGCTCGGCACCTCCACCCGCCAGATCTTGCCACCGTAGGAGGTGACCAGCGCCCGGCTGTCGGGGGTGAACGCCGATCCCGGCATGAGATCGCGGGTAAAGCGCGACTCCTGGTCGTCCCGCTGCACCGGGTAGCGGAGCCAGCGCTCGCTTCCGCTGGCGAGATCGCGCAGGCGAAGGCCGGTCTCGCCGTCGTAGCGGGTGGCGTACACCATCCACTTCCCGTCGGGCGACAGCACCGGCCGCATCGAGCTGCCGTAGATGTCGCTCTGCACCACGATCTTGCCGGTCTCCCGGTCGAACGTGGCGAGCTGCCACTGGGGGAAGGTGAGATTGTAGCCGAACCCGCCCCGGTGCCGGGCGTACCAGACGTAGCGCGGGTCGGAGCCAAAGGCCGGGCCCAGCGCATCGATGCCGGGCCGCCCGCCGCCATCCCGCCCGACCGCGTTCTGGCCGCTGTCCGCCTTGCTGAGGCTGAGGCCGGTGCCGCCGTCCTTGTGGAACATCCAGAGCTGGTAGTTGGCGCGGAGGGCATCGTCCATGCGGGACACGACAACGTAGTCGCCGTCGGGAGTCCAGACCGGCGAAGCATAGAGCGCGGTCTTGCCCCGGGTCACCTGCTCCGTCTTGGTCCCATCGGTGGCGCAGGTCCACACGTTCTCCGAGCCGTCGCGGTCACTGAGGAAGACGATGCGGTTGCCGTCGGGCGAGTAGCGCGGCTGCGAGTCGAAGGCGAGGCCCTGGGTGATGCGCCGCGCCTCGCCGCCCTTGGCCGGCATGGTGTAGAGGTCACCCAGCAGCTCGAAGACGACGGTGTTGCCGTCGGGGGAGACGTCGAGCGAGATCCAGGTGCCCTCCTCGGTGTCGAAGCGGAAGTTGCGCTCCGGCTTGAGGGGCAGACTGTCGCTCTTGTACTTGGTGGTGGTGTCGACGACCACGACCCTGGTTGAGTCCTGGGCCGGCAGCGGCTCGACGGCTGCGAGAGCCGACGCAATGGAGCACAGAAGAAGGGGGACGCGGGGGATGCGCATGGGTGTCTCGTGCCAAGCTGGCGACAACTGGGTGAAGCGAGCCTGCTGATTAGAGTTGGAGAAGGTACTGTTTGGCAGCAAACTTGACTAGGAGCCGTGGACAGGCAGCTCAAGGATGTTCCGATGTTCTGTGCGAGTCCGCCGGGTTCTGCTCCGCGACAAAAGAACGCAGTCGCGTCGCAGCCCCCAGCGGCCTCGCAACCAAGCTCCGCACCGGAACAAAAGCAGCAAGTTTCTACGACTTACCCGCTTACCATCTTACCCGCTTACGCGCTTTTCTTGACACCTCGTGTACCTGCCCGTAGCGTAGCGTCACATCTCCGACACAGCCCCGGGTCCTCGCCTCCTCCGCGACGCGGAAATTCTCACGCCACGAAGGCCCAAGACCGCCGAGCTGCCTCGTTTCCTCATCCGAGAGGACGGTGCACCATGCTCCGCGCTCCACGCTTCCCCTTCCTTACTATCTCACTCGCGCTGGCCGCGCTGCCCAACTCGACGAACGCGCAGGGCTACCCCAGCTCCGATGCGACCACGCCGGCGATTTCCCGGGAGTCAGCCCGTCGGTTCCAGGCGCTCGCGCCGAGACTGGTGCAGTCGGCCAAGATCCAGCCCGGGGATCTGGTCACCATCACCGGCGGACCGGTCATGATCCCCGAGATGGAGGCGCTCGGCGTCGAGGTCGAGAAGAAGGGCGGACGGGCGATTCTCCTGCTCGACAGTCCGCGGCTCACCCGCTCGTTCTACGCCCGGGTGCCTGAGGAGTACATCAAGAAGTCGCCCACGTCTTTCGAGAAGTTCTCGGCCGAGAACGTGGCAGTGGCCTTCTTCCTTCCGACCGGCGAGGACTTCGCTGCCATGCGCCGGGTAGATCGCCGGGCCAAGGTGGACCAGGCGCTGGCGGTAGTGAATGCCTCCACCCTGGAAGAGCGGAACAAGGGGATGACGCGCAACCTCTTCATCGGGGTCCCGACGCCGTCCGACACCGCATCCATCCAGATGGACTACGCGCCCTACGAGGCCATGGCTTGGAAGGCCATCGAGGCCGACTACTCGGCGATGCGGGCCAAGGGAGAGGCGATCAAGCGAGTCTTGGAGGATGCCAAGAAGCTCCACATCACCTCGCCCGAGGGAACCGACTTCACCGTCGAGCTGGGTGATCGTCCAGTCGTGGTGAGCGCCGGACTGGTGCCTCCAGGCACCAAAGGGCCCGAGGCCGCCCGCTCGGCGGGACTGCCGGGCGGCACCGTCCGGTTCGCGCCGGTCGAGAACACGGCCAACGGCAAGATCCGGGCGGCGGAGGACCAGTGCGACGAGCCGGTCAAGGACGAGTCGGTAGACGTGCGGAAGGGGATGCCGGAGAACGTGCGCTCCGCGACCGACGAGGAGTGCCTCAAGCGTCAGTTCAAGGATGCAGGCCGGTTCGGCTCCATCTTCATCGGCCTCAACCCTGCGGTCCACTACGACCACGTGCCGAGCTACAGCCCCCAGCTGGAAACCTCGGCGGGTGTGGTCTCCCTCGGCTTTGGCAACAACCGCGCACTCGGCGGCGAGAATGAGCCTGTGCCCGGCGGCTGGGTGGTGCCGTTGCTCAAGGCCACCGTGGAAGCCGACGGCAAGGTGATCGTGAAGGACGGGAAGCTGATGTAGGCGGGGTGGGCGGTGAAGCGGGAGCGCCACTACTTCGACATGATGACGCTGTTTCAGCAGCTTGGTCTTAACGCCTAGGAGAGGACATGAGCAAGGAAGCGATCGATCCCATCCGAGAGCGAATCGACGCCGCATGGCTTCGGAGCGACGCCGATGGGATCACCCGGGACCTGGCGGAGGATGCGATCCTGCTGCCGCCCAACGCACCTCGGCAGGTGGGGCGGCCGCAGATCAACAACTTCCTGCGGGAGCTGTTTCGGCACTACCGTATGACCGAGCTCGCCATGCCCGAGCGGGAGCTCAAGGTCGAGGGCGACGTCGCCGTGGAGCGGAGCCTCTACCAGTGGACCCTCACGCCGCTGGACGGTGGGGAGGCGATCCACGATGTAGCCAATTGGGTCGGAATCTGGCAGCGCGGGTCCGATGGAAGCTGGGTCGAGGTATGCGGCATCTGGAACAGCACGCTGCCTGTGGGCGGCGCCCGCACGATGCAGAACGAGGAGGTAGCCTCCTCGCGATAGGAGTTCCTTCCATATATGGAGGCGGTATGCCGCATGCGTTCCGGTGGCTGAGCCTTGCGTGTGCTTTAGCCATTCTGGGTCCTGCTTTCGCCTTGGCGCAGGAGCAGCCCGAGCTCTTCAGCTACGCTACCTACTTCGAGTGCGATCCGGGGCGGGAGAGCCGGGCCGACGGGCTGATGCGGCAGACGTTCGCCCCCATACAGGAGCGACATGTCGCGGCCAGGCATCTGATGGGATGGGGCTGGCTGGCCCACAGCCTCGGCGGGCACTGGCGGCGCTCGGGATTCATGGTAGCCTCCAGCCGGGACGCGGTGCTCGACGGACAGGCCGCTGTGCTCAAGGACATGCGGGACAACACCAAGGCATTCGCCGAGCTGTCCAGCATCTGCCCCCGGCACGAGGACTACATCTGGCATCAGGTGACCGCGTCACCCCGCAGGGCGGAAGGCGCGCCTCGCTCGGTCGCACGCGCGGGCGTGTACTTCGAGTGCGCTCCGGCGCGGGAAAACCGAGCGGACACGCTCGTCACCCAAGCCTTCGCACCGACCTGGAATCGGCACGTCAAGGCCGGCGCGCTGAATTCATGGAGCTGGCATGAGCACGTCATCGGTGGGAAATATCGCCGGCTGCTGCTGCTCAACGGGGGGAATCACAAGGAGATTCTCACCGCGCTGGACAGCATCCTGGCCCAAGGCGCACGGGAGCGGCCCAACGAGAGCAGGGAATTCAGCGAGATTTGCTACTCGCATCAGGACTATCTCTGGGACATCCAGGCTCCGAGGCGGTAGGCGGAGGCGTTCTGCTCCCTGCTCACCGCTTGCCGCTCACCACCCCACACGCGATCCGGTCCCCCGAGTCGCCCGACGGCTGGCTCTTGTAATCGTCCCGCTTGACGTGCACCACGACGGCCGCGCCATCCCTATCGAGCAGTGGGTTGGCGCCCTGGAGGGTGCCGCCCGGCGTTGTCGCCTCCAGTCGCACCGAGCCATCCTGTCCCACGGTGAGGTTGGGGAGATCTCCGAGATGGGGACCGTTGGGATTCTGGGTCCCGTGCTCCCGGCCGGTCGGATTCCAGTGGTCGCCGGCGGCTTCGAACTTGGGTGGGTCGCAGCGGCCGACGGTGTGGAGATGGATGGCGTGCGTCCCCCGAGGCAGGCCGGTGAGCTGCCCGGTGAGGCTGATCCGTCCGGCCGATTCGCTCAGTGTAAGTGAGCCGAGTTCCTTGCCGGCCGAGTCGCGCAGAGCTGCGGTTCCTCTGGTACCTGACTGTGCTGCCGCGGGACTGTCCGGCGGAGTAGCGGCTCGGGTGGTGTCGGCGCCTTCTCGACGCCCAGCCTCGCACGCCAGGAGGGCGGATGTGGCTAGAAGAATCGCTGCGGTGTCGAGTTTCATATTACCTCCTCTCGACACATTCTACACCGGGTTCGCGGGAAGGGGCACCCAGATAGAGAGATTGGCTCGCGGCGCCCGCCCTCCTTGCGCCTTCGGTGCTTACGCCGTATCGCTCATGGATCCGACCCACATTTCTGGAGAGCCCCCATGCCGACGATGCGCCCGGATCCCACGTTCTACCCCTCGGCCAGGGACGCGGCCGAGGCCCCCGCCGAGGAACTGGCCTACCTCGCCATGCTGAGCCCAAAGGGCTCCCGACCCGATGCCATCGGTGTCGTCGACTTGAAACCCGGCTCCAAATCCTACGGCCGACTGGTGGGCCAGGTCGACATGCCCAATCGGGGTGACGAGCTGCACCACTTCGGCTGGAACGCCTGCAGCGCGAGCCTCTGCCC
>WUUC01042763.1_pt1 | contig 10751 bp, 6 predicted proteins | sample 6278441 | NCBI WGS metagenome assembly WUUC01 (sample SAMN13675441, study PRJNA597444) | soil metagenome | isolation source: soil | place: USA: Washington | collected 2017-10 | reverse complement strand
TCCAGGACTGGGTGCGCGTATTCCGGCGCACCACACTACAGGCGCTCGATGAGCACTTGCGTCAGACCTTCCTGATTCAGGGAGTGGATTCGGCGCTGCTCGGCAGCGCCGAATACACGGGCACGCTCGACGACATCCCCATCCCCGATCTCGTCCAGACCTTTCAGCTCGGCGCCAAGGACGGCATCATCAGCATCACCTGCGACGGCCAGCGCAGCCAGATCTGGTGCGAAAAGGGCGAGATCGTGGACGCGGAGTGCGGCCGCCTCTCGGGTGAGGCCGCCCTGTATCGCATCCTCGACCTCGATCGGGGCCAGGTGTTTGCCGACTTCCGCTCCGAGCCACGCAAGCGGACGATCGACCTTCCAGTCAACGTGCTCTTGCTCGAGGCTGCTCGGCGCAAGGATGAGGGCGCGCGGCTGCTCGATCGGCTCGGCCATGCCAACGCCATTTATCGGCCTGCAGCCGGGGCCGCTGCGGTGAGCACGACCGCCGCCCAGCGTGAGGTGCTGGCCCTGTGCGACGGGGAGCGGGCGGTTCGGGACGTGCTCGAGGAGAGCGAGCTCGGTGATCTCGAGGCGCTCGGTGCGATCGCCAGCCTGGTCGAGCGTGAGTATTTGTTGCGAGACGGGACGTCGCTGGTGCCGCCGGTGCCTTCGCGTGCGCTCATCGTCAGCAAACACACCCCACAGAACGTGGTCAGCTTCTCGCCCCTCGCGACCAGCCGGCGTGCGCCGACCGCGGCGCCGCGGTCAGCGGCGTTCTCGTGGATCGTGAGCGGGTTGGCGCTCGGGGGCCTGGTGTGTGCAGGTGTCGTGGCGATCGCTCGGCAGCTGCCGCTGGGTTCGAGCCCGGCCGCGTCGGCGCCGGGGTCTGCCGCTGACGTGCCGAGCCGCTTCGTCATCGACTCGAGCACCGAGCCCAGCCACGCCGATCTCTGGCTGGATGGCGTTCCCGTCGGAAAAGGTTCCGTGCGCCGTGAGCTCCCGCGCGACGGCATGCCGCATGAGCTGCGGGTGACCGCCGAGGGTCATGCCCCGACCACGCTGCTTTTTGTGGACGCGCCGCCGCGCGCGTTCATCGCGCTCGAGAAGTTGGCGCCGCCGCTCCCTGCCGAGCCAGTCCCGGCGTCAGGACCCCTCCCTCCGCCCGCAGAGCTCGCCCCGGCGCCGCCACGGCCCGCTCCGCCCGAGCCAGCGGCGCCTCGGCCGCGCCGCGCCCCGGCGCCGAGCATCACCCAGAAGGAACGTGCTGCCCCGGCGTCCGAGAAGGCGGCAGCAACCCCGGCGCCTCAGCGCGCGAACCTGCCACGCGTCCAGATCATCGAGGACGACACCCCGGTCGTTCAGGTCATCGAATAGGAGGCCACGACATGCAGAGGGCGTTTCTCATCATTGTCCTCGCGTCGAGCATCGGCGTGTTGCCAGCGCCGGCGCGAGCACAGTCGGCAAGGCCTGCGGAGCCAGCGACACGGGCGGCTGGTACGCCGCCGAAAGCAGGGTCGCCCTCGGGCGCCATCGCAGAGTCCGAGCGCCTGGCGGCACGCGCGTTCGAGGCCTACCAGCATGCCGATCACGCCGCCGCTCGTTCTCTCTATGAGCAGGCGCTCGCGGCCGCGCCGAGCGCTGACATCGTGTACAACCTGGCGCGCGTCTGCGACCTCGGGCTGCGGGATCGCGTCTGTGCGCTCGACCACTACGCGCGTTACGTCGCCGAACCCGGTGCGGTGCCCAGCCGCACCACGCTCGCTCGCCGCCGGCTCGAGGCGCTCAGCGATCCACCGCCCGCTTCCGCCACGGGCGTCCAGGCCGCGCCCCCCGAGCCAGTCATGCTCCGCAAACCGACGCCGCCCCCGCCTGCTCCGAGCTCGGTGGCATCCGCAGACGCGCCGGGGCTCTCGGCCGTGGAAATGGTCGCCGTCGTCGCGGGTACGACGGGTCTCGTGGGTGTGGGGCTCGGTGTCGGTTTCGGCTTGGCAGCACGGGCGGACCTCGAGGCGTCCGAGCGTTATTGCGACTACGATCGCTGCACCTCCCAGCGCGGCGTCGATGCGGCACGTTCCGCCTCTCGCGCCGCGGACGTGGCGACGCTGGGTCTTGCGGCGGGTGGGGCGTTACTGTCGCTCGGTACGTTGTTATGGCTGCTCGCTGGCGATGCACCCGAGGAGCGCGTCGCGGCACGTGAGCTCATGATCGAGCCGGGGTTTGGAAGCGACGGTGTGTCGTTGGCGCTGTCGGGGAGCTTCGGGCGATGACGCCGGTAATACGGCTTTTGCTGCTTCTGCCCGCTGCCGCGGGGTGCGCCCAGGTGCTCGACATCCCCGGCGATCCAGCGCTGGTGGGGGCGGGGCCGTGGAGCTGCCTTTCCGAGCCGATGGAGCGCTCGGCGCCGATCAACCCGAGCGCCATCGTGCGCGTGCAGGCGTGTGATTTCCAGAGCCCCGATTGTATGACGAAGGTGACGGGGCTGTCGGCCCGGGTCTGCGCCAAGCTGGATGGTGCGTGCACCGACCCCGTCGCGGCCAACCTGGTCGATGACGTCGGCCTGTTCGAGCTCGAGGTCCCGACACCCGCGTCCGGGTTCGACGGATACCTGGAGGTGACCTCTGCGACAGAGCTGTGCACGAGTGCTGCCTTCGGTGAGAGCGGCCCGTTGCTCTGCGGTTTCTCGCCGGCCTGCAACCCCGACGCGCCCGACGACAATTGCCGGATGCCCATCTACACGCGCGCGATGTTGTTCTTCAATCCGCCGGTCATGAACGACAACCTCGACCCGCTGAGGCTCCCGCTGATCCCCGCGGTCGCGCTCCCCGACCTGGTCATGGCCGCTGGGGGGATGCTCGACCCGAGCACGGGTAACCTGTTCGTCACCGCGCTCGACTGCGAGGGCAAGGGCGCCGCCGGGGTGCGTTACAGCATCGATGCCGACCAGGGGGTGACGCAGCTCTACGTGCACCGCGGCGGCGTCAGCGAGACGAATAGGGAGACCGACGCCACCGGGGTGGGCGGGTTCCTCGGGGTTCCAGTGGGCTTCGCGGAGGTCTCGGGTTTCCTCGAGCCCTCGATGGTGGTGGGCAGCGTCGCCGTCCGGACTGCCCCGTTCACCATGACCTATACCTCGATCGCCCCCGCGCCGCTCTGAGGCACCACCGCACGCTGCCGTTCCCGCCGGGCTCGAGAGCCCGGGCACTCGGCTTGCCAACCGGGCCGCCTCGAGGCTATCGTCCGGGTGCATGGCAAAGGTTTCCTTCTCTGTTGGTTCTGTCGGGGTGTGGCTCGGGGCCGCGCGTTTTTGCGCGCTCGCGCTCGCGGCGGGCTCCGCCCTCGGTTGTGGCCCCTCCTATGACGACCGCTCCATCAAGACGGCGGACGACCGCATGAAAGAGCAGGAGCAGCTCGCGTATGAAGAGGAGCTGCGTTCGCGCAACAAGCCGGCCGCCACGGGTAACGTCGATGAGAGCGAGAAGCCGGGTGTCTTTGACGACAAGCAGGCCGATCTCGAGCTGCGGCGTGCGACGCGCTCGGCAGAGACGTGCCCTGACGTCGTGACTGGAGACAAGGTGCCGCACGGCAAGACGGCCGTGACGGTCACGTTTGCGCTGGATGGCTCGGTCGCCGAGGCCACGATTCCGCCGCCCTACGAGGGCACTCGCCTCGGCGATTGCGTGCTCAACGCCTACCAGGCGTTGATCGTCCCGCCGTACTCGGGGGAGCGCAAGGTCATCACGTGGGACGTGAACCTGGAGAAGGCCAAAGAAGAGAAAGCCGCCAAGAAGAAGTAGCGGCTCAGATCAGCCACAGGCTGATCACCAACACCAGCGTGGCCACGCCGACCGCGATCATCGCCGCGATCTGCCAGGCCTCGCGCGTGCGGGACGGTGATTGGTCCATGCTGGGCAGCGCGCGGCTGCCGCGGCGTAGGGCGTCGCTGCCTTTCAGCTCGACGGAGGTGATGCGACTCTCGGGGCGAAGCGCGCTGCCGCTGAGTGCTTGGTTGGCGGCTTCGAGTGCGGTTTCGTGATCCACGGCAGCAGCTCTACAACCACCGCTCGATAATCACAAACCATCCCGTGGGGGTTGTCCGCTGCCGGATCGAGCTCCGGCCCGAGGCTGGCGCGCCGCCCCGGTCGCTGTCCACCACTCGCGCAGCTTGCCCTGTACGACGAGACGTTCGGGCTGCGGCATGTTCTCGTTATAGCCGTAGAGCTCGCCCACCTCTTCACGCAGCTCGTCCGCGGCCGCCTTGCGCAGGCGCGGGTCGTGTTCGTCGAGAGCGTCGATGAGCCATACGAGGCGATGGTCATTTCGGTGCGTCTGCCAGAACTCCGCCCAGGCACCCGCGTCGCGCCCGTAGTCGTGGCGCGTGACCACCGTCAACGCCCACAGCGCCTTGTGCACGATGGGCTCCATGCTGGCGCCAAGGAACGCGATGAGCCGCGGCACGCTGGCGCTGTCCTTGAGCTTCGCCACGTGCTCCAGCGTGCGCAGCCTGAGGGTGAGCGGCGCTTCGTCGGCCTCGGCTACCTCGAACAACGTGCTGCGGAAGAGGTCGGCGGCGGGGCTCGCCAGCAGCAGCCGTGCCGCATCCAGAGCGGCCTGGTGCACGCGTGGCACGTCGTCCGCCAGGCGTTGAACGACGGCTCGACACGCTTCGGGGCCCGGCATTTCACCGAGCAAGAGCGTGGCCCAGCGCCGGACCCGCGCGTCATCGTGCTCACTGCTGCGGGTGATGAGCGGCATGGCTGGGCTCCCGATCGCGGCGAGGGCCTGCAGCAGGGGGCCACACTCCGAAGCGCGCGAGCTCGGCCCCGCTCGTTCGCTGATCACCGGCCCGGGGAAACGCGCCATCATCATGGGCAAGCCGTGCGCGCCGATGTTCGCCAGCTCGTGTACTGCCGTCAGGTTCCCCTGACAGACGCGCTCGACCAGCTCCTCGATCTCCGCATTGGGCGGGGCCGGGGGGAAAATGGCGGGACGTTCCGCACCGACGCGGGCGCTGGCGGCGCCCGACGTGTCTGCCGCCGCTTCTGCACCACGATCAGCCGCGCCGGGCTCGCTGCCGCGGGGAGCCGATGTGACGTTGGCGAGCGCAACGCTGGCGAGCGCCGGGCTGGAGGGAGCTGGGCTAAAGGGGGCTGGGCCGAAGCCAGCGCCCCGCGTGGAGCTGCCGCCTGCGCCCGGACGCGACGTGACGGCGCCGGAGGGCGGAGGCGCGCCGGGGTTTGGCTTTGCGGGCCCGCTCGCGGGTTTCGATACGACCGCGACGGCAGAGGGCGGCGGTTTTGGTGCGGCACCTGCCACCGTGATCGTGACCGACGGCGCGATCGAGCCGGCGGTGGGGGCGCGCGCGGGGATCGTCACGGCACCCGCGCCCGTGCTGGGTGTAGAGGCGGGAGCGAGTTGTGCCGGGAGCGAGCCGACGGCGTGGGGGATGGAAGGGGAAGCGGGAGGCGCGAAGGCCAGGCGCGGCGCAGGTGTTCCAACGGGAAATGAGGTCGACGCCCGAACGGCAGGCATACCCACGGTCGTATCCGAACGCGGCGGGGAGCCCGCTCGGGGCGAGAGCTGCGGCGCGCTCGGTGCCGGGTTGGCCGCCGGAGCCGCCGGAGCTGCGGGCGATGCCGTCGCGGAGCCCATGACGCGCGCAGGTGTATCACCCGCCTCGGCTGCGGATGCTGGACGCGAGGGGCTCGCGGCTGGAGCTTTTGTTGCCAGCGCCGAGCTGTTTGCTGCTGGCTTCGCGTGTGTGACGGAGCTCGGTGCAGGCACGGTAGGAGAGGAGGCGCGCGACGGCGCGACGGTGCTCGGGGCCGAAATGCGCGGCGGCTCCGACGGCGCGTGCGGCGCGGGGCTCGCTGCCGACGAGCTGGCGACCGGGCTCGTGGCAATGCGAAGAGCAGCCGCGCTCGATGGCGCTTTTGCCGGAGCTGCCTCGGGTGGCGACGACGCGGGGCGCGTGCTCGCGAGACCGGAGCTGTGTGTGGCGCCGTTCGCCGCTGCCCGAATCACGGCCGGCGCGGCACCGGCGGTCGCAGCAACGACGGCGTCGCTCAATGTCGCGACCGCAGGGCTGGTGCGCCCGACCACGTTGACGTCTCGGTGCACCGCGGGCCCGAGCGGACCCGGTTCTGCGCGTCCGACCACGTGCACGCCGGTGGCTGCCTTGGCAGCCGGCAGGGCGTCCGCGCGGTGGGCCCGGGCCGGGCTCGGTAGCGTCGGCGAGGCGAGCCCTGGCGCGGGATTGGAGGGCGGCCGTTGCACGCCGCCGCGCGATGAGGCCGCGCCGCGCGAAGCGGTGCTGCGCACGGCACCGTAGCCACGCCGCCCCTTGGGCGGATCGGCGATGATGATCGGAACCAGCGCGGTCAAGGGGGCCTGCCGCGGCGGCGGCGAGTGGTCCATGATCGGCGGTGGCCAGGCGCTGGCCGTCGCACCGATCGACTCTTCATTTTCCGGCGCCCAGTGGGCGTCGCCATCACCGAACACACCCGACTCGGGCTGACTCGCGCTGGTTTCGCCATCGAGCTCGCGCGAGCGCCCCGCCGGGATCGTGATGGCTGCCGCGGCGGCGACTCGGGTTTCGTCCCGAAGCGGGCGGCTGCGAGGGGCGTCGGCTGGTGGCGGCACGGCGGAGCGCTGCCCGGAGCCGGAGGAGCGCGCTTGTGTCGGCGCCCGGGTGATCGCTGCTGCACGCGTGGCTCGCTCCGATGCCTCTGGATCGGCGGACTCCGGATCGACGATCACCGAGGGCAGGCGCGGCCGGTTGGCGATGATACGGGCGGGAAGCGTGATCGACACGCGGGGTTTGGGCACCGAAGACACGCTCGACGCAGGTGCATCTGAGCTCCTCGTGTGGGGGCGCGCCAGCAGGAACACGGGATCGTCCGCGGACGGCGGCACCGGTGTTCGCCCCCCCGCTGGCGCCGGCGCAGCGACGGGCGAGCTCGGCCGCGCCTGCTTCGAGGGGCTCGGATCGACCGCGACCGGCGGCAGCGGCGACACCCCTGCCGCCTCTCGCGCGAGCGGCGCCGACGAGGCGTCGGGGCCTCCCTCGTGCCCTGTCGGGTCGGAGCTTCGAAGCCTCGCGGCGTCTTTTTTGCGCTGCAGAATGATGCGGCCGAGTGCGTTGGCCGTGTCGGGCGCGAGCATGACCAGATCGGCGATGTCACGCTCCACGACATCCGCCTCGCCGTTGTCGGCGTAGAAGAGCAACGCGCAGCGGCCCCGCAGGCATACCGGCAGCACCAGCGCCTTGGCGTTGTGCTGGCGATGCAGGTCCGCCATGAGCGTGCGGTCGATGCCCTCTCGGCTCAGGCGCGTGAGCCGCACCTTGCAGCTCTCGGCTGCTTCCGACAGCGAGCTCGGTAGATCGAGCGGCACGCCGATGCCGAGCACCGTCTCGCGATCGGCACCTTTGCCCCAGGCGTCGAGCCCTTCGGCGAGCGAGCTGTGCACCGCGAAGAGCGCGCTGTACTCGAAAGATTGCGACGCAAAGGCAAAGAAGATCTCGAGCACTTCATTGCGCGTGAGCGCGCGTGCGAGCTCTTCGCGCGCGGTGCCCAGGCTGAGTGAACCGCGGCGGCGGGCGGGGCGCTCGGCGCTCGGGGGCGGCGCCGAGACCAGGCCCAGACGAGGCGTTTCGTTGCGTGAGCGCGGGCGCACGCTCGGCGGCCTCTGCGAGTCGCGCATGCTCGCGGGATCACTCGGTGGGCGCGGCAGCGTGGAGAGCTGCGTGTCCGACCACAAACCGAGCGGCGTCTCGTGGCCAGCCCCCTCGATGTCCCCCTCCAGCCGGGCAATGCCGCGTTGATTGCGGGGCGAGAGCGGCAGGCCATAAAAACGGGCGAGCGCCTGGCGGATGCGAACCTCGAGCGCGATGTGCTCTTCGATGCTCACGGCCAGCGTCGAGCCGAGCTCCTCCTTCAGCGCGGCGTCGAACGGGTGCGCCACGGCGAGCACGAGGCGCCCCGGACCCGCGGCGAGCGGAAAGCAGCAATAACGCTCGGCGACCTCGCGCGGCAACGAACGCAGCGCCGCGTCGTCCGGCGCGGGCAGCAAACCGAGCGGCGCCGCCGGCAGCGCGTAACACTCGCTCAAGGCCGCGCTCAGCGCGGTCTCATCTGCGTTCACGAATTGCAGCAAACTGGTCGTGAGGTCTCCGCCGTGCAGCTGGCAACGCGCGATCGCCTCCGACACCTCGCGTGGCGTGGCGACGCCGCGCTGTTCGAGCATCGCCTCGAGCTTAGTCATGACAGCCGTGGGAATGGGACGAGCGGAACACGATGCGCAAAACCCAGCTTACAACGGTGAGCGAGTGATCGACAAACGGCGCGGGCGTGCGCCGCTACATCGCCCGGGCGCGGCCGCCGGCCCCACGGCCATCCGCCGGTGCGTTCAGTGACCCGGAGCGGTTTTCAGGGCGGCGCCCAGCAGGGCCTGCGCGAGAGAGAGGTAAATCACGATGCCCAGCACGTCGACCATCGTGGAAATGAACGGCGTCGAGCTGGTGGCGGGGTCCACCTTGGCGCGGTGCAGCGCCAGCGGCGTCATGGCTCCGGCGACGCAGCCCATGACCACGATGGCGATGATCGTGAGCCCGATCAGCAGGGTAAAACGCGGGTCATTGCCCTCGATCAGGGCACGGCCGACACCCACGCCCGCGAGCAAAAGACCTAACACGACGCCTTGCAGCGCCTCGCGTGACAATACTCGTGCCCAATCCGAGCTCTTCACGTTGCCGACCGCCAGGCCGCGGATCATCAGGGTAGACGACTGTGCGCCCGAGTTTCCGCCGGCCGAGATCAATAGCGGCAAATAGAAGCTGAGCTGCGTCATTGCAGACAGGGCGCCTTCGTACGCCTGGAGCGTATGTGTGGTGAGCAGCCCGCCCACGAACAGGACACATAACCAGGGTGCCCGCTTCCGGAGCAGCACCCGAAAGCTCGTACTGAAATAGTCGTCGCGCAGCGGCTCGATGGCGCCCATCTTCTGGACGTCCTCGGTCTGCTCTGCAGTGAGTACGTCCAGCACATCGTCCGCCGTGATCACACCGAGGAGGCGCCCGCGCTCGTTGACCACGGGCATCACGTTCAGATCGTATTTGGCGAGCTTTCGGGCGACCTCTTCCTGGTCGAGCAGGGGCGGAACCGAGATGACGTTGTGATTCATCACCGAGTCGATGGTCTCGCCGGGTTCGCTGAGCAGCATGCGCCGCAGGCTCAGCACGCCGGCGAGGGTCTGATCCGGCGCCTTGACGAACAGCGCGTCCATGGCCTCCGCTTCCTCGGCGTGGCGCCGCAGCGTGTCGATCGCATCCCTGATCGTGAGCCGGGCGGAGATCGAGATGTAGTCGGTGGTCATCAAACCACCGGCAGAGGTCTCGGGCCACTGCGTGAGCTCCTCGACGTCTTCGAGAACCTCCGGGTCCTCCTCCTCGATGCGCCGCCGCAGGCTGCGGCCCATGGCGGCCGGCACCATGCTGAGGAAGTCCACGCGGTTGTCGGCGGACATTTCCAGGGTCAGCTGCGCCAGGGGCTCGAGGCCCATCTTTTCGGCGACCCCCTCCTGGCGGTCCTCCTCGAGGCGTTCGAATACCTGCGCCGCATATTCGGCCGGCAGCCGTGCGATCAGCTCCGCGGCGCGTTCCAGGGAAACGTTTCGGATCAGATCGGCGATGTCCTCCGGGTGGACGTCGGACAGATGACCCCGCAGCGTGTCGGGGTCTTCTTCGAGCAGCAGATCGAGCGTGGGCGGCATGGAGCTCTGCTGGGGGGACATCTGAGGCGCCTTTAGCAGAAAGTCGCCCACCTCGGAAAGCTACGGGCGATGCCAGCCCAGCAGAGCGCGCGCGGCCAGCGAGACGCCGCGCCCCACTGCCCGAGACGGTCTCACGGCGGTCTCACGAAAGGCTCGCCGAGACTGCGGCTGGGTCGAGCGCATGCACGCCAGCGACGGCAACCCCGGGCATCGTGTTGCACGATGAGAACGGAGCGACTTACGGCGTGGGCTCGAGTTGCAGGCATGCCCACACGCACTCCAACGCCGCTGCATCCGAGCGGCGCTCTGGCGGCTCGACGTAGGCGATGGCAGTTCGTCGCACACAAAGCCGCCTGAGGGCTCACCTGATCGAGCTGCCGAGGGTCTCGTGTGACGCGGGTGTGAGATCCTCGCGGCAAAAAAAATCTGGCGATCACCGCCGTGGCCACGTCGCCTTTTTCTCGAGCGCGTTACGAATGCGCCACGCTGCAGAGCCATGACGAGGTCGTACCAAACGCGTTCAGACGGCGGATTCCGAGCACGATCTCCAAGTCTACGTTCGTGAGATATTTTGGGCCAAATTGCGGGCAAAAGGCCCGCGGCGGCCGCTCCAAACAAACCCTCGAGCCCAGCGCCGAGGAGCAGATCGCGACAGCGGCTCGGGGCGCGCTCGAGGAGTTAACGCTCGGTCGGGCGCGCTCGGCGTGCCGGAGAGACACTACCCGTTAAAAAAGTCGGGAACGCTACGGCGGCGGCGCGCTTGGCGACATCACCCCTGATGGTTGTTTGCGCCTTGACGTGCTGACTCATCCCGCCCATCATGCTGACGCTTGGGGGGCTTCTCGGTTCGTGCGGTTTTGCGCCTGCCGAGGGCGTTCGTCTGTCTGCTTTGGGCGTGCAGATGGTGACACGAGTGCCTCGCTTAGTGCCTTGTCTTGCTCGGTCTCGCTTTCGCACTTCGTTTTGCCCTCTCGCCTCGTTTTCCTCGGTGCCGCG
>WUUC01215798.1_pt1 | contig 10752 bp, 13 predicted proteins | sample 6278441 | NCBI WGS metagenome assembly WUUC01 (sample SAMN13675441, study PRJNA597444) | soil metagenome | isolation source: soil | place: USA: Washington | collected 2017-10 | reverse complement strand
GCGACGTCGAGGTGGAGCGGCTCGGCTCGGGGTGCGGCGACGCACCCGCGGGTTGTTACAGCTACCAGGGGTACCTCGCCCGCGAGCTCACCCGCCCTTTCCACGTCGCCCCGGAGCGCCCGGCCGGGCTCCAGTCCATAGAGGACCGCGGCTACTTCCTCGACCCCGAGAGCTCGGCGCGAGCAGGCGACCTCGGCGAGACCCCCGGAGAGCCCGTCTATTACGAGTTCAGGACCACACGCGACGGAGTCGCGATCACCTACTGGTTGTTCTACGGCTACAGCCAGCCGCACGCGCAGCAGCTGGTTCGCAACGTCGCCGGGAGTCTGATCAGTCATGAGGGTGACTGGGAGAACATCGACGTCGTCCTCACCGCGGATTTGACGCGGCCGGTGTCGGTCTCCTTCTACGGGCACGGGCACCCGCAGCGAAGGCTTTGGACGGACGTCTGCAAACTGATTGTGGACGCCGAGGACTGCCGTTCCGCCGAGCCTGGCCACCCGATCGTCTACAGCGCCCTCGGCAGCCACGCCTCGTACCCGACCTCAGGTGGGACCAAGGTGTGTGGTCCGGCGGGTTGCGCCTGCGACGAACGGGAGCCGGCGCGGGCCTGGTTCACCTGGGAGCCGAGCGGCGACGTGCGGCCGGTCAGGGGGGAGCCCTGGTACGGGTTTGGCGGTGCCTGGGGAGCCGCCGGAAGGCTAGCCGACCTGACAGGCCCCCTGGGCCCCTCGGCTTGGAAGCTCCCGTCCGACCCCGACCCGAGCGACCTGCAGTCGACGAAGCCCTGCTAGTCAAAGCGATTCCTCGTGCGTTCAGCCGTCCCCTTTTCCTCACCGATAGCCGCATCGAAAGACGGGGGGACTACTCAGCCCTCAGCGAGGGTTGTGCGACACTTGCGGGAAGCTGGTCCATGACCAACGGGGATCCGTCACCGCTCGCCTTCGTCGACCTACATGCGCACTACCCGATGCGCGTAGTGCAGGACGTCGATAGCCCCCGGGACACGGTGAAGCGGATGCGAAGGCTCCGCGGCCGCCCCCTCGGCGAGAAGGTCCGAGCGGTGATCCTCTGGATCGCGAGCGCCCTCCTCTCGAAGCGCGACTGGTGGTCCGAGTATCGCATCGACGTCGAGAAGATGCGCAAGGGTGGAGTGGCGGTCGCGCTGTCGGTTCTCTACCGGCCCTTCGAGGAGATGGATCTGACCAAGCATTACGGAGATCCGCCCGAGGACGACTACTTCGAGAAGCTGCAACTGGACCTCCAGCAGGTGGAGGACGAGGTGGCAGGCTACGACGACTCACTCATTCGCATAGTCCGCGACCGAGCGCAGCTCGATCAGGCCATCGCCGATCGGGCGATCGCGCTCATCCACTGCGTCGAGGGCGGCTTTCACCTAGGCAACAGCGAACAAGAGATCGAAAAAAACGTCGCGTGTCTCGCCAAGAAGGGGGTGGCCTACGTAACCCTTGCGCACCTCTTCTTTCGCCAGGTGGCGACCAACGCGCCGGCCCTCCCCTTCCTGAAGACGGACGCCGCGTATCACAACCTCTTTCCCCAGCCTGAGGGCGAGGGCCTGACCGACCGGGGCAAGACCGCGGTCCGTGCGATGGTGAAGCACCGTGTCATGGTCGACATCTCCCACATGCGGCCTGCCGCGATCGCCGAGACGGTACGCGTCATGGACGAAGAGGACCCTAACGGCGAGATCCCGCTGATCGCCACGCACGGCGGCTACCGCTTCGGGAAGCAGGAGTACATGCTCGACGAGGACGCCGTGCGGGCTATCCAGCGCCGAAAGGGTGTCATCGGCCTGATCCTGGCCCAGCACCAGCTCAACGACGGTATCCGTGACGACTACACGGAGACGATCGAGGAGTCATTCGAGGTGATCGGCCGGCACATCGACAAGATCGCCGCGATCACGAAGAGCCCCAATCACGTCGCACTCGGCACGGACTTCGACGGCTTTATCAAACCGACCATGGGCGGCCTCGAGCACATGGGCGACCTGAGCGAGCTCGGGCACAAGCTCCGAGAGCGTTACGGAGACGATGCGGAGCTGATCGCCTCACGGAACGCGATCGATGTCCTGCGCCAGCTTTGGCCTGAGTAGGGTCTCGGAGAACGAGACTCTCCCTGAGGAGAGTGCTACTCCGACAACCCGGCGGCCTCGAGAGCCTCCTGCCGGTTGGCGGTTATGCCGATGCGCCTGACCTTACCTTCCTCGATGGTGACGACGGCATAAGCGATCAGGCTCACCTGGAGACCACTGCGGCGGCCCTGCCCGACAGTGCCGGTGACGCACACGAACCGGCCTCGCTCCGCACCGATGAATTCTCGTGGCTCCAATTGGAAGTCCCCGAAGGCCTCCCAGAGGTTCATGGTCCATTGCAGGGCTCCTGGGTGCCCAACGTGCCAGGTGCCGCCCGGAATGCCGGGATGGTCTTGGAGTTCGACGTTTTCGTGGAGATACCGGAACGGCTTGGCCTCAAAAGGGTCAGCGAGGTGGCTCTTTCCCAGCCCGTTGAAAGCGTCGCACAACTCGCGGAAGATTCGACAATCGTCGTCCTCCACCGACATTGTTGAAGTATCCCGCGTCGCCGCGTCTGCGGGGGAAAATCACGGATCCCAGTCGCCGGTTTCTCGCGTGGTACCAGCGGTGGTACCGAGCTGAGCGAAACTCAGCTGATGTCACAGCACGTCATCGTGCCTGAGCAAACCTGAGAGCAGCCGGCGGGACCCTTTCGGCGCTTCTCATAATCCGGAGGTCGTCGGTTCAAATCCCGCCCCCGCTACTGGCGTAGCCCCTGGAAACAGGGGGTTTTGGGCTTTCGTGTGACGCGAGGTGGCACAGAGGGCCCCCGTTAGCCTTCGCGCCCGATCCTTGCGGCCAGCGGCAGCAGCATGCGCTGGAGCGCCGGCGGGGGAGAGGTCATCACCGTCTCGTCCCGATGTTGCAGCGCAAAGCGCGCGATCCAGCCGACGCCGCGCAGGCTGGTCGGCAGGTTGCGGGCGTTGTACAGCCCCTCACGCGCTGCACGGGCAGATTCGGTCAGGAACTCCTCCAGGTGGCCGGCGGGGGTCACGCGGGTGCGCAGGTGGACGACCGCGCCGGTCTCGTTCTTGAGCTCGTGTTTCACGTTGCGACCGACGGGCGCGGGGCCTTCCCCGGCACGCAGTTCGCGCCAGTTGCCGTCGAGCTTGAGGCGGACGGTGCCGTCGAGTGCTTCCCAGTGCTCCTCGACCGCGGGGTGGAAGTGCTCGGGCAGGTGCGCCCCGGGCTCCATCGCCGTGTGTACCCAGAGGTCCTCGCCCTCGCGCTCGAAGTGGTAGCTCACTCGGTGAACCGGGTCGACATGGACGTCGGGGGCGTTCCCCGGGGCAGCTGCGAGCGGGGCGGAGTGGGTGGTTTGGGAAGCGCTCATCGGGTGCCTCCTTGGGGTCGCGGTTTCTGCCGATGCATAAGTTACCCTAGAGTAACATGAGTCGAGAATCGGCGACCGCAAGGCGACGACGGCTTCCGGCGGCGGAGCGTCGCGAGCTGATCATTGAGGCGGCCGGCCGCGCCTTCGGCGAGCGTGGCTATGAGGGCGCACGCCTCGACGAGATCGCGGACGCGGCCGGGGTCACGAAGCCGATTCTCTACCGCCATTTCGGCTCCAAGCAGGAGCTCTACCTGGCGCTGCTTGACCGCCACCGAGACGATCTTCCGACCTTCGGCGAGCGGATGCCGACCGAGGGGAGCCCAAGCGAGCGGCTGCGCGCCGTGCTCGAGCTCTGGCTCGACTACGTCGAGTCGCACTCATACGCCTGGCAGATGATCTTTCGCGACACGGGCGGGGGGGTGCCGATCGAGGCAAGGCGCCGCGAGCTGAACGCCCGTGCGCGCGAGGTGCTCGCCGCGATCATCCGCGAGCTCGGCCCCGCGATTCCCCGCCGCGAGGTCCGTCCCCTGGCCGAGCTGATGAGCATGGGCATGGCCTCCGTCGTGCTCTGGTGGATGGAGACGCGAGGGGTCTCGCGCGGAGCGGTGCTCGACGCCCTCACCCGCGCCTGGAGCGCTCTGCTGAGCTCGCATGGCATTCGAGAATGAAGGAAGTTCCACGTCTCCGAGATGACACGCCCAGGGAGAACGCCTTGACGAATGTTCAGAAAAGCGAGGTGTGGCCGAATTGGATCGTCGCCACGCTTACCAGGACGGTGCCCACAAGGACGAGGAGGCCAGAGAAGCGAAGGTTCTCGGGGAGCGCCCGATTATGCCTTGGACCTGCTCAAGCGCCGACTTTGCCTCTTCTGCGGAGTCTTCTGCAGCCAACACCCCCTCCGCGCTGCCGCCACCGGCAACCGCCCGAGTTGCATGACCCTTAGTCTCGTCAATCTTCTGCTTGGCGTCCTCGAGCTTGCTCTCGGCCTTAGCCGGAGCCCCCGTCGGCAAGATGCCTACTCCGTTGAGCGCGCCCACGACAATGAGGGCGACACCGACGGCGAAGCAGATCCACCCGATCGCATCGATGTTGCTGAGCGCGAGTACGAGCACGGTTAGGTTCTAACAGACTCCTGCGGTCAGGACCCAGTGCCCGTGGGCGTTAATACGGCGCGCCGACGGTCTCGGCCCAGGCCGGATCGACGCTGAAGATGCCATCGGCGTCCACCTTGTCAACCGTCACGGTGGATGGCTCACGGTTGCCGCTCCCGGGCTTCAACGTGATTGAGCCGGTCCAGCCCTGCTGGCCGCGCACCTCGTTGAGCGCGGCGGTCAGCGCGTCGGCGTCGAACCCGCCGGCCTTCTCGACCCCGTACGCGAGGATGTTCAGCGAGTCGTAGGTGTAGGGGCTCCACGTGCCAGGCGCTTCGCCGAACTGATCTTGGTAGTCGGAGACGTAGGTGTCTGCGTCCCTGAAGTCGTGGGGTGCCGGCACCCCGACCACGTAGCAGTTGCCAGCATCGGCCGTGCCCGCGCTCTCCACGTAGCCTGTGTCATAGCTCGCGTAATCGAGCAGGCAGACCGGATCCGACTCTTCTGTTGACGCCGCCTTGGCGATTAGGGCGCCTTCGGGGTAGTAGACGGCGGCGTAGACCGCGTCGGGTTTGCCGGCGGCGAGCTTTTCCACCACCTCCGAGTAGTTCTCCCCGCCGGGTTGGATCTCCTCGAAGGCCGTCACTTCAACACCGTCAGACTCGAGCTGGGCCCTGACCGAGCGCGCGACCTCGTCCGTGTAGTTCTGGGTCGGGTCATAGGTGATCGCGACCGTCGAAGCGCCGATCCAGTCGGTGAGCGCTCCCGACGTCGTCGGAGCGATCTGGGAGCTCATCGGCTGCAGCGTGAAACCAAAGCCGGCAGTGTCGTCGTCAGACGTGAGGCGTATGGGAACCAGACCGGCGTCTTCGTAGATCGGGAGCGTCTCGATCCCCACGCCGGAGTTATAGGGACCGACCACGCCGTCGAGGCCCTCGTCGATCGCCTTCTCCGCCGCTGGGACGCCGATCTCGGGATCACCGCCGTCGTCGATCGGGACGATCTGGATGTCCTTGCCCTCGAGGCCGCCGTCGGCGTTGATCTGATCGGCAGCCAGCTCGGCACCGTTCAGCATCCCCTCACCCAGGGTTTGCAAATCACCCGATAGCGGCGCCTCCAGGCCGATTCGCCAGCTATCGGAGCCGGTCTCCGAGGAGTCGTCGGAGCCGCCGCAAGCGGTGACCGCGAGGGTGACCATGGCCGCCGCGAAGGCAGCCGCTGCGACCCTCAGATGAGGGTGCGAGTCGATCGGCTTCGCGGATCCTTCCTGCGTTGGCGCCATCTTGAAACCGGGCACATCCTAGGGAGCCAACGGGCACAAGTGCAGCGTGGATTGGCCACCACAGCGCCTCGTTCACTCTCAATGAGATGAGGCGCTAGGGGAAGCCCGGGAATGGGATGAGGCGCTAGGGGAAGCCCGGGTCGTCACGAATCGCCTCGAGGTCGGCGTCGCCAGCCGCCCAGTCGCGCGTTCGAGGGTCCTCGATGAAGGCGATGCGAAGGTGCTTGAGCGCGTCCTCGCGATGGCCCATGCGCGCCGCGTAGCACCCCAGGGCGTAGTGGATGCTCCCGTGATTCGGCCAATGCTCGAGGCCCTCCGCGACGATCGCGAAGGCGCGCTCGAAGTCGCCGGCCTCCGCTGCCGGAATCGCGCTGTACCAGTACTCGAATGGCGATGGCGGCATCCCCGTCCCGGGCCGACCGCCGATAACGAGCACGGTTGTCGAGGCCTCGGCGGCGACGGCCTCGCGTCGTGTCTCGGGCTCGACCAACAGCATCGTGCCGCTGGGGGCGTCGACCTTCTGATCGGCGACCGTGAAGTTCGCCCTGCCGGTGATGGTCAGATAAAGCTCCTCGTGGCCGCCGGCGCCGGGGCTGGTCTCGTCGTGGGGCTCGATCAGGGTGTCGCCCGCATGGTCAGCGCTGTAGGCGTTGATCCCGAAGGCGGTAGCGCCCAGCGCCCGGCGCACCGGGCGCCAAATGCCGTGCTCGAGCGGAACCCGCTCGAGGTCCGCGAGTGTAAGCAGCTTGTAAGGCGGCTCACCGACCACATGGAAAGATTTGCACGCATTCAGGGCTGCGTGGCAGCGCCGCTCCCGTGGTACAAGCCGTGGTACCGAACTGAGCGAAACTCAGCTGATCCCAGAGCATCTCAGCGTGCCTGAGCGGCCGCGATGGCAGCCGGCAGAACGGCTTCGGGGCTTCTTCATAACCCGGAGGTCGTGGGTTCAAATCCCACCCCCGCTACTCCCGAAAGGCCCGCTCAGGCGGGTCTTTCTACGTCTGCGGGATGGACCCGCCATTCGCCAACGGGCATCAATCGGGCATCAATCTCGCTTGGCTGGTGCTGCCCCACGGGGAAGATTTCATCGAGCAGCTGGACGGATGGAGCTCAGAAGGCGCGCTGAAGGGACCGTCATTGCCGAACCTTCGTTATCGGCCCTGAGGCCGGCGTGCCGCTGACGGCACGCCGGCCTCCTCACAGCTCGTTCAGCCGTTCGAGTTCCCAGCCAGCTGCTCGGCTGTCTGCAGGACTGCACGACGCTCCTTGTGGCGCCGCTCGTATTCGTGCACCTCCCGGCTCTGCTTCGCGTCCGCGCGGGCCAGGGTCGTCCTGATCTCATCGACCGTGAGTTCGTCATAGCCAGGCCATGGCTCGTCCTTGCGCAGAGAATCGATGCGGCTGAGCACGGTTGCGCGGTTCTCGTGCTTGCGCTCATAGGCATCAATCTTGGCCAGGTCGATTTGCGAGAGCTCGCTTAACTTCCCGTGCACCTCGTCAACGTTGAGCGAGTCGTAGTTGGCGATGGCCAGGTCCTGCTCAGAGGCAACGGCTCCCTTTAGCTCACCCTCGGCCTGAGCAACGCCCGGGACCCGTCGCGCTTGTCGCGCGGCATCGCGAGCCTGGGAGCGAGCCTTTTTCGCGGCCTTCTTGGTCGTTCGCCCAGCGCTCTTTCCAGCACCACGGACCGCCTCCGCGGCACCCGTCTTGGCGAGGTCATAAGCAGGCTCGCCCTTGAGCTCCGAGCGAATCACCTTGTCCACAAGCGTGGGGACTCTCTCCTGGAGGGCGGCGAGCATGCGCTCCTCGTCCTTCCGAATCGAGGCGGCGAGCCGCGCCGTCTTCTTGTCGCCTATGCGACTGGCGAAGTGCTCAAGGGCCCGATACGTGGCGATCTCGAGCGCCTCCGTGGCGCTCTCGTCCTTGGCGTTCTTCAACAGCTTCTCTTCACCGCTGGCGCCGCGGAGAAGATCAAACGGGCCCTTACCGAGGGCGAGGGTCTGACCAACGAGGCTCTGCAGTACCCCAACCCCCGCAGCGACCATACTCCGACTCTCGCCGAGCTCCTCCAGGCGCTGCTGGAGGCTCGTCGCGTGGGACTTGGTCTCGCGCAGGTGGCGCTGCAAGTCGGCGCGATAGTCGCCGCGAGGCGTCATCGCGATATGAGCCTGCAGCGTTCGGGTCAAAGCCTGCTCGGTTGCGTGGGCCTCGTTGAGGTATTGGATTGTCTTCTGGGCTGAGTTCATAGGAGCTCCTGTCGTGGTCGGCGCCGTTGAACAATCGGGGATCGCCATCGGCGCGCGCCTTTTGGTGGTTCGAGGTCCCGCCGAGCCGTGCTCGGTGGCGCTTGACGCCACTGCCGCTTGCTCCGACGGGAGGCGGCCCGAGCGTAAGTGTGCGACTCGTACCGCCTCGGTTTCGCTTACCCCCGGCGGTGGCGGGGTAAACCAGCCTCGCGGTCAGCGTGCCGACAAGACCCAGGACAGCGGTCTGATGACGTAATAACCCAAGCCGGCGTTTAGCCCAACTTCGAGGGGGAAGGCGAGGCTCGACAGACAATTTCGTAGCGAGGAGGTGTTCGATGAACGAGCCATACCAGCGAGAGCATCAGGCACGGGAGGCCGGGAGCAATGGCCATTCGCTCGCCGAACTGAGCAGACAGCTCTCCGATCAGGCCACCTCCCTCGCCCGCAAGGAAGTCGAGCTCGCGAAGGCCGAAATGGCGATCAAGGCAAAGCGCCTCGGCATCGGCGTCGGCGCCTTCGGGGTGGCCGGGCTCCTCGGCCTCCTCGCGTTGGGCGCGCTGACGGCGACCTTGATCCTCGCGCTTGATACCGCGATGGATGCCTGGCTCGCGGCGCTGATCGTCACCGTGGCCTATGGGGCAATCGCCGGCATGCTGGCTCTGGTCGGAAAGCGCCGGGTTGAAACCGGAACACCCCCCGTACCCGAGCGAGCGATGGACAGCACGAAACAGGATGTGGTGCACGTCAAGCAAAGCGCGAAGGAGGGCCGAGGCTGATGGCGACCGAGAGCACGAAGAAGTCGAAGGCCGACGACTCGACGGGACAACGCTCCCCGGAGGAGATCCAGGCCGATATCGAGGCCACCCGCGAGGAGCTCGGCGAGACCGTGGGCGAGATCGCCGAGAAGACGGACGTGAAGAAACAGGCGAAGCGCAAGGTCAACGAAGCGAAAGCCAAGGCGGCCGCCAAGAAGGACGAGGTCATCGAGAAGGCAACCGCCAAAAAGGATGAGGTGGCCGGCAAAGGGAGCGAGGCCGCGCCTGAACCAGCGCAGGAAGGGACCCAGCAAGCAACGCAGTCCGCGCAACAGGTCGCCGCACACGCGAAGCACGCCGCCCGCGAGAACCCTGTGCCCGCCGCCGCGATCGGCGCCTTTGCCGGGGGGTTGGCGATTGGCTGGCTTCTCGGGCGGCGCTAGGGCCGATCAGATCCAGAAGGAGCAGAAATGACCCCGAGGACACGCGAACGGGTTGAGAGAGCGTCAGACAGTCCAACCGAGCCTGTTCGTCGCGACTACCGGCCCGAAGGGACCTACGCCAAGCCCGGCGCCTTCGGAACGCTCCGGCGGACGGTGACCGAGTTCTCCGAAGACAACCTCACCGACTGGGCAGCGGCACTCACCTACTACGGCCTCCTCGCTCTCTTCCCCGCCCTGGTTGCCCTGGTCTCGCTCGTCGGCCTCTTCGCCGACCCCGAGGACACGGCTCAGAAGATCACCGAGATCGTCACCCAGATCGGTCCCTCGTCCGGAGCCGAGACCTTCTCGGGGCCGATCGAGTCGATCACATCCAACCAATCGGCGGCTGGCATCTTGTTCGTCGTTGGCTTGGCGGGAGCGCTTTGGTCGGCATCCGCTTACGTGGGGGCATTCATGCGCGCCTCCAACGTGATCTATGAAACACCGGAGGGGCGGCCGATTTGGCGGCTTCGCCCGCTTCAGATGCTGATCACTCTGGTGATGGTCATCCTTGTGGCGATCCTGGCCTTGTCCCTGGTGCTCACCGGGCCGATCGTCGATGCGGTGGCCGAGCCGCTCGGGATCTCGAGCACGGCGACCACGATCTGGGACATCGCCAAATGGCCGGTCATGATCGTGATCGTGATCACGATCATCGCCGTCCTCTACTACTCGACCCCAAACGTCAAACTGCGCGGCTTCAAGTGGGTGACGCCCGGAGGCATCCTGGCCCTCGTCGTCTGGCTAATCGCGTCGGCGGGCTTTGCCTTCTACGTGGCCAATTTCGGCTCCTATGACAAGACCTACGGCACCCTCGGAGGGGTCGTCGTGATGCTGATCTGGCTCTGGCTCACGAACCTGGCGTTGCTCTTTGGGCAGGAGCTGAACGCCGAGCGGGAGCGCGGCTTGGAGCTCGAGGAAGGGACGCCCAGAGCGGATCGAGAGATTCAGCTCGAGCCGCGGTACGAGCCCAAGGACCAGCAGACCACGTAAGGCCAATGCGCGTTAGTTGAAAGGAGCAGATATGGCAACCAAGATGGACAAGGATCTGTTCGATCGGATGCGCTCCCTGGGGGTGCGGAAGAGTCGGGCCAAGGAAGTCGCCGGTGCTGTTCGCAATAGCTCCAAGAGCGCCCCAAAGGCCGCCCGCCGCGCGATGGCGGACCTGTCAGGGGCCGTGGTCGAGATTCAGGACCGTCTCAACCACGGGCCTGAAAAGCGCAGCGCCGCCGCAAAGAAGGCCGCCCGGACACGCAAGCAAAAGGCAAAGGCCCGTAGTCAGAGCGCCAAGAAGGCGGCCCGAACGCGGGCCAAAGCCTGATTGTCTGAGCGACGGTAGGCGTCATGCTCTGGCTTGTAATTGGAGTCATCCTCTTGGTGATCGCGATCGCCGGTGGGGCGATTGTTCACCCGGTCCTCTTCGCGCTTGGGATCGTCGCTCTGTTCCTGTTTATTGCTGGGCGCTGAT
>WUUC01123766.1_pt1 | contig 10752 bp, 23 predicted proteins | sample 6278441 | NCBI WGS metagenome assembly WUUC01 (sample SAMN13675441, study PRJNA597444) | soil metagenome | isolation source: soil | place: USA: Washington | collected 2017-10 | reverse complement strand
CCAGGCCGATGGGCAGCGTGATCGCCGTGTTCAGCCGGAAGTCCTCCAGCTTCGGGATACCGGGGAACGGGGCGACCACCCCGAACCCGGTCAGCCGGCCGAGGTCCACCCAGCCCGACCAGATCGCGACGAACGCGGGCAGGGCGAGCAGGAAGATCGGCCACGTCGCGACCGGCTTCCGGCGCTTCTGGGAAGAGGTGGCGACCGACCCGGCCGGGGCCTGAACAACCTCTTCCCGGATCGGGGCGGGCATCGGGCCGACCGGGACCGCGTAGTCGAACGCGGGAAGAGGTCGGGTAGAGGCCGCCGCCTGGGTGATCGACTCCGGGGCGGCCGGTCCGGGAAGAGGGGCGAGCACCGCGACGCGGGGACTTCCCGAGCTCTTCCGCCGCCGCGCCCTGGCCAGCTGCGCGCGGACCTCACGGGACCGCTGAGCACGCTGCTCGGAGCGCTCCCGGAAGAGGGTGTCGTACACCTCCGACGCCCGGTCGAACCTCGTCCCGAGGGTCTTCCGCAACGCCTCCCGCGACGGTAGCGGACCCGTACCGACAGCCTCGCGCGCCTCCTGCATGAGTTGCTCCCTGGTGCGGGCCGGACGACGGCCGTTCTCGGTGATCGTCATCGCGCAGCCTCGCCCTCGAGCACCTCGCTGCGCTCAGGCTGCGGCTGCTGGCGGGCAACCCGGACGTCGTCGCGGGCGATCCGCCACTCCATGGCCAGCAGCGTCGTCCAGCCGACGGCGGGCGGGATGATCCCGGCGACAAGGATCCGCCACGACGGGCTCATCCCGGCCAGGCCGAACGCGGCGGCCGCGTACCAGAGGATGTCCGCGAGGACGCACAGCACGGCGGTGCCGACGAGGCGGAGGCGGGCGATCCGGGGGAACGGGTTCTCGATGCGCATCACTGGCTCTCCGTCCCTGCGACGTGCCGATTCCAGGCGTCGCGGATGTGCTTGTCGCGCCAGCGGGCCGACTCGAAGCGGCCGAGGTTTTCGGCGCACTCGTCGCAGCTCAGCGACTGCGCGCCGGTGTTGTGGTTGTGGGTGACCAGCGCGGTGTGCCCGGGGATGGACAGCTCGTCGTCGACGAAGTCCTCGATCTCGTGGTTCACGGCAGCCGTCCGATCCGGCGCGTGAGCGCCTCATCGCGTGCCTGCCACTTCGCACGCTCGGCCGGGTCGGCGGACGCCAGCCCTTCGCGGCGTGCGCGGACCAGGTCGGCGCGCCGACGGTTCTCCCGGGCCAGCTGCTCGTCGGCGCTCACCACGCCACCGCCGTCCGGGCCGGGCGCGGCCGGGTGATCGGGCGGCGCGGCGGGTCCAGCACCGGACGGACCAGCGCAGACCAGACCGCCTTCGGGCCCAGCGCGAGGGTGGCGATACCGCCGACCAGCAGGTACGGGCCTAGCAGGATCAGGAACCACTGGGAGATGCTCATCGCTCGGTCCGCCTGACCGTGTTCCGCCAGCCGTCGCGCTCCCGCTCAGTGCGGTACAGCTCGGTCTCGGTGTTCATCACCTTGACGCGCAGTCGGGTGTTCTCCTGCCGCAGCGCGGCCGCCTGCTTGATGTCCTTCGCGGACGAGGTGCGCTTCATCGCTGCCTCCGCTCGGCGTCCTTGCGCAGCTGGTCGGCCCGACGCCGGGTCGCCGCGGCCACGTCGGGGTTGGTGCCGGGGTGCTTCGAGGTCTGGTCCAGCAGGTCGGCCGCCTCGGCCGCGGCCTCGGACCTGGGTCGGGGCTTCGGGATCATCGCGCTCCACCATTCGTCGGGTTAGGTTAGTGCGCTATATGATGCTTGCTTAGCTGCACCGTTTGGTTCACGATAGCGAGCAGCCGAACGCGACGCAAGGGGAGGGGTGCACCAAATGGAGCAACTAACTGGTAATGTTCCGACCATGGTCAGGCCGCGATGGCGAGGTAGCGACGAGCAAGAAGCTGTCCTGGCCAGCCTCGCGACCAAGTTCGAGGCAGCCCGCCGCAGCGAAGAGGACGGCTGGACCGACGTTCAGAAGGCGCGAGAACTCGGCATCCCCGACACGGTGATCTGTCAGCGTGGCGACATCAGCCGCACGACGCTGCAACGCAGGCTCGGCCACCGGCCAGACCCCGGCGCCGACGAGGCGTAGCCTCCACGCACGACGAAGCCCCGGCCGCGCTCAATGCGCAGGCCGGGGCTTCTTTGCGTTCCAGATCAGAAGCGCTCGATGCTGACCACCTTCAGCGTGATCTTGCTCTTCGTGCTCCGCGTCCCCACGAACTCGGCGTCAGTCCGGTAGTCCTCGCCGGTCACCTCGATGGTGCCGACCAGCGGACCGTCCTCAACGCCCCGCGCCTCGTAGATCAGCCGCCACGTCACATCCTCATCCAGCGGCGGCCCACCGTAGGCGAGGCTCGGCTCGAACTCGACGTTGCAGCCGGCCGACCCGAAGCACTGCTTGTTGGTGACCTTCGCGGTCAGCTCGAAGTCGCCGATCGCGGGAGTGCGCACGGCCTGCGGCGCCTCGGCGGTCACCGGCGCTGCCCCGGCCGGGGCGGTGTCGGGCTGGATGGTCGTCGCCGCGCCAACGCTGGGCGCGTCGGGTGCGACGGCCAGGGCGGTGATGAGGCCGACCACGGCGAGGACCGAGACGCCGAGGATGGCGAGCAGCCACGGCAGGGTGCGGCTCTTCTGCTCCGGCGCCGGCGGCTTCCAGTCGCCGTTGGGCGGCACGGAGCCGGGCACGTACGGGGGCTGGTGCTGCGACGGGTAGGTCATGACGGTCCGATCCGTGACGAGACGATGGCTGCCCGTCAGGGTGATGGCAGCCGTCAACCCGCGCAATCAGCCGGGCGCCGGGTGCGATGTGGACGTTCGGGCTAACCCTCGCCCTCGATGTCCTCCGCCAGCTCGGGCCGGTTGGCGCGAATCCACGCCTCCACATCGTCGGCCCACCACACCTTGCCCATGGCGAGTGTCCAGCGTGGGGCAGGGAAGTCGCGGCGTCCGGTGAGGATGTAGACGCGCTGCCGGGAGTAGCCGAGACGCTCCCGGATCTCCGTCTGCCCCATGAGGCGCACGTCCCCGATCTCCACAAGCCGACGCTATGTGCGGCTAGGGGCGTCGCTACGTAAATCGGGTGAACCGGTTACCTCGCGTGTTTACGTCAGGTAACGTGCTCGGCCTGGAGGGCGGGCCCGGTACGACCCGGTCGGGCGCCTGCGATGCCTGCCCGTCCCTCCGCCCATCGCAGGGGGGCAACCATGGACGAGCAGGACTTCCCGCTGACGCGGGACGCCATCGAGCGCACCGAGCGGGCCAACGGGCTCGGGCCGTACGACGTCGACGACGAACCCGTCCAGGGGGCCGCGCTGCTGCGCGCTCTGGTCGAGGCGCCCGACGGGGACACGTGGTTCGACTCGGGCTCCGGGTCCGGCTGGACGATCCGCCTCAGGCCGTCGGCCCCGCCGGCGGAGTAGCGCCCTCCGGCTCCTCGGTGAGGGTCGGCCGGTGGTCCCTGATCCACGCCTCGACGTGATCGCGGTGCCAGACGCGGCCGACGACAAGCTCGGCGACGGGCCGCGGGAAGGTCGGCTTGCGGGTGATGGCGTCCATCCGCTGGGCGCTGATGCCGCCGAAGCGCACGCGCAGTTCGGCGAGTGCCATCAGCGGGATCTGGTGCGCCACCGCAGGGACGGTAGGGGTTGGCCATGGTGAGGCTCCCCATGTTGATCTGTCTCAACTAGCGGAGCGACATCATGCACATGCGGCAACAGTTTCACAACAGCAAGTGATCAGAAAGGGATGATCGGGTGAGAACCGGGTGACCGGTCGTGATCCTCTTGACTGCTTCCAGATCACCCAACCCGGCCGGTACGACCCATGTCGATCAATCCCACGGCCAAGCTTTAGTTGGAACTTCCACGATCAGCACCACCGAGGAGGGGGGCTTCGATGGACGTGCCACCAGCAGCGTTCGTCTACGTACCACCAGGCACGGCAGACTACGCCCTATACGCCCAAGAGGGCGTCACCCACATCGAGCGTCGCGGCTACCGCCAAGCCGGCGTCCTGCTCGACTGGAGCCAAGTCGAGCAGATCCTCGCCGAGGGTGCCGCGACCGTCGTCGTGTTCGCCCGGCGCACCCACAGCTCCGCCGAGTGGGCGTCAACCGGACTGCGCACCGAGTTCGTCGGCGAGGAAACGCGGCGGCTCGCCGTGCCGACCCAGGCCCGCGCGGTCAGCCGCCGCACCACGCCCGGGTCGCTCGCCAACGAGGTCGCCGCGTACCGGTCCGGCTACGCCGACGGGTACGTCGACTCGGCCACTCTGCGCTCGGCGATCCGGCGCCAATCGGGGCCCGGCTGATCCGGATTCCCCTACCTGTCCCCTACGACGACTCAGGCCCGGTCATCTGACCGGGCCTGACCTGCGTCTGGGGAGATCCACCAGGGGTGCGGAAGAGGGGACTCGAACCCCTATCCCTCTCCTGATCAAGGGCTCAAGCCACGTTCTGACCTGCCCGTTGCTCCCCGCCAACCCCCGTTGCTCCCGGCTGATCCTGGGTGGATTCCCCTACGTCGCCCCTGAAATCGACCTTGGACAGCGACGCCGACGCGACCCGGATGATGTTCTCGTCGACCACCGGCTGAAGGTGCCCGTACATGTCGCTGGTGACCGTGATCGATGAATGGCCGAGGCGGCGCTGGATGCCCGTCAGGGCGATGCCGTCGCTGATGAGGAACGAGGCGTGGGTGTGCCGCAGGTCGTGGATACGGAGTCCCTCGAGGCCGGCCGCCGCGGTGGCGCGCAGCCACACCTGCTTCCAGAACTTGCGCTGCCGCAACTCGCTGCCGTCCGGCATGACGAACACGTAGGCGTCGCGGTGCCGCATCGACACCAGCGGCGCCAGCAGCTCGGCCACCTCGAGCGGATAGGTCACCGACCGGCGAGAGTGCTCCGTCTTCGGCGGACCCACCACCAGCGGCGACCCGCCGGACAGTTCGTGCAGGGTCTCCTCGACCCGCAGCCGGCAGGCGAGGACATCGACCCGCTTCACCCGTAGCCCGGCCGTCTCCGACCAGCGCAGCCCCGTCGACACCAGCAGCACGACCAGGGGCCGCCAGTGCTCCGGCAGTGCGGCGACCAGGCGGCCGATCTCGACCTCGTCCAAGTAGCGCTGCTCGGTGAACTTCCGCTTGGGCAGCCCGGTGCGGTAGCAGGGGTTCGACCGGATCAGCTTGGCCTCGACAGCCGCCTGCATCAGCGAGTACAGCAGCCCGTGCACGTTACGGATCGTCTTCTCGGCCAGCGGCACCCGGTGGAAGTCCTCGTCGTCGGGGTCGCCCGCCGCCAGCTGGCCGACCCAGCCCTTCACGACGAGCGAGTCGATGTCGTTGAGCGTGAGGTCGCCGAGCAGCGCGAGGATGTGGTTACGCAGCCGGGCACCCTCGCTCTTGCGCGAGTTGGGTTCCAGGCTGATCACCTTGGCGGCCCACCAGATCGCGGCCCACTCCCGGAGAGTGATGTCGCCGGCGCGGGGGTCGATGTACTTGCCGGTGAGCTTGTCGCTCACCAGGACGGTCATGACCTTCTTGGCGGAGGTCTTGGTGGGGAAGCCGGACTCGACGGTGACCTTCTTGCCGGCGACGAGGTCGCGGATGCGCCAGGTGGGCCCGTTCTTCTCGACCCACACGGTCAGCTCTCGTCCCGCTTGGCCATGTCGATCATCTCCTGGAAGTCCTCGAGGCGGCGCCGCCGGTCTCGTTCGCGCCGCTCGTAGAGCTTGCGCAGCATCACCTGCCGCAACTCGTCGTCGACCGGCGCGCGCATGATCAGGGCGACCTCTTCGTCCTGGACGTCGACCGGCACGGGCGTGCGGATCTGCGCGGCGGCGCGCAGCGCGCTCTCCGGATCGTCGCCGAGGGCGGCGGCAATCCGGCGGATGGTGTCGATCGTGACGCCGCTGTCGCCGGCCATGTACTTGAACAGCCGGCTCCGGTGCACGCCCGACTCGTCGGCGAGCCGTTGGACGCTCCACCCCTCGCGCCTGGTCATGCGGCGGAGGTAGCCGGCCCAGTCTTCGGCAGGGGCGGATGCGTCGCTCATGCGTAGACGGTATGCGGTGTCTGAGCTGCACCGATACGTTCTGGGCCGTCTCCCTTTAGAGTCGTAGTGGAGGGTCTCCTTTCTGCGACGACGCGCCATCGCGTCGGATGCGTAGCCCGTACTCATGCGCTGTCCGCGCCATCTGTGCATACGTCGACCCCCTTCGATATCGTCTCTATTCGGAGACGTTACCGGATGGTCGGCCGAGATCGACCTCATCCGAACGGTTGAAAACGACTCTGTTAAGCGACGGGTATTGCGTCTCTCTTTCTAGACGCCTAACGTCTGCGCCATGCAACCGACTCGAAAAAGAGACCCCCAGTCTCCCGAGCAAGACGGGATGGTCGCGAAGCTCCGGATCGAGGAGTACGACCGCCTCGCCGCCAAGAAGGGCGCGAGCACCGTGACTGCCGCCGCCGAACTGCACGGCTTCGGCCCCACCCGACTCTTCGACTACCGAGCCGGACGCAAAACCCCGCGCCTCGAGGTCGCCATGCGCATGGCCGCCGACCTCGGCACGACCGTCGAGAAGCTGTTCGAGTTGCGGTGGGGCGGCGAGAACCATGACTGACGGCCTGCGCAACGTCGAAGAGGCCGCCCTCTGGCTCGGCATCCCCAAAAAGACCCTGCAGAACCTCGTCACCGCCCGCCAGGTGCCCTTCACTCGGCCTGCGAAGACGCGGCACATCCGGTTCTCGCAGGCCCACCTCGACGCGATCGTCGCGATGGGGGAGCACCTGCCCATGGACGCGTCGCCGCTCGCCGCGCGCCGTCTCGGTGTCGCCGAGACGCACCCGCCCGCCGGGCCGTCCACGCCGCCGCCGCCGTCCGGCCCCAAGGCCAAGAACGAGCGCGTGGCATGAGCACCTCACAGACTCCGGCCCGCCTCGCCCCGTCGCCTACAGGTGCTGGCGCGATCGCTACCCGCGGCGGGCCGGCCCAAGACCCCTCTCTGGACCTGGAGAGGAAGGGGCCGACGCCCGGCCCTGCCGTCGCTGTAGCCGCAGCGGTGCGCGGAAGCACCGGAGCTGTGGTGGCACCCGGTGCAGGCGCAGACCTTCCTCGCCGGGTGGAGAGGCCGGCGTCCGGGTTTGGTCGCCCGGGCGTCGGCCTCACCGAGGGCCGTCACCGCCTGGTCGGCGCCTTCACCCTGCCGGACGGCACGCCGCCGTTCCCGGGTTCCCCGCCCGGTCCGCCGCCGCCGAGTCCCCGCTGAGCACGAAGCAGGCCGCCCATGCCCGGACGGCCTGCCTGACCACCGGAAACCATCGTCGAAAGGCCATCCGATGACCGACACCACCGTAACCGAGCGCGAGACCCGGCGCGCGAACGAACTGAAGCCGGGCGATGTGATCGCACCGGCGGAGCTGGGCGACGCGCCCGCTGACGTGCTGTACGTCGAGCCGTACATCGACGAGGCGGCCGTGGCCAAGGTGCTTCTCGTCCACCGGGCGATCGGCGATTCCAAGCCGATCACCGATCGCGTTCCGGCGTACCTGCCGTTCGACCTGGCCACCGAGGCCGAGCTTGACGAGATTCGTAGGCAGGGGCGGCGTGCTCAGCGGATTACCGACCTGCGCCAGTTCGTCGAGTTTCTTTCCCGCAACCCGTGGGCGCCGCTGCCGTACCTGCACATGCAGGCCGACATGCACCGGAGCGAGATCGGTGGTGACATCGACGCCGATGGGCTCGCCGAGCTCCACCGGATCGCCGACGCCCTGGGCGAGAAGGTCGACGAACACCTCGACGACCGGACGTCGACCGGGCGGCAGTTCGGCTCGGTCGAGTACAAGGTGATCGGCTGGCACAAGGCCGGTCGACCGCTGGTCATCTCGGACGAGACCATCGAGCAGGCCGGTCGCATGGGCAGCTGGAACGAGCGTGAGCAGCGCTGGGACGACCCGACGCCCACCCAGCTCGCCACCGTGGCCGACAAGCTGCGCGCCGACCAGGCCGCCGAGCCCACCTGCCAGGGTGCCCCGGCCGGGTTCGAGGCCGACTGCGGCACGGCTGGCCCCCACGGCCCCCACGGCCCCGAGCCGGTGGGCGAGGAGCCGAAGTGCACGCCCGCGTGCGACGCCCAGATGACCGACCCGGCGACGGCGACAGGGCTGGCCCGAAGCTGGCACTCCGACGACTGCCCGGTGGCCGTGCACCACCTCATGACCGCCGACGGGGTGACCGCGTGCGGCAAGGCCCCGTCCGAGCTCCCGCCCGCGCACGGCTACCTGTCCTTCTGGAACGAGGACGGCGGCGTCGACTGTCCGGCCTGCGTCGAGAAGGCGCCGTTCTGATGGCCGAGGTGAAGCGCGACCCGCTCGGGATCGTCTACGACTCCAGCCGGACGGACTCCGACGGCACCGTGCACTACTACCGCGAGCACGCCCAGGGCACGGCCAGCGGCCCGGCGCAGTGGTCGAGCGAGCACGACTGCAACCCGATCTGCGGCTGCCACCTGGCGTCGAAGTGCCTGGGCTGCAACGTGTGCATGAACTGCGACGGCTGCTACTGCAACGAGGGCGGGGACTGGTGATGGCCTCCGTCGACATGGCCCCGTTCTGCGCCCGCTGCCACGTGCGGCACTTCTCGGACTCCCGCCACTACGGCCGGACCCGCCGCCTCCTCCGGCGCCTGCTCAGACGCCGCTGACCTCCAGCGTGGCCCTCCGCCAGGGGCTGCGCTGGCCCGCCGGTCGCACGGTCTGACACACCCGCGACCGGCACCCGGCCCGGGGCGCCTGCCCCCGCACCTCGCCCCGGGCCGGGCCCCGAACACCCCAACTGCGCACTCTCCACAGGGACATAGACATGACCGACCTGATTACCCGCGACCCCAACGACACCGGCGAAATCCCGCCGCCGGACCTGACCAGCACCCGGCTGGCGTTCTACTCCGACACCACCGAATGCATCGTCCTGCGCCCCGACGAGCCGCCGATCTGCGACGCCCGCCCCGTCCTGGTCACCACCGCCCGCCCCAAGTCGCTCGCCGACACACCGGACGGGCCCGCGCCGCAGCCGCTGCCCGCACCTGGCCCGCCGCCTGCGCCGGACCCGTACGCCGAGGTCCGGGCCGCGACGAGTAAGCCGTTGCTGCGCCGCGGCCGTCGCCGTCCCCCGGCGCCGTTGTGGGCGTGGGCGGTCGCCGTGGCCGCACTGGCGCTCGCCGCGGGCGGCGTGGGCGGCGGCCTGGTGCTGGCCGGCGCAGTGCTGGCGGTGGCCCCGTGACCGCGCTGACGACCCCGAACGCCGAGCTGGCGTACACCGTCACCTTCGAGCGCATCGGCCGCAACCACTTCGTCCCTGCGCAGGAGTTCAAGGCGGCCGACGCCGACGAGCTGGCGGAGCTGATCTATCGCTTCGGCCAGCACTACCTGGGCTCGCGTGAGGTCGAGGTCTTCGTCGATCTGGAGCAGGGCACGGGCTGGTTCTCCTGCGGTGGTCGCAATGGCGGGCGCTTCGAGGTGGCGGAGATTGTCGGCCCGTGCCCCACCGAGGACCACAGCGGCGCCGCGGCTGGTGATGCGCAGTGAAGACCGTCGTCATCCCGCCGCCCGGCAACCTCGGCGTCGGCCGCTACCGCACCGCCACCATCGTCACCCAGCCCCTCACCACCGAAACCGCGGTCAACGTCGTCGCCAACCTCGCCCAGACCGGCGTCTACGTCTTCGCCCGACCCGGCAACACCGTGCAGCTGAACGCCCTGGTCCCGTTAACGACCCGGCAACGCGTACGGGCCACCGCGGCATTCCGCGCGGTCACCGACGCACCACTGCACTGGCACCCGATCATCGACTGGGACTTCACCCCGGCGGTGGCCAATGTCTGAGCAGGCCACCATCCTCCGCTGGGAAGCCCCACCGCGAGCCCAGCACCGCCCTGGAAGCTCCGGCCGCAGCCGGTACGAACGCATCGCCGACGAGCTACGCCAGCGCCCGGGCCAGTGGGGCGTCGTCCTCGAAGCCGGCGGCAACCGCACCGCGATGGCCACGCACATCCGACGCGGCCACATCCTGTGCTTCACCCCGGCTGGCGACTTCGACGCCGTTGCCCGCCAGCGCCGGGGCCGGACCACCATCTACGCCCGCTTCCTCGGCAACGGGGATCTGCCGTGACCGAACAGACCACCCTGCCGCCGGCCACGCGCCGCGTCACCCCGACCGCCGTCCGCGTGCTCTCGGCCGACGCCGACCGGGACACCTGGCTCACCGCGCGACGCCGCGGCATCGGCTCCTCCGACGTAGCCGCCATCCTCGGCGTCGCCGACCACTCCACCGCAGTCCACGTCTACCGCGACAAGCGCGGCCAGCTCGTCGACGACGCCGGCGAAGCAGCCCTCTGGGGAACCATCCTCGAGGAGCCCGTCGCCCGCGAATGGGCCCGGCGGCAGCGGTCGGTCATCCAGCGCGTCGGCCTGGTCGCCCACGCCGAACACCCGTGGAAGATGGCCACCCTCGACCGGCAGGTCCTCGAATGCCCGATGGACCGCTCGGTGCGCACCCGCTGCGCGCTGGAAGTGAAGTGCCGCAGCGCGTTCAAGGCACACCGGTGGCGCTCCGACGTCCCCGACGACGTGCTCGCGCAGGCCGTGTGGCAGATGGCCGTCACCGGCTACGACCACATCCACGTCGCCGTGCTGATCGGCGGCAACGAGTTCAAGCAGACCGT
>WUUC01140412.1_pt1 | contig 10755 bp, 7 predicted proteins | sample 6278441 | NCBI WGS metagenome assembly WUUC01 (sample SAMN13675441, study PRJNA597444) | soil metagenome | isolation source: soil | place: USA: Washington | collected 2017-10 | reverse complement strand
TCGCACAGTTGGCCACCACGACGACATCGTCCCCGACACCACCGTTCTCCCACCGGTGGAACGCGAGGACTTTGTCGGCGTCGTTAACGTGAAAAACGTTCACATGCTGGCCGCGAAGTCCGCCTGTCGTGTTGTGCCAGTTTCGCCGCAGCCGAATGAGCGCCCGGTACAGCTCCCGAATGCCGGCGAACCGGTCCGCCTTCGTCCAATCAAGGGGGTCGTAGTCGCGAAAAGAGCCGTCTTCTAAGAACTCCTGTCCCTGAAAGAGCATCGGGATGCCCGGTGCCGTGAGCACCAGAGCCGCAGCGAGTGTGGAGCGCTTCTTCGATGCCCAGCTCGCGGCGTTGCCGGGCCAGACGTCCTCGGGCACGCGGGACTTGCCGTTCGCGACCTCGTCGTGTGACTCTGTGTACACGACACGCTTGAACGCGTCGTTGTTGAAGCGCCGACGGATGGCATCGGCGAGCGCGTGCATGCTTCGTCCTTGGTCCGCCGGTGGGATGAGGGCACCACGGAGCGCGTGGACGAACCCGTCGTCCCATTGCGCGTCGAAACCCGCGCCTCCGAGCCCGTGGCTCTCCGTCACCCGCTGATTACCGCGCATGTCTTCCGCGATCATCAGCTTCCACGGCTGGCGGTCGTCGACCTCCCGATTGATCCACTGGAGGAGATTCCACCCGTCGGAGAGGTCGGCGCCGCGGTTCCAATCCTGGCCGTACACATTTCGGATGAATGACGTCATGTCCCAGCGGAGTCCGTCCATGCGGAAGGCCTCCAGCCACATTAGCACGTTGTCGCGAAGGAACTGACGCACCTCGCCACGTCCGTAGTCGGGGCGTGTCGGGCCCCAATCGGTGTACGAGCGCCAGTCATTGTAAAAGTAGATGCCGCCCTTTCCATTCTCGCTCCATCCGTCGAAGCGCCACAGGTCCAGGTCAGACGGACCCAGATGGTTGTAGACGACATCGAAGAACACGGCGATGCCACGCTCATGCGCGGCCTTCACGAGCTCTTGCATCGCCCGGGGACCGCCGTAGGCGCTCTCGATCGCGAAGATGTTCGCGGGGTTGTAGCCCCAGGAGAAATCCGCCGCGAACTCCATCGCCGGCATGACCTCGATCGCGTTGACTCCGAGATCTCGGAGGTAATCGAGCTTCGCTATGATGCCGTTGAAGTTGCCGGGATAGCCACCGGGGTCATCGTTGAACGTGCCGATGTGCAGCTCATACATCACGAGCTCATGCCATGGCGCCATGTCGAAGCTGCCCGCGCCCCAGTTGAAATCGTCCACATAAACGATGGAGTTTCCGACAGAGTTGGTCATCGCCCGCGCGTAGGGATCGTTGCGCCAGAGCGTGCCGTTGTTGGTCACCACAAACTTGTACTGGTCGCCGCTCTGCACGCCGTCGACGGCGCCGGACCAATAGCCGCCCCCTTCGTGTGCGAGAACGTACTCGTTCGCGTTCCAGTTGTTGAACGTGCCGGCGATCGCAACTTGCTGCGCGAAGGGCGCCCAGACGCGAAACGTGCAGGAGCCACTGTGCGGGACTGCACCCATGCCTGGATGCGGGCTCGGCGCCTGGAACTGGGCCATGGTTAGTCGTAGCCGCCAAACATGAACAGCAGCACGTTTTCATCGAGGCTGTTGATCAGCGCGTGCATGCCGCCGCCCTTGATGAGGGCGAGATCACCGGGCTTCATCGTCCGCACTTCGAAGGCACGGTCTCGCCCTTCATGCTGCTCCCAATCGCCGGTCACCATCAGCGCCTTGCCCTGCATCAGCATGAACACTTCCTGATTATCGCGGTGACGATGTATCCCGATGGCACAGTTCGGCCGGAGGATGTGGAGGTCCATGTAGTCGACCGCCAGGAACGGCTCGCGTGTCTGCGCCGGTGGCTTCTGGCCGTCGGCGTCGAAGTTCCACGCGTGTAGGTCACGACCGAGCTCTGGCCGCCACTTCGCGCCCATGACGGCCCGGCGCCGCGCCTCGTAGCCGAAGTAGTTGGAGTACAGGTTCCGATACTCCAACGTCCCGACGCCACCATGCGGGTTTGCGCTTTGCCCAATTCCGAGGTAGTGCCCCCACCCGCGGAAGCTCATCGCGAACTCGTAGCAATAGTTCGAGCCACCCCGCGAGTCCCACACCGTCCCGTCGGCGTTGGCCCAAGCGAGCTCCAAGCGCAACGCCCGCAGGGGATGCATGGTGTGATCGGACGCGTAGTCGAACATCGTGACACCCTGCCCTTGCCGCTTGGCTTCGTCGCGGACTTGGTCGAAGTCGGGCCCTTGGAATGAGCCGAGGGAGCCGCGGACGAGATCTGGACGGACCACGAGACCACCGCGCGCCACGCTATTGCGTCCCGTAGGACCGAGTAGCCCTTCGAGATTTCCGCCGCCGGACCAGATTTCGATCTCGTAGCGGTGGCTCGCCGGGTTGTAGGGAACCGTCAGCAGGTCGCCACCAGTGGTGGCATCCCCGACACGCAGGAAAAGCTTCAGTACGTCCCCCGGGAACGCACCCCCCAGGCCGAGCAGCGGCGATTCCTCCGAGGGAGTGAACGCGATATGGAGGAAGCTCCCTGTCCAGTCGCCGGCGCGGGCGTAGCCGCGTACGAGGTGCGTGCCCTCGAGCACGACCTCGCGGATGTTCTGCTTCTGAAAGTCGTTCTTGTTGTCCTGGCGGCGCGGGTCGCGGACGTTCCAGTCGTCGCCGGTGGGACCGTAGAGCGCCACAGACGCGAGTGGGAAGAGATACTGGAGGCTGTCTGCAAGGTAGTGCTCACGACCCGCGGCCAGCGACACTTCCTCCACCATACGCGCCAGGAGCCAGACCGGGTTGTCCTTGTCGTAGTTCGGCGAGGTGCCCTGTGGAACTAGCTGGACCTGCGGAATCTCCGCGTCCACGATCTGCGTCATCGGACCGGGCCTCGGTGAGATAGCTGCGTCAGGCGCTGTGGTAGAGAAAGGCGACGAAGCGGAGCGGCGTGTCTGCGCTCGGGTTCTCGATGCCGTGCATCCCGCCGCTCTTCGTGTAGATCACGTCGCCCGGCCCGACCTCGAGCTTCTTGCATGGCTTGATCCCGATGCCGTAGATCTCGCGACCCACGATAGGGATCCCCTCGTCGGCTGCGATGCGGGGGTCGTCCTCTGCGCCCATGTAAGCGATCCCCGTGCCCTCGGTGATGTAGTAAAGCTCCTCGCTCCCAATGTGCTGGTGCGTGCCTTCCACGGTTCCGGGCGGAATCGTCACTTCGTGGAAGAAGACGACAGTCCCTCCGAACTCCTGCTGCAGTACCCAGCGCATCTCGATGATATTCTCGCCCTCGCGGTAATCGGGGTTGCCCGGGAGCATCATGCCGTTCGAGTACTTCACAGGCTGGACGTTTTGGTTCACCCGCTTCACGAACCAGCCGCGTCGGAAATCCACACCGTAACTTCCCTGCCCAACCGTGTTCTCATCGGCGTTCGGTTTGAGTGAGTTCGGCACCTGTACGTTCCGCCGGTAATTGTCGTCCCACGCCGATTGGGCGTCCGACACGAAGAAGCCGGACGGGTAGTACACGTCGTTCTCGCGAAACCTGAGATTGACCCCGCCGATCGCGCCGATGTCGCGCAGGACTTCGGCGAACTGCGGCACTCGAGTGATCGAGCCTTCATATCCCATCAGGTCCAGAACCTGGAAGTCGTGCCGGGTGCCGGGCGGTGGCTCGAGGGTCTCCCAGAACTCCACCTGGAATGCGTTGATCCAAGGGCAGAAGTGGAGCCGCGCCCGGGTCATGGCCGTTTTTCCGCTCTCCGTGGTCAGTTCCAGGTCGGCGATGACGTCAGGCCCCAAGAACCTCGAACGCTCGCGCGCAACCTCCGAGAGACGTGCGCCCCGATACTCGATACGGACGAAATTGCAGACCCTGGACCCATCTAGGTACACCTCGCCTTTGAGCACGTTGATGTCTGACTTCCCACGTACCTCGCGAACGTTGTAGCGGTAGCGCGCGCTACGCGTGGCGTTCAGGTACTGCGCGTGGTAAATGCGGTCGGGGAAGAAAACCACCTGGAATACGTCGTTCCAGGGCGCCGACGTGCTACCGCCGAAGTTGCTTTCGATGTCGCCGAAGCGCGGATCCACAATCGTCTCCTCTTGTCAAATCCGCGTCTTCAGCGCGTCGGCCACGCGGAATGCGTTGGCCTGTATCGTGAGCGTCGGGTTGGCTCCCCCCGATGTCGGCATGAACGACCCGTCCGTCACATATAGGTTGTCGAGGTCCCACACCCGGCAGTCCGGGTCGAGCACCGAGTCGTTGCGGTCCCGCCCGAAGCGCATTCCCCCGAGGATGTGATTGGCAATGCGGACGGCGTTTCCGTATACCGACCCTTCCCCGATCTCATCGCGTCCGATACCGGGTATGCCGTCAACGAGGATGTCTTCACAGACTCGGGCAAAGACTTCCATCAGGCGGCCGTCGTGTGGGTGCCAATCCTTCACGATATGTGCGACCTTCCGGTTCCACTTGTCGTGCACAGTCGGGTAGAGCTCGATCCGGTTCTCGAGTCGCGGGATCTGGTTGGCCATGAAGCTCACGGACAGCCGCGTGCCGAAGTCTGCGTCTAACCATCGGATCACGCCGTCGCCCCGCTTGTCCGTTGCGTGCTGGAAGCCCGCCCAGAACGTGTCCAGGTCGGTGCTCCCGTCAGTTCGTGCCAGAGTTACGGGGAGCGATTGGTCCGAGGTGTTGTTGTAGATCGCGCCGCCGGCCCAGAGTCCGTTGCTCTTGATGAAGTCGTCGGCTGCGCACGCATCGGTAGCGTAGTCGCTGTCGAGCGAGACGGACTTGTCGAAGCGGTGGCCCTTGACGATCGCCTCCGCGCCGCCGAAGGCGTGGGTGAGGAAGAAGCGGCCAAGCAGGCTTCCGTCCTCCTGGTAACGAACAGACCGCCCAAAACCCTGCCGGTCTTCCTCGGCCGAGAGCATGAGGAGGCGCACCGACTCGACCGCTGAGCAGGCAACGACGACAATCGTGCCCGTGACGGCCCGCGGCCGGCCGCTCGGATCCCGATAGTGGACCTTCGTCACCTGCGCGCCGACCGATTCGAGGTGGGTGACGACGCAGTTGGCCCGCAGTTCGAGGTCCAGGCGTTCGCGAATCGTCGGCCGCAACAGCGTCACCCATGTGTTCGATTTGAAGCCAAGCGGATCGCCGTACCGGTTCACGTAGCCCACCTTTGGATCACCGGCCTTTCGATTGCTCGGCCCGTGGTCCTCGGTGATGACTGCGAGTGGCGTACGGTACCAGGCAAAGCCCTGCTTCTCCATCCCCGCGCGCGCGAATTCGCTCACCGGGTTGGGCGGAAGCGGTGTCTGGTAGAAATCGCCCGACGGAAAGGGCTTCGCTTGCCCCTGTACAGAACCATTGATGCCCGTGAGCCGCTCCGCCTTCGCGTAGTACTGCTCCAGCGCATCGTACCCGTATGGCCAATCGCGCACATGTTGCAGGGCATCCCCACCTGGGTCGCCCTGCAACGCGCGCCCCGCGTTGTAACTCTCGAGCCGGAAGTCGTCGGGAGCGAAACGGAGTGATACCGCGCCGTAGAGCTGCGTCCCGCCACCCACCACCTGCGCTGTGTATCCCTCGACGGTGACTTTCGGACCCTCGGTACCGCCGAGCCTAGTGAACACATGCGGCTCGTCGTTGAGGTCCGGCTCGATGTGGCTCGTGTAAAACGACGCGCCGGTATTAGTCATGTTGGGCACGGTGATGATCCGTTCCGGCCCAGCGTTGAACATCTCGTCGCGCTTGAAGTCGCTGAGGCTCCCCGCGCCCCGCTCGTCCTGCGTCCGCAGCAGTGGCCCCTTTTCAAGTACCAGCACCGAGCACCGCTTGTGGCGCGCGAGCTCGTATGCGATCGGGGCGCCGCCGGCGCCACTCCCGATCACCACGACGTCGAACCGATCTCTCATGACGTCCTCCACGACATCGAGAGGTTCACCCGCGATACTCCGTGCTGCGTCCAAGCGGTGGCTCGATCGCGCGCCACCAGGCGAAGGCCGAACCGCCGTCGTCTGTCTTGAAGCGTTCGGCCAGATAAGCCCAAGCCAGGCCGCCGGGGTTGCCGCCGTACTTCGGGTGAGCGAACGCACCCGTCCAGGCGTGGCGGCGCAAGAGCCACAGGAAGTGGCTAGGGTTGTCGTACCTGTCGCGGTCCCAGCCATCCGCATATAGCGCCCCTGGATCATCCGCCATCTCGCGGTAGAGCTGCACGAACTGACTCTCGTCGAGGAAGCGCAGGTCCTTTCCCGAGTTCCGTAATCGCAGCACGCGGTCAAGCATTTCCAGACACGTCTTGTACGCGTAGAGCTGATGGCGTTCTTCGCGTGCGACTACCTTGTCGATGTAGTTGGCGACGCCAAGTGGCACGTCGAGGCGGTACAAGTGGCCGACGATGCCCTCGTTCGCGCCCCGCTCGATGAAGTTCTGTGCTTCGGGGTTGTTGAATGGCAGGATGTGCCGCGTCAGCCGCTCGAGCAGCACGAACTCCCAGGGCTCAAAAGTGATGGGTTGGTTGTATGCCCACGTGAAGAAGCTCGACCACGACTCGCCCGTGGGGAGTCGCTCGACCTGAGGGTTGATCGGGTCGAGCAGCGCGCGCCCATCCACCAGGAACTTGTAACGGTGCCGCTGTCCCTTACGGACCTGTAGCGTGCACGCCCAGAAGATCGAGTCGTCCACACGATCGAGATCGACCGGGTCGTACAACGTATGGCAGGTCGAGATCAGGCGCACTTCATTGGGCGTCGGCCCATCCCGCTGGCCCGCGAAGACGAACGTGACGTCGTTCCATTCGTACGAGCGATCTTCCTCGGCTGCGCCCGCATCTTCGCCATCGTGCGCGTCGACAATCGGAAAACGCCAGGACTCCGAGACGCTCGCGCGCAACTGACCGTCCTGAGCACCAAAGTAGCTGTGCCGGCCGTCGGTGTTGTCACGCGCCAGGAACTTCGTGCAATGGTTGAGGATGTATTCGGGATCCTTCTTCACAACCGGTGCGGGCCGCCCGCGAGCGCTCGCAGTCATGTGCGGTCACCCGTAGCCAGATGAGCGGTTTCACCGACGTCGCCGGACTCGGCCTGGCGTGACGGCCGGTGGATGGGTGAAAATCGCCACTCAAGTTGATCGTAGGCGTGGATGAGCTCCCAGTTATCGCCACCGTCGGTCGTCTCCGCGACGGAAAACGTTCCGCCATAATTGCCGCCTACTACGAAGCCACGGCGGTCGTCGAGGAAGACTGGCCTCGGTCCGCCATTGAGACCGGAAGGCAGCATGCCGAGGGGTACCCAGCTGCGGCCCGCGTCGCGAGTCCGTGCGTGGTACGGGACGTTGCGGAACCAAGTTGATTCCGAGGCGGCGTTGAGCCTCGCGGACGCGGCGCCACCCATCGGCTCCAGCCAATCGCCGTATGGGTCGTCGAAGTTTCGCACGACGCCGCGCGGGATCTCCGGTGCAGGCAGAACACTCCACCCGCCGTCATCGCTTGCCCGCCCCCACACCCTGCCGTCCGTACCGAGGAGCAACAGGAGGTTGTCGCGAGCATCGACCCAGACCAGCCGCACGTCCCACAGTTCGAGGTCGAAGTGCCAGCTCCGCCAGCCGTCGTCCGATCTCAGCAGGATCGACCGGCCGGATAGGAGCCGCTCGGCGCGCACCCAGTCCCAACCCGCGGGATCGCGAGCCTCTTCTTCGTCGATCACTGGCACGTGGGACTGCCGGCTGAGCCAGACGCCGTACGCGCGCTCGCGCACCGTCGCGAGTGGTACCCGCGAGTCAGGAAGCACGGCGGCGAGGAGCAGGTAAGAGCGAGCTGCCGCGCTGCCGCACGCACGCACTGGAACGCCGTCGATGTCGAGCCGCACGGTGCGCCAGTCGATGCCGCGGTTTTCAGTTAGCAGAAGCAGCCCGCCCTCGCAGCCTACGCAGCCGACACCATTGGCTAGAACGTCGGCAGATGTCACACGGTTAACCGTGGGACCGGTGCGCCAGCTTGCGCCGAAATCCTGCGTGAGCACCAGGCTCGCTCGGTCCGCGGCGATCCCGAAGCCGGAATCGTGCAAGACCAGGTGGCTCGCCTGCGGGAGCGTTGCACCTTCTGCTTGTTTCCACGACCGACCGAAGTCACGCGTCTGGAAAAAACCGGGAGCGGTCGGCGAGAACACGACACCGGTACCCGTTTGAGCCATTGCGATGAGGCGAGCGGAGCACACGGTCGTCCTGCCCTCCACGTGTCGTCGGACGGAGCGCGAGTCGACGCCGACTGAGCGTTTAGCGTAGTGCCATGACGTGCGCGGTCGCGCGGGAATGCGCACGATATGGATAGCGCGTCGACTGTCAAGCAAAATGAAACGGCGAGTCCAGCTGGCGACGCGGTATTAAAAGCTTCTCATGAAGCCCGCCCATCACGCGCCAGTGGTCAACCAGTGCTCGTCGACCGAACCGTCCCATAAGTTGACGGGCCGCCTATCGGGAGTAAGTTCGTGCGCTCGCTGGATCCGATGTGAGTCGGGTCTCGGCGATGGCGTACAGCGCGACGTTCGACACAGGATGCGCCGTGATCAAGGACGTAATCGACGGCCTCAAGCTAGTCGCCGACGGTATCGACAGCGTAAAGACGATCGCCGAGGCTGTGCGAAGCGGCAGAGACTACGTCACCGCCAAGCATCCCAAGGTCCGCGCGGACCTCCGCGCGCTTCTAGGTGAGCTGGGCAAGAGCATGCAACTGATCAAGAGCGCGAGCGCCGTGCTCACCAACTTTCGGTTCGCCGTTTCCGTCGACACGCTGGGGTCCGACCTTGTGAGGTTTAATGACTATTTCATCAAGGCGAAGTCGGACACCCAACACCTCCGCGACCACATCGAGGACCTTCGAACCCACTGCAGCGTGGTGCGCGACCACGGTAAGCGAATCGGTGGGGCGGCGACTGAGACCGGTTTCGCCAAGATCTTCACCATGCTCGGGTTGAACTCACCCGAGCGCGAGCAGGAGCTCGGCAAGCTGCTCGACCGGCTCGCGTACGAGGACTTTGCCGTCGCCAATAGCGCCGAGCGGATGCTCGAATGCCTGGAATCCGCGCTGAAAGACGTCCAAAATGCGCTCGGGCCCGGTGCTGCGATGTTTCCCGAGAACGTAACCGCTGCCGCGATGCTTCTCAGCGAATACGGGCCCGCATTCGAGGCAATGGAGGAACGCGCAGTCGCCGGAATCAAGGAGATCCGGCAGCTCGCGGCGGAGCTGCAATAGACTCTCGCGCCCCCAAAAGGCTGCTCGGCGGCTTTCCGCGCCCGAGTGCTGCATGTGTTGCCCATACAGTAACCCTTCGACAGTAACGAGGTGATCGACGACTCCGAGCTGTCACGGTTCCGTGGCTTCGTGTCACGAAAGCACGGTTTACAGGCGAATGCCGACCAGGAGTGTTGAGCGGCCTGGCTGCATCGGAGCGTGGTCGTGCTCAACCGCGTCGAGTTCACTGAGCGCGTGGCGGTGATGAGGCCAATCGCACGCTGGCTCTGGGGTCGTCGGTCTTGGGCGCTTGCGGCGACCCCACTCGCCGCCGTTGCTCTCGTCGCGGCGCTGACCGCAAGCCTTCTCGACCGCGTCGTCAATTGCGCCGGCGAAGACGCGCAATCGTCGGCCGCGCCGGGCGGGCGGGTCTGCCTTCCGCACGTGCCAGACGTGGCGCCGATCCCGGCCGTCAGCGAGAAAGGCGCCTTCCCGTTCGCCGAACTGCGGTCACGGCTCGGCTGGTCGATCAGCGTCCTGTTCTGCGGCCTTGCCTTCGCGATCATGTTTCCCACCGCAATCGCGATCGCGGGGACGGACCTCCCGCGAAAGGTCCGCTGGGCAGCACGGATCATCATCGCCGCACTTCCCGTCGCCACGTACGTCTGGCGCAGCGACATGTTCGAGTTCAATAAGCGGCTGATAGGAGACACGGCGTATCAGGTGACCGGCGCCGAGCTGTTCGTCGACTGGGTCGTCGCCTTCGGCCACGCCGCTGTCCTGGGGCTCGGCCTGGCCCTGGCGGGCATACTATATGAGGCGCAGCGCGCAGCGTTGGCGGTGCCAAGCCAGCCTCGCGGAGTGCGCGCGGCGGACGATCTCGCGCGATACCACCGCTACGTTCGCATCCTGCTATTCGCGGGCGCGCTCGCGCTCGTGGCCGGCACCGTGGAGGCGACGGCGCTCAATACCTGGGCGTTCAGTATGTTGACGCCGCGATCAGGATACGTGCCCGCCGGCGCCAACCCCCCGCAGGCGATCGGAATGCTCAACGGCTCGTTCTACTCGCTGTTCCTCGCCGCGCTGTTCGTCCCCGCGTTCTTCGTGTTGCGCATGTGCGCGGATCGGCTCGCGGAGCGGGCGAAGCCTGACACGACTCCGACGGAGCGCACAAAGTGGCTGGCTGACTACGGGATCGCGGTGTCGATTCCGCAGGAGTCGCTGTCGGTCGCCGCGGTGCTGGCGCCGGCGCTGGTCGGGGGTCCGATCACTCAGATCGTCGAAAAGCTGCTTGGGCAGTAGGAGGTCACCCGGCGGCAATCTGTTCACGCGCGAGCAGCGCACCTATATCAGGCCGCGCGCGACCCGCGCCTTGAGCTCTGCGGGCTCCTTCCTCGTGACGTCCGGGAAGACTTAATTGCTGTCGAGCTACACGCTCGCCTTGTCGATGACTCTCGTCCGCGTCATCGGCGTTGACCGTCTCCG
>WUUC01052298.1_pt1 | contig 10757 bp, 5 predicted proteins | sample 6278441 | NCBI WGS metagenome assembly WUUC01 (sample SAMN13675441, study PRJNA597444) | soil metagenome | isolation source: soil | place: USA: Washington | collected 2017-10 | reverse complement strand
GCTCGCTCTCGTCCACGGCCAGCAGATACGAGGCCCAGGTGGGGATGAGACAGCCGACGTCGATGCCGGCATGATCCATCGCCGCCAGGTGCCCGAACGGCGTGCTGCCACTCCACCAGGTGGCCACGCGTGGACGGGTGACGAGCGCCAGCTCCACTTGCGCGTCGATGGACAATCCTCGCGTCAGGGGTTGCCCGTCCTGCATGACCAGCGGTAGGGGCTCGACCGCTGGCGGCGTTTCACCGGCGAAGCGGCGCGCGACCGCCTGATCGAACTCTGCTCGATCGGGCCAGCCGTAATAGGGCGCGAATTTCTGCCAGCGCTCGGGAAGCTCGCGTTGCCAGAGCTCCAGGGGTTCGATGGTATGCCGGTCGGCGTCCACGATCGGATACGTTGCGGCCGGGGCAGTCAGATCAATGGGCTGGGACATCGTGCCTCGAGCGTTGGAAAAGAGGTGAGCCGCTTCACATCAACCGCTTCACATCAACAAAGGCACGGGGTTGAGCTCGTCTTCGGCGAGGGGCCGCGGCAGCCAGCCGAGCGCATGAGGCACGTCGTACAGACGCCCGGGCCCGAGGCGCGGCCAGAAATGGCGTAATCCCGGCACCACGACCTTCGCGGTGGAGAGCCCGATGTCGGGCCGCGTGTAGTCGATCACGATCGTTTCCATGCCGACTCGGGCCACACGCTCCACGCAGGTCTCGACGGCCTGTTGCAGGCTGCGCGGCGCCTGAGACGCAAACGCGCTGGCCGTCGTGGCAGCGACCGCGGCGGGCCTGAGGAAGCGCTCGTCCTCGAAGTCCGAGCGCTTGAAGGGGGCCTCGCCCTTGCCCGTGGGATCATAGACCTGAAACAGCTCCGTGAGCGAGCGCTGCACGGCGAGCTCGGCGTCCAGGTGGCATCCAAAACCCATGAAATAACGCCCGGTCGTTTCCTCCAACCCGAGCGCCACCATCACGGGGATGGCCAGGTCGTGCGTGAGGTCGAGCACGTGCAAGCTGAGACCGCGCGAGCGCCCCAGCTCCAGGGTCTGCTCGAAGAACTCGCTGCCAAAGCTGGCCAGGTCCACCTGCGGACGAGCGAGGCGATTGTACCACCAGATGGCCGAGGCATCGCGCTCCACGAGCTCCAGGAAGCCCTGCAGGATGGCCTCCTCCAGGCAATTGCCCGCGGCGTGGCCGTTCGGATTGTACAACGCCACCTGCTCGCGGCTGGCGGTGGGCGTGTGGGTAAAACAGTATGCGGTCGGCAACCAACGTCGCTCCTCTCGAGTCAGAGACCACGCCGGGCTCCAATCCAGCACCTGCTCGGGGTCGAAGCGCAGCGGGATCATGCGCCGTCGATCACTGGTCGGCGCCTGCTCCGCGTACTGGCGGTCGCTGAAATTCTGGAGCGCTCGCGGATCGATGGCCGCCGGGGCAAGCTCTGCGTAGCTGTTGCGCACGCGCGCCTCGTCGCCCTGCCAGACCGCCGCGTAGCGCTCCAGGCCCTCACACAACGCGCTGGCTCGGGACTGCGCGTGAGAGCGCCCCTTGCCGAGGCTCATGCGATCGAACGTCTCCGTCGGGTTCGAGCCGGCGTCCAGGGGGGCGATGAAGTAGCCGGCGGCGTACACGGGCGTGATCGGCAGGCTCCGCTCCCGCAGCTCGCCGAGCCGCGTGAGCACCCCGCTCACGGGGCTCACCAGGGAACGGTATTGCTCATGCGTCCGTTCGGGCGAGACGGTGCGCAGACCGCCGTCGTCGTCATGTGCATGCTCGCGCGGCTGGAGCAGCACCGGGCGGGCCATCTGTTCCTGCATCCAGGCGGGCTTGCCGCACGCCGGGCACTGGGGCCGCCGGGTGACGGCGTGCTCACTCAGCCGAAAGCTGCGCAGGTCGAGCTCCAGCAGGCTCTCAGCGAGCCGGGGTAGCTCGTCCTGGACGATGGCGTCCGCTAGCCTCAGCGCCACGAAGCTCGCGCCTGCTTCGACGCTGGCAGGCAGCTTGCCGAGGGGTGCGGGCGTGTAGCCAGCGAGGGCCGTCCGGGCCAGGTGCCGTTCGATCGGTCGATTGCGCCCGATGTGCTCGGCCAGGCAACGTGGGCAAGGGCCGCCGTCGGGGCGGAGCAACGGTCCGAGCCACGCCGATCGACCGACGATGCGTGCCGGCAAACAAGGGACACCTCGCGCAAGGTGGGCTGCGGTGCGCTCCAGTAGTCGAGCATCGAGGTAGTCGTCACCGACGACCAGGGCCAGAGCCGCTGGCCCTGACGCACTCGCGAGCTGGACGCCCGCGCCGGCCAGTGCCCGCTCCAGCGCCGCCGCCTCGGCGGACTCCAGCACGTCCAGTTGCACCAGAGTTTCCCCGAGCCGCGCCCAGCCCGCCTTTTCCAGCCCCTCTGGGGTCCAAAAAGCCGCCTCGGGACCCGTGATCGAGAGCTCCGCCTCGACCAGGATCCCGCGGGCGTGCAGGCGATGCAGCGCATGCAACACCTCGGCACCCCCAAACCGACCGTCCAGGTCCAGCAGCAGCTCCTGGCCGGTCCGCGCGCCGTCCGCGGCGGCGAGCAGGGCGCGTTGCAGCGGCTCTTTGATGCGGAAAAACCGCCCGGACTCCGTCAGAAACGTGGATCCGTCGGGGGTCGTGGTGAGCACCAGCTGCGGCGCCAGGCGAAGTCGTGTTTCAAATGGATCCAATGGCTCGGGCCTCCCTCGGGTGCCCTGACTCTGTGATCATGAACTCTGTGATCATGTAGTACCGCGTGGCTGCCGCGTTATGCTACACCTTGCATTGTGGCGGTGCTGCTGAACAGATGCACCAAGGAACGGCGACAACTTCAGAGTCATACCTTGGTGGGGCGCGCACAGCCGTGTGGGCTTCGGATCGACGAGCCTGTCGTGTCGGGAGAGCACGCGGCGCTGAGCTGGCAGGACGGCGCCTGGCACGTGCGGGATCTGGGGAGCCGTAACGGCACCTTCCTGAACGGCGCGCGGCTGGAGATGGCCGTGGCCTATCGTTGTGACGAGGGTGCGGTGTTGGCTTTCGGCGACGCCCGGGTGGAGTGGGAGCTGTCGGATGCTTCCGAGCCCTGCCCGATGGCGCTACCGCTCGGCGGAGGCGACCCGTGCCTGATTACGCACGGGATCATTTCCATTCCGGACTCCGATCACCCGCTGGCCAGCATCCATGAGGGGGCCGGTGGGGGCTGGCTGCTCGAGCTCGGGGATCGCGTGGACGAGATCGTGGACGGCTCGCTGATTCAGGTGGGGGGTGAGAGCTGGCGTTTTCATCGGCCGCAGGTGTGGAGCTCCACGGAGACGCCGCGGCAGCGCCCGCTGGTCCTGGAGTCCACGCAGCTGGCCTTTCGAGTCTCGTCGGACGAGGAATCGGTGGAGCTGGACCTGCGTTGCGAAGGGCGAGTCGTGCCCCTGGGGAGCCGCAGCGCATTTTATCTGCTGCTGACCCTGGCGCGCATCCGGATCGAGCAGCGGGGTACCCCGGGAGCTGGCTGGGTGCACTGGACGGAGCTGGCGCGGCTGATGCACACCGAGCAATCGGAGATCAACGTCTGGGTGCATCGCATCCGTGAACGCTTCGCCGACGCGGGCATGCTGCGGCCCGGCGCGATCATCGAGCGCCGCCATCGCGTGGGGCAGCTGCGGATCGGCGTGGACAACATCACGATCAGTCCGATGTAGACGCGCCGGCGCCGGGCAGCTCGGCTCGCCACGCGCGGCTCCCCAGCGCGAGTCAGGCGCTGGGTGCGGCCGCAGGAGCCCAGGCCGCGGGCGGCGAGCTCTCGGGCTGCTCCGCCGCCACCGTGATCACGATCGACTTGGAGGCGGGCGTGCGGCTCTTGTCCGCGAAATGGTCGATCGGCACCAGCACGTTGGCTTCCGGAAAGTACGCGGCCGCAGCTTGCCGGGGGATGTCGTAGGCCAGCGCCGTGAAGCCGCGGGCCTGCCGCGTCTCTCCGTTAAAGTGGCTGGTGATCGTGACCTTGTCGCCCGTTTTCAAGCTGCGCAACGCCAGGTCGGCTTCGTGCATGAACAACACGTGGCGGTTGCCGTACACGCCACGATAGCGATCGTTTACGTCGTAAACGGTGGTGTTGAACTGATCATGCGAGCGAATGGTGCCGAGCAACAGCTGGTCGGGCTCTAGATCGAGCCTGGGCAGCTCGACGAGGCTGAAGCGGGCGCTCCCGCCGATGCCCGAAAAATCGAGCTGACGCGCGCTGTTCGGCAGCGTGAAGCCGCCGGGGCTCTGCACCCGCGCCTCGAAGTCGGCAAAGCCGGGCACGATCTCCGAGATCAGCTCGCGGATGCGCCGGTAGTCGCCGCCCAGCGCCTGATATTCCACCGCGGAGCGCCTGCCGAGGGTCGCCTGGGCCAGCCGCCCCACGATCTCCGCCTCCGAGAGCAGCGCGTCGGAGGCGGGGGGCAACACGCCCTGCGAGGCGTGCACGGCGCTCATCGAGTCTTCGACCGTGACGAAGCCGGCGGCATCTGTTTCGGTGCGGCCACGGCAGGGCAGGATCAGCGCGCGCTCACCGGTCACCAGGTGCGCTCGGTTCAGCTTGGTCGAGACGTGGGCGGTGATGCTGCAGCGGCGCAGGGCAGCGGCGGTGAGCTCCGTGTCCGGAGCAGCGGAGAGGAAGTTGCCGCCGAGCCCGAAGAAGACCCGGATCTTGCCTTCGTGCATGGCCAGGATCGTGCCGACCGTATCCAGACCGGGCGCGGCGGGCGGCGTAAATCCGAGCCGCGCGCCGAGCTGGGCGGCCCAGGCCGGCGGGCGCTCACAGATGCCCATGGTCCGATCCCCCTGTACGTTCGAGTGGCCACGCACGGGGCAGGCGCCGGCTCCGGGCCGCCCCAGCATGCCGCGGAGCAGCAGGAAATTGATCACTTCCTGCACGTTGCCGACCCCGTGTCGGTGTTGGGTGAGCCCCATGGCCCAGCAACAGATGGTGGCGCGGGATTGGGCCGCGATCTCGGCGGCCTTCCGGACCTCCGCTTCCGGTACGCCACTCTGCTCGATCAGATCGGGCAGTGACAGGAGCGCGAGGTTCGCCTCCAGCGCCTCGAAACCCACGGTGTGGCGTTCGATGAACTCGCGATCGGCAGCGCCTGCCTCCAGCATGATTTTCATCATGGCCTTGAGCAGCGGGATGTCGCCGCCGACGCGCACTTGCAAATAGAGGTCGGCCAGCGCCACGCCACCGAAGATGTCTTCGGGCTTCTGAGGATGCTGGAACTTGATCAGACCCGCTTCACGCAGCGGGTTGATCGCCACCAGCTGGGCGCCGCGCAGCTTCGCCTCCCGCAGCGTGGTCAGCATGCGCGGGTGATTGGTGCCGGGGTTCTGGCCGATCAGGAAAATGGCATCCGCGTGCTCGAAGTCTTCCAGATGGACGGTGCCCTTGCCCGTACCGATCGCCTCCGACATGCCTCGCCCGCTCGACTCGTGACACATGTTCGAGCAGTCCGGCAGGTTGTTGGTCCCGTACTGTCGCACGAAGAGCTGGTACAGGAACGCGGCTTCGTTGCTGGTGCGACCCGACGTGTAGAACGCCGCTTCATCCGGGCTCTGCACTCGGTTCAACTCCGCCGCGAGCAGCTGGAAGGCGTCGTCCCACGAGACCTCGCGGTAGTGGTCCTCACCGGCCTCGCGCAGCATGGGATGCGTCAAGCGCCCTTGTGCGTTCAGCCAGGCGTCGGAGCGCGCCAGCAGGTCAGTGATGGAATGCGCGCGAAAGAACTCGGGGCCGACCCGTTTGCGCGTGGCCTCGTCCGCGACGGCCTTGGCGCCGTTTTCGCAAAACTCCGCGCGCGACGGCGTCTTGGGGTCGGGCCAGGCGCAGCTCGGGCAATCAAAGCCCGAGGGCTGGTTCACGGCGCCGAGCACGCGCAGCGCGCGACGCACCCCTGCTTCACGTAGGATATAGCGCGTGGTCGCCACGACCGCGGGCACGCCCCCGGCTCGCTTCGCCGGACCTTCGAACACGGGCTGGCTCGTCTCCAGCGGGGTGGTCGGCTCAGCGCCGGGTGGTCTGACCGACGTGCGAGGCGGTGTAGAGGGAGCACGCGGCGGGTCGCCGGGCGGGCTCACGCTGGCGAGATCGGGAAGACCCGCCGTCAGCGGGTCCGTATCACCCGCGAGCAAGGGGCTGCCTGCACCTGAACTACTTCCCATGCGCCTCGGCGTCGATGTGGTGGTCTGTTGTTTCTCGAATCAGGAGCCCACCCACGACCACGTCATGATGCAAACTGTCATCGGATACAAGAGAGCCGTGTAGATGGCGCCTGCACCGAAATTTTCCTTGGCCCAGGCCGGACGTCGTCAGCGTGGTCGCGATCCGCGCCCGGATACTGCCCTTCGAATTGCCATGCATTCGAGCCAGTGGCGGTGCGACACTTCGCCCCAATCGGCTCGGCAGTCCACGTCGTGAGCGTCGCTCGTGGCTGGAGCGTTCAGCGCCCGCGTTCAGCGGATCACGACGGGACAACCGGCGACTACATCGGCCTGGAGCACGTCGCCGGACTGCATGAGCGAGCAGGCCTCCCCCAGTACCTGCACCGTGTGCGGGTCGCTAAAAATCCAGCCCTCGATCGGGTCGGCGGGGATGAGTTGGCCATCGAAGAACAGGTTGACCAGCCCTGGATCCGGGGGCACCTCGGCCAGCTCGATCGTGCAACCGAGGGCAACCCTTAGACCCAACGCGCTCACGGTGTCGCTCAACTCCTGCGCGTCTGCGACGCTATAATAAAGCGGAGCCGTCGCCCGGGCGAGCCCACCACTCTCGGCCAATCGATCCAGTACTTCCGCAAACGCTTCACTGCCCGGCATACCGATCACGAAGGTGCGTACGCCCGCGTCGGCGAGTGCCAGGACGGCGTCGCGGCTGGCCGCGTCGTCCAGACAATTGCCGCCGCCGAACAGGGCGTCATCGCAGCAGTTGAGCGGCGCCTCGCACACGAGGTCCTCGCTGAGCTGCAGGCGCTCGATGTTGGGGATACAGGATGCTGGATCACAGCGCAGCCCCGCGTTGCAGTTCGGCCCGCCATCGGTGACGAGAAACACGTAGCTGTCAGTGCCACGTCCGCGCAGCCTGGGTAGCAAACCCGCGAGCGCCTGCGCGACAGGCGTGCCTCCCTCCGGCGTGCGGCGGTTGATGGCGAACATCAGCCGCTTCAGGACCGGACCCTGTTCACCGCTGACTGCAAAGCTGACCCTGTCGCCGGGCGTGAGCGCGAGGACCTCCTCGCCGGCGTCACAGATCTGATCCGCGCTCGGGAACAAGGTGGCACCGTAGTTGACGCGATGGCCGACCCGCGCCAGCAAGCTCTGAATGGCCTGCGCCAGGGTCCGATAGCGATCCGTCGGAGCGAACAGGCTCGTCCGCGCCACGCCCTGCGGGATGTCCTCCAGCATGCTGCCCGACGCATCGATCGCAAAGTAAAGATCGGGGCGCACGAACCCGAGCTCCACCGTGTCGGCGCCGCAGGGGCTCGGTGCTGGTGTCGGCACCGAGCTCGGATCCACGAGAGAATCCTGCTCGGGAGCGGGCCGCGCCGGGTCGCGGACGGGAGCAGGCCTGTCCGGAGCCTGGCACCCGAGCAGCCCAAGGAGCACCGCCGCTGCCCGCCCCAGCGATCGCTGCATCGTCTCAGCCTAGCAGACGAGCTATGGTCGAGCCGGTGCTCTCGGTTTGGCTCTACAAGCGGTGGCCGGCTTTGCTGGCGGGGTTGGTCTGCGCCGTCTTCATGGGCGGCCTGGGCCTGCTGCTGCATATCAGCCACCAAAAGCCCGATCCGCCGGCGGCCTCGGCCGGGGATCGGGCGACGCGTCTGGTGGAGGTGAGCGTCGAGGTCGAGGCGGAGGACTGTGGCGCTGATGCCGGGACCTGTAGTCAAACCGGCGCCAAGGTGACGGCGCTGGCGGGCGCACGCGTCCGCCTGCTGCAAGACCCGGCGGGGCAACAGCTCCCATTCGCGGACGCGCTCGCGGACGCCTCGGGTCGTGCGCGCCTCGAAGCTCCCGCGGGGACGTTCTGGCTCGTGGTCGAGGCGCCTGGGCGAGCACGTCGATCTCTGCAGCTGGACCTGCAGAGCGAGCCCCGCACGCTGCGCGTCCGCTTGCCGTTCGCCGTACCATTGCGGGTCAGCGTCCAGGACGAGTTGGGGCAACCCATCGCCGAAGCGAGCGTCCTGGCTCAGGGCAGCGATCCGTTGCCGCATGTCGCGCTCACGTCCAGCCAGGGCATCGCCAGCTTCGCAGGTCTGGATGAGCGCATCGAGAGTATTCAGGTCCACGCGCGTGGCTATGAGCCCAACGTGGCGCAGGCGACCTCGCGTGACGTGACGGTGGTGTTGAATGCGCCGGCGGCGCTTACGGTCAACGTGCTGGATATGAACGGCAGCGCGGCCGCGGGAGCGGAGGTGTGGTTCGGGGGTCTGGACATCTGGCCCCCACGTCAGGTGGTCGCAGGCGCAGACGGCGTGGCGCTGCTGACGGGCTTGATGCACGGCAGCTACGATCTGCGAGCTCGCCTGGGCGATCGAGTCTCGAAGGCGCTGGTCGGGGTCACGTTGGCGCGCGGCGAGCACGCCAGCATCCAGCTGAACCTCGTGGCGGGTCGCTATATTCCGGTCCGGGTCACGGACGCCAGCCGCGCGGACGCCGCGCCGATCGCGGGCGCGGAGGTGGTGCTGGTGGAAGACGGGTTGGGGCCGTTTCCGCTCCAGGGGCGCACCGATGCCGCCGGGCGGGTGAGGCTCGGACCTTTGCCGCCGAGCCCAGCCGTGATCAACGCCCGCGCCGAGGGTTTCGTGGCACAGAGCGGCGTGGCCGTGGCCCGGAACACCGAGGGCGAGGTCCAGATCGCGCTCGTGCGTGCCGGGCGTTTGTCTGGGCAGGTCGTGGACGCGCAAGGTCGGCCCATCGAGGGCGCGCGCCTGGAGATAGTGGGCAACGATCTGCACGGCCGTCCCATCGCACGTCACTCCGGTACGTCGAGCGCGCTCGCCCCGCGCGCGAGCCAATCTCCGGAGGTGTCGCCGCTGCTCGTGCCGATGGGCGAGCTGGGTGTGTTGTCCGGACCTCTGCCACGGCCCGGCTCGCCCCCTCGGGGACTCGGGCCGAGCACCCTCGAGCCGAGCGGCGCATGGACCAGCGGCCGTGACGGTCAATTTCGGCTGGATGACGTGCCCCCGGGCAGAGTGCAGCTGCTCGTGCATCATTCGGACTTCGTGGAAGCGTCGACGGATGCGGTGACGCTCGCGCCCGGCGGAGAAGCCAGCCTGCGCGTGGTGCTCGAGCGAGGTGCAGCCGTCGAGGGACGTCTTATCGACGACGCGGGCCGCCCCGTGGTCGAGGCTCGCGTGGACGCGGTGACGCCGCGCGGTAGAGAGCAGCGTAGCGTCCTGACGGGGTCCGACGGACGCTTCTCGTTCGGGGCGGTCTCGAACGAGGTCGACCTGTTCGTGTCACGTCCCGAGGATCGCTATCGCTTCGTGCTGCGCAAATCGCTCGAGCTCACGGCAGGCGAGCAGCGCGAGCTCGAGCTCGTCTTGCCCAGGGAGCGAGCGCCGGTGCTGGTGCGCGTCAGCGGCGACGATGGGCGGCCGGTGCGGGGCGCCCAAATTTCCCTGGCCTCGACCAACCCCGAGCTGCCCTTGCGCCTGACGTCGTATAGCGATGGAGCGGGCCAGGTCGTGCTGGCGGATGCCGCGGGGATCCGAGGTACGTTGCGCGTGGAAGCCGCCGGCTGGCGCTCGTTCGAAGCCCACCTGGAGGCGACCTCCGAACGAGTGGAGCTGACTCTGGAGCGCGGTGTGGGCGTGGTCGGGCGTATCACTCATGTGCGAGGTCGCCAGGGTTTGGCGAGCGCGCGGGTCATCTTGATCCAGGACGGTGAACGCCAGAGCGCCGTATCGGACGCACAGGGCGAGTATCGCTTCCTCGACGCGGCGGTCGGCGCGGCCAGCCTCAACGTCTCACATCCGGACTTCGCCACCGAAGTCTTCGACGTGACGATCCTCGCGACCGGGCGTGAAGGTCGGCCTTTCGAGCTGGAGCCGATCGAGCTTGCCGAAGCTGGCTCCGTCTCGGGGAGGGTGGTCGACGAGGCAGGTGAGCCCGTGTCGGGCGCACGCGTGGGCGTGGGCTTCGTCCCCGCATTCCTGCCCGCCGGTGCCATGCCCTCGGGCATGGTGCAGACCGATGCGGCGGGTCGTTTTGAGCTGCTCGGGGTGCGTGTGGGGCGCGTTACGTTATCTGCATACGCCGCGAGCGCGGGCCGTGGCAGCGTCGCCGAGGTGGAGGTCCGGGCAGGGCGGAGCACCAGTGACGTGGAAATTATGTGTCACGGCGGAAAACTCGATCCGGCAACGGGAGCGCTCGCCGACGTAGCCATTACGCTGGGAGAGCGTTCCGTTGCGGGGCGCAGCGTGGTCGTGATCGTGGACGTGGCGGCGGGCAGCGAAGCGGAACGCGCCGGGCTGCGTGCGCAGGATATCTTGCTGTCCGTCGATGGCGCAGCCGTCGCGAGCATGGCCGAAGCTCGCCGCCGACTCGGCGGCGCCGACGGCAGTGACGTGGTGCTCGAGTTGGAGCGCGAAGCTGAGCTGACGTCTCTACGAGTGCGCCGTCAGCAGGTGCGCCGTTGAGCCCATCGTCCTGTCGCCCGGCCTTCGGGTTCACGGGCTGGCTTACCAGCGCCGAGTGTTCTAAGTCATCGAAATTGAGGCTGGACCGATATCGTGCTGGCCAAGC
>WUUC01160881.1_pt1 | contig 10758 bp, 8 predicted proteins | sample 6278441 | NCBI WGS metagenome assembly WUUC01 (sample SAMN13675441, study PRJNA597444) | soil metagenome | isolation source: soil | place: USA: Washington | collected 2017-10 | reverse complement strand
GCGAGACTGGCCGAAGACATCGCGCGTGCTGAAGCCGCGCGTGCCGATAAACAGGCTGACTATTTGTCCGGGGAGCAGGCTGAAATCGAAGATGCGCTTGACGCCCTCGCCGAAGGCTCCGAGCGCCTGCCCGTTCTCAGCGAGGCGGCTTTCACCCGCGAGCACATTTACCAGGAACGCTATTAAATGCGTTACCTGGTAGACACCAACATCCTCCTGCGCCTTTTGCAGCGCAACGACCCGCGCTACCCGTCAATCAGACAGGCCGTCCGCACCTTGCGCTCACGCGGCGACGAGCTCTGCTGCGCGCCCCAAAACATCGTCGAGTTCTGGAACGTCTCAACCAGGCCGGCCGAGGCCAGGGGAGGCTTCGGCCTGACCACCGACGAGACAGACCGCCGTGTGCGACTCCTGGAGCGCATCTTCACAATTCTTCCCGAGAGCGAGGCACTCTACTCAGAGTGGCGCCGGCTGGTCGTCGCCCATTCCGTTAGCGGCGTCCAGGCGCATGACGCGCGGATAGCCGCGCTGATGAATTTGCACGGCGTCCGTCACATCCTGACATTTAATGGTGGTGACTTCGCGCGCTACACGGGAATTACGAGCGTCTCGCCGGAAGAGATTTCGGGCGAGTAGAGGCAAGTAATGGCGGCAACCGAAAGCGAAATTCAATCACTCGTATCCGCTGACGTCGGTCTCGCTCTGCACAATGCCATCCAGCTCTGGGCAGAAGCCAACACTCGCATGGAGACCTACGACCGGAAAGACAAGCTCAGAGACAAAATCCAGGTGGTCACCGGGTTCTTTATTTTCGCCGGAAAACATCCGGCGGACGTCCTGCCGATGGACGTGCTTGCATGGCGCGAGAGTCTCGAAGCGCATGGGCAGACCCAGGCGACCGTCTACGCGCGTGTCTCGCGCGTCTCTGCATTTTACAAGTGGCTGATGGCGGACCCACAACTTGGCGCGCACCTACCTTTCAATCCTGCGGCCTCGGCGCGTCCGCGCTGCCCGCGTCCTTACCAGTCGGACACCGTGAAGGATCTGAATGATGACGAGATGAATGCTCTGATCTCGTTGGTTAGGAGGCAGGCGGAGGGCGGCTCAGTCGTCGCCAGGCGGGATTACGCGCTGCTCCTGCTCTACTTCCTGACGGGGATGAGGCGTAACGAAGTGATCTCGCTCAGGGGCTCGGACGTGGAGTTCAAAGATGAGGGCATGGTGATTAAGTACCGTCGTAAGGGCGGAAAGTACACCAAGCGGGCGGTGGATGACTTGGGGGCGCAGACGGCCCTCAGTTCTTATCTCGCAGCGGCCGGGAGGGAGAACGTCCTTGGCTCTGAGCGTCCATTGTGGACGAGGCATGACAGGGCGGGGAAACCCGGAGCACCTCTGACTTCACGCGCTTTCGCGGAGAACCTCAAGGCATACGCGGCAAAAGCCGGGATAGAGAAAATTAATGTCCACAGGACGCGACACACGTTCGCTCGCATCGTAGCCGAGGAGACCGGAAGTTACCTGGAGACACAGGAGGCCTTAGACCACGAAAATGCTGCGACGACGCGCGTCTATGTTCAGCGTATTACTACCAAAACGGACAAGCACAGTAGTAGGGTGTCAAAAAGGATCAGGTTATAAGAACAGCTTCAACACATCACTAAGGAACCAAGTTCATTAAAATCTAAGCTTCGACAACGCTGCCACACTGCACTACGTGCTGGCTGGGCGCGTATGGTAAATTTTCTCAAGGTTCTCGAACTTAGCTTTCCATTCAGCGCCCTCTTTTGAGACAGCAATTAATTGCTCTTTCGCTCCCTTAAGCTCATTGCCCATGATTTTTAGACTTTCTTGTAGCGTATTAAGTACCTTCATGGAATCAAATCCAATGTCGCCATATCGCGGATCTTTTCTTGCTTCTTTCCTTTCTCTGCTACTCCTTGCAAAAGCATCAGTGGCGTCAGAAACTTTTTTACCTTCATCATAGTATTCGCGCTTAAGGGTCTCTTCCGTGTCGCCCAATGCCTTGGTGATCTCCTCCCACGTCCAGTGTAGGACTTTCCTCATCCAGTCACAACAAACCCCCCTAAGGAAGTGCGGATTGAAATTGAATTGAAAATCCTTCAGGTGAGAGAAGTCCATGAGTTCGTAAGCCATATCGATGAAACAGCGGCCAAGCTTTATTGAGCCGAAAAGGTCCTTTTTGGCGCGCTCCTCAAGCGAGTCCTCCTTCTGGCCTGCCGGATAACTTTCCACTAAGCTAAGACCTAATCCCCAAGGAGCAACCGCTTTACCGAAAAAGGCGTCACCCATCTTTTTTTTGTACTCATCTTGTTGCTTGGCTCGAATCGTATCCAGTACTTGGAATTTATATTTAACAAGGACGTCGATCAAAAGCATTATTTCGTCAAGTCCATCATGCAGGTCACTAGACAATGTCTCGTCTATCATTACATCATTCTTGATCTCACCAGGCTCATAATGAAAAGTTACAGAGCTCTTCGAATTGAAGATGATGTTTTTCCCGATAAGGCATTTGCGCAAGCATTGCTGTCTAAAACCCAAATAACGGAGGACAACCAGTTGAGCCAAAAATAAGCAGACTTTAAGATCACGTTTGTCAGTCAGGAAAGTCTTCTCACGAACTATTTGATCGAACTCATCTTTCAAACGAATGATCTCATCATCAATCCATTTCGGATTCATACGTTTTTTCTTCAGATGTTTACGAATTTTGAGAGAACCCTTATCAGGCTTTACACGATAATACTTATTGAATTCTGAAACTAATTGGAATTCGCCGTTGAATCTCGCGGTTGCACGGAGAGCTACCAGAAAGTGGCAGAACATAGAGGAGTCGTAGTCTACCTGCTTGAATCCTGGTTTTTCTTTGGCCTTTTCTAGAGCGCGATAATGATCAATAAAAGGATTGAAGAGTATTATAATCTCACGGCCTTTGATATTGATCGATCGTGATTCTAGGCGAAGGAGATCTTCTACTCCCATATCAGGGGTAAGATCCATATAAGCCAAACCAGCCAAGAAGGTATCCCTACAATGATAAACATGAGTGGCGGACAGAGGCTTGGTAGTTTTATATTCGAATTCCACGGCCAGAGTTCTCAAGTCGTCGAAGGCGGCCAAGCCTGCCGGACCGCGGATAATGAAATTATTTAGTTCTTCTCCCATTTTTACAGGAAGCTGATCGAGCGTGAGACGTGGTATGTAAGTCCTGATGGTTCTGAGACCGAGTTTTTGAGCGGTTCTAGAGATGTTTTGAAGGACTTTGGTCCTTAAATTGTGTTCAATACTTGTCAAAACCTCGAGTTTGATCTCGTTATAATGACCCTGTAGTAGTTCCTTCGCATCCTGCACGTCATGGCGCTCATTCACTGCCAATATTATCTTGAAAGCTTCTTTTGATATATTCGTAAGGGGTAATGCAGCCCTTGATTCCTCTTTATTTTTGTGAGCATGAGCACCCCCAGGTCTAGGCAGCGCCAGCCAGATTTCCTTCATATGCGGTAGCAGCTTTTCCGGAACGACCAGACCACCTAATGCTGGTTTTGATGGGAGCACATCCTTCGACCTTATAAGACCGAACTCGGCCTCGGCTAGGGTCTTTATGATCGAAGTTTGAGATGCCCTAGTAGATTCGTTCGAGTAGTAGGTGCAAAGATACTGATTGAAGTCCCGATTGAAGTTTCCTTTTTCATCCACCAAATTGAATAAATCAATTTGGTCAATTTCACAACCTATTGCGTTGATAGCGAAAGCGCGTATAAATCCATGTACTTTCGCAAATGATTTTTCAAGTAATGGCCTGTCTACAGCCACATTGGGGAACACATAACTGAAATCTAAAAAGATATTTCTCTTCATTAGCACTCTCCTTCATCTCAATTTTCCCAGCCATTTGGAAAAAACATTTATGGAAATGTGATAACTTGTATGACTCGTTTTTTAAAGAAAGACTTGACGTCCCCACGTCCCCATCTTTATTAGTTCCTTCTATTTAAGATAGAAAACTCCTGCAAAATTCATTTTGGAAAAACACAAAGCCACAGGAAAAACTTCTTAGATTTTATGTTCGATTACTTAAACTATAATTGTTGAGAACATGCACCTTAGCACAAAATGCCTATAAAATATTCCAAGAAAAATAAAACTGTTCAAGAATCAATCACAAGTCAGCGTACCCATAATTTATTGTAAATAGTAGGTTTACGGTGATGGGTTTGGACGGAAGTGCTTCGGTAAGCCTATATTGACTTTATACAAGTTGATGCTTTGGAAAAGTCGGTTCATGAAAACATTAAAACAAAAGAACACATAGAATATTAATAAACGCACTGGGGACGGGGACGCGCCAGCCATCATGAAATATATTTAATGTAGAGAAGGAAACCTAACGGGTATTTTTGAGTTGAAATATCGAGATAAGGGAAGTGGGGTTTTATTTGGAAGGTGTTTTAGATTTATCTTTTTTATGCAGCCGTACGCGGCGCACGACATCTTCTAAGTATCGACCGTATTCAACACCGTAACGCTGTGCAGCTAGCCGATGTGAAAAAGTTGAGGCAGGATCGAATTCAAGCCCCTTAATGATATTTTCAGGTATGTGAAAATATTTCTTCTTACATGATTCAATGGAGTCCTCCTCGCTATCTTCGGATGGATTATCTAATTCGTTTTTAATACTTTGTAACTCACGTAAGGTATCAGTGTAGACTTGTTCATAGCCTCTCTCCTGAGATGGCATAAGCTTTCTAGACCTGCCCCGCCTTTTTGTAGGTGTTCGCGCTTTATAGGCATCAAGTAATGTGCCGAAGAACCCATTGATCAAACTTGCAGCACCGGTCTTGGTTAATAGCAGCCCGTTCGAATCAAGCGCCCCAATAGTAGAATTCATTACCAGTACCAAGTGTTTGGAAGGGAGGGCTTGTAATTCACGGATAAAAGTAGATCTGAAGTTGTTCCACGCTCTGTCCACATATGCTCTTTGCTCTTCTTTTATATCTTTCTCGCTAAGGCCGTCAACTTTTGGTGCATTCACGCTTCCACGCTTAGCTTCAACCAGTAAGACAGTGTCCTCACTTCCGGAATATATGACACAGTCGGGATACTTTCTCCCTCTGTTTTCTTGAAAAAGGTCGGTGACTAATTCATGCAGAGCTTGTTTGATGTTTTCAGGATTAAAACTGCAAGACAAGTGAACGAGATTTGTTTCAATAGTAAAATGCAAATCTCCATTATCCATTAATTCCGCTATGACTCCTGGCGGTAAATCAAACTCATACGACTTATTGGAGATGGATTTCTTCTTTGGCATCAAAGGTTCGGAATCAAATTTATTGGTTTCATATAGTATCTCATTTGCTCAACAGTACCATTAGCTCTCGGATCAATTTATATCACTAATACTGTCATCTGGAAAAAGATCTCCCCATTTGATACATACCATCCTATGTTTCACTCCCTCAATGCTGACCTTCTTCGTATACCTGTCATCTTCAGTCGCGCATAACATGCCCGCATCTGCCAGTTTATTTAGTATCGTGGTCGTCTTCCATCTCTGTGTTCTGAAGACTGAATCAATCGTGCTTCGCAAAAAACCGACGTACTGATACTCCCTCGAGGAGCCAAGTAGTACAACCTTCTTTTCTGAGTTGTATTGCCCGTCCCCGGCGAAATGTTTGATGTTCTTCACGTAATGATCAGCCAACGCTCGAAGTGCGAGAGATACTGTATTTTGATTGCTCTCGACCACCCCCACGTGAAGCATCAACCATGATCCGACAACATCTGGCTTGAACTGCAAACCTAATAGAGGGCAAGCCACTTCTGCCGCCACTTGAATTGCAGCTATGTATTCGCTCAGCCTGTCGATAAGGTTCGAAGTACTATTCTTCATGAATGTATTACGAATAAGATTGTATCTGCGTCGCCATTTATCCCATTCCGAAGCATCCCACCCGTTCAAATGCCTGATGTAAGCTTCACCAGCATGGCCGTGATTTGCAGTCACGCCTCTTACCAGCATTTGTACCGTAGAACTACTACTGACAGGAAAGGGCGGAACTGAACCGCCGACCGGGAGTATTCGTCCACGAGCACCTTCATGCGGGCTTGACTCGAAGAGTGGCTCCTCAGAGGTGCTCATTGCAACAGTATGCCATGTCGAAACCTCACGAATACCCCCTCCTCTTGCTGCACGCCCCTTTCCTCTTCCATTGGCGATCATGTAGATCACCGACCGCTTCAGGTCGTTAGGACAATGTTGTGCGTCGTCTAAAAATATTGGCAACTCGCTACACATACTAGCCACATTCTCAATGGCGACCTTGGTATTCATCCACTGCATGATGAGCGAATCATGATCAATAGGGTTCCCAAAAACAGATGCGGCAAGTTTAAGTGAAGTTGACTTACCTGTGCTCGAATCGCCGAAAAGGTCAAGAATAAAATTGGGAATTTGCAACTTGCTTTGGATCGGGGGGACGAACGAAGCCAAAACGGCCACCTGAGGAATCATCAAAGATTCTTCAGCTATCTCTCGCATTATATCCCTCCACTTACTTAACGAACCGCACCGTGACGAATATGCCCTGTAAAGAGAGGCATCACCGCTACTGACCGGTGCGAACTCAACCCCTGTTTCAATTCCTGGAAGGTGGAAAGTCTCCCCATTTTGGCACCGACCGAAGCGGCTAGTAACCCGTCTGTGAGTGATTATCGAGTTGAACTCATGTTCGTAGGCAGTTAAATATGAGATTACAGCACGGGCATTGTTTGAAGTAATAGGCGCACCCTCGCCTGAGAGAGAGGCTACAAGTTGTCTTGCATCGACCATCTGAGCGCGTGTAATGGTTGTCTTTCGCAGCCGACCTGAGTATTTGAATGCGATTGTTAACGAAATCTGACCTGTGTAAATATCTTCACGAATTTGAGCGATTCCGATATAGGAGCTAGCGACCATTATCGGTTTAGATGTTTTATGTGTCTCATCTGATTTAGGTGACTTGAACCAGAGAGAGCCGTCTACTTCTAGTGAATATCCTGAGGGCAATTCTAGGAATAAGCTGTTTTCACCGATACTCTCCATGCTGCCTTCCTCATCAAGGCGGTTTCTGCGAAGTCCTATGGCTGTTCTTACTACTAATTCTAGATATTGCTCTCCGTTCTGTTCATGCGACCATTTGCTGCCGCACCCGTTGGGATGCGCACGAAAGATGTTTTTTATCTGTTCCTGATTGAATCCTTTATTTAATAAATTAGTCGAAATCCAGATGTCTCTACTGTGGTCGTCACTGTCATAAAGTTGCCGAAAGTTCCTTCGAGATGTGCTGTGCCCAGTCACTATCGTCTCAATAACGTCAAAAGAAACACCGCGGTTTTTCAGTAAACGGAAGGAGATACCCATCCCATCAGTGATGTGCATTTTATCGAAGACTTCTACCGATCTGAGTTCACGCATTTCGCTAATGGCTTGTTCGAGTTCTTTCAAACTGTAGCGCACCCAACTGGAATCATTCTCGTCCAAGCAACAATTCCGTGGGCTATTCATTTGGTCCAAATAAGGACTTCCCGGGAGGAACAGAAGACAACTCGGATTGACGGCGTTGTTGACACCGAGAACTTCGCGTAGCCCGTGCATTAACTCATCCCAATTCACAAGCTCACCATCGGCTGCAGGAGGAGTTAATGCGTAGTAAATTTGACGACCATGCACTGAATTAACCACAACTGATGGACGAAGAGGAAAGTCCTTAATTCTTCGGTTCACCTCTATGGCACCCCCATTAGCCTGGGTATATATGAGATCCACCCAGACACATCCAACCTGGGTAACGTGATAATCTTTACCGGGTTTGCCACCACGAGGTATTGTGAATCGTGGTGCAGGGCCTATGACAATCACGTACTTATCATGACTGTTTAAAATCTGCTGAGCTGCTACTTGGCAATCGAGAGGGAGCGGGAAGAAGACCGGATGTCCGACCATCTTGCGGGAACTACATGAATGTAGGTAATTAAATTCAACAAAGCCGCATGGGATGCTGTGAAAAAGGAATTCTAAAAAACGACTTGCTTGATTTATGAGATCGGCGTCTACTGTTTTAAAGGATCTCTGATCAGGAGAAGGCGGGTCAGATTCTGTTGGGTTCATCTCTGATTTTAAGGAAAGTTATTTCGCGGCTGACTTGATCGACTCCCAGCGCATGCACTGATACTTCCACTTCAGCAGCAAGTATCTAGCATCAATAGCTGGGAGCTTAATTATAGCAGGAGCGCAATTTGGACTGGCTGGTTGCTTCGCCACAATCACCAAACTTTTAGTGCCAAATGACGCTTTGAAGTCTTCATCTTCATAAGTTATCTCATGGGCTTCACTATTCTTTAGCTTTAAGGCGTCCTGATAAATGGCATCAATGTAAGTGCGGCTCGGATAGAGAAAGCGTGAGAGCAGGGAACTCTGCTCGGGGGGGAGCTTGGGGAACACTGCCCTTGGCGACCCTTCCAGTTCTTCTACGTAGAAGTCCGTAAATGGTGTCTCACGGTCTGCGAGCAAACGCTCCACTTCGGGCTCTATTCTACTCATCGGTGAATCTACCTTGCTGCCAGTTTCGAAATTTCTTACAACATAAATTTGAATCTACGTTAATTACCACCAGCACTAATTGCCCTCGCCCTAGCTTCCAGAATTACGGCATCAGCAGCACGTCGCGTCCGTCTGAGCAAACGGGCGTAACCTTCCAGTACAGGCACCATCTCAGGGTGCGACCGCCCCAAAAACTTTTCCTGAATGGCCAGCGCGCGGCGGTACAGAGGTTCTGCCTCCCTATATCTTCGTAACTCCTGTAGAACGTCTGCCAAGTTGCCAAGGCCAGTGGCGACGTTAGGGTGTTCTTGCCCGAGACTCTTCTCCCACAAGGCGAGGGCGCGACGAGCGTATGGCTCCGCCAGAGCGGCCTTACCCTGACGTGAGTAGTCCATAGCGATGTTGTTAAGCGCTATCGCCACCTTCGGGTGATTCGGCCCGAAAGACTTTTCCCAGATCCTGAGCGCACGGGTCTGCAGTTGAACCGCCGCGGCATAGTCGCCCGTCTCGTCGCTCACACGTGCCATGTTGTTAAGACTGAGCGCGACGTCCGGGTGTGCTGGACCGTAAAGCTTTTCTCTGATTTCCAGCGCCCTGTAATGAAGCGGCCCTGCCTCGGTGAACTTGTTTTGTTTGCCGTAAAGCAGACCTAGGTTATCAAGGAATGATGCCATGTTAGGGGTGTTCGCCCCGTCCGCGCGCTCTTGGATGGTGATCGCCCGTTCAAAGAACTGCTCTGCCTGTGCGTACCTACCTACGGCGACGTAGAGCTGCGCCAGATTGTTCAAGCTCAGGGCTACATCCGGGTGGTTATCACCGAGGGCTTTTTCGCGGATTGACAGTGCGCGCAGCAAGAGTTTTTCTGCATCCGCAAATTTACCCTGGTCGGTGTAGAGGATAGCCAGGCCGTCTATGGGGTTAGCCGTACTTCTCACGTCAGCCCCTCGCGCCCTTTCCAAGATCTCCATGGCTCTTAGGTAGTGCCTTTCGGAATCAGCGTACCGGCCCGTCTCACGATACAGAAGCGCTAGGTTGTTGAGGCTCGTGGCCACACGAATGTCCTCTGCCTGGATTCCTCCGGCCACCGATATGGCACTGTTGAGCATCTGCTCGGCCTGCGCGTAGTCACCCTTCCTGAGGGATGCCACGCCGGCGTTGTTATCCTTTTCCCAGGCTGAGGTTTGGGAAAAGATGGTGAGGCCGGGCGCGAAGCAGAGTGCCAGGACAAATAACAAACGGGCATTTATCACCTTACCCATCACGTAACCTCCCGCCGGTGAGTGGCTCCTATCAATATAAAATTAACGCCCGGCCGATGATACGAAGCGCTAATTCTGTTATCTTTGGCAGCCGGTAAGCCGCATTTGCGTTTCTTTGACAATCGCACGACACGATTCATGATCAGAGCTGCTTGGTGCCAACATCGCTGATGATGCGCGGCGACCGGGAACCATTGAGAAGAGGTATCCCGGCGGCCCGAATCCGGCCTCGCAGTATAGTACCACTTGGTACGTCTGACAAGGGAGACCGGGGCCATATTCTCGCGGGGCGACATTACGCTCACCGTTCAGGAGGACTCATCTGAATGGGAGGAGCGAAGCGTCAACTGCCCAAACGCCTTCCGGCCAAACTGCGTCATATCCGTGAGGCTTTGGGCTTCACCCAGCAGGAGATGGTCAAGCGACTCGGGTTGGAAGATAAAGTGCCGCGCAGTTACCTGTCCCGTTTCGAAACGGGAGAGCGCGAGCCGTCACTGGAGGTATTGCTGAAGTATAGCGAACTCGCGGGGGTGTGGATCAACGCGCTCGTCGACGATCGCGTCGATTTGCCGTCAAGGATGCCCTGCGCGAAGATGCACGAGGGCATGAAAAATAAATCTTGACTGAGCTGGCCACGACATTTTAGTGACTGCAACTTTTACCTTGATGCCGGTTGATTACGGTACTAATCATTCGTTAAATACAAGAACTACCGGATAGCTTCTGCATCATCGATCGGGACTGATTCCATAACTGGTAACAAAACTCTGAGTACCGCAATGAGTTCTTCTGATTACACACCACCTAAGGTGTTCATCTCTTATAGCTGGACATCGGATGAGTATGCCGACTGGATCAAGAGCTTGGCCGAGAAACTTCTCAGTAATGGCGTAGACGTGG
>WUUC01156979.1_pt1 | contig 10758 bp, 13 predicted proteins | sample 6278441 | NCBI WGS metagenome assembly WUUC01 (sample SAMN13675441, study PRJNA597444) | soil metagenome | isolation source: soil | place: USA: Washington | collected 2017-10 | reverse complement strand
GCACTCGGCCTGTACGAGTCGGTCGGCATGCGTCCCGTGCTCGTGATCGACGTGTGGCGCCGCGAGGCATAGCACGGAAAGGGCCGGGCATCGACGATGCCCGGCCCCGTGCTGTCTCAGTCGCAGTGCTCGAACGGGCTGGTGTAGGTGCTGCTGCCGACCGAGCCGCCCCACCGCACGCACACGCCCGGTGCGTGTTTCCTCACCGGCCCCGCGTAGTAGCTGTAGCTGCCCTGGTCGGTGGTCCTGGCGCTGCCCTCCGGTTCGAGGAACGCCGACATGGCCGTCGCGGCGCCGAGGTTGGTCGACTTGAGGGTCGCCACGCAGTTGTAGCCGTTGCCGGAGTTGTAGAGCAGGTGGACGCTGCCGCCCACGAGGCTGGCCGAGTCGATGACGCCGTAGCCGCTGCCGCAGACCTCTTCCGGCGAGTACGGGTTGCCACCGCAGTTGTTGGTGCTCGTGACGGCCTTCTTCTGGCCCAGTGACACCGTCACGCCCTCGACCGTGGGGCTGGTGTCGATCGCGCCGCCCGAGGTGATCTGTTCGTAGTGCAGGTGCGGCGCGTAGTTGCCGCCGGTGCCGCCGACCGTGCCGAGTGCGGCGCCCTGGCCGACCGCCATCGACGAGCCCGGGTTTCGCACCATGGAGGCGAGGTGCGCGTACCGGGTCCTGGTGCCGTCGCCGTGGGTCACGACCACGTAGTTGCCGTACGCCATGATGCCGACGTCGGCCGCGGCCAGGGTCGAGTAGAAGTTGGCGGTGCCGCTCGAGGTGGCGCGGACCGTCTCGCCGCCGATCGTGTCGCTGCCGTGGTTCTGCCAGTCGATGGAGCCGGACGGGCTGTGCCCCGGTGTCCAGTTGTTGGCGTAGAAGGTCTTGCCGCAGTTGAACGGGCTCTTGTGCGTCGCCATGGTGCCGATGTCGTCGCCGGCCTGCGCCTGCGACGCCCCCGGTGCGAAGGCGACCGCGAGCGCCGCCGCGAGGGTCGTGAACAACCAGGATCTCGCCCTGCCGGGGACTCGTCCGTTCATCAGCACGCTCCGTTCGTCCGGTACCGGCATACTGGCGGCTCCGGGTACAAGATGCGTACAAAAGGGACGCGGACGACCGGCCCTGAATTGCTGATCGTGAATAACAAATGATCGCGGTTGTTGGGCACGTGGCGACCGAGTAGGATGGATGAGCCGCTAACTGGGGGTGGAATTTGTGGCTGACGTCCATGTTTTCGTTATCGATCAAGATGCATTGTACAGGGCCGGATTTCGGCTCGCTGTGGAAGATGACACCAGCACGACCGTTGTTGGGGAAGCAGCGACGGTGGAAGAGGGACTCAGCGCGATCCGGCGGGCGCCGGAGGATCTGGATGTCGTGGTGGTGAGTGTTTCGAACCCGGCGGACAGCACCGCCGAGATCCAGAGCATCACGACAGAGGAAACGAATGGGGGCGAATCACGGAAAACACCGGTTATCGTGGTCTCACCCGCCGTCGACGACGGGGCCGTGGTGGCCGCGATGAGCGCCGGCGCCCAGGGCTACATGACCCGAGGCGTAGCCCGTGACGAGCTACTTCACGCTGTGCACACCGTCGCCGCCGGAGGTGCCGTGTTCGGGTCGGCCGTCTCCGACCGGCTTCGAACGTATTTCGTCACACTGCACGACTTCGTCGGCAAGGCAGTTTTTCCGTCATTGAGTGACCGAGAAAGACAAATTCTCGAGTTCATCTCACGGGGATGTGACAACCGGCACATCGCACGCCAGCTCGTGCTGTCGGAGAAGACGGTGCGAAACCACGTGACCCGACTGTTCCGCAAACTGAACGTGAGCAACCGCATGGCGGCCGCTCTGCTTGCGCGAAACGCCGGTTTCGGCGCCGAGGGCGAACTGCAGGCCGCGCGCGGCCGCTGAATTACCCGGCCTGGTCACATTCGATTCTCGGGTGTGACCAGGCCGGACTCGTAACCGATAATGACCAGTTGCACACGGTCCCGCGCCTGCAGTTTGGTGAGCAGGTGACCGACATGTGTCTTCACCGTCGCCGGGCTGACATGGAGCTGTCTCGCGATCTCGCTGTTGGACATACCGCGGGTCACCAGCGTGAGGATCTCGTTCTCCCGGGTGGTGAGGCCGGTCAGCTCGGGCACCGGCACCTGGTACTGCTCCGGCCTGCGGCAGAACTCGGTGATCAGCCTGCTCGTGACGGTGGGCGCGAGCAGGCTCTCCCCCTCGGCCACGATCCGGATCGCGTGCAGGAGGTCGGCCGGTGGCATGTCCTTCAACAGGAAGCCGCTCGCCCCGGCACGCAACGCGCCGAACACGTACGAGTCGATGTCGAACATCGTGAGCATCACGACCCGCACGCCCGCGACGCCGTCGGGCCCGCAGATGGTCCGCGTGGCCTCGATCCCGTCCATCCTCGGCATGCGCACGTCCATCAGCACGACGTGGGGCCGCGTCTCCCGCGCCAGCTCCACCGCCGCGACGCCGTCGTCGGCCTCGCCGACCACGGTGAACCGCGGCTCGGTGTCCACCAGGATCCGAAAACTGCCGCGCAGCAACGCCTGGTCGTCGGCGATCAGCACGCGGATCGGCTGCTCGGTCACGACACTTCCCAGCCGCTCCGGGCCGCGGGCTGGTAGGGCAGCCGTGCCAGCACCCGGAAGCCGCCCTCCGGTCGGGGACCGGCCCGGAAGTCGCCGCCGTACAGCGCGACCCGCTCACGCATGCCGATCAGACCGTGTCCCTCGAACGCCACCGGGCTCGGCGCGGCCGACCCGTCGTCGGTCACGTCGATCAGCAGCTCGCTCTGACCGGCGGCCAGGGTGACCCGGCACCGGGTGGCGTCGGCGTGCTTCATGACGTTGGTCATCGCCTCCTGCACGATGCGGTAGGCCGACCGCTCCACACCCTCCGGCAACCCGGCCACGTCGTCGACGTGCAGCTCGACGTCGAGCCCGACGGTCCTCGCGCGCTTGACCAGGTCCGGCACGCACGACAGCCCCGGCGCGGGCCGCGGGTCGGCCACCACGTCGCCGGAGCGCAGCACGCCGAGCATGTGGCGCATCTCCGCGAGCGCGGCGCGGCTCGCCGTCTCGATCACCTTCAGCGCGTCGCCCGCCTCCTGCGGCCGCGTCGCGATGATGTGGTTGGCCACCCCCGCCTTGACCGCGATCAGGCCGACGTTGTGCGCGACGATGTCGTGCAGCTCGCGTGCGATCCGCAGCCGCTCCTCGGCGACCGCCCGGACCGCCAGCTGCCGCGCCAGCCTGGCCACGTAGGACCGCCGCTCCCGCACCGCCTGGCCGACCGTCCACGCCATCCCGGTCAGCGCCAGCCCCATCAGGTAGATCACGACACCGTTCGCCACCCACCCGGACGACCCGACGAGCAGTCCGCCGAGCAGCAGCAGGACGCATGCCACCCCGATCTTCGCGGTCGGCACCCAGCGGGTGCCCGGAGTCGTCGCCGCGATCCAGTACAGCACGAACGCGGCCGCCAGGAACGGCTCCTGCACCACGCCGAACACCCCGGCCAGCACCGAGAACACACTCACGACACCGAACACCGGCACCGGCCAGCGCCTGCGTGCCGCGACCGGCAACGCCATCACGGCGACGACCGCGATCCGCACGGGCAGCGGCACCGCCGAGCCCTGCGCGTCGGCCAGCAGCAGGAACAACGCGGCGAGCCCCACTGCCGCCACGCAGTCGAGTGCGACCAGCTCGCCGGGGCGAAGACGCCACGCGCGCACGCGATGCCCGGTCGTTGAGTCGGCCACGCTGCCACGGTACTGCGACATCCGGTGTCCCACCTCCGCCTCGGGGATGACCACCCACGGGTGGAGACGCCGAGGGTGAGCCGCCGGTCCTCGCCCCGTGGGAGGAGACCGAATGTCGGCAGGCCGTCCGATGACGGCGCCTCGGTCGGTGCGGGACGCTCGGCGGGTGATCGAAGTACGGCAGCTGACCAAGACCTACGGCCCGACCGTCGCCGTCGACGAGCTGACCTTCACGGTGCGGCCCGGCCGGGTGACCGGCTTCCTCGGCCCCAACGGCGCCGGCAAGTCGACGACCATGCGGCTGATCCTCGGGCTCGACCGGCCCCTGCGCGGCGAGGCGCTGGTGACGGGCCGGCCCTACCAGGAGCTGCGTGAGCCGCTGCGGCACGTCGGCGCGTTGCTGGAGGCGAAGTCCGTGCACGGTGGCCGCACCGCGCACGACCACCTGCTGTGGCTCGCGCAGACCAACCGCATCGGGCGCCGCCGGGTGCGCGAGGTGCTCGGCATGGTCGGCCTGGAGGCCGCGGCGAACAAGCGTGTCGGCGGCTTCTCGCTGGGCATGGGACAGCGGCTCGGCCTGGCCGCGGCACTGCTGGGCGACCCGCCGATCCTGCTGCTCGACGAACCGGTCAACGGGCTCGACCCGCAGGGCGTGCGCTGGATGCGGACCCTGCTCAAGACGCTGGCGGCGGAAGGGCGCACGGTGTTCGTGTCCAGCCACCTGATGAGCGAGATGGCACTCACCGCCGACCACCTCGTCGTCATCGGCCGGGGGCGGCTCATCGCCGACACCGACACCGAGGACTTCATCGCCCGCACCTCCCGCGCCCAGGTCCTGGTGCGCACCAGGGAGCCGGATCGGCTGCACGACCTGCTGGTCGCCGAAGGGCTGACCGTGCACCGGGACACGGACGGGTCACTGTCCGTGGAGGGCACCGACACCTCCACCGTCGGGCAGGTCGCCGCGACGGGCGGCGTCACGCTCGACGAGCTGAGCACCCGGTCGGCGTCCCTGGAGGACGCCTTCCTCCAGCTCACGGCCGACGCCGCGGAATACCGGGCCAGCACCGAGCAGGGGGCCGACAATGCTTAGCAACGCGCCGGTGGCCGTGCTCACCGCCGAGTGGACGAAGATCCGCTCGCTGCGCTCCACCCTGATCACGCTCGGCCTGGTGTTCGTCATCAGTGTCGGGATCGGCGTGCTCAACGGCACGTCCGTCCGGGCGGCCATCGAACGCGGGAGCGACCAGGTGCGGCCCGACTTCGACCCGGTGAACTCCGGCTTCATCGGGCTGAGCTTCGGCCAGCTCTGCCTGGTGGCGTTCGGCGTGCTGCTGGTGTGCGGCGAGTACGGCAGCGGGACGATCCGCGGTTCGCTCGCCGCGGTGCCCCGGCGAGGCCTGCTCTACACGGGCAAGATCGTGGTGGGGGCCGCGATCGCGCTGGTCCTCACCTACCTGACCGCCGTCGTCGCCTTCCTCGCCACGCAGCAGGCACTCGGCCCGCACGGCGTCTCGCTGGGCGAGGCGGCCCGGCCGGTGCTCGGCGCCCCGCTGTACCTGACCCTGGTGTGCCTGTTCGCCATCGGCGTCGGCACCCTGCTGCGCAGCACGGCACTGTCGCTGACCGTCCTGTTCTCGCTCATCTTCGTGCTCTCCCCGGTGGCGAACAGCGTCTCGGCCCTGCGGGACGTCGCACGCTACCTGCCCGACCACGCCGGCTCGCAGATCATGCGCGTCGGCGTGCAGGCCGACCCCGTGCTCGGCCCGTGGACCGGACTGCTGGTGCTGGCGGCGTGGACCGCCGCGGCGCTACTCGGCGGATATGTCGTGCTACGCAAACGTGACGCGTGAACTCTTCTCGCATATGAGACCGCCAAATGGGGACACAGTGGGGACGGCTGTCCCGCATGGTAGGGACATGGACTCGGATAGGTTCGTTCTTGTTCGCGAACAAATGGGGGAACGAACCCCGATTTCCTGTCCATTCCATTGTGGAGGCAATCATGGAGAACACCGTCTACGAGCCGCCGCAGCTGGTCGAGATCGGTGACTTCGCCGAGCTGACCCTGTGCACGCCGTGGGGCGACTGCCGCGACTTCCTCGGCTGCGGTCGCGCGCCGATCTGCGTCTGACTCACTCGGCGGTAACCGGAAATCGGCGGTGGCGGCTCGCCGCCGCCGATTTTCCGGCCGGAGGGGAAAACGAGGGCGGACGATGGATCTCATCATTCTTCCGGATCACCCGGAAGCCGTGCACCTGCTCGGGGGGAACACCGGCGGGCACACGGTTCCACACCATTCCGGGCGACCGTGGCTGGCCGGCCGGTGGGCGGCGGAGGACCTCACGCTGGTCACCGCCGGCACCCGCAGGCTGGCGGTGTTCGGGCGCACCAGGATCGACGTCGACGCCGCCACCCGCGCGCTCGCGGCGGCCCGGTCCCCGCACGACCTGGACGGACTGGCCGCGGGCCTGCGCGGCGGTGTCCACCTGGTCGCCAGCCTGGACGGCGTGGTCCGCGCACAGGGTTCCGTGTCGACCGCCCGGCAGCTCTTCGTCGCCAGGGTCGGCGGGATCGACGTGGCCGCCGAGGATCCCGCCGCGCTGGCCGGGCTCACCGGCGCGGCGGTGGACGAGACCGCGCTCGCGCTGCGGCTGCTCACCCCGACCGCCCCGTGGCCGCTCAACCAGCGCGGCATCTGGTCCGGGGTGCGGCCGGTGACCGCGGGGCACTGGCTGCGGCTCGGGCGGGACGGCACGAGCGGCGAGGTCCGCTGGTGGACGCCGCCCGCCGCCGAGCTGCCGCTGGCCGAGGCGGCACGGGCGGTGCGCGCGGCACTGGCCGACGCGGTGTCGGTCCGGGTGAGCCGGCCCGACCCGGTCAGCGTCGACCTGTCCGGCGGGCTGGACTCGACCTCGCTGTGCTTCCTCGTGGCCGGCGAGCGGCCGGACCTGGTCACCTTCCACGGCACCCCGCTCGACCGGGCGAACGACGACACCCACTTCGCCCGCCGCGCGGCGGAGCTGCTGCCGCACGGGCGGCACCACACGTTTCCCACCGGACGCCACGCGAGCCTGTTCGACGTGGACGCCGGCCAGCTGGCCGCCACCGACGCCGGTGAGGGTCCGCCGCTGTGGGCGGCCGGTTCCGCGCACCTCGCCGAGCTGTCCACGGCCGCCGCGGCGGAGGGCTCGACCCTGCACCTGATGGGACTCGGCGGGGACGAGCTGTTCGGCGCGGTGCCCGCCTACCTGTGGACGCTCGTGCGCCGGCACCCCCTCGCGAGCCTGCCCGTCGTGCGCAGGTCCAGGCTGCTCAACCGCTGGCGCCTCGGCGCGACCGTGCGTGCGCTCGCCGACCGCGCCGGCTTCGCCGAGTCGCTCTCGGCCGCCGCGCACACGCTCACCGACCCGCCACCACGCCCACCGGTGCTGAACCTCGGCTGGGTCGGGCCGATGCGGGTGCCGCCGTGGGCGACGCGGCACGCGGTCGAGCTCGTGCGCACCCATGTACTGGAACTGGTCGCCGGCGATGTCCGCCCTCTCGACGGCGATCGGTTCCGCCACCAGGTCCTCGACTCCCTCGGCTACGAGGGCACGCTCATCCGGCAGACCAGGCGCGGGCTCGCCCACTTCGGCCTGGAGTGGGACGCGCCGATGCTCGACGACCGCGTCGTGGAGGCGGCGCTGTCCGTCCGGCTGGCGGACCGGATCCCGCGTGGGCGGTACAAGCCCCTGCTGGTCGCCGCGATGGACGGCGTGATGCCGGACAGCGTGCGGCTGCGCAGGACCAAGGGCGAGTTCAGCGCCGAGCTGTACGAGGGCCTGCGCCACAACCGCGACAAGTTCCTCGACGTCTGCGCCGATCTGCGGCTCGCCGAGCTCGGCCTGGTCGACGCCGCCGCGCTGCGCTCGGCCCTGCTGAGCCCGGCACCGGAGAGCCGGCACCTGACGCCCTTCGAGAACACGATGGCCTGCGAGAGCTGGCTGCGCTCACGACACCTTGTGGGGGAACCGACATGACCACCATCTCGCTGTCCCGGGACGTGACCGCCACGGACACGGACGCCGGTCTGGTGCTGCTGGACGGCAGCGGCGGGCGTTACTGGCAGCTCAACGGAACCGGCGCCACGGTGCTGCGGCTGCTCCTGGCCGGCCGGTCGACCGACGAGGCCGCGGCGGAGCTGGCCGCGACCGCGCCGGTGCCGGCAGAACGGGTCGCCGACGACGTGCGCACGCTCGTGGCCGCCCTGCAGAAGGCCGGTCTGGTGGTGCGACGATGACACCCTCTGTGTCAACCGCATGGTCACATCAGGCCGAGTGCTTCGCAGCCGCACCTCAGGGGAACGTGACGCAAGCCAGCCACAAGTACGTGACCGAACAGAACCATCCCTCCCCCAACGCAGCCAACACCTTGAATTCCGGGGAGGCGGAACTGTGACGATTCCGGTCACCGAAGAGGAGTCCGTGACGCTGTCCTGGCGCGACCGGCTGGTGGCGCGGTGTGCGGTCGGTGCCGCACGTCTGCTGATCCTGCTGCCGCCGAGCAGGCTGTGCCGGGTGCTGCGCGTCGCCCGTCGCGGCGCCCGCCCGGCGACCGTGGCACAGGCGCTGCACGCGCGGCAGTCGGCCGTGACCGTCAGCATCCGCTGCGCGGGACTCGGCTGCCTGCAGCGGTCGGTCGCGGCGGCGCTCATGTGCCGGCTGCGTGGCCGCTGGCCCGACTGGTGCACGGGTTTCCGCACCCAGCCGTTCGGCGCGCACGCCTGGGTCGAGGTGGACGGGTCGCCGGTCGGCGAACCCGTCGACATGTCCCGCTTCCACACGGTCCTGGCCGTCCGGCACGCCGGGACGCGCCATGTCTGACGAGCCCGCGATCCACACCGAGGACCTGGTCAAGCTGTACGGCGACCGGCCGGCCGTCCGCGGCATCGACCTGACCGTGCCGGCCGGCACGACGTTCGGCTTCCTCGGCCCGAACGGCGCCGGCAAGACAACCACGATCGGCATGCTGTGCACGCTGCTGCGCCCGACCGCCGGCCTCGCCCGCGTCGCCGGCCACGACGTGGTGGCCGAGCCGGAGCGGGTGCGTGACCGCATCGGGCTGGTGTTCCAGGAGTCCACTGTGGACCTGGACCTGACCGCGGTGGAGAACATGCGGTTCTACGCGGAGCTGTTCGGCCTGTCCCGGCAGCGGAGCAGGGCGCCGATCGCCGACCTGCTGGCGCTCGTGGACCTGACCGAGCGCGGTGCGAGCCCGGTCCGGGAGTTCTCCGGCGGCATGCGGCGGCGCCTGGAGATCGCCAGGGGGCTGCTGAACACGCCGCAGGTGCTGTTCCTCGACGAGCCGACCACCGGGCTCGACCCGCAGACCAGGGTCGCGATCTGGGAGCACCTGCACCGGCTGCGGCAGGAACGCAACATCACGCTGTTCCTGACCACCCACCACCTCGAGGAAGCCGAGCACTGCGACCGGATCGCGATCCTCGACGACGGCGCGGTGGTGGCGCAGGGCTCGCCGGCGGACCTCAAGGCCGTCGTCGGCGCGGACCTCGTCGTGCTGCGCACCGGGGACGACGCGGCGGCGGCGACCGTGGTGCGCCAGCGGTTCGGGCTCGACGCCGAGACCGGGCCGGACGGGGTCGTGCTGAGGGTGGCGGACGGATCCTCGTTCGTGCCGCGGTTCTGCGCGGAGGCCGGCGTCGCCGTGCACTCGGTCAACGTCGTCCCACCGTCCCTGGACGACGTGTTCCTGCACTACACCGGGCGCAGCATCCGGGACACCGAGACGGGTCCGGTGCGGCTCGCCGAGCTCGGCAGGAGGAAAGCGTGACACAGACACACAGTCCGGCGGCGCCGCGCACGGCGGCGCCCGCGCTCGGCAGCCCGGTCCGCCGCGACCTCCGCGCGATCAGGATGCTGTGGCACCGCGAGGTGATCCGGTTGGGGCGCAACCGCCTCCAGATCGCCATGGGCCTGGTGACCCCGCTGATGTTCCTGCTGATCCTCGGCACCGGGCTGGAGTCGGTCGGCGGCGACCTCGGCGAGGGCTTCCGCGAGTACCGCTCCTACCTGTTCCCCGGCGTGCTGGTGATGGCCACGCAGGCGCCCGCGATCGCCGTCGGCATCTCCGTGGTGTGGGACCGCCAGGCCGGATTCCTGCGCCAGGCGCTCGTGGCGCCGGTGCGGCGGGTCAGCCTGCTGCTGGGGCTGTGCCTCGGCGGCGCGACCACCGGCACGCTCTACGGCGCCATGGTGCTCGTCGTCGCGCCCGTCGTGGACGTCCCGTACCACCCGATGCTGCTCGTCGCCCTGTTCGAGGTGTGGCTGGTGGCGCTCACGTTCACCACGCTCGGCATGCTCGCGGCGGTCTGCATCAAGCGGATCGAGACGTTCCAGGTCGTGGTGAGCCTGTGCCTGATGCCGCTGATGTTCCTGTCCGGCGCGATGTTCCCGCCCGGCGGGCTGCCCGGCTGGCTCGGCGCCGCGGTGCTGGCGAACCCGTTGACCTACGCGGTCGACGCGATCCGCCGCACGCTGCCCGGCGAGCTGGACCTCGGCGGCTACGCGGAGGGCCCGCAGCTGCTCGGCTGGGTCCCGCCCGTGGCGCTGGAGCTGTTGGTGGTCCTGGCGCTCGCACTGGTGGCCGTGGTCGTCGGCGCCCGCCGGTTCTCCCGGGCCGACTGATGCGTGCGTTCGGCACCCTGGTGCGGCTCGGCCTGGCCGCGGTGTGGCTGGTGTCCGGCGGGCTGAAGCTCGCCGACCCCGGCCACACCTACGTCGCGGTGCGTGCCTACGACGTGCTTCCCGACGCCCTGGTGCGGCCGGTGGCCACCGGCCTGCCGCTGCTCGAGCTGTTCCTGGGCGTCCTCCTGCTGGTCGGGCTGGGCACGCGGCTCGTCGCGGTCGCCTCCGCCGCGCTGCTGGTCGTGTTCGTCGCCGGCATCGTCCAGGCGTGGGCACGGGGGCTCAGCATCGACTGCG
>WUUC01130076.1_pt1 | contig 10758 bp, 26 predicted proteins | sample 6278441 | NCBI WGS metagenome assembly WUUC01 (sample SAMN13675441, study PRJNA597444) | soil metagenome | isolation source: soil | place: USA: Washington | collected 2017-10 | reverse complement strand
GCTGTGCTTCGGTGGGCATCTTGACCTTCCGGTTTCTTCGATGGGTCAAGGCGTTCGCCTGAACGCCACCACGCCCCGCCGGCCGGAGAGGACCGACGGGGCGTGGAAACACTCAGGCGGCTGCTGCGGCGTCGCCGCGGGGCACATCGCGGGCGGGCAGGGTCGGCTTGGCGGCGTTGGTGGCGCGGCGCAGGTCGTAGGCGAACACCGAGCGGTTACCGGTCTTGGCCGGCGGCGCCTCGGCATACGCAGCCTTGGCAGCGCGGATCAGTTCGGGGTCGTTCTCCTGACGGTAGTTCATGGCTGGCTCCTGCAGGTTTATGAGCTGCGGCTTGTTTCTTGACCGCTTCTGGCGGCCACCGCACGGGCCCGGAATGGCGATGCCGGGCCCGACGGTTGGGCGTCAGGTTAAGTGCAAGTTGCAAGAAAAAGTCAGACCAGCGGTCCGTATTCCTCCGCAAGAGCATGCGCGAACTGCTCCGCCGCACTGTCGAGCACCTTGCGCAGCTCGTTGACGCTGGCGCCACCAGCCGCGTCGAGGTGGGCGCTGTAGAAGAACGCGCAGTCCGCGTAGGCGTACACCACCATGCTGCCGAGCGCCTCGTCGTCGTGCCAGGTGGTTGCTGCGGAGGCGGGGTCTCCGGGGAACCGCCCGTTCTGACGAACCCAGCGGACGAAGTCGTCGCGGCAGGCCTGCAGGAAACCGGCGCCGGACGAGCCTCCGGCAGGAACGACCGCGTTATCGTCGTACTCGTGCGCGGCGAGCCGGGCCAGGGTCTGCAGGTCGAGACGTTCGATGATCTGCAGCATCTCGTCGAGCGCCGGGGTCAGGGTCTTCGTCATAATCTTTCTCCTTTGGATGGTTCGTCGACGGCGCCGGCCGGCCCCGCTCAGTCCTCGTCGCCGATGGGTATCACCGGCTGCTTCGGCGAGAGCTTGGAGAGCTCGCCCACCGGGGTGAGCAGCGACAGGTACTCCTCGCCGCGCCAGGTCATCGTCGACCTGCCGCTGACCCGGACCGCGACCGCGTCCGCGCTGATCGTGTTTGCCGGATACCAGGGCCCGGGGCAGCTGTAGGCGGTCGTGTTCGTGTGCTGCTGGGTGACCAGGATCTGTTCGCCCAGCTCGATCAGCTCCGCGCGGACCTTCTCCACCACCCGGCCAGCCCGCGGCGCCCCGCGGCGCGCGGAGCTGCGGGCATGGATCCCGGCACCGGCGGCCTGCAGCTCCATCGGTTTGACGATCACCGTGGGCCTGCCGTGCTGGTAGGTCTGCTCGCGCACGTTGTCCCAGACCAGCAGCTGCCAGTCGTCACCGGACGCGCCGGGATGATGGTCGAGGAGCCACTGCAGAGCTGCGTCGCGGATGTTGTCGGCGCGGTCGTAGCCGGTCACCACCTCCGGCAGGCCGCGGTCCGTCCAGTCGCCGTCCCGGCCGACCTGCATCAGTACGACAAAAGCATCCACAGTGGCTTTCTCCTCAACGATGTTCAAGCAGCGATCTTGCGGCGTGCCCGGACCAGCGGCAAGGCCCCGACCCGCCAGCCGTAACCGAACTGGTCACCCAGGTGCAGCGCTACACATCCCTCGCGGACCGGCTCGTCGTAGACATGGCTGGTCTCGGACGGCTGATTGTGCAGCGTCACCCAGATCTCGTCCATGCCGTGCTCGCTGTCGGCCTGCCCTGCTGTGATCAGCTGCATCCGCGGGCCGGCGTCGTGACACGCGACCTGATCGCCGCGCTTCAGGATCTTCGGGTCGGCCAGCGCCGGCTCGTGGAACTTGCTCACCGCTGCACCCCGGTGAAGTAGTCGTAGGCCTGCAGCGCCAGGTAGCTGCCGTCGTCGCGATAGCTACCGAGCCGGGAATCGCGGGCCTGCGGGTGGTTGCCGGCCCTCATGTACAGGCCGAACCCGTGCAGCTGGCTGCGCTTGCCCAGCTCGGGATCGTCATAGGACAGCGCCAGGCACTGGCCGACGATGTCCGGCAGGTAGTGTCGCAGCACCGGATAAAACCGCATGAGGAACGGCTCGATCAGCTCGCGGGACTGCGAGAACACCACGGCGTGGTCGCCGTTGTCGTGGCGGTGACGGTGGCTGCTGTCGCGAAACGCCTCGACCACCAGGTCCATGTAGTTGTCGCTGGGTGTTTCCATGGTCGATTCCTGCTTCCTCCGGCGCCCGTGCGCCGGCGGCCACCGGCCGGGATTGCTCCCGGCCGGCACCGTCTCGCTCACGGTCGCTGCAGCGTAACAACGCCGTTTCGACAGCGTCAAGCTGGCCTTGACGCAGCGGTCAGGGGCGCACCTGCTTGATCCGCTCGGCCACCTGATCCCAATCCGCGTACTCGGTCTGGGCATGGACGACCGGCACGCTCGAGGGCTGCTCGACAGCGATGATCAGCAACAGCGTTCCGGCCTCGCCGTCCTTGGGGTCGAAGACGATGTCGCCCACCGACAAATCGTCGGCGGCGACCGGGTTGTCAAAGCCGACGACGATCAGCATGTCGGCCGGGTGCATGCGCAGGCAGCCGTCCGCCGCGCGGTGTTCGGAGCTCATCGGATCTCGTCCCCATCCCAGATGATGTTGGCGATCGTGAAGGAGTCGGCCGCCGCCACCGCGCCGGCATCCGTCGGATCGAACTCCAGCAGCTTGATGTACTCGTCGGAGTGCCACAGGGTCTGGTCCAGATCGCGTAGATCGTCGACGATCTCGAACTGCGTCTGCTGCTCGATGACCTCACCCTTGGTGTGCCGGTCGACGAACTCGACGGTCTCGTTGATCGCGTACCAGGACAGCGTGATTACCGCCCACAGGCCGCCCGGGCGCACCTGCGCGAACCGCCGGCTGAACGCGTTGGACACCTGGATGTCGCCACCGCAGTCACCTTGCGGCGCGGCGCCCAGCGGGGCCACCTCACGCCATTGCCCGTCGATCAGCTCGTACAGCAGCCGCGCCTCGATCTCCCGCGCGCCGCGCTCGCCGTCGAACAGCGTGCCGTTCGGGTCACTGATCACCTTGGAGAGGGCGGCGGGCTCTGATGATGCCTCCACCACCCCGCGGATCACCTCGACCCTGCCGTCGGTGATCACATACGGTTCCTGATCCATGATCTTCCCTGTCTCCGTACGCACCGTGCGCCGGCGGCAACCGGCCGGGCGAACCCGGCCGGCACCGTCACGCCCACGGTCAGGAAGCGTGATCGCGCTCCGCGGCCTCGTACTGCTCGGCGGCCTCCATCGACCTGCCGACGATCGACATCATCTCGTCGTGAGAGATCCCGCGTTCCGCGTTAATCGCGTCGACTTTGGCCTCGGCCGCCGCGAAGTCGTCGCCGAACCACTCCGCGACCGCGCGCTGGACCGAGGGCACGAACTCGACATAGCCGTCGGCGCCCTCGATGACCATGACCGGCAGGAAGTTGATCCAGTCCGGCCCCCGCATCTGCTCGTCGAGCAGGAACACCACCACCCTGGCACCGTTGTTGTTGCGCCGGCAGGCGCTGATGCTCATGTGGACCAGCGTCCCGTTGTCGCCCATCTCGGCTCCCCTCATCTCCGAACGCACCGTGCGCCGGCGGCAACCGGCCGGGATGTCCCGGCCGGCACCGTCACGCTCACGACTGCTCCAGCTTCTCCCACAACGCGCGCCCGGCGTCGGTCAGTTCCACCATCCGGTTCGGCGGCACCCGCTGCCCCGGCGCCGTCCGGATCAGGCGCACCAGGGCATGCGCCCGCAGCACCTGGATCGCCGCGCCGTTGACCGCCGGCATGCCCGTGGCGATCAGCCGGTACTGCCCGCGGGTGTGCAGCACCTTCCTGCTCGCCACCAGGCCCAGCAGCTCCAGCTGAACCTCGTTCAACTGGATCTCCTCGGCCGTCACTTCGGCTCCGGCAGGAAGTAATGATCGTCCCGCTCCCTGCGCAGCGAAGGTCCGTATACGTCTGCCCACCGGCGGATCTGCCCCGCCTGCGCCATCCGCTCGAGCTCGGTCTTCACCTGGCGCCGCACACCACGCAGCTCGGCCCGCATCTGCAGGGCCACGTAGGCGGCCAGCTGATCGACGGCCACGAACAGGTCGCCCGGGTCACCGCTGGTGGCGAAACGGGTCTGCTGCCACTCGAACTGCTTGGTCATCTTCTCGGTCACCGTGCTCATGACTTCGGCACTCGCATCCCCGCCGCGCGCAGCACGCTTTCCGTCGGCTCCCATCCGAGGGTGACGCCGACATGCGTGATCAGCCGCCGCAGCACAGTCCTCGGGTTCCTCGACCGGCAACCGACCCGGCTGGCGACGTTCCAGAGCACCGACTCGTCGGCCTCCGACGGCGGATGCGCCAGCGCGTTCCAGGCGATCAGGCTGGCCTTGACCAGCATGTCGACGGCGATGTACCGGCGGTCGTCGCCCTGCGTCGAACCGCCCCACTGCGCCACGATCTCCTCGCGCAGATCTGCCTCGTTCATGTCGAACTCCTCGCTCCGTACGCACCGTGCGCCGGTGGCTGGCGGCCGGGTCGCCCCGGCCGCCACCATCACGCTCACGGATCAGCCGCCACCACTGCCCTTGCCGCCACCGCCACCGGCTTTCGCCCCGGCGGGCGCCGGGGCGCCGCCCTTGCCGACCACGCCGGTCTTGACCGTGTTGTTCGCGACCGGCCCCCGCGGCGGCAGACCGGCCAGGGCGCGACCGTTCGCGTCGCGGTAGCCGATCCGGTAGCCGCCCGCCGGCAGCCGTTGCCCGGCCGCGTACCCCGAGGACAGCGATGCCGAGGAACTGTGGATGAAAACCGGCACGTAGGTGCCGCCCACATAGGTGGTGCCGTCGCCGTCGTTGACGTCGTCGCAGTCCACGGCGATCTCCTGGCCGCCCTGCTCGTACGCGCACTGATACCGGCGCTTCTCCTCGACGTACTTGTCGTCGTCATCCACATCACCGAAGCAGCTCGACATGGTCGACCCGACCATCGCGAGCAGCACGCCGGCCCCCAGGGTCCGCTTCGAGCACATCCTGCGGGTCATCGCTCACCCTCCACGATCTCGCTACAGGAGATCCGGACGACCTCTCCGTAGCCGCGCTCGACGTCCTGGCGGAAGCCGTCCGGCGACTGCATCTCGAACATGCCCTTGTGTGGCTGGATCATCTTCGGGACCCCGTCGTCCGGCCGCTGGCCGGTCTTGCCGCCGTTGTGCGAGATCCAGCCCCAGTACTGGCCTTCGGCATCCTCGGTCAGCTCCACCGGCACCGGGTCACCCCCGCGGAACTTCACAGTGCGCGCATCGCCGAAGCCGTAGAACTCCCGGCCCTCGACCACGGGCTGCGCCCGCACCGCGTACATCTGCCACTTGCGCGCCGTCAACGCTTCGTCCTCTCCTGCACCGTCAGCTGCCAGTCCGGGTCGACGCCGTAGGCGCCACTGGTGGTGGCCAGCACCCAGACCTGGTCGGACTCGACCACGAACGGCGTCTCGTTGTCGCCGTCCGCGATCACCACCGAGCACTCGAACTGGAAGGAGTCCCGGTCGCTCTCGCTGAACGGGTAGTCCTCGCCCAGCTCCAGCAAGTCAACGACGTCGCCTTCGACCAGGTTCCGGATTGCGAACTTCCGGCCGACCCTGTCTTCGTTGTTCATGATCTCGCCTGTCTCCGTACGCACCGTGCGCCGGTGGCGCGCCGCCGACCGAAGCCGGCGACCACCATCACGCTCACGGTTCAGGCGTTCCCGTCGATCTGGTACGACGACGACTCGCGCCGTCCGTCGGGGTGGTTGATGATGACCTCAGCGTAGGCGTAGCCCGCATCGTCGAAGCTCTGCCCGCCGCGTACGTCCCACTGCAGCAGCTTCAGGTCACCGAGCTGGTCCAGCCCGTACACCTCGCACACCTCGTAGTCGGTCCAGTCGCTGTTCTTCATCTCCGCGGCCAGGTCGACCACCGTGCCGAGCACCATGGACTGCTCACCGACCCCGCCGTCGCGGATGTACATGATCTGCTGGTAGTCGCTGTCGATCATCTCGGTCTCCCTCTTCCGTACGCACCGTGCGTCGGCGGCAACCGGCCGGGTCATCCCGGCCGGCACCGTCACACCCGCGGTCGCCAGTCCTTCGGCAGAAAACCACCGCCGCTCAGCCAGGTATCCAGCCCCGCGAACGCTTCAGCCATCTCGACCAGCGTCCGCCCGGACTCCGTGGTCGGCTCGAACGCCTCGGCGGCCAGTTGGGCAGCTCCTACCAGCCGCCGAATCTTCTGCAGTGCAACTTCCGGGTCCATGTCGATCTCCCTCGTCTCCGTACGCACCGTGCGCCGGCGGCCACCGGCCGGGATTACTCCCGGCCGGCACCGTCACGCTCACGGACGAGCGTCTCGCTTGAGCTGCAGTTCGTGCAGCAGCTGCGCGCGCCGCCGCCGGTTCGTCATGCTGCCCGTCCGCCGGTGGTCAGCCAGCCGCTGCCGCTGCGCCATCTCGTTGCTGCGACGGATCCGCTGCGCCATCAGCAGCGGACCCATGACGATCACATCGCGTACACGCAGAACCACCTCGCTCCCATCTCCGTACGCACCGTGCGCCGGTGGCGACTACCCGGACCAGTCCGGGCAGCACCATCACGCCCACGGTCAGTCGTCGCTCATCGGCTGCAGGAACAGCACGTACAGGCCGCTGTCCGCCGGGCTCGGCTGCTCGAACACGACGCCATCCCACAGCGCGTCGTTCAGCAGCCGCTGCACCTCCTCCAGCTCCTGCTCGATCCGGAACGGGTCGGTGTACTCCCCGGCCGGATAGTAGGGCGGGCCGGCGTCGTAGAGCACCGCACTGCCGACCCCGAGGACGCGCAGCACCGTGACCTCGCCACCCGGCTCCTGCGGCCCTTCGAACACCACCCGCCGCGCGTCCGGCACCAGCTCGCGCATCGCCGCGATCGCCATGCCGACCTTGATCAGGCCCGCGAGCCCGCGCTCAGCCTTCGCCCTGTCATCAGCGTCCTGCAGCAGCATCCCGCGCATCTCGGCGCCCATCTCCGCAACGTCGTACTCGTTCACAATCCACCTCTCGTCTCCGTACGCACCGTGCGCCGGTGGCCAGCGGCCGGACAGTGCCCGACCACCACCATCACACTCACGGAACTAGCGGACCCAGACCGTCTCGCCGTCCAGGTCCACCCCCTGGTAGTCGATCCGCCGGTCGGCCGCCAGCCTCTCCCAATCCACGTACTGGGAGAGGTCCGGGTCGATGTCGTTCTCCTCGACGTAGTACCGGATCGCCTCCGTGAAGGACTGCTCGGGGATGATCGTCGCCATGTCGAAGTCCTCGCCGGTGGCCTGCTCCACGTCGGCGCGGAACGCCAGCAGCGCGTTGAGCTCCTCGCGCTCGTCGTCCGGCGCCGAGTCGCCGTTCGATTCCCACTCCTCGCGCAGGTCGCGCAGCTCGTCGATCCGCGCGTCGATCTCCTTGGCGAAGACCTCGTGCTGCTCACGGTCGATGTAGTCGGCGATGTCGAAGCTCATGATCGATTCCTGTCCTCCGTACGCACCGTGCGCCGGTGGCGTCCCGCCCGGCCGCGGCCGGGCGAGCACCATCATGCGGGCGGTTCGTCGTTCGCCGCGTCGGGGTCGCCGTAGGCGCTCTCGACCTGCTTACCGCAGTCCTCGCACACCTCGGGCGGACCTTCGAGGTGCCCGCCGTAGGCGACGGCTGGGTCGTCGTACTCCTCGACCGGCTTGTTGGCGCAGTCCGGGCACAGGATCAACCCGTCACGGCTGAGGTAGATGATCGGGTAACTGCCTGGCCAGCTGAACGATGGCAGCTTGCCCTTATCGTCGCGGATCTCGTCAAGATTGGTGAACGCGGCCATGATGCGCTCCTGTCGTGGGGTTGTTGTCCTGCTCGGGGCAACGTAGCAGTGGGGTATGACACCGTCAAGGCGGGCTTGACACAGCCCACCTCGACGGTGTCCCTCAGTAGGTCTCGACCAGCCGAGTCAGCGCCTCGGCCAGCTCGGCCCTGGTGCCGCGCCACTCGTAGGTCTGCGACCCGTCCGCGTCATCGAGCCAGAAGACGTCCACGTAGTCCTCGACCCAGTGGCTGCTGGTGCCCGGATACCGGTCCACCTGCCGCTCCCGGTGGCCGGTCACCTTAACCACCCGGCCGGCCCGGCCCGGCTCGCCGTCGACGAGCAGCCACCGGCGCAACAGCTCCGCCAGGATCAGGCGCATCAGTCCATCGTTCATCGCCAGCATGTCAGAGCCGCTTCGGGCTGTCGGCCGGCCAGGAGCCGCCGTCCGCCGTGTCCAGCTGCAGCGTGCCGTTGATCAGCACCTGCAGGCTCGGAGCGTCGCCCGGACCACACATCTCGCCGTCGATCTCCAGGACGATCGTGCTGCCGTCCATGCTCGACTGGATCCGCACCCGGACGAAGCGGTTGTCAGTGATGCTGCCGAAGTCCACAAACGTCTCGCTGGCGGCGTTGCCCTCGATGTTGCGGCCCTGGCCGTGGATGTTGCGGATGCTCATCTCGATCTCCATCTCCCCGGTGCCTCGTGCGCCGGTGGCCAGCGGCCGGGCGAACCCGGCTGCCACCATCACGCTCACGATCAGTCGCGGAAGTACTTCTCGGCACTGCTGTTGAGGAAATTGAACGGTCGGATCACCGTGACGTCCGAGATGGGCACCGTCACCGCGCCGCCCGTGTGTACCAGCACCGAAACCCAGCGCTCGCTCTCGAACTGGTCCTCCGTGACGTTGCCGGCATCCAGTTGGATGCGACGCCAGTCCTCACCCTGCTCCGGGCAGCTGTGGTGCAGCGCGTACACCCGCCCCGTGTGGAGATTGCGCTCGGTCCTGACGTAGTCGCCCAGGCGCGGCTCGGTCGTGTTGTTCATCATCGCTCCATCTCTCCGTACGCACGCTGCGCCGGTGGCGTCCCGCCCGGTGTCCCGGGCGAGCGCCATCACGCTCAGCGGGGGAACGGGTCGCCAGCGTCGCCCAGCGCCCAGAGCAGCGCAGCCTCCACGCCCTCGGCGTAGGACCGGTCGCGCAGACGCTCGTTCTCCTCCGCCACGTCGTCGATGTCCGGCCACTCGCGGGTGCCGTCGGGCGCCCAACCGGCCTCGGTGAAGGCTTGCTCGCGCTTGGCCCTGATCTCTGCGCCGGTCTTCATCTTGATCTTCCTGTCCCCGTACGCACCGTGCGCCGGTGGCGAGCAGCCGGGCGAACCCGGCCACCACCATCACGCTCACGATCTTCAGAACGGCTCGAACAGCACTCGCACCTTCTGGTTGTGCACCCGCAGCAGGTCCATCGGGTCCATCCAGTTGGTCTCGCGGCCGTCGGCCGGCTTCACCCCGACCCCCGTCGCGACCACGTCGCCGCGGCTCCAGGCGACCTCGGTGAACAACTCGCCGGTGCCCAGCTGGACGGTCGCACCGACCGGCGCAGCGTCCTCGTAGTAGCGGCTGCCGTAGTCCTCGATCACCTCGACCAGCAACGCACCGTTACGCCCCGGCTCCACGGTCATCTCCACCGGCTCGTTGTTGTCGTCTCCGGCCAGCCAGATCAGCCCGTAGCGGTCGGTGTGCCGCTCGGCCGACGTGCGGCTCAGCCGCCCGACGCCGATCTCCTCAAGAGTGCCCATCTCGATCTCCGTCTCTCCGGTGCGCCGTGCGCCGGTGGCCAGCGGCCGGGCGAACCCGGCCACCACCATCACGCTCACGACAGCTCGTACTGCTCCACGATCGCCCAGTACTCGTCCGCGGCCACCACGTCGATATCGACCAGCCCGTAGACCCGCTCGATCGCCGCGACGATCCCCTCGACGTCATACTCCTCGCCGAACGCGCCTAGCGACGCCCAGACCTGCTCCGTGACCGCCTGCCGGCTCAGCAGCGTCACCCGCACCTCAGGCATCCGCCCAGTCGGGCCACAGACACTCGTCGTGCTGCGCGCACTGCTCGTGCCCCGCCGGGTCGTTGGGGTTGCAGCCGTGATCCCACAGCGCGTAGCGCTCGTCGTTGGCGTCAAAGATCGCGCGCGCCTGCTCCTTGTTTTCCGCGATCATGTAGGTGACGATGCCGGTGCTCGCCTCGAACAGCAGGTAGATGCCCGCGGGCACCAGCACCTCACGCGTGTCGCCGTCCGGGTCGATGACCACCGTCTCGTCCTGGTACGCGATGATCAGCGCGGTGTGTCCCTCGAAGTCGCCGGTACCCGTGGTGCCGTCGGCGTCGTCCAGGCTCCACTCCCACAGCGCCTCCGCCAGGCAGTCATCGAACTTGCCCAGGTGACCAGGGCAGACCGCTTTCTCGCCGGTCTGAGGATCGACGTTGACGATCGGGACATCGCAGGTTCGCATGGGAACCCCTTCCTCCGTACGCACCGTGCGCCGGTGGCCAGCGGCCGAGTCGCCCCGGCCACCACCATCACGCTCACGGTCAGTAGATGTGCAGCTGCCCGATCTGCGACCATTCCCAGCTCACCGAGGCTCCGGTGAGCACGCCGTTGGCGTCGATCTCGTCGCCTCGTAGCCAGTGCCCATCGACCCTGGTGAGCTGAATTTCATCGCCCGGCCCCTCCGCCGGCCCCGGCTTATCCAGAACCCGGACGAACCACCGGCCGGCCGCCGCCTCGCGCAGCAGCTCCATCACCGCGTCGTAGGCTTCCGGCCGCACCTCGACCGTCATCACCTCGACCTCGCCGACCCCCGCATGCTCCAGCAGTCGCCTCACCAGGTGCCCGGCGCCGTCACCGAAGCTGATCGTCTTGATCATGTCC
>WUUC01100543.1_pt1 | contig 10758 bp, 10 predicted proteins | sample 6278441 | NCBI WGS metagenome assembly WUUC01 (sample SAMN13675441, study PRJNA597444) | soil metagenome | isolation source: soil | place: USA: Washington | collected 2017-10 | reverse complement strand
TCAGCTGGATAGAGCAGCGGTTTTCTAAACCGCCGGTCGGGTGTTCGAGTCACCTCCACCGCACCAGTTTCAGGGGACGCGCTGAAAAGCGTAAGCGCGGAATTTAGGCGCGGCGGAAGACGCGCACGAGAGGTGCGGCCTTACGATTTGAAGCGGTAAGTGCTGTTGAAGATCAGCTGGATCTTGGCGGTGACAAAGATGCGGACTTTGATGGAGCCTTCAGTAGCTCCGGGGGCACTCGCGGTGGCGTGGCCTTCGATGCGGCGGTCCTCGCCGTTTTTGTTTTTCGCTGTGCCAGTGAATTCGACGCGTTCGCCGCGGGCTAGCTGGGCGAGCTGTTTGTCGGAGAAGTCGATCGAGAGCTCGCCGTCCTCGTTGTAGAAAAAATAGGGAAAGACTTTCGCTCGATAGGACGCGCGATAGATGCCGTTTTCGCGCTGCAGCAGCCCGGGCGTCAGCGTAACGTTACCGATATAGATGGAGGTTTTCGTCTCTGGGATGACGACTTCGTCGTGGGGCGCCGCATGCAGGAAGGAGATGGCGTAGCCCAGTAAGAGGGCGCTGAGGGAGAACGCGCGAAAACGCATGGCGCGATTGTGCGGGTGGTGGAGGTGCGGGCAACCGCTCTTTGACGACATCCCTGCGCGAGGGACGTTCGCGAGGTAAGGGACGCGGGCTTTTCCCATAAACGATGAGCGCGCAATGATGGAGCGGAGCGGGGCGGGCGTGGTGGTTTTCGCGTTGCGCGGCGGGGTGCGAGGGCGTGTGTTCGCAAGCTGTATGGCCAAACCCTCTCATGTCACCTGGGGCGGACGCTTCAGCGCCGGTCCTGCCGAGCTCATGCTCACGTTTAGCGAGTCCGTGTCGTTCGACCGACGTCTCGCTCCCTTCGACATTCAGGGCAGCAAGGCTCATTCGGCGATGCTCGCGCACGTCGGCATCATCACGGCCAAAGAACGCGATGCGATTCATGCCGGGCTCGACACCATTCTGGGCGAGATCGATGCGGGGAAATTTGTTTGGGACAAAAAACTCGAAGACGTGCACATGAACATCGAGCAGGCGCTCACGCAGCGTGTGCCCGCGGCCGCCCGTCTCCACACAGCGCGCAGCCGAAATGATCAGGTCGCGACGGACATGCGCTTGTTTTTCAAATACGCGTGCGCGGCGCTTGGCGAAAAAGTCGTCCTCGCTCAGCGGGCGATCTTGAAACTCGCGCAGGAAAACCAGGACGTGCTGATCCCGGGCTACACGCATCTGCAACGCGCGCAGCCGGTCTGGCTGTCACATCACCTATTCGCGTATCTCGAAATGCTGGAGCGCGACCGCGCGCGTCTGGCGGTAGTGGCGGATCACGCCAACTGGTGTCCGCTCGGCTCGGGAGCGATCGCGGGGACAACGCTGCCGATCGACCGCGAGTTCACGGCGGTGCAACTGGGGTTTGTCGATGCGAAGGGGAAGGCGCGCGTCACGCAGAACTCCATGGACACCGTGGCGGATCGCGACGTGTTTATCGAGTTCGCCCACGCCTGCGCGCTCTTCGGTGTGCACGCGTCGCGCATCGCGGAGGATTTGATTTTGTGGAGCAGCGCGGAGTTTAAGTTCATCGAGCTGCCGGACACATTTTGCACGGGCTCGTCGCTCATGCCGCAGAAGAAGAATCCGGATTCGTGCGAACTACTGCGCGGTAAGTCGGCGCGTTTGCAGGGAAATTTGCACACGCTGCTCACGCTCACAAAGGGTCTGCCGCTCACGTACAATCGCGATCTGCAGGAGGACAAGCCGCCGGTTTTCGATTCGTTCGAGCAGACGGGGTTGTGCGCCGAAGTGCTCGCGGGGACATTCACAGGCGCGGAGATGATTCGCAATCGCTGCGCCGAGGCCGTGGCGGATCCTGGTCTGCTCGCGACGGATCTCGCGGACTATCTCGTGGAAAAGGGCGTGCCGTTCCGCGAAGCGCATCACGCAGTCGGCGCGGTGGTGCGCATTGCAGAGAAGCTCGGCGTGAAGTTGAACGAGCTGCCCGAGACGGAAGTGCGCTCGGTGCATAAAGCGTTTGGCCCGGATTGGGTGCAGGTCTTCGATTTGAAGCGCGCGATGAAGAAGCGCGCGGGGACGGGCATGCCCGGGCCGTTACAGATCAACAAGCAGTTTGGGCGATGGGCAAAGCTCCTGGGCTGATTGCTGCCAATACTGAAGCACGAAAAAGGCGCGCTGTTGATGGCGCGCCTTTTGTTTTTGGATTACGGGGCGATCCAGCCGTGGAGGCGAAGCCAGGCTTCGAGGAGTTTTGGCCAGTCGGAGGTGGGGCCGTTTCCGGAGCGCATGCCGACGCCGTGGCCGCCTTTTTCGAAGACGTGGAGTTCCGCGGGAACTTTGTTGCGCTTCAGAGCGGCGTAGAAGGCGAGGGCATTTTCGACAGAAACGGCACCGTCTTCGGTGGTGTGAAAAAGAAAAGTGGGCGGCGTGGCGGAGGTGACTTGGTTTTCCGTGGACCAGCGGGCGATGAGTTCGGGCGAAGGATTTTCGCCGAGGAGGGCTTTGCGTGAACCGGCGTGGGTATTGGGCGCGGTCATCGTGATGACCGGGTAACAAAGGATGGCGAAGTCAGGGCGGGCGCTGACGGAGTCGAGCGCGGCGCCGGTTTTGCCCTCCGGGGCATCGAAGAGCGTGGCGGCGGATGAAGAGAGGTGGCCGCCGGCGGAGGAGCCCATGATGCCGATGCGGTCGGGTTTCACGCCGAACTCGGGGGCGCGGGAGCGAATGAGGCGGATGGATCGGAGGGCGTCTTGAAGCGGAGCGGGCCGGCCGTATTCGGCCATCCGGTACTTGAGGACGAAGGCGGTGATGCCGCGGGCGTTGAGCCAAGCGGCGTACTCGGTGCCCTCCTTGTCCATCGCAAGGCGCACGTAACCCCCGCCAGGGCACACGATGACGGCAGTGCCGACGGATTTGTCGGCGGGCGCGGGGTAAACGGTGAGTGAGGGATGGTGGATGTTGGAGGTGCGGTTGTCGGTGGATTTTTCCTCGGTGGCGTCGGCGCGGAGGTTGGGAACGCCTTCGGGCCAGAGGGCAATCACGGTGGGTTTGGCGGCGGACATGGCAGCGGACATAAAGGGCACGAGAAGGAACGAGGAAAATGCGAATGCGATGAGAGGCGTGGGACCAAAGCGCGCGAGACGAAGGGAATGAAATTTTGAACAGCAGATAACGAAGGGAACGAAGAGCGTGGGGCGGCCACGGCGGGAGGCTCCGTTAGCGGGATTTTTTGGGGAAGAGGGCATAACGTGGAAGGAGGAATGCGTGTCGGTGACGCAGGCGGAAAAAAAGGCAATGAGAGACAGAACGACGTTTGTGGCGAGCGATGTTGTTTCGTCCGTGGAACGGCTTCCCGGAACAGTCTGGCGGGTCGCCAGACTGGACACGCGGGGCTCGCGTGCGCTCCCCGGACCGGTCGAGCGGAAAAGGCAAAAACATCGGGCGATTGGTATGAGCAGGTGATTTTGTGAGGCGTCGCGTGGCGCGGGCAGAACGAGGCCACGGGGCGAACGACTCGGCGCGGGTGTATAGACCGAGGTCAAGGGTGACAGATGGCCCGCTTTAGTGGTGACAGTTTTCCTGAGGCGTTGGAGAGGGTGGTAGTTACCTTTGGGCAGGTCGGAAGGTTTTGGTGGAGCCGATTAGTCCGAGGGTGAAGGCGGCGTAGCAAAGCTGGAAGAGACCGTCGGTGGCGGTGGGTCGCAGGACCAGAGGCAGGCCGGTGAAGGTGCGGCTCACGTAGTAGAAGCGGTTTTTGAACGGGAGCTCGCCTTTGCTTTTGACTGTGCGCACGCACAGGCCCAGTTCGTACTCGGGTTCGAGCGGACGCTCCGGCAAGGTCCCGGGGGGACTAGGCGGATAACGGGACGCAGGCGTGGCCAGATCGAGGGCCTGGTGCGGGCGGTCGTGATTGGAGAGCCGCTGGTAATCGTCGAAGCGGCGCGGGGCTTCGATCAGGTCGGGCCAGTCGTGACGGGCGAGCAGATCGGCCTTCATAGGTGCGGCGAAACCGCTCGTCCTTGCCCTGGGTCTGGGGGTGATAAGGACGGCCGTGAATCATCCGCACGCCTGGACGCAGCGGCCATATCGACAGCGCGGCCGGCTCGGTGCCGCAGCCGCCCCTCCGCTCCCCATGCCTTGGAAAGTGCCCGCTTCTAAAGCGGGCCATGTCTTACCCATCACCCGGGCCAATACACAGGGGAAGCTGAACGACCGGGGATGCCGCACATTTTCTCGTGCTGCGGCAATTATGCGCAGACGCGTGCGGTCGTCGCCGGCTTGCCCCGTGGCGCTCTTCGCGACGTGACCGAACGAGTTCTCTGGCGGGACGGTGGCACGGGATTGTGGGGACCGGCGAGGGGAGGTTGTGCCGGATTTTCGCTTAAGAAGTTATGGGTGGAGCCGATGGTGCGAGGTTAGCAGTCGTGCCTCGCGCCTGCGCCTACCCTTAACGCCCTCATTCGATGCAAGCCCTCGTCATCGACGACGATCCTTCAACGCAGAAGATCATGAAGCTTTTGCTGGAGAAATCCGGCTATGAAACGGTGATCTGTTCAGACGGGCAGACCGGATGCGATGCGGCCCTGTCATCCGAGGCTCCTCCACTGATCATTGTGGATTGGATACTGCCGGACATCGACGGACTGGCAGTGTGCAAAAAAGTGCGGGCCGCGAATCTGAGGACACGGCCGTACATCGTTTTTCTGACTTCGAAAAAGGAAAAAGCGGACACCGTCACGGGATTGGATGCGGGTGCGGACGATTTCCTGACGAAACCTTTTAATGTGGCTGAACTGCAGGCACGGTTGAGGGTTGCCCAGCGAACGATCGAGTATCAGCGGGATCTGGTGAAAAAAACCGACGCACTTGAAGCGCATGCCCAGCGCACGCAGCTGCGTGGGGAAATCACCGAGAAACAGAAAAATGGCGAGGCACCCTTGGAGGTGACGTTGGCGGCTCCGGCGCCGCTGGCAAAAAGAGAGGTGCGGCCCACGGATTTCTCCAATCAGGAAATACGGTACCTACTCTCGGCGACACTCATGGAGATGCGGCTGGTGCTCGAGGCGGCGAAGCTGCGCAATGGCGCCGACCCGCTGAGCCTGAAGTCGTGCGATTACTGCGCATGGGGCGGTTTGATGCTGAGCAACGACAATGTCTGGCTCGATATCATGGTGGCCTTGAAAGGCGCCACATTGGCGTCTCTTTTCGACGTCGCGCTCGACCGCAAAGCATCGAGCGAAATCGAGCACCGGTACTTTTTAGCGGAAATCGCGCGCGCGATTATGATGGGGTTCATGCGGACTTTGGAAAAACGCAGCGGCGGCGTTCTTCATCCACTGATGTCGCGTACGGTGAAAGTGGAGACGAGCAGCATGTTCCCGCCGCTGCCGACCGGCAGCAAATCGTACGATCTGGTCATCGAGGGCCAGTCAGTACAGCTCACTCTGGCGCTTCAGAATTGCCCGGTGCAAATGCTCGCGCCTTCAGCGTTGCGGGAACTCGATGTGCTGGCGGAGCAGTTTCCCTCCAGGGCGGCGAGCGAAGTCCCCATGTTTATGAACGGGGTCGTGTTGACACCGCGATTCATCGAGAAACTCGTCTATCACGTGGAGACCTCGCATGTCGGCGAATTGGTGCGCATCCGTCGCCCCTCGGGCATGGCTCAGTATTTCAACTACACGGACTGAGCGCAGAGTTTTCCAGTTTCGGGAATTTGCGAGCAGCCCGTTGACGGATGACGCCGGCTAGCTCTTTTCGTCCTTCGAGATGATCCAGGCGGGCAACGCGGCCGACTGTGCTATCTACGCGCCATCTGCACCTCATCCAGTTTGTCGTCTTCATAGATATCGATCCACCGCGCTTTCCCGCTCTTGGGAGTGCCTCCGGGCGGAATCGGGTCGAGCGACGCGCCGTTGAAGAAGGTTACTTTGACGTAGCGGGTCAAAACGTGAAACGAGAGAAACCAGCCCCTGCCCTCGGCGCCGTAGAACGGCGAATTCCACTTCACCGCTTTGCGGACGTGGGGCGCATGACGCACGACGAGCGCGTCGAGACGTGTGCCGAGGCCGCTTTTCCAACCAGGCATCGCGGCGATATACGCCTGTACCGGGGCATCGCCGCCGGCTTTCGCGATCTGCGGATTGCCGCCCGAAAGAAGGACGACAGCGCTCTTATTTCGGGGCTTCGCCGGAGCGGAAGACTTAGCCGCCGACTTGCGTGGTTTGCCTGCCGAGGCGGCGGCGGCGGGTCTTGAGCTTCCGGCTGAATATTTTCCTGCTGAGGTGGGTTTGGGGGATTTCATTTTTACCTTTTGTCCGCAATCGTGACGCTGCTTTCTCACTCCCAATTGATCGAGGATCCCTCTGCGAAAACAGAGTAAACTGGGCTTTTTTTTACCCTCGGTCCGCGGTGCGTCCACGGCATCGGGCATGGCGAAAACCATTCCCCCTGGGAAACGGGGCTAGCGATGAAGAGGCCAGCGCGCGGCGAGCTCCACCGCGGCGGAAGGCCAGTCGGGATAGCGGAAAGAAAACCCGCTCCCGAGAAGGCGCCCGGGGATGACACGGCGGCTTTTGAGGAGGAGCTCGGTGTCGGTACGCAGAAAAAAGGCGCCGATTTCGAGCAGCCACGCGGGCGAGCGAAGTCCGAAGGGAACGAGCAGCGCGTGGCGGAGGACGGTTTGGAAAACGTGATTGGTGAGCGGGCCTGGGGCGGCGAGGTTGACCGGGCCCCTCATGTCTTCGCGAGCGAGCAGGAAGCGGATGGCTGCGGCGAAGTCGTGTTCGTGAATCCACGAGACGAACTGCCGGCCGTTGCCGTGGGCGCCGCCGAGGCCTCGGCGAGTGAGTTTCGCGAGCGTATCGAAAACGCTGGCACGGTCAGGACTCATGACCATGGCGGAACGGAGCGCGACTTTTCGGGTGTGCGGAGTCGGGGCGGAGAAAAGCGTTTCCTCCCACGCACGGGCGATCTCGATGGATTTGTCCCAGTAGCGTGGGACATCGGGCTCGGAACCGCCGAGGAGGCCGGTGGCTTCGTCGTTGGGCGCGTCGAAGCGGTGCGCGTAGATCGTGGCGGTGCTCATCTGGAGCCAGACGCGTGGGGGATGAGCGACGCTGGCGATGGCCTCGCCGATGACGCGGGTCGACTCGACGCGGGAGGACAGCATCGCGTCGAGATTGCGCTTGGTGTAGCGGCAATTGACGGAGCGGCCGGCAAGATTGATCACTGCGTCGGCTCCGTCGATTTCGGAGGCCCAGGGGCCGAGGGTACGGGCGTCCCAGGGGAGGATGCGGATCGGTGATGAACGCGAACGAACAGAGGTGGCGAAGGTTACTGGATCGCGCGTGAGGACGATGATGTCGTGCAAGTTATCCCGAGCGAAATCGCGCAGAAGGATGCGGCCGATCTGACCGGTGGCTCCCGCGAGGATGAGTTTCATACAGGCTCAGAGGGGCTGCACTTCGATGTTCGATGGGCGGTCATATTTTATCGTCGGTCGTTACGCACTGCGCGGCCGGTTTTTGGAAACGATGTGTGTGGCAAAAGAGCGGTTATGGAACCGGCAAGAGGTCCGGTCAGCAGATAGAACGTCAGATAAAACCGTCTCCTGACACTTTTGTGGGAAGTTGAAAAATCCATTCCCAGACCGGTGGCGAGCAAAGCAGTCCGTAGAGCGCGCCGAACAATGCGTAGATGTAGCTATTGGATCGGAGCAGGGCGCGGACACTTTTCTTTTCCAGTGCGAGCCACATCAACGATGAGGCAATTGCGCAGAATGCGAAAGCGACTGGGAAAATGAGAACGGAATACCCCAGCGATGGAGAAAATTGAGCGCAGGTTGCGACCTCCCATCATAGTCACCGCCCACATCATCAACGTGACTACGGCCGGGGGGCGTGCTCGTGGCGATGAGCCAGTGGTTGAAGCGCGGAGTGTTTTTTCGCGGGACCGTGTAGGCGTATTTCCCGGTGATGCTCATCGATGAGCCGAGCGTGTTTCGTTCGACGGCGCTTCGTCGGCCCAGCGTTTAATATTGGCGAAAACAAATGCGTGCTCCGAGGTAACGCCCCAACGCTCCAGCGGCCGCCAGTACCACCGGGGATATAGACGCGTCCCGATGGTTGAGCGGCGGACGATGCGGGTCCCCGCGGGCACAGTTTCGAATTCATATGCGGCGGTTTTAAAGCTCAGCCAATGGCGACCGGGCAGGGTGCTTTCGGTTATTCGCATCTCCAGTTGGCGGGGGAAGTCCCACGCGATGATCTCCTGGACGAGCACGCCCTCGCGGAAATGGCAGATGCGTTTCGCACCGAGAGCGGGCTTTTCCAACTCGCAACGATAGGGCGTGGGGATGCCGAGCCGCAGGAGAAACGGGCGCTCCCCATCGAGGCGGTCCATTTTCTCTACGAGGCGCCAAGTCTCTTCGCGACTGGTGGGAACGATTAACGTGGAAGTGAAGTCCTCGAGAGCCTCGGTTTGCCGGTAGGGTTTTTCGACGCGGTCTGCGGCTGCGATGAAGAAAGGCGTGAGCAGAAGCAGGAGGACGAGGTTTCGCTCGGGCGCGTCGGAGCGATCGATCCAGCGTCGGCGAATCAAACTTCCCAGCCCCGCGCCGAGGGCGAGTCCCGCCGCCAAGAGCGGGATGACCATCAGGAGACACACGATGCCTTCGAGTCCCGTGACCAGCAGGCAGGCGAGGGTTAGGAGGCCGCCGCACAGGCAGCACGCCGTTCCACGACCGGGACTGCCAGTCACTAAACCTACGAAAAAACCGGCGGCGATCGGGACGAGGACAAACATCACGATCCCAAATTCGTCTCGGTTCCCGCGGACGAAGAGATAGCCGAACAGGCAAAATAGTGCGGCCAGCACCGTGCCGCCCAAAGCCCCAAGGTAGATTTTTCGTTTAGCGGAAGCCATGAAGAGGGAACTGTTCAGCTGAGGAATTTGAAGAGATCTGGTGCGATGATGCAACCGGTCGCGCAAAATGGAACGAATGGGAACTAGCGGAAACAAAGACGTATGTAACACGCGTGAGAGGATCCGGGCCGCGATATCGTTGGAGTTTTCCTTGAGGCGAGGACACCGACGGGCAGGGTGGCGCGGTGTTTGAAACCATCGCGAAACAGGCTTCGCAGCGGTATCGCCCATGCGGAATCACGGCGTGGCAGTTTGCGCGCGGGAAGCTGCTGGGCGATCCGGTATATCGGGCGGTCTTGGACGGGCCGTGGTTGAAGCGTGGCGGCACGGTGATCGATCTGGGGTGCGGGCAGGGATTGATGCTGGCCTTGATCGCGGATGAGCGGGCGGCAGGGAAGGCGGACGTGGGTGGGCGCGGTGGACGGCTGGTGGGCGTGGAGTTGAGGCCGAAGGTGGCGGCGATTGCGCGGCGGGCGTTGGGCGATGAAGCGGAGATTATCGCGGCGGATGCGCGGTCGGAGGCGTTGCCGGTGGCGCGGACGATTTTGGTTTTCGATGTGCTCCACATGATGCCGGCGGCGGATCAGGAAAGGTTGCTGCGCGGGCTGGTAGCGGCGCTGGAGCCGGGCGGGACGCTGCTGATGCGCGAAGCGGATGCGGGCGCGGGGTGGCGGTTCCAGGCTGTGAATGTCGCGAACCGGATGAAGGCCCTCGCGTTTGGGTACTCGTCGAAAAGGTTTTATTTTCGGACGGCGTCGGGTTGGAAGACGCTGCTGGAAAGTCACGGGCTCAGCGTGGAGGTGTGGCCGATGGGAAAGGGGACGCCGTATGCGAATGTGCTGCTAGCGGGGACCAAAGCGGGCGGCGGGTAGTTGAATCGCAAAGACGCGAAGACGCTAAGGTCGGAGCGAAGGTTGACGGCGGCCGAAATGAAAAAGGCGCCGCCTTGTCGGCGCCTTTCAAGGAAACTGGACTGCGGCGGAAAGCGCGCTCAGGCGCTGGCGAGGGCGTTTGCGGTGTTGAGGTGATCGGTGCCGGTGTACTTTTCCGACTGTTCGTCGGCGTGGTAGCTGGAGCGGACCATGGCGCCGCTTTCGACGACGCCGAAACCGATGCTGAGGCCAAACTCTTTCCAGCGGACGAATTCCTCCGGCGTGACCCAGCGGGCGACGGGCCAGTGTTGAGGAGTCGGTTGGAGATACTGGCCGATGGTGAGGATATTGACGCCATCGGAGGCGATGTCGCGGAGGGTTTGCTCGATCTCGTGCTGCTCTTCGCCAAGGCCGAGCATGATGCCGGTCTTGGTGGTGAAGCCGCGGCTTTTTACGTGGCGGAGGACGGCGCGGGAACGGTCGTAGCGGGCTTGGACGCGGACGGGTTTTTGGAGGCGCTCCACGGTCTCCATATTGTGGTTAAAGATGTCGGGCTTCGCGGCGAGGACGGTGTCGATGTGCTCGAAATTTTCTTTGAAGTCGGGGACGAGGACTTCGATGGCGGTATTCGGATTGCGGTAACGGATGGCGCGGATGGTCGCGGCCCAAACGCTGGCACCGCCGTCTTTCAGCTCGTCACGGGCGACGGAGGTGATGACGCAATGTTTCAAATTCATCTTGGCGACGGCATCGGCGACGCGGGCCGGTTCGCCGAGGTCGAGTTCGGTGGGTTTGCCGGTGGCGATCGCGCAGAAGTTACAGGAGCGCGTGCAGATGTTGCCGAGAATCATCACCGTGGCGGTGCCGCGGGACCAGCATTCGCCGAGGTTGGGGCACTGGGCGCTCTGGCAAACCGTGTGGAGCT
>WUUC01042964.1_pt1 | contig 10758 bp, 13 predicted proteins | sample 6278441 | NCBI WGS metagenome assembly WUUC01 (sample SAMN13675441, study PRJNA597444) | soil metagenome | isolation source: soil | place: USA: Washington | collected 2017-10 | reverse complement strand
TCATTCACAGATGACACAAGCGACCTTCACCAATAAAATGCAACATTTTATTGGCGAAGCAGTAAAAGTTTCGATTCAATTCAGTTTCGTAATAGACGATGCCCTTATCGACCGTGAAAATTCATATTCGGAAGTTTCATCCGGTCTCTCACGTAATAATCAAAATGATTTTTCATCGCCGCAAATCGCTCTTTCCTAAATTCTGTAATTCCATGATCTGCACCTTCAAAAAGTAAAAACCGAACCGGAAATTTGATAGCATATAATTTATGAACTAACTCAAACGATTCAGTCGGAGATACACGCCAATCTGAACTACCATGCATAACCAATAACGGCGTAGTTTTACATAATTTTTCCGGCCAGCATACTGCGGATCGCAGCGTTAGCTGCGTAACTTTGTCACTCAAATAGTTTGGAACTAGTTCATTAAATACATTTTTTTCCATTTCTGGCCGACCGGCTATAGTGGTAAAAGCATTGGCTAATCCTGCTGTTACAACTGCCGCCTTGAACCTACACGATTTCTTTAACGCCAGGTAAGTCATCATTCCGCCGCGACTTGTTCCCTCAATTCCAATTCGCGATGTATCGGCTTTCGAAAAATATGTGAGTGTTGGAATTAAATTCAATACATCGTTAATTTCCTGTCCACCAAATTCTTCCACGCCTTCTCCCCCATCATTTCCTCTATACTGACTTGCGATGGCAACATATCCCCAATTGGCCATAGTACCCAATACAAACCCTATTCCGACTGTTGACCATTGCCCAAACGCCCTGTTACCACCTCGATTTGCAATTATGCATGGGTATTTACCCTCAGCCACAGGTTCGGCTACATATCCCGTTATCTTTAAATTATCCGACATGTACGTAATTCTGTAAAATCTGACGGTGTTGAGGATCAATGAAAAATCAGGCTCAATTTCGTTTAATTGTAACGCGATAGAATCAGTGAATACTAAAGGTTTTTTGTCAAGTATTTTACCATCCTGGGCTGAAGCCAGGCAACTCATTACCACAAAAAGAAACAGGAGGACAGTCTCCTTATTTTTTATGTTAACCGGTAATGACTTCATGTTCAGTAAACAATGCAATGATACTCCCCCCGTCAGCGCTGATGCTATGAAGGACAAAACCTGGTGTATAGATAGGTACCGGTAATCACCCTTCATTAATTATCCGACAATTTACTTTTTATGGGTATCCATATTTCTTCTTCTGAATCGGGATCACCATTTTTATATTTCTCACCCAATATTTCAAAGTGCGGGCGATTATCAAGCGCATAACCGGAAGCTGGAAGCCATTTTCCAAATATGTATTGAAATATCGTTGGTCCTGTACTCGCATCGCCTTTATGTTCAAAAACAGCATAGCGGCCACCGGGTAACACAAAAGACTCCATGCCTTCAGGAACTTTTGTAAAGTCTGTAACTTCTATAGTTGCCCACTTCTCAAACGGTGTATTCAAATCAATCTTTTCTAAATCCAGTTCAGTGGTATGCACCTGCATTGAAAACAGATCTGTGCCTACGCTATTCGTAATTTCTCTCCGGCGTTGCATAAAACTCTTCCACAATTGACCAGTCATGTCGTTGCCTAGCGTCATTTTCATTCGCTTGCCTACCAGTTTCTTTTCACGTAGCGTTTCAATTCTTGGTTCCATTATTCGTCCGTATTATCGCTAAACTCATTTTCGTCATCGCGCATCTTAATCGAAGGTAGTGTTATCGCAGAAATTTTACAATTGTGGCATTACATTGGCTACAAAGTCGGTGTAAACAGTTTTCTGTTTTTTTCATTAAACATAACAATCCACTAAAAAACCACACTATGGCATCATCAGCACCTTCGTCACCAAAAAGAATCACTTGGGTAATCGGTTTAGTCTGTGGAATACTGGGAATAGTGGGGCACTATGTGCACATTCAAATTCTCACAGAATACAGTTATGCCCTTTTACTCGTTGGTTTCATCGTACTTGCGGTAGGCACGTCCTTCCGGGAATTGTAGCGGTTGGTGCGTCATACGTTATTTTGATCCGTACTTGGTCGTAATGATAAGATGAATTGAATGAATTATAGCTCCCATGATCATGTTTATCGGAACGGTTAATCAGAACGTCAATCTCGTCACCGTAGTTGGCTCCAATCTCACATAGCTTGTATCCGAGAGCAGTTTCCAATCGATCACAAAATTAACTGGTTGTTTATTTTTGTTACCGAGATGACCGTCTATTTCTTGGCCTTTGCTTTTGCCTTTTCCTGATTTGCTTTGATTCTGAATTTCACAATTTTCTGAATTAGCGTCAATGGAATTGGTTCATCAAGCGGAAATCGAATGGCCCCTTTCGATCCTTCGTATGCAGCGAGCTCTTTTTTAAATTTCTCAATAGCTCGTGGTGCCGGATAAAACCCGATATGGTTTTTGAAAGCTGCAAAATGAACCAAATTGCCATTAAGTATATAGGTTGGCATGGCATACTTAATCGCTTCTTCGGCTTTCGGTGCTGCTTTTTTTATGGCGGCCCGCAATGTTTTCAGAATCTTCTGTACATCTTTTGGGAAACCCGCAATGTAATCGTCGATAGTTTCTGCGTTTGTGGTTTTCATAGTTTTTCATCGGTTAGATAATAGCAACACCCAAAGTTAATATCCAGGCATACAATGTACGTTGGGTAAATGCGACATTAAGCGGGGTAAAATGCGGCAATTATAACCTTTATAGATCTTTACGCATAACCGCATCTTCCATCAAAAATCCACCTCCAATATCAATATCTTCATGGCCGATCAGGTTAAATCCGAGATTTTTGTAAAAATCTATGGCCTTATTATCTCGGTTTACATTTACCACGAGTGTATAATTTTCACTTTGAACCGCTGTGATCTCAACAGCCGTTATCAATTTTTTTCCAATACCCTTGCCCTGGCTACCAGGCAAGATATATAATTTATGAATTTTGGTTTCTGGTTTGTCCTTGTAGTTTAATTCATAAGAGATATAGCCGCAATAATCAACACTGTCATTTAACAGCAGAAATACGTGATTTAATTCATTCAGTTGGTGTCGCAGCGCCGCGTTGCTATACATCAGTTCAAGCATGTATTCAATTTGCGCGGAAGATAAAATACGTTCAAATGTTTTGGGCCATGTCCTTTTGGCTATTTGCTGGATTGTCGAAATATGTGCCTCCGTAGCTTTAATAATTTCCATATCGCGTTTTTTTTAAATATACAATCCCAACGTAACGAAAACACGCCTTGCTTATCGTTTACAGAAAACTCCTGAAGCATAACGCGACTAACCGCACTTAAAATAACTACCGGCAGAAAATCACCGGAAATACGTTTTTTTTTATGACACGCATAAGTTTGTTATATAATACAGCACTCCAAAGCCAGCACGCATGATAATTTAGGGTTCAACCAAGGAATTAAGGTGCTTTTTGACGTAAGCGTTCTTTTAAGCGTCAAAATCCAGCCATTACTAAAAACCGGTTAATCATCGCCTCTATCGACCATCAGTCAAGAGATATTGGAAGTAGTTAATTATTTAAGGTAAGTTCATCAGATGAATTTTCTCAACCACTAAATGCGCCGCGCATGACACGTACAGTTTTAGTAATTGAAGATACTCCCGAAGTTCTCGAAAACTTAACAGCGATTTTAAATTTGAGAACCTATCATGTCTTACACACCCTAAACGGAAGATCAGGGATTGAACTGGCTATTCTAAAAAGGCCCGATATAATTTTGTGTGACATTGCAATGCCAGGTGTAAATGGCCATGACGTATTAAAAGCCATTAGAAACATTCCACATACAAGAAATATTCCCTTTATTTTTATCACCTCCCAGGATGAGCAACGCAATTATCAACAAGCCGATGAAATGGATGTAGATGGATATATTATAAAACCGTTTGAGTCAGAGAAAATACTGGATCGCCTGGAGTTTTTAATGCGTAGTCGCCCGAAACATTCGCCAGTGACTGTGGCGTTTGCCTAGGTAAATCATGGTAAGTTCCACTCGCTGTCAACACGGCTTTTTTTACTCTGCTGATTTATTGTCGACTGGCTCTGTGTTGTTCATTAAATCACCATCTAATAAATCACTTGTATTAACCAAGGGTGAGCGGTTCCAACGTCGTTCCAATATTTTATAAAATCCCCAGCACGTTAATACACCAAAGGGAAGGGCCATGAGGCCTAACACGGTTTCCGAAAACTGATCGATAGAACCGGTAACTGCCTGAATTATCAGCGCTAGAATAAAGCCACCCACAAAAAGGCCACCATAATACGAGACCACCCCCAGGATAGCGAATCCCCATTCGCTGCGGTTATGCTGTCCGGCAAGATTGTAGAAAGCCTTTCCTACAAAATAAAGTAGTATCAACCCAATCATAATCTGATGCTATCGTTTGGTTAGCTATAACTAAATATAGGAAAATAAATAAGTATCAGTGCTGATCGTGTAATTTAAAAATTATCATAGTAGGTAAAATCCTTCGCAATCAATCCATTCTCGATGGTAAAAATTGTACAGATTGGCAAGACAAATTCAGAACTGTCGGATGCAGTACCCCGCGAAACAAATTCAACAACAATGTGCTTTTCCCCTGCAGGATAGATAGTCAGTATTGAATCACGCACGTCAGGAAATACGTCGTGTAGCTCACTATATTTTTTAGTGATCTGCTGACGTGTTTGTTTTACAATTTCTTTTCCCAGCGATGGATCCTTAAATTCAGCCGTGTCCGTATACATCTCCGCCATGGCAACCCAGTCATGACTATTGAAATGATCAAAATAGTGTTTGACTAACATTTCATTAGCATCGGCATTCGGACTATTCTGATTTGGTTTAGAACAAGCGATTACCAAAAAAAATAAAATCAACAGGCGTGGATTTTTCATCGATAAAGGATTTTGGTTAGCAAGAAAAACGAACGTAAAAATTGTGTGCTGTTCGTGCTGTTCCAGGTAAGCTTCAATTGTTACTTCCGGATTTATAATATCGTTTTTGATAACTCTCCTGAAGCTTCTTCTCTTCCAGTTTATGTTTTAAGAGGTACCGTATAAGGGCAAACAAGGTATCTTGTCGCAATGTAATTTTATTTATTGACGGTTCTATATGCTCGCGAATAAACTGGCAAAAATACTCTTGTGGGTTAGTGCTGCGGCTTACCTCCTCCAATTCCTTTCGATACCGTGCACGCCATTTTTTTGAAACGTGAAACGTTATTTCCAAATATTCAAATACGGTAGCAATATCTGCTTGTTCAAATATAACTTTGACATCATCCGGTATAACCGAATGTTGACCGTCTCTCCGTCGCACTGTGTTTCCCATCTTGCTGTGCATTAAAGTTCATTAGACAAAAATACAAAAAAACCAATTATAGTAGGTATTATTAATTTAATAAAACTAATTTAATTAGTATTCATTTTTTTGTAAAAATGTCCTGAGTTTAAATTTTGCGACGATTTCGACGTTGACTTAATCGCTTAACCAATTGTTGTTTTTAGTTATTAATTTAATTACGTCTTACAATTAACCAGCGCCTGGCTCCACATTGCTTTCATGGGGCCCGATTAGGTCCCATAGATTGCCATACAAGTCTTCGAAAACGGCAACCGTTCCATACGCTTCACGCGTTGGACCTCTGAAAATCTTGATCTCATTGGATAAGAGGTTTATATAATCGCGTTGAAAATTATCAGTGGTTAGAAACAAAAATACGCGCCCCCCGGTTTGATTGCCAATACGTGCACGTTGCTCTTCTGTTGATGCCTTAGCCAATAATAATGAGCATCCGGTTGAATTTTTCGGCGTCACTAAAACCCATCGTTTTGTTTCCGATAGTTTGGTATCTTCCGTAAGCGTAAAGTGTAGCTTTTTTGTATAGAAATCAATGGCTTCGTCGTAGTCATTTACAACGATTGCTATATGGGCTAAGTTTTGCTGCATGTTGGGTTCACGATGTGTTACCCCCGAAATATATAATTATTTTAAGAACCCGTCATTTGCAATTCCTTAAGTTTATCATATAAGATTCCCGGATCAAAAGGTTTTGAAATAAAATCGTTCATAATTCCTTTCTCCGCAATCTCCTGTTCGTTGACAAGCGGCGACGCGCTCAGGGCAATGATGGGTAAGGTTTCTCTCGAGAACCCCAACCCACGTATATGTTCGGCGGCCACTAGGCCGTTCATCTCGGGCATCTGGATGTCCATCAGCACAGCATCAAAAGTTTGTTGTTTAACAGAATCAATAGCCTCCAATCCATTTTTAGCTATGGTAACTGAAATCCCCCATCGTTTCAAAAGGCTACTGGCAATGAGAATATTCAAATCATTATCTTCAACGAGCAATATCTGCAGACCGTGAAGGTGCGATACCGTTTCCCGCTTTTCATTCGCGCCATTCATTACTGAAAACTGGTGATGTGGTAGACTTAGCCGTAAGGCAAATGAAAATTCAGTACCAATGCCCGGTTCACTGGTAACATCGATCGAACTATTTTGCAATTCCAGCAGACGCTTACAGATAGCGAGACCAAGACCACTGCCACCAAACTTTCGCGTTGCGGAGTGATCTATCTGGGTAAACCACTCAAACAGCTTTGGTTGATCTTCCTTTTTTATACCAATGCCTGTATCTTTTACGGAAAATCGAATTGTAGCCTCTTGTGTTGTACAAAAAATCCGCTGTACATCAACCATAACGTGGCCCTGCGCTGTAAACTTTACCGCATTGTTAACCAAATTAACAAGAACCTGCGACAATCGATCCCGATCACCAACCACAACTGTGGGTACGTTGTCGCCAACTTGAAAATGAAGGCCAATTTTTTTGTTTTCAGCGGCGTCAAGGCTTTTATTTTTTATTTCAAGCAACAGGTCACGCAGGTTATAGCTTAAATTTCTAAATGTTACTTCTCCCCTTCTTATTTTACTGTAGTCGAGAATATCATTAACAAGCATGGTGAGGTTATTAGAAGAACTCTGAAGTGCAGTTACGTAAGTACGTTGTTTCCGCGTTAGATTTTCGTTCATTAATAAATGGGCAATTCCGGCAATTCCGTTAAGGGGTGTCCGTATCTCGTGACTCATCGCTGAAATGAAGTCCGATTTAGCGAGTAGCGCCTCTTCTGCTTTCTGCTGCGCCTGTCGCGCCTCGTACCGGCTTTTCTTTAACTCCAACAGGCTGACTACCATCTGACTCAGGGTCAGCATCGATGTGCGTTGAATAACGGTCAGTTTGTTCGGCTTCTCGTCCAGCACACACAGCGAACCTAATGCATAACCATCTTTATCGATTAAGGGCACACCGGCATAATACCGCAGGTGAGGTTCCCCGGTAACATACGGATTGTCTCTGAAATTTTCGTGTTGTATTGCGTCCTCGACTTCATACAAATCCTTGCCAAGAATCGTGTATTGACAAAATGAATGGCAACGTTCTGCGGCACGTGATCCAAAACCAATTTCGGATTTAAAATAGTTTATTTTATCGTCGACGAAAACGATCAATGCCATCGTTGTATCACAGGTGGCAGCGGCCAGCCTGGCAATGTCATTGAATTGTTCTTCATCCAACAGGTAATCGATCGGATAGCCGTGCAAGGCTTCAACGCGCTTGTTATCATTATGTGGAGCTAATGCAGGCATGATACTTTTTATTTTTTTATAACAACTTAACTTTTGAGTACCGTATCCGCTTGTTTGCAATTGGATATTGGAAGTGTTTTCAATTTATCCGGTGTTAACGGCTTAGGAATAAAATTTTGCACCGTACTATAGGTTTTAGACTTCGCAATATCTTTTCGATCTATTGATGACGACAGCATAAAAACACTGCACTGGTCTATGTGTTTGCCTGAAAGCTTTTGGAATTCATCTAAAAATTCCCAGCCATTGAGTACCGGCATGTTAATATCGAGAAATATAATTTTTGGAAAGTCATTCGCTTCCGGTGTATGCCATTCCTTAAGCTTCTCCAATGCCGCACACGGATCGGTGAATGAAATTACTGGGCAATCCGAACTCATTTCGATCATTTTTGTACTGATCATGTTGCTAATCGGATCATCATCAATAACGAGGATACTTTTAAAATGTGCCATACTTACGTTACTTAAGTCATTAAACAAAACAGGGGTCTTCATACTTTATTTTGATTTAAATTACCATGCATTTTTTTTATCGACTGAGCGCTTCCAGCACTTCATATATCTTATCAAAATCATTGGACTTATCTAAGAAATAATCTGCCCCTAATGCCATGCACGTATTTTGGTATTGCGGGCCGGTAAGGTTGGTAAGCATAATAATTTTAAGATCAGGATATTTTCTGCGCAGGGATACAAGCAGGTTGATGCCGTTTGCATTGGGCATATCATCTTCCAGGTGAATATCCAAAATGACTACATCTGGTTTCTGATTACTCACCAATTGATGTGCTGCAGAACTGTTTCGTGCATTTCCCATAAACTTTACCTTACTCATATCACTCAGCAGTGCTTGTAATCTGGCTGCAATAACCGGAGAGTCGTCTACCGTTACTATTTTTAAGGAATCAGAAAAGAACGTAGTGTTACTCATGACCGTTGAATTATACGTCAAAAGTCGGCAATCAGCTGTCGTACAGCCATAGGATGAAGTATGAAAGACCTGTAGTGGTTTGTACTACAAACGCTACACAAGATTGTTGTCTAACGCGTAGCGGGTAATTTCTGCGTTGTTTTTGAGGCCTAGCTTTTCAAGGATACGAGAGCGGTAGGTACTTATGGTATTCACACTAAGTGAAATTTCGTCAGCTATTTCGGATACTGTTTTTCCTGAAGCAATGCATTGCATTACCTGCATTTCACGATCGGAAAGCATTTCGTGAGCCGCTTGCACTCCACGCTCTCCCATCGTTTCGGCCAGCTTCTCAGCAACCGATGCGGTAATGTATTTTCTGCCAGACAAAACTTTATGGACTGCTGACAATAGTTCTTCCGTGGCGCTCTCTTTATTCAAGAAACCAGAAGCACCTGCTTTTAGTACGCGAATAGCATATTGTTCCTCAGAGTGCATACTAAGCATAAGTACGGGTGCCTTAACACCGTTAACGCGCAATTGCTTTAGCGTTTCAATACCATTTCTTCCCGGCATCGATATATCCAATAGGATAACATCCCATACTTTCTCTTTGGTCTGTTCAAGAACTTCCTGACTGTTGGCAACTTCGACAACTTCAGCCGAAGGAAATTCTTCGCGAAGAATTTGCACAAGTCCCTTACGTACAACAGCATGATCGTCGGCGATGAGAAATTTCATGGATTCAATTTGTCGGTCTTCTTCAACGGCACAGTTAGAACGATCGCTGTTCCTTTTAGTGCTTCGCTTTTTATTTCCAGTTCACCATTTACCATTAATGCACGCTCGCGCATGCCGATTAACCCAAGTGAGTTTTTTGTTTTTACGTCGGTCATATCAAAACCAAGACCATTATCATTTATAGTCAGCTTTGCGACGTTTTCGTCTATTTCAAGGGTCGTTACCACTTGTGTGGCCTGTGAATGCCGCGCAACATTGGTAAGGGCTTCCTGATAGACTCTGAAAATAGTCGTCGAAAGGTTTCGATCCGGATTAAAGTCAAACTGATCGGCACAACATACCGATTGGATACCCGTGCGTTTCTCAAATTCCTGACATTGCCATTCAAGTGCGGGTATCAATCCAAGATCATCCAGGATGCCGGGGCGCAATTCGGAAGAAATCCGACGCACTGTTTTTACGGTTTCGTCAATAAGTGAAATCATGGTTGATACTTTTTGCTGGATGATCAAATCTTCTTGCTTTATCTTTTTGCCAATCCACGAAGCATCCATTTTGAGGCCCGTTAATTGTTGTCCCAGCTCATCGTGAATCTCACGTGCAATGCGTGTACGTTCTTCTTCACGGATATCCTGCAAGTGGGCTGTAAGCTTTTGTATTTCTTCGGTACGTTCACGCATCGCATTTTCTGCTGCCACGCGCAAACTAATATCGAAGCCTACGCCGATCAGGTAATCAAAACCATTGATACTAATTTTATTCCCATTGAAATAATACGGTATACTTTTCTTATCCTTCGTAACAAACCTTGCTTCTACGTCGGCGCTCCCGTGGTTAAATACGGTGTCAATTTTATGGCGCAGTAATTCTTTATCCTGGCCATTAAATAAATCAAGCGGATGCAGGGTTGCGACCTCCTGACGGCTATACCCAGAAACCAACTCAAAATTTTTATTCCATCGTAAAAATTTTCCGTTACGATCGTATAAATAAAATATACCCGGAAGGCTATTGATGGTTGACTCAGAAAGATTTCGTTCCTGTACAATTTTTTCTTCCGCTTCAACACGGTCTGTTATGTCGTGATAATTGTAAACGATTGCTTTTACATTTTCATCGTGTAGTAAATTGGTGTAGGTGCCCTCCAGCCAGACGTAGCAACCGTCCTTACGTTTAAATCGATGGGTATGCTTAACAGCCGCACCCGGCGATTCAACCAATTTAGTAAACATTGCTAAGTCAGTAACACGATCGTCGGGATGTACCAGTTCAAAATCGCTCTTTGCTTGTATTTCTTCCAGCGTATAGCCGCTTATCCGGTGTGTTGCGTAACTCTGATAAAGTACTTTCCCAACATGATCCAATAACACTATGGCATCCGAACTTTTCTCGATCAGTGACCTGAAGTACTTTTCACTACG
>WUUC01094093.1_pt1 | contig 10761 bp, 15 predicted proteins | sample 6278441 | NCBI WGS metagenome assembly WUUC01 (sample SAMN13675441, study PRJNA597444) | soil metagenome | isolation source: soil | place: USA: Washington | collected 2017-10 | reverse complement strand
CCGGGAGCTGGAGCCAAGTCTGATCGTCATCGACACTCAGGCCCGGGTGAGCGTGGGGCTGGAGGAGAACAGCGCCACGGACATGGGGGTGTTGATCTCCGCCGTGGGGTCCCTGAAGCGCGCCACCGGGGCCTGTGTCCTGGTGGTCCATCACACCGGTCGCAACGGTGGGGACGCGCGCGGCAGTAGCGCGCTCGATGGCGCTCAGGACACGGAGTTGAAGGTGGTCCGGGCGGAGCCGCGCTCCTCCCTGGTGTGCAAGCTGGTCCAGGACAAGCAGAAGGACATGGCGGAGGGGGACGCCGGGGGGCTCCCGCTCCGGCTCCGAGTGGTGGACCTCGGGACCGATGAGGTCACCGGCCGAGAGCTGTCCTCCCTGGTGGTCATGAGCGCGGATGACCCGTACGAAGAGGCCCAGGGGGTGGACATGGTGGACGTGGAGCCGTGGCGCGGCCGGCACCCGGAGCCGTGGACCACGGCGGGCGGGAAGGTCCCGGCTCAGTCGTACGTGAAGCGCCGCATCCTCCAGGCGCTGGCGGACCACGCTGGCATGACGGGCCTCACGGAGGCGATCACTCGCCGCGTGGTGAAGGACCGCTGGGAAGAGCCCAGCGCCACCGGCTGGACGGACGCGTGGCAGGCCGTGAAGGACCTGGAGGGTCTGGTGGTGAATGTGGGCGGAGAGCGTTGGGCGATCGATCAGGCGGCGCTGGAGGGGCTGAAGAACCCCGCCTGAGGCGGCCAGGTCTGAATCCCTTGCGTGACAACGGGTCCCGGGAAACCGGGGCCCGTTTCTGCTGGTCAGGAGACTTTGGATGATCTTGACTCCAGAGTCCCGAAGTCTCGAGAGATTCGGACATTCTGGGTTGTGGATAACCTGTGGAAAACGCCTGTTTCCGCTGGTCAGGAGACTTTGGAGACTTCGGGACGGAAAAGCATGATCAACAGGAGACTTCGGGAGAAGACTTCGGAGACTTCGTGAGACTTCGTGCGGCCAGGCATAGCCCCTGAGCTGGGACTTCGGGAGACTTCGGGAGACTTCGTGAATCTTTGGATCTTGAAACCCTAGACTTCGTGTCCCCCGCCGCCTCTTTAGAGGCGGGGGTCACGGAAGGGGCGGAGACTTTGGAAGCCAATGTCTACCCCCTGGCCGCCAACCTCCCCGGAGCCAGTTGACATCGGGACTGGTCCGTGTAGACTAAGGGGGTACCCGGGGCCGCCGGCCCCGCCCACCGCGAAGGAGCACCAATGCCAGCCAAGGGGAAGACCAACGCCAGCCGGGTCCAGGTCGGGGAGCGCATCCTGGTCCAGGTCACGGAGACCGGGGTCCGCATCAGCGACACGAAGACCGGGGAAGGCGTCCAGGTGGCGCGCGTGACCGGGAAGTCCACCGGGGCTCCGGGTCGCGCTCGGATGACCTACACCATCCACACCTCCGCTGGAGACCTCCGCAACCTGGCCCCGATCCAGACCATGATCCTGGCCCCGGAGGACGCCGCCGGCATCAAGCGGGCCCACGTGGAGGCCATGAAGGAGGCGGAAGTCCGCAACGAGCTCCCCGCCGTGGAGCCGGAGCTGGGCTTCCAGAAGGAGATCCAGGAGGCGAAGGCCCTGGACGCGTCCGGCCCGCTGGCTCAGTCCCTGATCGCTGCGGACCACGCAGAGGCCCTGGAGCTGGAGGCGGCGGACCTCCTGGCCGCCCTGGAGGACCCGACCCAGAATGACGCCGTGACGGAGGACCGTCAGGCGGCGGCGGAGCGCTGGATCGCCACGGAGGGCGCGACCTTCCAGGACCTGGAGGCGGACCAGCCGGAGGACGGGCTGGAGGTCCCCACGAAGGAGTCCACCCTGGCCGCCATCGGCGGATGCTGGACTGGCGGGACGTACACGGGACACGCCCTGGCCGCCTGGAGGGACGGGGACTACGCGAGCGCCATGACCTACGTCAACGGCCAGAAGGCCCTCCAGGCGACCGCCGACCCGGAAGCGCTGCTCCCGGACCACCGGGAGCGCATGACTCAGGCGGAGACGCTGGGCGAGGTTGCGGCGGCGGTCCTGGACCTGAGTAACAACCCGGGGACCCAGGCGTATCGGGAGCTGGAGGCGGAGGCGGCCGGGAAGTCTCAGGTCCGGGTTGCCACCCTGGCCGGCATGGTCTCCATCCCCCGGCCGGGGCACTTCCGGGACCTGGTCCCCGGGGTGGCGGTGGCCCCGATCGGGGACCCGGCCCCCACGGCGGAGGACCTGAGTGACCTGGCCCTGGATTTGGCGGCGGAGGACCTGGAGCACATCGGGGAGGGTGACCCGTTCCCGGCCCCGGGTGACCCGGTGGCCGTGACCCTGGACGTGGTCACCATCCACCGGGGAGACCGGCTGTACGAGGTTATCCAGCTTGACGGGATGTCCCAACTGGACGGCATGGCACGAGTCGCCCCGTGTGACCCGGAGGACCACCGGGACCCGTTCTGGGTGAGCCTGGACCTCCTCCACGTCCGGCCCCCGGTGGCGTACGTGGCCACTCAGGAGATCACGGAGCGAGTCCGGCAGACCACGGAGGTCTTCACCCTGGACGGGGAGGACCGCCCGGTCCACATCCGGACCGTGCTCACGGACTCCCGCCGACTCCCGTACGCGGTGCTGATCCCCTCCTGGAGCGCCACCAACCCGACGCCGTCCGGTCACCTCCGGAGCGGGGAGGCCCTGATCGTGGACGGCCGGACCTTCCGGGTCCTGGACCTGGAGGGAGACGGGAAGCTGGGCCTGGAGCCGGCGTCCTGGCGGGCGCGGCTGATGCCAAAGGTCGATCAGACCTCCTGAAGTCACAGGCCGGGACCAGTTGCCATACGGACTGGTCCCGGCTAGACTGATGGCATGACCGCGAAGCTCACCCCCGCCGCCCGGACCGCCCTCACCAACACGAACGGCGGTAGCCGGCAGGGGGCCACGATCCCCCACAACACTCCCGCCGTCACCGTTGCGGAGCTTCGGGAGGCCGGCCTGATCGGCTTCGGTCTGGGCCTCACCCAGTCCGGCACGATCGCGCGGGAGCGCATCCAGACCGAAGACCTGGACAATCTCTTCTGATCCACCCGGGGCCCCGCCGGACGGCGGGGCCCTCCTCACCCCTGGAGGTATCCATGGCGCAAATCCTCGCCATGTTCCGCGTGGACGGGCGGCCCCGGACGAAGGGCTCCCTGAAGGCCACGTGCACCCGTAACCGCTCGCACACCATCCGTTACCAGGAGGAGACGAAGGACTCCAGCCGCTGGCGGCGGACCGTGGCCCTGGCGTGCCAGCGTCACCAAAAGGCCATGTGGGGGAAGCTCCTGGGCCGGGAGTGCGCCGTGGAGGTCCGCCTGGTGGTGTACTTTGATCGCCAGCTCTCCGTGGCCCAGGGGGCCCCGGTCGGGACCGTGATCCCCTCCCACCTCGGGCCGCTCCCCACGGACATCCACCTGGGGGACACGGACAAGCTGGCCCGCAACGTGGGGGACGCGCTCACGGACTCCGGGATCATCCGGGATGACTCCCAGATCACGGACTTCATGGTGGCGAAGCGCTGGGCCTCCCCGGAGCACCCGGCCGGCGTGGAGGTCCTGGTGATGGAGGTGGAGGTGGCGGCCCCGCCGTACTGGATGGCGGACGGGATCGACCGGTCATGACCGACCAGGAGGCCCTGGGCCGGCTGGCGTCCGCTGGGGACTGGCCGGCCTACCACCGGCACCTGGGCGGCCGGGAGCGGAAGCTGAAGCGCGCGGACCTGGAGCTTCCGCCGCCGGAGCACTCCAGCCGTGACCCCTGGCCCGTGACCGTGGAGGTCCCGGCCTCCGTGGTGGCGCTCCGGAAGCTGGCGGCGGCCCACGGCTGGGTCCCGTCCGCCACGTACGCCAGGGGTCACCGCTGGGGGGTCGGGACCAACATGGTCCTGGTCCACTCCGTGGCGGTCCGCCTCCGGCATGACGGGAGTGGACGGGCGGCCGTGGCCCTCTGGGAGGCGAAGGTGACCCAGGAGGAGAAGCTGTCCTGGACCACGGACGCGGCGTACGTCTGGAGCCGGACGGCCTTCCCGGTGGAGGTCACCGTGACGGAGCTGAAGAAGATCCTGAAGGAGGAGAGTTAGTGGACACGAACCACCGTTTCGGAGGCTGGCACAACCCGGAGCCGAAGACCCAGGCCCTGGACCTGAGCGCGACCCTGGAGCAACTGGCGCTCTACGCCGGCCCCATGGTGACCGGCCTCCGGCAGGCCATGGAGAAGCTGGGGACCTCCTTCGCGGCGGCCCAGCCGAAGCCGCGCTCCCGCCAGCGCCAGCTCCTGGAAGCCGCGCGGTATGACCTCTGGTACGCCTGGGACCGGGGGACCCGGAAGTATGCCCTGGACCAGATCAGGGCCGCCGCGAAGGAGGACGCACGGACCGCGCGGGTCCTCGGGCCGGTCCGGGTCACGGGCACCTGGGCGAAGGGTGGCCGGCCGTGAGGGACTGGAGGCTCTGGGCCCTGGCCCTGGCGGCGGCCGTCCCCCTGGTGGGCTTCCGCTGGGCGGAGTGGCTGGCGGAGCGCTGGGCGAAGTCGGGAAGCTGACACACCAGTCCTGATCGGTACTGGCCCCGGTAGAGTGTGGGTATGGACATCACCTCACTCGCCGGGGCCGCCGCTTTCGCCGTGGCCTTCGCCAGCTTCTACGCCGCTCACCACGTCGGAGACTACTGGGTCCAGACCGATCACCAGGCCCAGCACAAGGGAGACCCCAACCGGACCGGGGCCGGCCGCCTGGCCTGCCTGAGCCACGTCCTGACCTACGTCATCACCCAGGCGGTCTTCCTGTCCTTCGCCATCCTCGCCACCGGGCTCCCCGTGTCCCTCCTGGGGGCCAACCTGGCCCTGGTGATCTCCGGGGCCACCCACTACTGGGCGGACCGGCGCTGGACGCTGGAGTGGCTGGCGGGCCTTATCCCCGGGAAGATCGGCTTCTATCGGCTGGGCACCCCCCGGAAGCTGAAGCTGGTGGCCGCCTCCACGGAGCAGGACCGCCACGCGGACTGGGCCCCGCTGGACAACCCGACCCTGGGAACCGGGGCCTGGGCACTGGACCAGAGCTTCCACATCCTCTTCTCCGTGTTCGCCCCTGCCCTGATACTCGCCTGGGCGGTCTGAGCCCCCCACGGCCTCCTGAGGGCCCCGTACGGTAGGTCTACGTACGGGGCCCTCACGTTCATTCAGGCGCATTGGAGTTGATCATGGCAGAGGAGAGACTGGAGGATCGGGACTGGGGATGGTGGCTGGACTACTGCGCCGGGGCCACCCAGATCGAGCTGGCGCGCCGGGACGGAGTGGATCAGTCCACCGTGTCCCGTGCCCTGGACCGAGTGCGCGCGGCCATCCCCCAGCGCGACCGGGAACAGGAGGTCCAGCGGAGCCTGGCCATGCTGGACCGGCTCCGCCAGGGAGCTATGGAGATCGCGGCCATGGCAGCGGCCCCAGTCTTCGTGGGGAAGGACGGGGACCCAGCTCAGGACCCGGAGACCAAAGAGTGGGTCCGGGACTACACGGGTCGCCTGAGGGCTATGGAGACCGCGCTGAAGATGGAGCAACGGATCGGGCAGATCATCGGGTACGACGCGGCCCAGAAACTGGACATGAGCGTCAACCACCAGGAGGACCGGGCGGCGGAGACCCTGGCTCAGGAGGCGGCCCGGAGACTGATGCCGGACGGGGAGGAGGCGTGATGGGGCTGGGTCTGCTGGATCGCTGGGGGTGGCTTCTCCTGGCCGCCGGAGTCGTGCTCGCCGTGGTGGCCATGTTCTGGTGGCTTCGCCGGGCCTGGATGTCTGATGAGTACCGGGGTGTCCGGCGGCGGCCCCACCGGCTGGAGTCGCACATGTTCGATCCGGGCACCGGTGAGTACCCGAAGATCATCCCCCGCCAGGTGGGCCGCCACCAGAAGAACGGGCGCGCTGACGATCCGACCCGAGCTCTGGACCTCAGTGACGTACGCGCCGGCCGCGCTCAGGTCCCAACTCGGCCAGCCTGGGTCCCGCCGCCGACCATGCCGGACTTCCCTCCGCCGTGGGCCCGATGAGCTGGGAGGCGTACTGGGCCGGCGTGGCGCTGGTCGGTGCCGGGATGGTGCTCCTGGGTGTGGTGCTGGTGACCTGGTCAAAGGATTGACTGCTCAGGATCAGTTGACATCGGGACTGGCTCCTGTAGACTACTGGTATGACGAACACCGCGAAGACCGCCAAGGCCCCGATCATCCACGCCGCTGGCACCAGGGTTCTGATCACCCGGGGTCACTACAGGGGCACCGAAGACGTGGTCTACGGCACGGTGGGCAAGACCCACATCCTCACGAAGGTCTCCGGCTACTTCTCCGGGGCCAGCTTGAAGGCACTCTGACCCTCATCGCAACGGCCCGGACCGAAAGGTCCGGGCCGTTCCATATTCCCTGCTCAGGATCAGTTGACATCGGGACTGGCTCCTGTAGACTACTGGTATGACGAACACCGCGAAGGCCCTCTACACGCTCTGGTGTGAGTGCTGCGAGCGAGAGGGGGCTGCCGTAATGGTGCTCCCCTGCGGAGGCTTTGCGGCGTATCGCCCGGACTGCCTGAAGAGGTACGAGCGCCAACTGGCCCACGACAACTGGGCGAACGCCCAGGGCCTGGACGACTGATCATCAACCCGCGAAGGAGCACCCCATGACCCGCTTCACACACATCACCCTGGACGGCCAGCCGGTCATCATGATCAACGAGCAGCACCAGAACACGGAGCGCGGATGGACTGCCCTGGTCCAGGCCCGCTCCAGCGCTCGCTTCTCCTGGCCACTGGCGGAGCTGGCGGAGATGGACTCCCCGGAGGGGGAGCGCATCCTGGAGGACCTGGGGCTCCGCACGGAGCGCGCCGGCCAGGAGGACGACACCAACCGGGTCGCGCTGGCCCGCTGGGCTCAGTGCCTGGATGCCAGTCGCTCCACCCTGGCGGATGCCATCCGGGAGGTGCTGGCGTACGGAGAGACCGGCCATCGCGCAGTGACCCGGCTCCAGAAGGCCCAGGCGGATGCCCTGGAAGACCTGGCCTTCTTCAAGCCCTGATCAGTGACACAGGAGGCCCCCGCTCCGGCGGGGGCCTCCGTGCGTCCGGCCGCGTACCCTGATGGCCGGGAGGTGATCACACTGGCGCGCTGGGATGACGAGTGGCATAGGCGGCTGGACACGGAGTTGGCGTTGCTGGTCCGCCAACCTCCTGCCGTACAGCGCGCCACAAGGAGAGCGCTTTCCCGGGACCCCGTGGCCTTCGCGATGATCTATCTCCGCCACCACCTGAAAGACCGGGATGGTCGGGTCAGCTTCGCTGAGGTTCACTACGCGTGGGCCCGACTGGGGCTGACCTGGAGGGTCAAGGAGACCCTGCCTCAGGAGAATCGTCACGCCTTCATCGCTCCACGTGAGACCGGCAAGTCCACCTGGTGGTTTTTGATCTTGGTCCTATGGGCGGCGGCCCACGGGTACCGGACCTTTGCCGTGGCCTTCGCGGACACCACGGCCCAGGCAGAGACCCACCTGGGGACACTCAAAGGAGAGCTGGAGCGGAACCCCCTCCTGGCCGCTGACTTCCCGGATCTGTGCACGCCGGCCCGGAAGCGCTCGGGACATGCCCTGGCCGATCGTGCCGGCATGATCCACCAGCGGAACGGCTTCATCCTTGCGGCGCGCGGTATCGACTCAGCAACGCTGGGCTTGAAGGTGGAGGAGCGCCGTCCGGACCTCTTGATCTTCGATGACGTGGAGCCGGACGAAGCCAGCTACTCCACTCAGGGCAAGGGGGACAAGGCGTCCCTGATGGAGAAGCGCCTGGGGACCATCACGGACGCGGCCTTCCCGCTCAACATCTACGCGGCCGTCGTGATGGTGGGGACCGTGACCATGCCGGGGTCCATCACCCACCAGGTAGTGAAGGCCGCCAACGGGGTGGAGGTGGCGGACTGGATCAGGGACGAGAAGATCCAGTGTCACCACCACCTCCCGATCCTGACCAACGATGACGGCTCCGAACGGAGCATGTGGTCCCAGAAGTGGCCGCTGGCCTGGCTCCTGAGCGTCCGGCATACACGGTCATTCATGAAGAACTACCTCAACGACCCGATGGGCAGAGACGGGGACTTCTGGCGGCTGGAGGACTTCACCTACGGGAGCCTGGGGCCAGCGGCCACCCGATGGATGCTGTGCCTGGACCCGGCCGTCACCACGAAGGGGACCTCCGACTGGACCGGCTGGGCCGTGGTGGCTCATTCCCCCACCATGGGGAAGGTGGAGGTGGTGGACGCCGGCCAGGTGAAGCTGGCGGGCGAGACGCTGCGTCAGTGGGTCCTGAAGAAGCTGGAGGAGTGGCCCCGGATCAAGGCCATTCGGATCGAAGTCAACCAGGGTGGAGACCTCTGGAAGACCGTTCTGCACAGCCTTCCCGTCCAGCTCCTAGTATTCACTTCCAAGGAGTCGAAAGAGGTCCGCTTCGCCTGGGCTCTGGACTACTACCAGACCGCTGGGGGCCGAGTGCTCCACCGGGAGAAGCTACGGTCCCTGGAGGAGCAGATGGTGGCCTTCCCGAAGGCACCCCATGACGACATCGCGGACGCGGTTGTAGCCGGCGTCCTCTACTTCATGCGGGGCCAGCCGGCCCTGAACACTGCCACCACATCAGATAGCTACGTGTAGGGGGATCAGGGTGACCGCAACAAGGGACCTGATGGAGGGCTGGATGGCCCTGGAAGGGGCTACAGACGCCTACGTGGAGGCCCTGGCCTACTTCAAGGGGGAGGCCCCGGAGCGGTTCGCCAACCGTCGCGTGCGCCAACTGGTGGAGGAGTCCGGCCAGACGTATCAGTTCCGCCTGGCCGCCAAGCCTGTAAGCGTCATGACGAAGCGGTGCCGGATCGCCACGGTGACGGCGGACACGGACGCGGTCAAGGCCCGGCTGGAGGAGATCCGGAAGGCGAATCAGGCCAGCATCTATGAACCCCTGGTGATCCGGAAGACTTTCACCTTCGGGGACGCCTTCGTCATGGTCTGGCCGGTGGACCCGGAGGAGGAGGGTGTCCGCCAGGTTGACGGGGAGGCCGTGGATGTGGCGGCGGAGGAGGAGCTGGCGGACGCGGGGGTGGAGTTGAGCTACCAGTCCCCGCTGCACTGCCGGGTCATGTACGACGCTCAGGACGGCCGGCGCGCTCGGTACGCCATCCGCCGCTGGCATGAGACCGGAGCGCTGGGGAAGGTCTGGCGCGCGGAGGTCCACTATGCGGATCGGGTGGAGCCCTGGGTCACGAAGCCGGGTGCCAGTGGTGGCACGGCTGAGGAGTGGATGCCCTACGCGGAGGACGAGGAGGGCGAGTCTCTTCAGGTGGAGGAAGGGGAGGGTGGCAACTGGCCCCTAGATAACCCCTGGGGTGAACTGGCCATCAAGCACTTCCGCACGGACCTCCCGTACGGGGAGCCGGCGCACGCCGCCGCCTACGGCCCCCAGGACGCCATCACGAAGGCCGTAACCACTCAGGTGGTCGTGGACCTGGAGGCCCATGGCTGGCCCGAGCGCTACCGACTCCTGGATGACCAGAAGCTCCTGGAGACTGGTCAGGAGCCGGTGGCCTGGGGGGACTCCACGAAGGCCCGCCAAGCGTTCCCGGACGAGCCTGCCCACACTGGCCGCCGCCGGGGCTCCGGCCTGGAGCACACCTACGCCGGCACGCGCGCCGTGGGAGAGTTCGGCTCTCCGGACCCTGGAGCCCTGATCGCTCCCATCGACCAGTGGCTCCGCCTGATGTCCGTGGTCACGGAGACCCCGCTGGACGAGCTGGACCCGACTGTCCAGCTCTCCGGAATCTCTCGAGAGAAGGCGGACGCGCCGGCCAGGGACAAGGAGCGGGAGGCGAAGGCGTACCTGGAGGGCTCCTGGGTGGAGGTCTACTCCCTGGCCGTCCGGATGTCCGGCCTGGAGCCAGGGACCATCGCGGTCACCTGGGCTCCGCCTGAGGTCACCATGGATGCCGACTGGTGGACCACGGCTCAGATCCGGATGAACCTCGGTGTGCCGATCCGACAGATCCTGGCGGAGGCGAACTACTTGCCCGACCAGATTGACGCCTGGCTGGACACCCAGGGTGAGGAGATGGCCCTGACCCAGCGCATCGCCAACCTGGAGCGATTGGGCGTGGCCATCCAGTCTCTTGGTGTAGCCGTGCAGCTCGGCGTCCTGGACGCCGGCACGGTGGGCAGCTTGGTTCAGCGAGTGGTGGGAGAGATCCAGTCGGGCGACTCCGGCGGCACGCGTGGCTGAGTTGGACCCGGAGGAGCTGGTCCCGGATGCGGAGACCTTGGCGCATGAGGCGGCGGCCGTCCAGGAGGTGACCGGCGGCCTGAGTGACGCGCTCGTGCCCGTCCTGGGTCGCCTCCTGGCCGCCTACGCCGCCGGCACCGTGGCTGGCCAACTCACGGACCTGATCCTGGATCTCCTGGCGAAGGTCCGCTGGCCCCGCATGACGCCGGCACTCCGGGACCTGGCCGTGGAGTCCGTGGACCTGGGGGTGGAGCGCGCGGTCCGGGACCTTCCTCGGAAGGACCAGCGGCGGGGCCGGGGTCCTGGACCTGTGCTGGAGGTCCCGGACCTGGACGCGGTGACCCGGGTCCGACTGACCCAGGCGGCGGATCTCGCGCGCGCGCTCCCGATGGACACGAAGCGGGACCTGATGGCCGTGGTGGGGAAGGTCTCC
>WUUC01055608.1_pt1 | contig 10762 bp, 11 predicted proteins | sample 6278441 | NCBI WGS metagenome assembly WUUC01 (sample SAMN13675441, study PRJNA597444) | soil metagenome | isolation source: soil | place: USA: Washington | collected 2017-10 | reverse complement strand
CTCGGTCGTCTGTGACTCTCGCTCGGTCATGATCTGCTCCTCAGTATACCGGGGGCGATGATACGCCCGGCTAGCACTACCGTCGCCGGATATGCTGCGCCACACACGCCAGCAGCTCGTCCAGCTCGTAGGGCTTGAACAGGCAGATGCGCGCACCCGCAGCCGTGAGCACCTCAGCCGCCAGGCTGCTCGCCGTCATGATCACGACCGGCACGTCGATCGACTGCGCGCGCACGGCCGAGAGCCACGTACTCCGCTCACCAATGCGTCGAGCACGATGACGTGAATCTGCTCTGTATCGGCGCATGGATCGTCGGCATCCGAGTGGCCGAGGAGGTGCTGCGCGCGTTTCTTAACGCTGAGTTCAGCACAGAGGCGGAGTTCAGGCGCAGAGTGCACAAGCTTGCCGTGTTAGAGCAAGAGGCGGCGGGGCACTGATATTCGGCATGATGCGGTTGCCGTCCTACACTGATCGCTTCCTATTCGGCAATCGTGTCGAGTGCTAAGCGCAGATCACTAAACGTCTGCAGCCCGCGCAGATGCAGGCCCAACCCGACGATGGTTTGCGCAATTTCAGGGCGAATTCCCACGAGGATGGCCACCGCACCGAGCAGGCGCAGCGCCTCGACAACCGCCATAATGCCTTGGGCGACCTGGCTATCCACCACCGACACGCCGGTGATGTCCAAGACCAGATAGTGCGCGGAGGTCCGCTCCACCGAGCGCAGCGCTTGGGCTTGGAGATCGCGCAACCGCTCAGTGTCGAGCGCCCCGACCAGCGGCATCACCAGGATAGTGTTGCTCACAGGGATGACCGGAACACTCATTTCGCGCACCACCGCTCGCTGCTGTTCTAGCTCCGTCAGCAGGCGGGCCTGCTCGTCCGCGCGCGCTTGAACGTCGCGCAACGCCTGCTCCATCCTCGCGGTGCGCTCGGCCACGGTGACCTCCAGGGACTGCCGGAGGGTATTGAGCTCCTGTTCACGTGCCGCTGCGGCCACCAATGCCTCCCGAAAGCCAGCTCCAAATCGGTCGAGGAACAGCGCCAGCAGCACCAGGACGAAGATGAAAATGACCAGGGCATAGCCGAGCGAGGTATCCGATGCGACGAACCCGACCAGCGGCGAGTCGCTGCTATCGAGATACCCTACTGCGCCGACCACCACGAACGAGACCGCGGTTGTAATCCAGAGGCCGCGTCGATGGAACAGGAAGCCAGCCAGGCAGACTGGAATCACAAACGCCATCAGTGATAAGGCATTTTGCTGGAGCCCGGTCACGATCAGGAGCGCCGACAGCACCACCAGAATCGTCGTCACAAGCACCTGCGCGGCGATATGTAGGTAGCCACGCCGGAGGAGCATCAACGCGCCAGCTGCCAATAGCTCGAAGATCAGGACGGTCACGGCGAAAACGATGGCGAGCTGGGCTTCGGTCGTCGCCAGCACGGTAGCGAGGGCATCGATGAGGGCAAGGCCCATCAAGCTCAGGAGAAGATATTGGAGCAGGCCAGCCTGCCGCCGTCGTAGGAGGTCGGGATAGGGCAGATCGTCCAGCCAGCGACGCAGCGCGTGCAGCATACAGCCACCTCGTGTGCCTAGCTATCGCGACACGCACGTACCAACTATCGCGTATGCGCCGATAGTGGTATGTCGCAGCGCCATTATCCGATCCAGCTTACCTCATTGCCACGTGCATCGGCGACTGCTCGGCCAAGCGGCGCACAACGCTCACCAGCACCAACACACTCACGCACGTGCCGGGCATAGAGGACAATCTGTACATCGCGCTCGTCCATCGCCGCCGCAGCACCACCATGAGGTCGAATGAATCATTGCTCCATGCCAGTCGTTCCGGCATGGTTCAGTATGAAGTTATTCAGAAATGGGGATTGGCAGCATCACTGTAGCTCAGCCAGGAGGTACAGACACGGGGCTGACGCGATTATCGCATAGGCAGTCGGTGGAGTCAAGGATTGATCGGCAATCATCGGCACCGCTTACGCATGGACCAGCAGGGTCGTGTGCTGGAGCAAATCATCCTGGCGCGGCTTCTCTTTCACGACGCGCAGAGCGGCGCGCCATTTCACCGGACAGAGGAGCCGGTTGGTGGTCGCACTCCATCGCAACATGCGGTATGATTAGGGCAACACTCCACGGCGATCCCCAGTGCGCGCTATCCGAGCTGATGTGCAGCGATCAGCACATCACGAAGAAAGGAGTCTGTCCATGTCCGCTTCACCGCTCGCCATGCCTGATCCTCACGCGCTGTTGAGCCCTGCGGCCCAGGTCGACCCCTACCCGGTGTACCACCAACTGCGAGCCGTGGCCCCGGTCTACCGTAGCCCGATCTTCAATGGCTGGATGCTGACTCGCTACGAAGATGTCAAAGTCTTCCTACAGGATCCGCGTGTCGCGGCAGGCAGCCTAGATGTCGATGTGCGAGCGACACTGCCTGAAGAGCTGCAAGACAAATGGGCCGAGATCTTTCAGTTCCTGTCGAGGTGGGTGATCGGCCTGAATCCACCTGAGCATCGACGACTGCGACAGCTCCTGAATGTCGGCTTCAAGCCGCGTCTGGTCGAGAAGCTGCGCGAGCGCATCCAGGTGATTACGGACGAGCTGATCGATGTCGTGCAAGCAACTGGCCAGATCGAGCTGATCGGCGACTTCGCCTACCCGTTGCCGGCGATCGTGATTGGAGAGCTGCTGGGTCTGCCCGTAAGCGGCCGGTCACTCCTACGCACTTGGTCGCAGACGATTGTCACGTTTCTGAGCACAGGCACCCAGGGTGATCGTGCAGCGATCGAGGCGATGCACCAGACGCTACGGGATATCACGGACTATCTCGACGAGATCATCGCCGAGCGGCGCAGCGCACCGCAGGAAGATCTGCTCAGCGGCCTGATCGCGGCCGAGGAGCAAGGCAGCGTTCTCAACGCGGAAGAGTTGGTGGCCGCCTGCGTGATGCTGCTCTTCGCAGGCCATGAGACGACCATGAATTTGATCGGCAACGGTCTGATGGCACTGCTCCAGCATCCGGATCAGTATGCGCTGTTGGCAGCTGATTCCAGCCTGACGTCCAATGCAGTTGAGGAATTACTGCGCTACGACGGGCCGGTGCAGGTCATCTGGCGTACCGCCGCCGAAGATATCGCAATCGACGGACAGCAGATCCACGCAGGGGAACGAATTATCCCTTGCCTGGGTGCAGCCAACCGCGATCCGGCGCAGTTCCCTGAGCCCGATCGGCTGGATATCCGGCGCGCCAATGCTGGTAGCAACATCTCATTTGGCCATGGGATTCACTATTGCCTGGGCGCGCCGCTGGCTCGGCTGGAGGCACAGATCGCCTTCGCGAGCCTGCTACGGCGTCTGCCTGGGCTCCGGCTGGTCGACGAGGCAGTGGTATGGCGTGGCCTGCTGAGCGTGCGCGGCGTTCAGGTGCTGCAGCTGGCCTTCGACAAAGCCCACATCCGTGGTCATGCTCACCAGTAACGAGAACCTCCCGCCGGAGGAGCGCTCCCACGAGTTCTCTACCTACGTTGCCAGGCCCGGTCGCTCAGCGAATTCGCCAGCCGCGTCGCAGCGACCCGCGATGCCAGATTTCTACGCCCAGGCTGCGAACGCAGCCTGGGCGCACCTTTCCGTGCCAGGAACGAGAACGCTAACGCTCAGGCACCGTGTGAGGGTTGTTGATATCGCGTGTTTGGGCGATTGGGTACGGAGCCTTCGCCACCCACTGACAATCTGTAACGCACAGTATCGCGCGCGACGCTGGGATCTCCAACGTTTTCGGTGAGCGGCCTACCGCTGTCTGTCAAAAGAGCGTTACAATAGCCTCCGACCAAGTCGCTTGGCGCGGATATTCCCTTCCTGATCGGCACGACGCTCTGGTAGAGGAGTACTTGATGACACGTACGCGTCGACCACAGCGACGCTCTGTCGCGCCCTCTACGCAGCACGGTGAAGCGCCGGAAATGAATCCGCGGAAGGGCACAGTGCCGGCACCGGCATGGTGCTCATCGGAGCAGCGCCGCGTAGCGGTCACGTAGGACGCGCTCGGCCTCCTCCACGATGCGCTGGACGATCGTCCCGGCCCCTTCCAGCGATGGGATCAGCCCGACGGCGACGCCGGCACTGATATCGGCGGCAGTCGCATCGCCCCGCTCCGAGGCCGCCTCCAACTCGCCGCGCAGCTCCGCCTGTCGTTCCGCAATGTCTTGTGTGCGTCCCTCCCACGCGCTCGTGAACGCGTTGCGTAGCACCCGGTCGGTGATACCCTTCGGAAAGGGCGCACCGCGCACCTGGTCATAGACGCTGGTCCGCACCGTGTCGTCGGCGGTCGCTACCAGGACCGCGCGCTGTTCCCACGCCCCACCACCCCATTCATAGCTGGCCACAAACCGCGTCCCAAGCCAGCCGCCCATCGCACCCAAGAGCAACACAGCGGCCAGTCCCCTCCCATCGGCGATGCCGCCCGCGGCAACAACGGGGATGTCCCCGACCGCGTCCACCACCGCTGGCACCAACGCCAGCGTGCCGGCCTGGCCGGTGTGCCCACCGGCCTCAGTTCCCTGCGCAATGAGCACATCCACGCCGGCCCGCGCCGCGCCAGCTGGTCGCCCGCTACGCCGCTGAAATCGACCGGGGGACCGAGCCGCTCAAGACGCTGCTGGCGAAAGGGCTGGCCTACCGGGCTCTCACCGAGTCGGGCCACTACCGGAGGACCCTTGGCGGCGATGTGCTGCCGGTGATCCTGGTGCCGCCGGGCAAGCGGGCCGCCCAGATCGCCCGCGAGTGGCAGACCAGCTGGCCGGGTGGCCGGGGCGTGATCTCGAACTTCCTCAAGGCCGGCCACCCTGAGCACGGTGCGCTGTGGGGCGAGTATTACACGCTGACGGACAGCCCGCCAAAGATGTCGCATCTGCTGAGCGGCATCTTTCCCGACCTGGCGGCCTGGCAACGCTGGGCGAGCTGACCGACCGATGGGCCGCGAGCGATGGGCATATGCGAAGGGTAGTGCGATGGGGCGGAGCGATGCGCCCGAGCGATGGGCTGACCGATGGAGTATGCGATGGCCATCCGATGGGTTGATACGACGGTCGAGCATTGGGCATCCCAAAGCGGCCTGAGCCACCGACATCTCTCTCGCTCCGAGCGGGAGAGAGTCGCGCCGGTCGCCAGTTCAGTCCCATCCGGTCGGCTCCGCGCCCGCAGCCCACTCCCGGCTCGCCCTGCGACGAATGCGCCGAAGCCCAGCGCAGCCGCAGTGTGCCGCGATTAACATCAATGCGTCACAGCGCGCCACGATGAATCACAGCGATGCAGCGCGACACTGAGGTAGGCAGGGCAATGGGGTGCAGGCTCGCGTGTGGTCCCGCGAGCGGCCTGGGGAGAGTACAGCTGCGGGGGAACAGGCAGGTGGCTAGGGGGAGAGGCAGGGCCACGCCGGCACTGCCCGGCGGGGCACGTCGGCGGGGTGGCGCGGGAATACGTTCCCGCAGATGGTGGAGGTGAACACGTGCGCCCCTCGTCGGAGGCGTGAAGGAGTGCGTCAGCAGATCTTGCACGACGGATTGGGAATTCAATGAGTGCTGGCATACCTCCTCGCCGTCACCCTGTACTATCACCTGCTCCTGGTCCTCCCCGTGTGGGAGAACCGCAGCACTTGCATCGTATCACGTGTGGCAGGATAATGGACCCGGACGAATGCGCTCCTACATCGTTGGCCACCCCTGATACCGTCCGATTCCGAAGACAAACCATGCGTGCTGTACCAGACCTGAAAGAGGTACATCTGTGACCCACCAGCAAGGCTTCACACCCGCGCAGCTACGGGAGGATTTCCAGTTTCTCCTGGACACGCTGGAGGCAGTCCATCCGAACCTCTATGCCTTCACCTCGTCATCGCTGATCGAGACGGAGCGCATCAAGATCGAGCAAGCCCTGAGTCAGCCCACAACGCGACGTGGGTTCTATCGGCTGGTGGCTCCATTGGTCTATCCCCTCGTCGACGGGCATACCTTCATGCATCCACCCTACGCCGATTTTCACCACTGGATCGAGCAGGGCGGGCGCATCTTTCCCTTTGCTATCGTGTTTCAGCATGGAATTGCTCGCATCCACAGCACCACTTCGTCAGATTGGGCCAGCGCTGCGGGGGCCGAACTGCTCGCGATCAATGATACACCGATCGGTGCCATTGTCGATCGGCTGCTGCCCTATTCGGTTGGGGAACGACACGTGCGCCGGCTGGAAGTACTCCAACAGGCCTTTGCGCTCCTGCTGTGGTGTGTCTATGAGGTGGGCAATCAGTATGTGGTGACCGTTCGGATGAACGGGCTGGTACAAAGGCAGATAGTAAGCGGTATTGCTCCTGGTGAGCAGCCGCCAACACAATCCCAAACCTCAGGAGCCGAGGCGGCACCGTACACCTACGTGAGTTTGCCTGACGAGCGCAGTGGGCTGCTGGATTTTCGCGCGTGTGTGGACGTGGAGCGGTTCGAAACGTTTCTCCAGGAGACCTTCAGCCAAATCCGGCAGGCAGGTACTCAGAGCCTGATTATCGATCTGCGCCATAACGACGGCGGGACGTCGGATTTGGGCGACGTGCTCCTGGGCTTTCTGACCGATCAAGCGGTCATGCAGTACGCGAGCATGGATATCAAAGTCAGTCCACAGGTGCAAGCCTACTATCGCCAACAAGCCGAGGCGAATAAGGAACGCCGCTACTTTGATGACGTTGTCACTGCACCAGGCGGAACGCTGCTGACCATCGCTGGCCAGCCGCTGGCGATCCACCCCAACCCGCTGCGCTTTCAGGGGGATCTGTATGTGTTGATCGGGCGCTCAACCTACTCGGCGGCCGTAATGCTGGCCGCCACGGTGAAGGATTATCGTTTAGGCGTGCTGGTGGGGGAGGAGACCGGCGGCTTAGCGACGCAGTATGCCGATATATATCCGTTTGAATTACCGCAGACCCACTTGCATGGCATGGTGTCGCATAAGCGCTTTGTGCGACCCAGTGGCGGAGATGATGGCCGCGGCGTCCTGCCAGACTATTGGGTTGAAGCGGGAGACGCCGCCCAAGGAGCTGAGAAAGATGCCATCGTGGAATACACCAAGCAGTTGATTCACGCCCGTCTCAAGAGAACGTAGAATTCACGAGTGGTTTTGCAAAAGTCCAGTTCGTTCGAGTATGTACAAGCTTGATAGCACGCCGAGGCCACGCCGGCTCTGCCCGGCGGGGCATATCGACAGGCAGCGCGGGAATGCGTTCCCAAGCTGTGGGGTGAATGCGTGCACCCCACGCCCGTGGACGCGGAGCGCTGTGCAGCTAGACTCTATGCGCCTGTTCGGCCGCGCCGCGCCTGAGCTGACTTGACCGCCGTTTCCTTCGCAGCTGCCTGTGCCGCTGCCAGCACTCGCTCGATCAGCTGGAAACCGGCCTGAAGCGTGGCATGATCGCGATCGTAGGCGGGATCATAGGAGGCGACACCGCACGCCTCGATCGTCACAAACTCACCAATCATCTCAATGATGCCCAGCATGTGCGGAATGCTCAGGCCATTCGGGGCTGCGTACTCATTCGCTATGGCTTCAGTCGGGTCGAGCACATCCAGATCAAGATGCAGGTAGATCGAGGGACACTCGGCCTGAAGCCTCTGGAGCACCGGATGCAGTAGAGTACGCAGAGCATTACTTTGCACGACGTCGGGAGGCACGCGGGTGATCTGGGATTCGGCAAACAGACGCTGCTCCTGCTCGCCAAAGTCATGCCCGCCAATATGCACGATTGCACTATCCGGGATCGGGCGAAAGCCGGGAATACGGGCTGCCAGGGTCTGCCAGCAGCGTCCGGTCAGCGTCGCGAGTCCCATGCCATCTAAAAACCCACTCCAGGTCGTGTCTGGAGTATTGAAATCGCCATGCGCATCGAACCATACGACGCCAAGCGCTTGGGGTGCGCATCCCGCTACGGTGCCTAGCGCGCTGCTGCAGTTCCCAGACAACACCAGCGGGAACTGGCGGGCTGAGCGCGCCTGCTGGACACGGCTGCTCAGCAGCCGATACAGCTCGAACGATGTGGCGATCTCGGCCGGAAAGGCGCTCTCAACCGCAACCTGCTGGGCCGCGACGTCATAGCCGCGCTGCTGGAGGTGCGCAACCCGGCCGTGCTGGAGGAACGCGTCGAGGCCAGCGCCCATTCGCTTCCCAGGTTGGGCCGAGTCGTACGGCACGGTGATGACCTGGACCTGCATGCATACTTCTCCTTCGCAACATCATCCGGCCCGGCAGGGGCCTGGGAAGATACGCATCGGGCGCTCACACCAGTTCGGCGCTGCTGGGTCGGCCGAATTGGGTCGTGAGCCAGACACCGAAGAGCACCAGACCGCCGCCCAGGATTTGCGCCGGGACCACGCCTTCGCCCAGAAACAGCACAGCAATCACCACACCAACGATCGGCAGCAGATTGAGATAATTTGCCGTCTGGCTGGCATCGAGGTGAACCAGCGACCAGTTATATAGCACATAGCACCCGGCAGATGAGAGGGCGCCGAGGTACAAGATGCTCAGCACCGCGCGGGGTGTCAGGGGCGGCAGCGGCTGTGTGCGCAGCTCAGCCAGCGCAAATGGGCAAAATAGGATCGTGCCGATCACAGTGCTCACGGCTGTGACCAGCAGGGCATCGGCGTGGGCCAGCCGTTTGGCAAACACGGTATAGAGAGCCCAAGCTGCTACGGAGCCAGCCATACACAGCGCGCCGAGCACCGGGTTTGGTGCGCGCGTGTCTGCCGGCGTGGTGAGGATGACCAGGAGGACTCCCACCAGCGAGACGCCAATGCCAGCGAGCCGTTGTTTGGGCATCTGTTCGTGGAGCAGCAGCACGGCAACACCAGCCGTCACAGCAGGAATAGTCGCCTGGAGGAAGGCGCCCTGGGTTGCCGTTGCGTAGAGGAGGCCAAATTGATAGCCCAGGTAGTAGAGGGTGATCCCGGTGAGGCCCATCAGTGACAGCGCCGGCCAGCTTGAACGGAGCAGCGGGCCGAGGAGCCGGCGCCGTGGGTAGCACAGGGCACAGAGCAGGCCTGAAGCAACCAGAAAGCGAAGCAGCGCAAAGGTGAGCGGCGGCAGATCGGTCAGTGCCGCTTTGGTGATCGCGAATGCGCTGCCCCAGATACTCATCACCACCACAAGCCCCATGATCGCGAGTGTCCGCTTGCTCATGAGCCCCTTCTCCTGTATGAAACGACGACGGCATTGTACTAGAGCCACCTCAGTATCAGTGTTTCTGTGAGCGGCGTGAGGAGAGCACGACGGCACGGGCGAACGCAGGTGGCTGGGGAAGCGGCCGGGCCTCGTCGGCTCTGCCTGGCGGGAGATACCGGCGGGCAGCGCGGGAATGCGTTCCCGCTCCCGCCGACGGATTATCTCCTCAGCAGAACCACAAGCGCCCACACCATGGCATGCAACTTGCACCACCCTGAGGAGTATTCGACAACATAGCCCACGGGGCTCTAGGAACGAGGCTCTCATGCCCACTACTGGTAAACTGACGACCCGCATCCGCTTTCTGGGGTCAACACGTGATGAGAGAGGTCGTGTAGTCCATCAGGCGGGCGACACGATTACCGGTGAACTGCTGCGCCGTCATCACGACTTTCTCCTAGTGCGCGCCGGAAGCGGCCACTGCATGTACCTTGATACGACCCGAACCGACCTTTACTGCATTGAAATGTGCAATGAAGCGAGCGCATAAGGCAGTTCTCGTGTATCCCATCTAATACCAAACCGCGTTCTAGGGTATAACTTTGCAGGCAGGTCTGGCGCATTTGGACACGATATAAGATTGTATGCAAGAACGCGGTTTGGTATTAGACCTCATGTATCACCCGGCTTTTTTAGCCCACTTCCTACCGATCTCCGAAGACAAGACTCTGGTCTCGCGAACCGTAGAGACTTCGCCAGCAGAGTAGTGACACCTATCCATTGGATACAAGAGCCGTCCTTCGTATGAGGGACGGCTTTTTGCTACCCGACTTTCTCCAGTGACCAGACGATTTTACTGACTGGGCCGTAGCAGATTCGGTAGCGGAAGCTATGTATTCCCTGATGATATGCGCTTGAAACAAGCCGCATCTTCCCTAGCTGCGTACATTTCCCATAGAAATCTCTTGATCGCGCTGTCCTCCCAGTGCGCCAGGCGAGCTCAAGCACATCCTCCTGTATCAGGGCAACGCCGGACAGCAAGTCCCGTAGACAGTTCACCGCAATCCATCCCATGAAGAGGATGAGCGTACACAAAAAGAACATAAGAAAGAGCGAGGGGTGAATAATGGGTGCATTGGTAGGTTCCTTTGAACAGACCCTTGAGCGCAGGTATGGTTCGGTCGTAAGAGAGCGCTATCTGCACCAATTCTTTGTCGGCCTCCATCAGCCTTAGGACGCTCACCATTTCTCTCATTGTATGATAAGCGTCAACCGTCTCAGGAACCGCAAGAGCGACTTTGCCGCTCACAACTGGATGATGGCAGCGCCTTCACATGAGCACCGCGCATCTGGCGAGCTGGGCGGGCTTGGCTGCTGGGAACAACCAGAGTGCGGGGTAGCGTTTCTCGCCATCAGGTGCAAGCTGCTCCTCACCAATCCGGCGAATGTGCGGCACGTAGTCGTGTTGCGCGACCACTTCTTCGCGGGTCGGATTGTCGTAGCTCCAGCGCTTTGAGATAGTTTCTAAAGCACCAACAGCTAGCTGTGCC
>WUUC01196693.1_pt1 | contig 10763 bp, 6 predicted proteins | sample 6278441 | NCBI WGS metagenome assembly WUUC01 (sample SAMN13675441, study PRJNA597444) | soil metagenome | isolation source: soil | place: USA: Washington | collected 2017-10 | reverse complement strand
TGGCCGGGTATGGAGATAAGGGTGTGGAGAAAAAGGAGATGAGAAAAAGGGAGGATCGGCATTTGGCAATAAGGTTCCACGTGGAACGCGGATAAGGACTGTGGATGATGGAGCGGAGGTGAGGGTGATGACAAGGCGTGCGTGGAACTGGTACGTAGAGTGGGCGGGTTAACGGAGGGCGGCTTGATGGCGTCGAGCGAGGTGTGAGACTCGATGGTAATGCGTGCGACTTTAGTGGAGTGGGGGCGTGCGGCTGATCAGGGTCGAGGGTAGAGTGTGCGGACCGTGAAGGGGGTCCCGCCGGGGATGTTGTCAGGTGGCTTTCCATAGGAGGGGGTCGGGACTGGTGCTTCGTAGGAGCTAAACCGTCAGCCGCAACACGCCCCCACCCACGTTCATGCACTGCGCCTTTACTATGAAAAATAGGATCGGGCGCCGACCTATGAAAAGTCTAAGTCTTAGCAGGTAGCGGTGCGACCCCCATAAAATCAAGATGCGGCCTTCGCTATAATACCCTCCCAAAACTGCCAATCCTCCTCTAAATCCCACCGAGAGAGTCTACGCCGGAACAGCTCGACTCTCTACCTTCTTTCCCGCCGCCTGCTCTATCCGGTTTGCCGCAACATTCTATTTCTTCAACCCAAAACACTCCTAAAACACCAATTCCCCTTGTCCAAAAACCTCCATTCCCCCTTATCTTTGCACCCTCAATAGTTCCACGTGGAACTCCGGTTCCGTCCGGAGAGTTTCACGTGGACAATTTGGTCTCGAAACACAATGTTCCAGGAATACGATGTCATAGTAGTAGGTGCCGGGCACGCCGGTTGCGAAGCCGCAGCCGCTGCAGCCAATATGGGCTCTAAAACCCTGTTGGTCACGATGAACATGACAACGATCGGACAGATGTCATGCAACCCCGCTATGGGCGGAGTCGCCAAAGGCCAGATCGTCCGGGAGATAGATGCCCTAGGCGGCTACTCGGGGATCGTGAGTGACAAGTCCATGATCCAGTTCCGCATGCTCAACCGGTCGAAAGGACCAGCCATGTGGAGTCCCCGCACTCAGAACGACCGCGCCAGGTTTTCTGAGGAATGGCGACTCGCCCTTGAAAAGACCGACAACCTCGACTTCTGGCAAGAAATGGTCACGGGACTTTTAGTTAAAGAAAAACGGGTGATTGGGGTCAGGACCGCCCTCGGAATCGAGATCAAAGCCAGAGCTGTCGTGCTCACGAATGGAACATTTCTCAACGGGCTTATACATATTGGCGAAAAGAACTTCGGCGGAGGGCGCACCGCAGAACGGGCAGCTACAGGAATAACAGAACAGTTGATCACCCTCGGATTTGAGTCGGGCCGGATGAAGACCGGCACCCCACCTCGCGTAGACGGCCGATCGCTGGACTATTCCAAAATGGAAGAACAGCCGGGCGACGAACAACCGTCAAAGTTTTCATATACCGATACAAAGCCGTTGAACAAACAGCTCAGTTGTTGGATCACTTATACCAACGACGAGGTTCATAAAGAACTTGAAAAGGGTTTCGATAAGTCGCCGATGTTCCAGGGTCGAATCAAAGGACTCGGGCCACGATATTGTCCATCCATCGAAGACAAGATCAACCGGTTCGCCGACAAAGACCGTCACCAGATATTCGTCGAGCCCGAAGGATGGAACACTATCGAGATCTACGTAAATGGATTCTCCACATCCCTCCCGGAAAACATACAGCACCAAGCCCTCACGAAGATTCCAGGTTTCGAAAAGGCAAGGATGTTCCGGCCAGGGTATGCGATCGAGTATGACTACTTCCCACCAACACAGTTAAAGACCAGTCTCGAGACGCAACCTATTGATAATCTGTATTTTGCAGGACAAATCAATGGCACTACAGGCTACGAAGAGGCCGCCTGCCAGGGTCTGATGGCCGGCATCAACGCGCACCGGAAAACGCGAGAGCTCGACCCCCTGGTCCTTAAAAGATCCGACGCCTACATCGGGGTGCTGATCGACGACCTGGTGAACAAAGGCACTCAGGAACCGTATCGTATGTTCACCTCCCGCGCGGAATACCGGATATTACTTCGCCAGGACAACGCCGATTTGAGGCTTACTGAGATCGGACATCAATACGGACTTGCAAGCGATGAACGCCACCAGGCGGTTATCGAGAAAAAGAGTGCGATCAAAAAGCTTATGCATGAGTTGAACAACATGCGGGTAGAACCTGCATTTGCGAACGGGCATCTATCCAATCTCGACACATCGGAGATCACCGAAAAGACCCCGGTGGCTAACCTCGTCCGGCGTCCCGAAGTAGGGATAAGAGATCTGAAGAAAATGAGCTCCTCGATCGAAGCGGCTCTGAATAACTATTCCGACGAAGTGTTGGAGCAGGCAGAGATCAGCCTGAAGTACGATAGCTATATTGACCGGGAGCAGAAGCTTGCGGAGAAGATCGGGTCGCTTGAAGACTACAAGATATTCGCCGACTTCGATTACGATAAAGTGAAGGCGCTCTCTTCGGAAGCACGGGAGAAACTCAAAAAGATCCGGCCTGCAACCATCGGGCAGATGTCGCGCATCAGTGGTGTTTCACCCGCGGATGTATCGGTTCTAACAGTATATCTTGGTAAGTAATGCTGGAACAAGTAACCGCCTGCCCTATTTGCGGCGAAAAAGATTTCTCTAAACAACTGGAAGCATTGGACTACACGACTACCCGTGAGTCATTTGCAATTCAGCGCTGTGATAATTGTTCGCTCCTGCTTACCAATCCCAGGCCGTCGAAGGATTCTATCGCCAAGTATTACCAATCGGAGGGATATATCTCTCATACCGGTGGTGGTGATACGCTGATGGATCAGGTGTACAGAATGGTCCGAAGCAGGACGTTAAAATCAAAGCTTCGGCTGGTCAATAAGTACCAATCAAAATTTAACCTGCTTGACTACGGATGTGGAACCGGAGACTTCCTCGCCACGTGCAAAGACGCGGGTTGGACAGTAACCGGTGTCGAGCCGTCCGATGACGCGCGAACGAGAGTCCGAAGAGATCTCGATGTTGTGAATGACATTGCAAAAGTAACTACCCACGTTAATGCGATAACGATGTGGCATGTTCTCGAACACGTACATGATCTCAATGAAACACTGGCTAGAATGAGATCCCTACTGACCAACAATGGCACAGTTTTTATTGCAGTACCGAACCATGAATCGTACGACGCCCGGTACTATAAAAATTTCTGGGCGGGTTATGATGTCCCAAGACATCTCTGGCATTTCAATAAAGAAAACATCAAGACGTTTCTGACCCGACACAACCTGAGACTACAGGCGATACAGCCGATGACGTTCGACTCCTATTATGTAAGTCTGCTGAGCGAAGGATACAAGCATCCCGGCAAAGGCGGACTCACCAAGGCCGCGTCGGCGTTCATGAGAGGCTGGCTGTCGAACATGAAAGCGGGACAAGACAATCACTCGGGCTTAATATATATTGCCGGTTCATGAAGTATGCCCGGCTGCTGATCCTCCTGCTGTGGTACCTGGCCATGTCGTGTGCCACCCAGACAACGCCGATGGGCGGGCCGAAGGACACCATACCGCCTACGGTGCTGCGATACAGTCCGAGAGAAAACCAGACAAATTTCGCCGGGAAACAAATTGAGATAGAATTCTCGGAAGCGATACAGTTAAACAACCCGAAGGAAGAGATCATCATTATTCCTTCAACAGGAAAAAAGACGGAGTTCAAGCTCAAGACCACCTCACTTATTATCGTCCCGGAGCTACCATGGCGTGACAGCACTACTTACAACGTCAACTTCCGCGAGGGCGTGAAAGATCTTACGGAAGGAAACGTGGCAAAAGACCGGAGCAGCGGACAGGAGTCAGACCTTCACCTGGCTTTTTCTACCGGGCCGATCATCGACACCCTGGTCATAGCGGGAACGGTGAGCAGCGGTATCAATGAGCTGATACCCGAGAACATCACGGTAGCGTTATACAACACCGACACTTTCGACATATTCGAAGACACACCCGACTACTTCACAAAGTCATCCAAGGACGGACGCTTTGCAATCACCAATTTGAAAGCGGGAAGATACCGACTGTATGCATTCCAGGACAAGAACAAAAACCTGAAGGCCGAAACGCGCTCGGAGAAATTCGGATTCAAAGCCGACACCATCAGGCTCGACAGTATGACCCGGGGCCTGCAGATACCAATGGTCAACATCGACACGCGCCGCCCGAAGCTGACGAGCAGTCGAAACCAATCGAACGTGAACATCATCCGGTTCAACAAGTCCATGACGGACTACCACATTATCTCGGAACACAAGTTCCTCTCAACTTTCACGAATAACCAGACAGAGGTTACTGCTTACTATCCCGAAATAGATATCGACAGCCTGATGATATCCATCAAGGCGATTGATAGCACTCAACAGATCGTAGACACATTGATCTACATTAAGCGCGACGACAGGGACAAAATTAAAGAGAAGTTTAATGTGTCGGCGTCGGAAGCCGTCTATAATCTTGAAACGAATGTCTTCGAAATGCAGATGACCTTCAGCAAGCCCCTGAAGTCGATCAACCCCGACAGCATCTATCTCCGGTACGATAGCCTGACGAGAATACCCTTGACCTTCAAGTCACTTAAAATCGACACGATGTTCAACAGGTTATCAATAAAGGAAACGGTTCGAATAGACTCGCTGCCGCTAAGTCCGAAAGTCACTCTGGCACCGGGCTACCTTATCAGCATCGACAACGACAGCAGTGCTCTTATGGTGCCGGCTATAAAGGCAGTAGACTCGCCTACGACGGCGATGCTGATTGTCTACGTCGAAACCGCTGAACCTCATTTTATTATACAACTATTAAACGCCTCGGATAAGGTCGTCCAACAGTCCTTCGACCAGAAGAAAATCACATTCAAATATCTGAACCCGGAGGTTCTTACGATCCGGGCGATCATCGACAAGAATGGAAACGGTGTATGGGACACGGCCATATACCCCCAGAACAGGGAGCCTGAGAAAATCGTGTACTTTCTAAACACCAACAAGAAATCCGAGACACCCCTGCGGGCGAATTGGGAAGTCGGTCCGTTGATCTTTAAGTTCTGAATAACTTGTGGACAAATGGGGAAATCCCACACGACTGGTGACGGTCGGGTGTAAACCGGCAAATTCCGATCTTCTATGTTAACAAGTCGCTACTTGTCCACAGCACCAAACATTGCCCTTTTACGTTGAATGAATTATTCACAACAGTGTTGAAATGTTTATAGTAAATTAAAGGTCAGAACGCGAGCGGGCCTGGGCATAAATAACCAACACTTTGCCAACGAGCTAGACACAAAGGAGGAGACGGAAAAGCAATCCACAAATGAACACCGCTAATTACTACTACATTAATTCTATATATAATAAGATAATACAAGTCTTGTGTGTGTGCATTACCTGTATCTTCTCGTTCCCTGCGTTCGCTCAAGACAACCCGGACATACAGATTGCGAACGAATATTTTTTAAAAGGCGATAAAGCAAAGGCGCTGACGATGTATGAAACACTGGCGAAGCGCACCGAGAACATTCCACAAATTCACGATAACTACCTTTCGTTGATGCTCGACATGGGCAAGTTCCGCGATGCGGAAAGTTATGTGGAGCGATTGGTGAAAAAACATGATGACAGATTGAATTATAAACTCGACCTTGGCTTCGTGTATTTGCGGAGTGGCGAAGAGCAGAAGGCCGATCGTTATTTCAAATCTGTGATAAAAAATGTTTCGGCCGACATATACCGGATCCGTTCCGTGTCGGATTACCTGGTGGCGCATAACCTGGCGGAGTATGCATCACTGGCCCTGCTGGAGGCACGAAACAGTTTGCACAACAGCTCGCTGTTTACACTGGAGCTCGCGAACCTGTACAGGCTCCAGGGCAAACGCGACGAGATGGTGGATGAATATCTGAACTATGTTACGCAGACGCCGGCTAACATCGGTTACGTGAAAAATCTCCTCCAGATCCTGTTGAGCAAGCCCGAAGAGCTCGAGAGTCTCGAGAAGCTTTTGTACGACCGGGTACAACAGAATCCGCAGTCGGAAGTTTTTTCGGACCTGTTGATCTGGGTGAATCTTCAGCAGAAAAATTTCTACGGAGCATTTATCCAATCGCGCGCATACGACAAGCGATTCAAAAAAGAAACTCCAAAGACCCTGGAGATAGCGCAGATTGCGTTGAACAACCAGGACTTCGATAATGCGGACAAGAGCTTTACGTATGTGATGAAGGAGTATGCGAACACCGAAAATTACCTGCCTGCCAGGCTCGGACAGATCAAGGCCCGGGAGGCGAAGGTGAAACGAAAATATCCAGTAAACAGGGATTCCATCAGGTACCTGCTGACCGAATATGAATCGTTTATTTCGAAGTATCCCGAGAACCCGAATGCTCATGAAGCACAGCTCAACGAGGCATCGTTGTTTGCATACTACCTGGACGAAAAAGACTCGGCTATTGCGAAACTCAACAAGCTCATACAAAACCAACGAGCTTCGTTGTACCTCAAGTCAAAAGCGAAGCTCGAGCTCGGCGATATCTTTTTGCTGAAAGAAGAACCCTGGGAATCGACGTTGTTGTATTCGCAGGTGGAGAGAATGCAGAAGGATGCACCGATCGGCTACGAAGCCAAGCTCAGGAACGCGAAACTTTCGTACTTCAAAGGAGAGTTCGCCCTGGCGCAGGAGCATCTCGATATCCTTAAACAGGCAACCACCCGCGAGATCGCCAATGATGCGATGGACCTGAGTATGAGGATCAACGAAAACCTTGGCTTCGATTCGATCGGCTTTGCACTGAGGAAATACGCCAAGATCGAGCTGTTGCTGCAGCAGAATAAAACTGCCGAAGCGATGAAGTTATTGAAAAGATACACCGGCTCCGATAAGGTATGGATCGCGGAATCGGAAACTGCGTTGGTTGAGCTGACGGGTTCGGAACTCAGAAAGGGAGACTCGTTGCAGATCGACAATCCTATCACACGCAGCTCGGCAATGCTGGATGATTTTTACTGGCTCGAAGCTAATCTTGAAATGAAGCAGGGTCATTTCGATCAGTCGATAGTGATTCTTCAAAAGATAATCGATCAGTTTGGCGAGGACATACTTTCTGATGACGCTCTTTTCTTACAGGCCGACATTTATCAGAACCAGCTGAAGAACAAAGACAAGGCCATGGAGATCTACCATGACTTCCTTACCAGATTTCCCGGAAGCGTTTATGTAGCGGAAGCGCGAAAGAGATACCGGTTGCTGCGCGGTGACTTTAAGCCCGAGAGTTAGTCAGCCGGTTTAGCCGTGTGATGACATTGTCACCCGGTCTCACTCCCGAGATGGCTACGCGAAGGCAAGCCTCGCCGTGTAAGGCCATTTGTCGTAACTTTGCAATTCAACACCGGAACGTATGAAGTTATTAAAACCGCTGCTGTCCTTTTTATTTCTTTTCATTTCGGTCGTTTCCATTGCCCAGATCGATTTTCCGAATCCCAGTCCGACGCAAACTATCCGGCAGAACTTCGGTATGTCGGCGGTGGAGATAACGTATTCGCGGCCGGGCATGAAAGGAAGAAAGATCATTGGCTACAATGAGCCTTATGGCGGCGTGTGGAGGACAGGTGCCAATGCGCCGACCAAAATCCGGTTCTACAGTCCTGTAGAGATCAAGGGGAACAAACTCGATTCCGGAACTTATGTGCTTTACACGATACCAGCCGACAAAGGAGAGTGGACAGTTATTTTCAATAAGGGTGTTAAGAACTGGGGCTCGGATCAATACAAACAAGAAGAAGACGTTGCCCGGATTACGGTGGCAACAGAAAGAAAAAGAAAACCAGTAGAGACATTCACGATACAAGTGGATAACGTGAAACCGGAGAGCTGTGATATCTCGGTGATGTGGGAGGACTGGATGATCTCTATACCGGTGACAACGAATGTAAAAGAAACTCTTCTCAAGCAGGTTGAGGCAGATCTGCAGAAACCGACGCCGGGCTACTATATTGCCGCGCAATTTTATTACGAATACGATCGCAATAATCAGAAGGCGCTCGAGATGATCGACAAGGCGATCGCTGCGAACGAAGCAGCGGGCCGTAAGCCTTATTGGCAATATTATTACAAAGCCCGTATCCTGAAAGATCTCGGCAAGAAAGCCGAGGCAGTCGAGCAGGCCAATCTCTCGGCGAAGTATGCCAAAGAGCAGGGTAACCGAAACAACTACGTACAACAAAGCGAGGACCTCATCAAATCGATGAAGTAAATGATCCGTCGTATCCTGAAAGTACTGGGGGTTGCTTTGCTGATCCTCATCGCCGTGGTAATGTTCCGAACGCTTACGTTCAAGTCGAAGCAACTGGATATCGCAGCGACGCCCGCGCCGGGATTCACAGCCGAAGCGTTGGAGCATTTCAGAGGTTCGATCAAATACAAGACGATCTCATTCACCGACCCGTCGTTGATCGACACATTGGCGTTCAACGGCTTTCACCGGTACCTGAAAAGCACTTATCCGCTGGTTCACGAGAAGCTGACTGTGAAATCCATCGCAACCTATAGTCTGCTTTACAAATGGGAGGGAAACGATGCCTCGCTTGCTCCGTACGTTTTAATGGCGCACCAGGACGTTGTGCCGATCGAAGAGGCTTCCAGAAATTTATGGACCGTAGATCCATTTGAAGGTGTTGTAAAAGATGGATCTATTTGGGGTCGCGGAACCTGTGATAACAAGATCAACCTGATTGCGATAATGGAAGCGGTGGAGAAACTGCTGAAGGAAGGGTTTCAACCGAAGCGTACGATCTACCTGGCGTTTGGTCATGATGAAGAAATTGGCGGAACGGGAGCGCAAGCAATCGCAGCCGAGCTGAAGTCACAGAATGTTACCGCCGATCTTGTATTGGACGAAGGCGGTATCGTGACGGTCGACAAGGTACCGGGCATGACAAAACCAACGGCGTTGATCGGCACCTCCGAGAAAGGATACTTGTCGCTCGAGCTGAAAGTTGAAAAGAACGGCGGACACTCTTCGATGCCTGAAAAAGAAACAGCGCTGGATATCCTTGCGAAAGCGTTGGTGGTGCTGCGGGAGAATCCCTTTCCGGCAGATTTCACACCGTCGACCGAGGGATTCATTCAGCACGTTGGACCGGAATTGCCATTCGTTCAGAAGATGGCTTTTGCAAATACATGGTTGTTCAAACCAATGGTCATCAGCATTTACGAAAGCTCTCCCGGCGGAAACGCGCTGGTAAGGACAACGGCAGTGCCCACTATTTTTCACGCTGGTGTGAAAGACAATGTCGTTCCGACAACAGTAACCGCGGTAGTAAACTTTCGCCTGATACCAGGGGATGGATCAGAGAAGGTGATGAATCGAGTCAAGGAAATAGTCAATGACGAACGCGTTATGATGACGAACCTTGGATCGTTCTTTTCAGAGCCGACGGCGGTCAGTCCCGAAGACGGACCGGGTTATAAGCTTGTGGATGAAATTGTTCACAAGACATTTCCGAACACGGTCACAACTCCGTTCATGATGATAGGCGGCACCGACTCGAGGCACATGGATGGCGTATCCACAAATATCATCAAGTTTAGCCCAATGACCGATCCTATCGGATTTCATGGAATTGATGAGCGGGTTTCGTTGAAAAGCTATTCTGAGACCCTTTGGTTTTTTGAAACCCTGCTTCGCCAGAACAACTAAATAGTTAAATTCGTAAGCTTAATACCTTATGAATTCCACACGGATTATCATAGCCACGATAATTGTTGTCGCCATTGGCGCCGGGTTTTACTTTTTTGGCCGTACTGAGCGGGTTGATTTCAATACCCAGCTTAAACCAATCCTCAACAAGAAATGCATTACCTGCCACGGCGGTGTAAAGCGCGAGTCGGAGTTCAGTTTATTGTTTCGTCAGGAGGCCATGGCTAAAGCCGAAAGCGGGAAGTTTGCGATCATCCCTGGCGATGCCGGCAGCAGCGAGCTCGTACGGCGGATCTCGAGTCACGATCCCGAGTTCAGGATGCCATACAAAAAAGATCCGCTCACAAAAGAAGAGATCAGAACACTGAAACAATGGATCGATGAAGGAGCGGAGTGGGGAGATCATTGGGCTTATCAATCCGTAAAACAACAAGCTCCCCCCGCGTCAACCGACTGGACTAAAAACGAAGTCGACCGGTTCATCCTGGAAAAACTTAAGGACAACGACCTCACACCATCCCTGGAGGCTGATAGAGAAACACTGCTCCGGAGAGTCAGTCTCGATATCATCGGCATGCCGGCAGACGAAAAGATCCGCAAAGAATTTCTGAGCTCACAAGATCCCGGTGCCTATGAAATCCTTGTCGATTCTCTACTTGCTTCGAAACGTTTCGGCGAGCGATGGACAGCTGTATGGCTCGACCTCGCCCGGTATTCCGACACCAAGGGTTACGAGCGGGACTACATCCGGTCCATCTGGCGTTACCGCGACTGGCTGATCGACGCCTTCAATCGGGACATGCCGTATGATTCTTTCCTCATCGAACAACTGGCAGGAGACCTTCTTCCAAACCCGACCGACAAGCAATATTTGGCCACCGCGTTTCATCGTAACACGATGACGAATGACGAAGGCGGTACCGACAACGAAGAATTCAGAACAGCCGCCGTGATCGACCGGGTGAATACCACCTGGG
>WUUC01235464.1_pt1 | contig 10764 bp, 9 predicted proteins | sample 6278441 | NCBI WGS metagenome assembly WUUC01 (sample SAMN13675441, study PRJNA597444) | soil metagenome | isolation source: soil | place: USA: Washington | collected 2017-10 | reverse complement strand
CGGTCAAGTCCGTCGGCGTCGTCGGCGACGCGCGCGCCTACGAATGGGTCATCGCCCTGCGCGCGGTGGAGACCATCGACTTCATGACCGCGCACTGGGCCCACCTGCCGTACGAATTCCTCGGCGCCGTGTCGACCCGCATCATCAACGAACTGCGCGGCGTCTCGCGCGTGGTGTACGACATCAGCGGGAAGCCGCCGGCTACGATTGAGTGGGAGTGATTCGGCGTCTGGCATCGGCCGGTAACTATTGGCACAGCAACCCACCCCAGGCCGTGCTGACTGACTCACTACGGTTTCGGCTTGGCTAAACGCTTTCAGAACAAGGACGTCAAGGCGAGCAACAGAGGACACGACATGAGCGCGCCCCGAAATGACAGCAGCCCGCCGGTCTCGCACAGAGGGGTGTGCGAACGCTCATGAACGCCGTAGAAATTGAGCAAGCCATCACAGACCTTGCGGAGCAAGTCTTTGACCCGGCTGAGTTCCCCTATGCCTTCCTTGAAGCGTTTGGCAACAAGGTTACGACCATCAAGCGCCTTCGCGCGGGTGCGTCGAACAAGTCCGATCTGGGCGGCGTTCTCCAGACCAGCAATATCCATATCCTGGTCAGCAGGGCGGGCCGAGTCACGGCTACGCTCGCGGCGTTGAAGGCCAGCCCGGCCAGCGCCAAGGCCAAGGCAAGATTCATCCTCGCGACGGACGGCGCGGACTTCGAAGCCGAAGACCTGACCAGCGGCGAGACCGTCGCTTGCGCCTACAAGGATTTTCCCGACCACTTCGGCTTCTTCTTGCCGTTGGCAGGCATCAGCACGGTCCGCCAGATCAGCGAAAACGCGTTCGATATCCGGGCTACGAGCCGCCTCAACCGGCTATACATTGAACTGCTGAAAGACAACCCCGAATGGGGCTCGGCGGAGCGCCGCCATGACATGAACACGTTCATGGCGCGGCTGATTTTCTGCTTCTTTGCCGAAGACACCGACATATTCAGCGGTGCGTTCACGCAGACCGTTGCACAGATGAGCGCCAAGGACTCGTCCAATACGCACGAGGTCATCGGCACGCTGTTCCGCGCCATGAACACCCGGCGCGAAGACCGGGCCGCTGCCAGAATTCCGCGATGGGCCGAAGACTTCCCCTACGTCAACGGGCAGTTGTTCTCTGGCGACGACGACGTGCCGCGATTCAGCAGGATCGCCCGTTCCTACCTGTTGCACGTCGGCGGGCTGGACTGGACCCGGATCAATCCGGACATCTTCGGTTCGATGATCCAGGCCGTGGCCGAAGACGAGGAGCGCGGCGCGCTGGGCATGCACTACACCAGTGTGCCCAATATCCTGAAAGTGCTGAATCCGCTGTTCCTCGACGATCTGCGCGCGAAACTCAAGGAAGCAGGCGACAACGCGCGCATGCTGCTCAACCTGCGCAAGCGCATGGCGAGGATCAGGGTGTTCGATCCGGCCTGCGGTTCGGGAAACTTTCTCGTCATCGCCTACAAGGAGATGCGCGCCATCGAGGCAGAGATCAACCGGCGGCGCGGTGAGCCGGATCGCGCATCGGAGATCCCGGTCACCAACTTTCGCGGGATCGAGCTGCGCGACTTTCCGGCGGAGATCGCGCGTCTCGCGCTAGTCATAGCCGAGTACCAGTGCGATGTGCTGTATCGGGGGAAGAAACTGGCGTTGGCTGATTTCCTGCCTTTGCGGAACGATAACTGGATCAAGTCTGGCAACGCCCTTGACATGGACTGGTCGATAGTCTGTCCACCGACAGGTACAAGCCTCCGATTCGAGGCAGATGATCCTTCAATCACTTCGATTGAACAAGCGCAGATCGACTTTGAGAACGAAGGAGGCGAAACCTACATCTGCGGCAACCCACCATTTAAGGGCGCGCGAAAGCAGTCAAACGCTCAAAAGCAGGATATGGCTTTGGTGTTTGGCGGCGGGAATGAATACAAGGATTGTGACTACGTCACCGCCTGGTACTTGAAGGCTGCCGACTATGCCAATAGTTGCAACGCAGTCTTTGCCTTCGTGTCGACGAGCTCGATCAGTGAGGGCGAGCAGGTTGCACATATGTGGTCTCGGCTATACGCCAATGATCTTCACATACGTTTTGCACATCAAGGATTTAAGTGGCGGAATAACGCATCAAACAATGCGGTAGTCCAGTGCGTGATTATTGGCATAGGAAAGTCTAAGCCTTCGCGTTGCGTTCTTTTCGAAGGCGAGACAAAGAGAGATGTGGATGCGATCTCGCCTTATCTGATTGCGGGTGCCGAGCGCTATGTGCGTGCCCAGGAGCAGCCCCTTTCCTCTGAACTGACGTCGATGGTGTCAGGAAGCATGGCGCGCGACGGCGGGAATCTTATTCTGACTCTAAAGGAGTCGGCGAGTCTTCTTGAAAAGAACCGAAGTGCTTCTCCGCTGGTGCGTGGTTTTCTTGGGTCTCAGGAGCTGATTCACGCTCGAAATAGAAAGTGCCTATGGATTAGCGACGAGCAGGTCGATTTGCTGGCGAGAGGCATTCCAGAGGTTCTGGAGCGAATTGAGCGCGTTAGACGCTTCCGCCGTGATTCCTCTGCTAAGACTACGAAGGGATACGCAGCTATTCCTCACAAGTTCGCCCAACGCGCCCACCAGGAATGGTGCTCGATAGCCGTTGCCAAGACATCCTCCGAAACACGGCCATACCTCCCTGCGGACCTGCTCACTGCTGACACAGTCATCTCAGATGCGGCGTTTGCGATATACGGCCCTTCGCTGTGGGAGCTCGCGATAGTCACATCCAAACTGCACCTTGTTTGGATTGCGACGGTGTGCGGCAAGCTGGAGAGCAGGCTGCGGTACGCATCGACCCTCGGCTGGAACACGTTCCCGGTGCCGACACTGACCGAAAAAAACAAGACCGACCTCACACGCTGCGCCGAGAACATCCTGCTGGCGCGGGAGCATCACTTCCCGGCGACCATCGCCGACCTGTACGACCCCGTGAACATGCCCGCCGACCTGCGCGCCGCGCATGAGCGCAACGACGAAGTGCTGGAGCGCATTTACATCGGTCGGCGCTTCAGGAACGGCACCGAGCGGCTGGAAAAGCTATTCGAGCTCTATACGAGAATGACCGCGGAAACGGCAAAACGCCCCTCGCGCCGGCCCTCTCCTGGCAATCCCGGCGACGGCGCTGGTTCGCGCGCGCGCAAAAAGGCGGCGCACAATCCCGCGCAGCGGGAGATAACAACCAAGTGAGCGACAGCCGCTACCATGCCAGCGGTTCGCAAGTTGCGATGCAACCGGGGTCGAACGATCGGGTGCTGCGCAATACACCGGGCATCATCGACCCGGCGCAGATGGATGAAGCCGAGCTTTCGCTGCTGCTGCAATTGTATGAATTCGTGATGGGCGACCAGCTCCCTGAGCGTCGCCTGGACGTGGCCGACCTGATGGAATGGCATCGGCTGTGGCTGGGCAACCTGTACGACTGGGCAGGACAGGTGCGCAGCGTCAACCTGGCCAAAGGCGAATTTCATTTCGCGACGGCAGCACAGATTCCACGTTTACTGGCGGAATTCGAGCGCGATTGCCTGCATCGCTACACGCCTTGCGAAACCATGGACGATGACGCGCTTGCCGAGGCAATTGCCGTCTGTCATGTGGAACTGATCCTGATTCACCCGGTCCGTGAGGGCAACGGCAGGCTGTCGCGCCTGCTGGCGGATGTCATGGCCGTGCAGGCCGGGCGCGGTCCATTGGACTACAGCCGCTGGGATGCCGACAAGAACGCCTATTTTTCGGCCATCCAGTGCGGCATGGGCAGGGACTACGCACCAATGCGCGAGCTGGTCAGCGTTGCGCTGGCCGCGCAGGGCGAGTGAGGGCAAGGGATAGATGAGCTGTTTTCGTTGGGCGATTGCGCAATCGGGCTTCGATGTTGGCGATGCGTTCGCCGGTTTCGATGGCGGTGGAACTGGCCACGGCGCGAACGATAGCCTCGCGGCTGGGCCGTTTGCGCGGGGGCGGTTGGGCGGGCATGGGCATGGCTCCGGTTGGTTCGCGGTCATTCTAGCTCAGGCGGGTTTTGATCGGGTCTCGATTTCAGGTGTGGAACGGAGGGACTTGGGTATGGCGGGGCACAGGAAGTCAATGCGTCATGGCGGGATTTCTCGCCCCCAGGTTATTGATCGCGCTTTGAACGGGCAGGGCTGGCAATGATGAAATCCGTCCCGTCCGTTTCCGTCACCTACGCCCGCAACGGCGCGTCGACCAAAGCCAATGTGCTTGGGATGCGACCCATGCAGGAGCGCGCCTTTGAAAAGCGCGGCGAGCAGTACCTGCTCATCAAGTCGCCGCCTGCTTCGGGCAAAAGCCGTGCGCTGATGTTCGTGGCGCTCGACAAATTGCACAAACAGGGCCTGAAGCAGGCCATCATCGTGGTCCCGGAAAAATCCATCGGGGCCAGCTTCGACGACGAGCCGCTGTCGAAGTCCGGCTTCTGCTGCGATTGGCATGTCGAACCCAAGTGGAACCTGTGCAACGCGCCGGGCAACGACAACGGCGGCAAAGTGAAGTCGCTGGGCGCGTTCCTCGAAAGTGACGACAAGGTGCTCGTCTGCACGCATGCGACGTTCCGCTTCGCGGTGGATGCCTACGGCGTGGAGGCATTCGACGACCGTCTGATCGCGGTCGACGAGTTCCACCACGTCTCGGCGAGCCCGGACAACAAGCTCGGCCTGCACCTCGGGCAGTTCTTCGCGCGTGGCAAGACGCACATCGTCGCCATGACCGGCTCCTATTTCCGGGGCGACGCCGAGGCTGTGCTTGCGCCGTCGGACGAATCGAAGTTCGATACCGTCACCTACACCTACTACGAACAGCTCAACGGCTACGAGTACCTCAAGCAACTCGACATCGGCTACTTCTTCTACAGCGGCACTTACGTCGATGACATCCTCAATGTCCTCGATCCCGCCGAGAAGACCATCCCACATTCCGAACGTCAATTCGCGTGAAAGCACGAAGGACAAGATGCGCGAGGTGGAGCACATCATCGAGGCGCTGGGTGAATGGCAAGGCATCGACCCGGCGACCGGTTTCCAGCTCGTCAAGCGCGCCGATGGCCGCGTGCTGCGGATCGCTGATCTCGTCGATGACGATGCCGCCAAGCGCGACCGCGTGTCCGCCGCGCTCAAGGACCCGGCGCAGAAGAACAACCGGAAGCATGTGGACATCATCATTGCGCTGGGGATGGCGAAGGAAGGCTTCGACTGGATCTGGTGCGAACATGCGCTGACCGTGGGCTACCGAGCCAGCTTGACCGAGATCGTGCAGATCATCGGCCGTGCCACCCGCGACGCACCGGGCAAGACCCGTGCGAAGTTCACCAACCTGATCGCCGAGCCGGATGCGGTCGAGAAGCTGTCACCGAAGCCGTCAACGATACGTTGAAGGCTATTGCGGCGAGCCTGCTGATGGAGCAGGTTCTCGCTCCGCGTTTCGAGTTCAAGCCCAAGAACCCCGACAACGGGCCGTCGCCTGGCTTCGATTATGGCGAAGGTGGCTACGATTCCAATCGCTGCAATGTCGGCGTCAATGAGCAGAGAGGGTCATACGAAATCGAGATCAGGGGCCTCGCCGAGCCCAGGAGCAAGGAGGCGGCACGAATCTGTCAGGAAGACCTGAACGAAGTCATCGCGGCCTTCGTGCAGGACAAGCCCACCATCGAGCGCGGCCTGTTCGACGAAGAGCTGGTGCCTGAGGAGCTGACGCAGGTTCGCATGGGCAAGATCATCAAGGACAAGTATCCCGAACTCGACGCCGAAGATCAGGAGGCCGTGCGCCAGCACGCCATCGCCGCCGTCAACCTCACGCAACAGGCCAAGCGGCTCGTCACCGAAGACGAGAGTGATGATGAGGCGCCAAACACCGCGCTGATCGACGGTGTGCGCCGCTTCGCTATGGACGTGCGCGAACTGGATATCGACCTGATCGACCGCATCAACCCCTTCGGGGAGGCCTACGCCATCCTCGCCAAGGCCACGAGCGAGGACAGCTTGAAGCAGGTCGCGGCGGCCATCTCGGCCAAGCGCACGAGCCTGACGCCGGACGAGGCGAAGGCGATGGCCGTTCGTGCCGTCCAGTTCAAGAGAGAACGCGGCCGTACTCCGGCGCTCGATTCCCAGGATGTGTGGGAGCGACGCATGGCCGAAGGCGCGGCCGCCTTCATGCGCTTCAAGGCCGAGGGGCGCTATGAGTGACTCCGAGCTTGACGCACTTGCCGCGGAGCTTGCCGAGTTCGCGCCACCCGAGAACAAGGGCGGACGTCAGGCCAGCGAGGAGCGCGTCATTGCGGGCTTCGAGGAAATCCAACGCTTTACGGAGAAGCACGGCCGTGCACCGCGGCACGGTGAAGACCGCGACATATTCGAGCGCCTCTACGCCGCGCGCCTGGACCGCTTGCGCGCGCTCCCGGACTGCCGCGTCCTGCTGGAGCCGCTGGACCATCAAGGCTTGCTTGCCGTTGCGCCAGCCGCTGCCGATCGAGCGGAGGAAACCGTCGACATTGACTCCCTGGCTGCCGAGCTGGCGGGCGTAGCCGAGGCGGACGACATCACGGTCCTGCGCCATGTCCGCACCAGCGCCGACAAGCGTGCCACCGAGGAGATTGCGGATCGCAAGCCATGCGAGGACTTCGAGGCGTTCAAGCCACTGTTCGAGCGCGTGACGACGGAAGTCACGATCGGCTTGCGCCAGTCCCAGCCCATAGAGGCGGGCCGCCGCGCGATCGAGGCCGGAGACTTTTTCGTCCTCGATGGCATCACACTGTACGTCGCTGAAGTCGGTGAGCCGCTGAAAACCACGGCCAGAGAAGTGGACTGCCGCCTGCGCGTCATCTTCTCCAACGGTACCGAGAGCAATCTGCTGCTGCGCTCGCTCCAGCGCGCTTTCTACAACGACCTCGCCGCGCGGCTGGTCTCGCCCGAAAGCGGGCAACTCTCCTTCGGTGGCGAGCTTGAAGCCCATGATGTCGAAAGAGGCACGATCTACGTCCTGCGCTCCCTCTCCGACCATCCCTATGTCGCGCAGCACCGCGACATCATCCATAAGATGGGCGTGACCGGTGGCAAGGTGGAGACGCGCATCGCCAACGCCGAACACGACTCCACCTACCTGCTGGCGAAGGTCGAAGTGGTGGCGACCTACAAGCTCGCGGGCATAAACCGCACCCGGATGGAGAATCTGTTTCACCGGTTGTTCGAACGCGCGCGGTTGAACATCACCATCAACGACCGCTTCGGTCGACCGGTGCAGCCCGAGGAATGGTTTCTCATTCCGCTGTTCGTCATCGACGAGGCCGTCGCGCGCATCAAGGATGGCAGCATCACCGGCTATATCTACGATCCCAGCGCCGCGAAGCTGGTGAAGGCATAGGACACTTGAATGCATGAATTGCCCCGGCCGCTGGCTTCGAATGATTTGCAGCTTTTTTTTGGCGCATGACGTTTTCGACTAATGCGTGATGTCTGAATGCAACTCGCGTGTCTTTCTGGCGGTAGGGTCCAGCCGCCAGGATGCCCGGAGTACGCCATGTTGCATGAGCTTGCAGCTGACCTACAACCCACGTTTCAAGTGCTCACGCGCGCGTTCATGCCTGAATGGGAAGACCGGCGGCGCGAGCTGAACGGCTCCCCCGGGCAGGCATGAGCATTGGGGACTATTGATCGAGAATCGCAGACTCCAGACGCCCGGAAATGATCGAACAAGCGCGAATGTTTCAGAAAGTGTATTGATCATTCGTATGAACCTCGAAAGCTGTTGCTGTCGTGACAGTGACAGCCTATAGATTCGATGCGGCGTGCGGTTGACGCGGCGAGGCGGCGCGGCTGTCCCGCCGCTAAATATCCGAGCGTCCGGCACCGGCACGCTATTGAATCGGGCTTGCATTCATGAAGAGCAAATCGACAAATCCACGCAGCACCGGAGCAAGCAGGCTGCCGAAGGAGCGGAAGCTATCCCGAACGCATGCGCCCGCGGAAATTTCCCTGGTTGAATGGCAGCGTATATTGCGCCGCCAGTTTGGCCGCGAGCAGACGTTCGACCTGGAAAATATTGGCAGGAAGCCTGTGTTTTCCGAATTCCGCGTGGGCAACCCGCAGTCGAAGAGCAGCTATCGCGTGGCGATACGCGGCAACCTGCCGAGTGACAATCGCTGCTCCTGTCCCGATTACGCCACCAACGAACTGGGCACCTGCAAGCACATCGAATTCGTTCTCGCGCAACTGGAAAAGAAACGTGGCGCCAAGACAGCTCTGGCGCGCGGCTACCAGCCGTCGTTCTCGGAGCTGAACCTGTGCAACAGCGGCGGACGTGTGATTCGTTTCCGCGCCGGCACGGATTGTCCGCCCTCCGTACTCAAGGCGGCCCGGCTGCTGTTCGACGTCACGCGTGGCTTGATGCTGCCGTCGGAAAAGTTCGGCGAATTGGAGCGTTTTGTCGCCACCGTGGCCAAGAGCGGCCACGAGCTGCGCGCCGATGACGATGCCCTCGATTTCGTCGCCGGCCGGCGCGATGCCGATCGGCGTGCGGCGACGCTGGACGACATCGTCCGCCGCGCCGGCGAGGCTTACTCGCTGAAGAAGCTGCTCAAGGTGCCGCTATATCCCTATCAGGCGGAGGGTGCGCTATTCGCGGTTCGGGCGGGCAGGGCGCTGATCGGCGACGAAATGGGTCTGGGGAAAACCATCCAGGCCATCGCCGCTGCCGAAATCCTGTCCCGACATTTCGGCGTAGCGAAAGTGCTGGTGATCTGTCCGACGTCACTCACCTACCAGTGGCAAAGTGAAATCGCACGCTTCTCCGGACGGGAGTCGCGCGTCATCGCCGGCGGACGGATGCAACGGCAGAAAGATTATCTCCTCGACGATTTTTGCAAGATCACCAATTACGAAAAGATCCAGCCGGACCTCGATTCGATTGCGGCCTGGGCACCGGAGCTGGTGATTGTCGACGAGGCGCAAAGGGTGAAGAACTGGAACACGGTAGCTGCCCGTGCCCTGAAACGCATCGACAGTCCCTATGCGTTGGTGCTCACGGGTACGCCGCTGGAAAACAAGCTGGAGGAACTCATCTCGATCGTCCAGTTCGTCGATCAGCATCGCCTGGGACCCACCTGGAAGCTGCTGCACGAACATCAGGTGAAAGACGAGAGTGGGCGCGTCATCGGCTATACCGGACTCGAAAAGATTGGCCAGACGCTGGCGCCCATCATGATCCGGCGCCGCAAATCCGAAGTTCTGATGCAGTTGCCCGAGCGCACCGACCAGAACCTGCTGGTGCCGATGACCGAATTGCAGATGACCTACCACCAGGAAAACGCGGAGATCGTGACCAGGATCGTCCAGCGCTGGCGAAAGACGAAATTCCTTTCCGACAAGGACCAGCGAAGGCTGACCTGCGCCCTACAGAACATGCGCATGTCATGCAATAGCAGCTATCTGCTCGACCAGGAGAGCGATCACGGCGTCAAGGCCGACGAAGTGGCAGCGCTGTTCGACGGCCTGTTCGAACAGCCCGGGACGAAGGCGGTGGTGTTCAGCCAATGGACGCGCACCCACGACATCGTGATTCGCCGGCTCGAAGCGCGCGGCATCGGCTACGTCAGCTTCCACGGCGGCGTAGCCTCGGAGAAGCGTCCGGCGCTGGTGGAGCGCTTCAGGGACGATCCTGACTGCCGGGTATTCCTGTCCACGGATGCGGGTTCCACCGGCCTCAACTTGCAGCACGCATCGGTCCTGGTGAATATGGATCTGCCCTGGAACCCGGCAGTGCTCGAACAGCGAATCGCCCGGATTCACCGCATGGGCCAGAAACGGCCGGTGCGGATCGTCAATTTCGTCGCCAAAGGTACGATCGAGGAAGGCATGCTCTCGGTGCTGGCCTTCAAGCGTTCGCTCTCGGCGGGGATACTCGATGGCGGATCGGGAGAGATTTCGTTGGGAGGCTCGCGTCTCAACCGCTTCATGAAAGACGTTGAGCACGTGACCGGCCATATGAGTGAAAGCGAGGTCATGACCCCGGCCGAGGAGGCGTCGTTTGCGGGCGGCGCTGCAGAAATTACGCCTGTGCGGGAACACAAGGTAGGGACAAGAGTCGGCGCTGGCGGTGCGGCGCAGAACGCACAGCAGCCGACCGACGCCGATCCCTGGCGGGCGTTGGCGCAGGTTGGCGCTCAGTTGGTTTCCGCCCTGGCGGCGGCCAACGACCCAGCCGCTCCGGCGCATTCATGGATCGAGCGGGACCCGGCAACCGGCGTGAGCACTCTGAAGGTGCCGTTGCCGCCGCCAGAAACGGCAAGACTACTCGCCGACGCGTTTTCAATGCTGGCGGGCGCCTTGCGAAGCAAGGCATAAACCCGACAGCTGCAGGATCGTCGGGGTTGATCGACGCGACGCGTGTCGCCGCCGCTCAATGCGCGGCGGACGTTCCGGCTGTCGTGCAAGAGATCACCGCCCGGCGCCCCTCACCGAGGCCGCCGCACCGCCCTGATCTTGCCGCTCTTACCGCCGCCGCAGAAGAACTGGTCGGCGCCGTCGGACTCGAGGCCGGAGACGTGGACGCCGGGCGGCATCTCGATGCGCTCGAGCACGTCGCCGGTCTGCGCGTCGATGCGTCGCAGTTCGCTCTCGTCGCCTTGCCAGGTGCCGTGCCAGAGTTCGCCGTCGACCCAGGTGACGCCGGTGACGAAGCGGTTGGACTCGATGGTG
>WUUC01201973.1_pt1 | contig 10764 bp, 7 predicted proteins | sample 6278441 | NCBI WGS metagenome assembly WUUC01 (sample SAMN13675441, study PRJNA597444) | soil metagenome | isolation source: soil | place: USA: Washington | collected 2017-10 | reverse complement strand
CGAAGGGCACACGCCGCGCGAGCTCCACCAAGGCCAGCGGAGGCGCTTCGATTCGCCTGGCATCGATCACGCGCAGCGCCGACACATCGCGCTTTGCGTCGTGCGTGAGCGCCAACAGGTAGCCATCGTCCTCGCTGCGTGGCGCGCGCTTTGCGACAAAGACGCACTCACCGCCCGCCACTCCTTCTTCGAAACAGTGGGTGTGAAACCCGCCGCGCTCGAGGTCGTACTTGCGAATCGCCACCATCTCGGCAGCTTCGCTGGGCCGCACGCCGCGACTCACGCTCGCGTAGTTGAAGCGCGTCTTGCGCCCGAGCAGCGCATCGCTGGCCGTTTCGAAGCCGATCGATGCGTCGTCGAGGGCTTGCTCGTGAAACGCGCCACTCTTCAAATCGAGGGTGAAGCGCGTCATCACGCCCACCTCGCGACGCTCGAGCAGCTCGGCTTCGGCACTTGAAGGCGCGTCGGCCGCCATGAACGTCCCTGGCATGCGCCCGCCAGTGAACACGAGCTTGTCGCCCTCCTCCCAAGCATTGGCCGCGTGATACATGAAAAACGGCGGCACGGGATACCAGCGCAGCTCGCGCGCCCGGCCGTAGCGCGGCATCACACCGATGCGTGCGCCTGCTTCCGGCTGCCAATGAATGAACGATTTGCCCTGCAGCGCGCGGTCGAGACGCAACACCGCGGGCAAGGCCAAGAACACCGCGTAGTGCTCGGTGATCAGGAAGTCGTGCATCATCACCGGCCGCGGCAGCTCGATGTTTTGCGCTTCTTCGATCTCCCCTTCAGGAGAGGCGACGTAGTAGCGAAGGTAGGGCGCGAGCGGCCCGTAGCCGAAGAAAAACAGCTCACCCGTCTCCGGATCGCGCTTTGGATGGGCAGTCAACGGACCTTTGAGCCGTCCACCAAACGTGTAAGGTCCGCGTGTCTCGAGCGTGTGCGGGCAAAGCTCGTAGGGAACGCCGCCTTCCCAGATCGAGAGCAGCTTGCCGGCATGAAAGACGAACGACGTGTTCGACACGTTCTTGCTGAAGCCATGCGGGTTCGAAAAGTCGGGCGGCTCACCGAGGCCCTTCCAAAGCGCCCGCCCAGCCTGTTGCTCGATCATGTGTTCGCGCGTGCGCACCCAGCGGTTGCGATAGCTCGCCTTCCCATCGGCGATGCGAATCGCGTGCACCATTCCGTCGCCGTCGAACCAATGGTAAGCGCCGAGCGGTGCAAAGCGTGGGTTCGGGCCATTGCGCAGAAACAAACCATCGAGCTCAGCCGGCAGCGTGCCAACGATGCGGAGCGTCTCGTCTGAACGCTCATCGGACACCGGTGCAAAGTTGCCTTCGAGAAACGGGCTATGTCGCAGACTTCGCATACAAAACGAGCGCCTCGTTCAACTGGCGGCGACGCGCACCGCGCGAACCGTCAGCGAACGCTATCACGCCAGCCGACCGGCCGCTGGCACGAAAGACACGCGCGTTTCCGGCGAGGCTGCCTGCAAACTAGCGAACTGGCTGCACTTTTGGTGCATCGTCAGCCGTGGCCTCATCGTCGACTTCAGGCGGCTGCATCGCCTCCGACTCGCGCGCTCGCGCGCTGTCTTCCTTCACGGGCGGAGGCTTGGGAGGCTCTATTTTGGGTTTCGGGGCCGACGTGCCCCTCGGGGCGCGAATCGACTCTTCGGGCGGCATCACGCGATAGAGCTTCCAGCCGTGGCCGTCGTGATAGAGCTTGGTCCGATCTTCGGGGCGGCTCGTCCACACGCCTCTCGTCATCACGTAATCGGCCCAGTCCAAAGTGGCGGGATAGACGTAGCCGGTCGCGAACAAGGTGCGTTGTTCCGGCAAAGGCGGACGCGGCGCGTTGTCACGCAGCGCGACAGGCCAAGCCGGCAGATCGCCCACGATGGGCGCAGCAAGGCCGTCGGGCGACACGATTTGATAGAAGGCGCTGTAGTTGGCGAAGGCCGGAGGATGCACGTAGGTCGAGTACGGATCGGCAATCAACACCAGCAAGTGGCGCCGCGTCGGCACTTTGTTGATCACGGTTTCAAAGTCGCTGACCTCGCCGTCGTAAAAAGCGGCGAACGCACTCCAGACTTGACCCGCTCGCCACAGGGCGATGAGCGCGAAGCTGCCGAGCAGCGCCTGGCGAACTCTGCCACTGGGTAGCGGCAATGCCGGGAGTAGCAGCAGTACGCACAAGCCGCCCCACCCCACTCCCCAGCCCCATGTCACGTCGAAGTCGATCGGCGTGAGCACGAATCCGAGCAGCGCGAGTCCCGCGCTAGATGCGGCGTACATGCGAAACTTGCGCGCCTCCGCAGCGATCTGCGACGAGTGAGTCAGCGCCAAACCGACCGAGAACGCGATCAAGACGGCCCACGCCTTCGTCAAGCGATCGGCGCTGTCTTCGCGAAGCGTAAAGGTCGAGAACAGGCTGAAGTCTCGCAAGCGCGCCGACGGCTCGCAGTCGGCGAGCAACAAGCGAAAGTCGTCATCGAATGTTTCGAGCCAGGATAGGTCGAGCACGAGAATCGACGCAATCACGGCCAGGCCAGCGACGAAGGGCGCCCGCGCCCGCACCAAGATCGGCACCTCGCTCGCAAACAACAGCCCGAGCCAGGCCATGGCGAACGCCGCCATCCACAAGCCCGAGTGGCTGAAAAAAAGCGCGATCGATAGCAGCGTCAGCGCGCTCTCGATCCAAAGCGAGCGGCTACGGAGCAACGAAGCGACGCAGGCGATCTGCAGCAGCGCGAGCGGCAGCGCGAGAGCCAGCCGCAAGTCGCCGAGAAAGACGCCGGCGTGAAAGGCGAGCGGCAAAACTATCCATGAGAGCAAGGCTCCCCGCCCGAGAACACCGCACAGGACGCGAAAGGCCAGCGGGGTCCCGAATACGGCCGCCGCCATCAGCAGCTGAAATGCCGCCTGCGCACCGACGACGCGCGCCAGCTGCGCGCCGAGAGCGAAAACCGCGCTCCCGTGACTTCCGAGTAAGTCCGTGGTGAACCACGTACGCACGCCGGCTTCTTGAGAGAGCAAGAAGAAGGTGACTTCGTAGACGGGCCCATCGCGAAAAGGCGGACGCGCCGCGCACAGCACGAGCAGCGCCTGCACGACGGCAAGGACACAGAACAACGCCGGCTCCCGGTAGGGACGCAGCGCGACCAAGCGAGTACGCAAAACATCGCCGATCATGGGCGCGAACGCTCCGGCGGGGGCGGCTCATCGGCGGCTTCGCTCGGCTCCTGTCCCGGCTCGACCGTCACGTTTTCCATTTCGTCTGCGACCTCGGTCGTATCGGCGTCGCTCGGGGCGGGCGTCGCCTTTTCTTCCGGCGTGCGCGGCGTCCAAACGCTCCAGTGTTCGCTGCGATGTACCAGGCGATGAAGTCGCGCCCGTGCCATGCGCCCGGAGATGCCACGCACCAGCACGTAGTCGTAGTACTCGAGCTCACTCGGCTCGACGCGGTTGGCGCGCCATTCCCAACGCCGCGGCACACGCGGTGGACGATTTTGTTCGCGCAGCACCACGGGCGACTGTGGAAAATCGGCGAACGAGAACATCACGACGCCGCCTTTGGCCAGCTGATACAAGGCGACGTAGTGCAAAAACGGCGAGAAGTTCACGTATTCGGACTTGGGCTCGAGCATCAGCCCAACGACGCGCTTCTGCGCTGGGATGGCCGCGATAGCCTCTTTGAAATCGCCGACCTCGTCCTGTTCTACCCAGCGAAAGCACCGTGAAATCTCGATGCAGTTCACCGTGTACATCACGCACACGAGCGCGAGCAGCGCGCTGCCGCTGACCCCTGCCGGCACCCGCAGCAGCGGCAGCAAAAACAGCGCCGCCAGGATCGGAAAGCGCCCCGAGACGGGCCAAATCCAATCGTATGCGGCTGGCGATACCAAATAGGCCGCGACGCACAGCGCAAACAACACGCCCACGCGCATGGTCATGGTTTCGCTCAGCTTCGATCCGAGCGGCCCGCGACCGGACACCATGCAGGCGAGCACTGCGGCAAACCAGGCGAAGAGCGTCCATTCGTCCCATTCGCTGCGCAGTACGTCAGTCAGAAAGATCCAAAAGTAAGACGCGTCTTGAACGAGGGGAAAACGCGTCGCGGCAAGCTCTCCCACTTGCTCGGCCTTGGCTGCCGCACTCACCGACTCGCCGGCTGCGGTTTGGGTGAGCCAAAACAAAGCGCATAGCGCCGGTGGCACGAGCGCAAACCAGCGGCGCACCGTGAGCGTGACGTTGTCGCCTGCGAGCACCAACGCGGCACCGAGGCCTGCCAGCGCGAACGGTACGACGTGCGTGTAGAAGCACAGCGTCATCACGCACGAGAGCGCGACGGCGCGCCCTACCGAGAAGGAGCGACGAAGCCGAACCGCCAGGGAGAGGCCGTAGATCCCCATCGGGATCGCGCTGAGAAAGTTGAGAAAGCCCAGCATGAAGTGGGCGTTGTGGGCGAGTGGCAAGGCGAGCAAGGCCACCCGCTCGTCGCGCTCGAGCGCACGCAACAGCGACCAGATCGACCACGATAGCGACACCAGCGCCAACGTAAACAACAGCTTGTTCGCGAGCAGGACGCCAAGCGGGTACGAGAGCGCCCACGCGGTCAGGTAGTACGCGAGATATTGGGTGCGACCGAGCGCGAGCTCGTAGTACTTGCCCAGCGCAAAGTCCGGATAGTTGCGCAAGATCGACACCGTCGCGAGATGCTGCGGCAGGTCTTGCAGCGGCGGCAGTTCGACGACGAACATCGGCACCGCGGCAAAGGCGGAGAGAAGGGCCAGCAGAGCAAGGCCAGTCCGCGTCAGGCGCACCTGGCCGTGGTCGCTCTCATAGAAGAAAAGCCGACCCGCGCGCGCGACGCTGGCCGAGCCCTGCGTTGTTTCCTGCATGCTCAAGGCTTGGGCTTCCTGCCATACGCTCGGCGCCCTGACCAGCAACGATGACCCGCGATGCGTCAGCGCGTCGCGCGTGACCTAGCAGCCCGTTGCTAGAACTTCCCGCTCACGCTCATGAACGTCATCTTGTCGTTGGTCTCGCGCAAGCGCCGCGATAGGACCCGCACGATGTTCCACAGGATTTCGTAAGCGAGGTCTTTGTGCAGAAAGAGCAAATCCTGCATCGCTTCCTTGGAGAGCGAGAGCAATTTCACACGCTCATGCACGATAGCGTCCGCGCTGCGCGGCACCTCGTCGATCAGTGCCATCTCCCCGAAGGCGGCCCCCGGCCCCAAGACCGCTAGCGCTTCCTCGCCCATCCCCGACACGAAGCGCGAGATGCGTACCTTGCCTTCGAGGATCAGATAGAGCTTTTCGCCCGGATCGCCTTCGCTGAACAGCTTGTGGCCGAGCGGGTACGTCTCCTCGCTGGCGATCGACGCGATGCGCTCGAGTCCATGAGGCGCAAGCCCTCGAAAAAGCTCGACCTTGCCGATGGCCTCGAGCGTGCTGGTCATCACGACCAGTATAGATCGATCCTCCCCCAGCCTGGGAAACTCCGTTTGATCGCGGCGCGTTGCCCGGTTGCGCAGCAATGGAGGACGACGCGACGACTGCTACGGTCTGTCCGATGAGCTCGAGCGCGTATCGCGGGCGCTTTGCCCCTTCGCCCACGGGGGCGCTGCATCTCGGGCTGGCCCGCACGGCACTACTGGGTTTTTTGCACGCGCGCTCCCAGGGCGGTGCGTTCGTGCTGCGCATCGAAGACATCGACACACCACGTGTGGTGCAAGGTGCGGTCGACGCGCTCAGACGCGACCTCGCCTGGCTCGGCATCACCTGGGACGAAGGTCCGGACCAAGGCGGCCCGTTCGCGCCGTACGTGCAGTCGGAACGCAGCGCGCTGTACGAGAGCGCCCTAGATGCTCTGCGTGACGAGGGCCTCGCCTATCCGTGTAGCTGCTCGCGAAAGGAGATCAGCTTGGCGAGCGCACCCCACGGCGCCGGTGAACTCGGCCCTGTCTACCCTGGAACGTGCCGTGCGGGCCCGGCCCGGCCTGATCAACCGCTCTCGCTGCGCATGCGAGTGGAGGGCCCGCTGCCGAGCTTCTACGACGGCTTGCTCGGCGAGGTGGCGCCTGAAGCGCAAGGTGACTTCGTACTGCGCCGCGCCGACGGTTTGTTCAGCTATCAGCTCGCCGTGGTCGTAGACGACATCGCGATGAAGATGAGTCACGTGCTGCGCGGCGACGATTTGAAGTCGTCCACGGCCTGGCAGATCGCGCTCTATCGCGCGCTCGGCAGTCCGCCGCCCGTGTTCATTCACGTGCCGCTCGTCGTCGCAGCCGATGGCACACGCTTGGCGAAGCGTCATGGCGCAGCGTCGATCGCAAGCTTGCGCGAACGAGGCGTTGCAGCCGAAAGTGTCGTCGGGTTGCTGGCCGAAAGCGCAGGCTTGGTCGCCAAGGGAACGAAGCTGCGGGCCGACGAGCTCATCGCAGACTTCTCGTTGACGCGCGTGCCGCGCGAGCGCGTGGTCGTAGAGGTCGACGCCCTGCGCTAGCTCTGGCTTGGCATGCGGGAAGCGCTAGACTCGCAAAAACCAGGGATTTCCGTCAGGTACCGTCGGAAAGCCAATTGCCCGCGCCGGAGCAAAGTTGATGGGCCTGACCGAAAAACCGCTTCCTTACGCCGCTCAGCTCATTGACGAGGCCGATCTCGAAGCGGTGCGGGCGCAGTTGCTCGATCCTTGGCTCACCCAAGGGCCGCGCGTCGCCGAGTTCGAGGCGCGGCTCGCCGAAGCCGTGGGGGCGCGCTTTTGCGTGGCGGTGGCCAATGGAACGGCAGCGTTGCACCTGGCTTGCCTCGCCGCGGGCGTGCGTGAAGGAAACGCAGCGTTGGTTGCCGACAACACCTTCGTCGCCACCGCCAACGGCGTGCGCTACGCCGGTGGACGCCCGATTCTGGTCGACATCGATCCCTCCACAGGTCTCGTCGATGTAGACGCGCTCGAGAAAGCGGCCGAGGCCGCCGTCGCCGCGGGGCGTACTTTGCGCGCGATCTTGCCCGTGCATTTTTCGGGCACCGTACCGGACATGGCGCGCATTCGTGCGCTCGCAAATCGCCACGGCGCAATGGTGATCGAGGACGCGGCACACGCGCTCGGCGCGACGTATGAAGTCGACGGCCGCAGCTTTTTTGCGGCCTCGTGCGCCCATTCGGACATGGCGATCCTTTCTTTTCATGCGGTGAAGCACATCACGACGGGCGAAGGCGGCGCGATCACCACCAACGATCCGAAGCTCTATCAAGCGTTGCTCGACCTTCGTACCCACGGCATCACGCGCGACCCAGCGCGCCTGCGCCGCTCCGACGGGCCTTGGTACTACGAGCAACAGTCGCTCGGCTTCAACTACCGCATCACTGATTTTCAATGTGCGTTGGGCCTTTCTCAGCTCAAGAAGCTTCCCCAGTTTCTGCAGACGCGCCGAGCGCTCGCCGCTCGCTACGATGCCGCATTCGCAGATCCGATGCTGCGGCAGCAGCTGTGTCCCCTGCAGGTGCCGGCGAAAGTCACATCCGCCTACCATCTGTACGTGGTGCGCACGCGGCCGCGCGCGAACGAATCGCTCGAGGGCGTCGCAGCACGACGGCTCGCGCTGTTCGAAGGCCTGCGCGCCGCCAAGATCATGCCGCAAGTGCACTACATTCCCGTTCATCGCCAGCCCGACTTCAGCGACGCTGGGTTCGCCGAAGGAAGCTTCGAAGGCGCCGACGCTTACTACGCCGGCTGCATCAGCTTACCGATGTTTCCGGGCATGGCGGCGAGCGACGTGGATCGCGTCGTCACAGCTCTTCGTCAACTCGTGGCATCTTGGTGAAGAGGAGACCCGGTGGCCGGATTTGAGCTCGGCGGTCGTAGAATTGGAGACGATGCCCCCGTCTTCGTGATCGCTGAGCTCTCGGCGAATCACGGCGGCAGACTCGACACCGCGCTCAAGACCGTGGAGGCCGCGGCCAAAACGGGAGTCGACGCGATCAAGCTCCAGACGTACACGCCCGACACCCTTACGCTGCGCAGCGATGCGCCGGACTTCGTGGTGCGGACCAACAACGTCTGGGCCGGCAGGACGCTCTACGATCTGTACGGCGAAGCGATGACGCCTTGGGAGTGGCACCAGGAGCTGATGGCCTGCGCACGCAGTTGCGGGCTGCTCTGTTTCTCGACTCCCTTCGACGTCACCGCCCTCGAGTTTCTCGAGCAACTCGGCGTGCCCGCTCACAAAGTCGCCTCGTTCGAGCTCGTGGATCTGCCCCTCATCGATCGCATCGCACGCACCGGCAAGCCCATGATTCTTTCGACTGGCATGGCCACCCTGGGCGAGATCGAAGCGGCCCTTCAAGTGTGCCGCCAGGCAGGCAACGATCGCCTGGCGCTGCTGCGCTGCGTCTCGGCCTATCCAGCCCAGCCTGAGACCATGAACCTCGGAAGCCTCGACGTGCTCAAGGCGCTGGGCGTGGTGATCGGCCTTTCGGATCACACACGCGATCACACAGCGGCGATCGCGGCCGTCGCGCGAGGAGCACGGCTGGTCGAGAAGCACTTCATTCTCGACCGTTCGGTCGGTGGACCGGACGCTTTCTTCTCGCTCGAGCCCGCGGAGATGAGCTCACTCGTAACTTGCCTGCGCGATGCACAAGCTGCCGTTGCTGGACCTCGTTTCGGACCGGCTCCTGAGGAACGTGCGTCGCTCGCGTTTCGGCGCTCGCTGTACTTCGCGGCAGACGTCAAGCAGGGCGAGGTCTTGACGTGCGACCACGTGCGTAGCGTCCGACCCGCGCACGGTCTGCCCGCAAAGCATTTGCCCGAAGTGTTGGGCAGGGTGGCGTTGCACGACGTAGCGATGGGCACGGCTGTGACCTGGGACGATCTTGGTTCGCGTCCGACGGGTGGACCGAGTCTTACGCTCACTGCGGCTACGTCTGCAGACTCCGAGTTGCTGCTGGCTTGGCGCAACGACCCGCTCACACGCGCCATGTCGGTAAACCAGCACGAGGTCTCAGTCGACGAGCACGCGCGCTGGCTCGCATCGATCCTCGAGGACGACGCGCGCTGGCTCATGCTGGTCCGCATGGACGAGCAAGCGATTGCGGTGGTCAGGCTCGACGCTCGCGGAGCGGATGCACGCGAGTTATCACTGACGCTTGCACCCGAAGCCCGTGGCCGAGGGCTTGCCAAAGATGTGCTTCTCGCAGCCGAAGCGCATGCCCGCTCGCGGGGTGTCCGGCATCTGCTCGCACGCATCCTGCCCGGAAACGCCCGCAGCATCGCGGCGTTCAAGCGCGCCGGCTACTACGGCTTTGCGGAGCGCGGAGCCGAGCCGATGCTGTGGTGTGAGCGGCGGATCGTCGCCTACCCATGAGCTCCTTACTCGTTCGCCTGGACGCAAACGCAAACATAGGGCTTGGACACTTGGGCCGCTGCCTTGCTCTTGCGGAGCCCTTGCGTCTGCTTGGCGTGACGCCTGTGTTTGCGCTGTCTTCCGCTTCAGCCCCGGAGGCCATCGAGCGCCTCCAGCAAGCCGGAGAGCGGGTCTTACGATTGCCGCACTCAGTCATCGGCGGCGCAGACGACGCATTGGCCACCGCGCAAGCAAAGGACGCGCTGGGTGCAGACACCGTGCTGCTCGACGGCTATCAGTTTCGAAATGAAATGCTCGGTCGGCTGCGCGCAAGCTGTGATCGCATCGCGTACATCGATGACGTCGAACAAGGTTCGTTCGACGTAGACGTCTTCATCAATCCGAGTCTGCACGGCGACATGTGTCGGATCGCGTTGCCGGCAGGTGCGCGCGCCGTGGGTGGTGCCAAATACGCATTGATTCGCGGCAGTTTTGTGGTGGCGCGAGGCGAGAAATCGCAGCTGCCTGCGGCGCCGCATACGTTATCGATACTCGTTAGCATGGGCGGCACGGATCCTACCGGCAAGACACTCGACGTCATCGAGGCGTTGCGTGGGCTTGCTCAGCCGGCCGAGGAAGCGATTTCGGTCAGGGTGTTGTTGTCTGAAAGCTCTCCGCGCTGGCAAGAAGCGCAGCGGGCCGCGACGCTATGCGGAAGCTATCTATCTGTAGAAGGCACGGTACCTGATCTGGCGCCGCTTCTACCCCGCACAGATCTCGCGATCGTCTCGACGAGCACGACACTCGCGGAGCTCTCGACGGTGGGCGTCCCCGCGGTCGCCATGCCGACGGTGGACAACCAAGAACCAGTGGCCCGTGCCGCCGCACGCATGCAACTGGCAGTCGTGGTAGACGGTAAGGTCGAAACGATCCGCGATGCCGTGCATCAGCTCGCCAGCGATCCAGCGCAGCGCCGCGCAATGGCAGAGCGACAACGCGCGGCCGTGGACGGTTTAGGCGCTCATCGTGTCGCAGCGCTGCTCGCAGGCAGAGAACAGGAATCCGCGTGAAAGTCGTCGCGATCGTTCAAGCCCGGCTCGGCTCATCGCGCCTGCCCGCCAAGGTCATGCTCGACCTGGAGGGTAAGACGGCGCTCGAGCGCTGCCTCCGACGCGTCGAGAGGACCGCGGGCGTTCACGAGGTCGTCGTGGCGACCACCGACGCACCCGTAGACGATCTCGTCGAAAGACTCGCGAGCCGCTTGGGTTATCGCGCGGTGCGCGGCAGCGAAAACGACGTCCTGGCTCGCTATCAACGGGCAGCCAGCATCTCTGACGCCGATGTCGTGATGCGTTGCACTTCCGATTGCCCACTGTTGGATCCGCTCGAATCAGCCGAGGTGCTAAGCCGCTT
>WUUC01224456.1_pt1 | contig 10768 bp, 8 predicted proteins | sample 6278441 | NCBI WGS metagenome assembly WUUC01 (sample SAMN13675441, study PRJNA597444) | soil metagenome | isolation source: soil | place: USA: Washington | collected 2017-10 | reverse complement strand
GTTCACCGTCGATCAAAACAACGGCGTCGGCCGGCTGCACCCGAATCGTCAACGTTCCCGCAAGGCCAGACGCCGCAGTTGACCCCCTCGCCGTCGTCGCCGGTGTTGGCGGCGTGGGTTCGGCCTCGCCAGCCGCGAGCGGTTGCATGATGTGTCTGAGGCGATATGTCTCGCCCGGTTGAAAGTAGAGCAACTGTCGAAACGAGCGGTGGCCTTTGAGATAGAACTCGACGACATGTTCACCGCGATCAACGCGGAGACGTTGCGCAAAGCCGTCAAAGTCATCTGCCCTGCCGACAAGAAAGCCGTCGACGTACACCTCGGTTTCCTTGGGCGTAACTTGAATCCGAACAGACGCTTCGTAGCGAAAACCGCGGCCGTAATAGGGAGGAAACGGTTGCGAGGCGCTGCTGAGCGGCGCGAGCGCAACAATTGAGACGACCATCACGGCGATGGTCACACCGAGACGTAGATTCGGGCGCACGGAGAAATCTCCCACGGCAGGCGTTCGCCGAGGAAGCAAGTGACTTGCCACTCGAGAGGTGGCGAAAGAAACAGCTGCGGAGGCAGACGTACAGCGGATGTCCGAAGATTGCTGCGGCCGGTGTCCTAATCCCTGTTCACTGTACGCGACACAGCGGATGGCAAAGCGAATGCGGTCAGCGTCATACCCGCGGGCATGATCACGTACTGGCGGCCATCGATCATGTAAGTCGTCGGCGGTGCGTAGATCGGCGCACCGGCTTGATAGCGCCACAGCTCTTTACCTGAGCGGGAATCCGCAGCTAACACTTCGCCTTCGTTAGTTCCGGTGAAGACCACGCCGCCGGCCGTGGCGAGAACACCTGCCCATGACGGAGTCGGGTGCTTGATTTCCCACTTACGTTCGCCGGTTAGCGGATCGATGGCGCGCAGGGCGCCGGTCGGTGGCTGGGGCGCACGCGCCACGCGTCCGCCCATCGTGCGGTCTCCGGCTTTGTAGCCTTCTGGCGGCGCTTCAGAAAAGTAAATCTGGCAGGTCTCGCGCGCGCTGACGAAAAACAGACCGCTCGTCGGATCAAACGACGGCGACATGAAATTGGTGCCGCCAAAAAGATCCGGACACGTCAACGTGCCTTTCGCCGAAGGTCGCTGATCGGGCAGTTCGACCGGACGTCCCTTGGCGTCGATCTCTTTCGCCCACGTTTGGTGCACGAACGGTTTCGCATGTATGAACTGCCCGCTGGTGCGATCGAGCACGTAGAAGAATCCATTGCGGTTCGCGACCATCACGACTTTGCGCGGCTTGCCGTCGATGGTGAGGTCGGCCAGCACCGGAATCTGATTCGCGTCCCAGTCGTGCGTATCGTGGGGCGTGAATTGGAAATGCCATTTGAGCTTGCCTGTGTTGGCATCGAGCGCAATCAGCGAGCCTGAATAGAGGTTATCGCCCTTGCGGTTGTCACCGAAGAAATCAGGGTTGGGATTACCTGTCCCCCAGTAGAGAGTGTTGAGCTCGGGGTCGTATGAGCCCGAGAGCCACGTCGGCGCGCCACCGCGTTCCCACGATTGCGCCGCCCACGTCTCACTGCCCGGCTCACCGGGACCGGGCACGGTGTAAAAGCGCCACGCCCGCTTGCCGGTGTTGACGTCATAAGCATCAAGGAAACCGCGGATGGCGAATTCACCACCCGCGATGCCGACAATTACCTTGTCGTTGACGACGAGCGGGGCCGGGGTGGCGGCGTAGCCCTGTTTGTAGTCAGCGATTTCGACATCCCAGACCACTTTGCCGGTTTTCATCTCGAGCGCGATGAGATGCGCATCGAGCGTCGCGATGTACAACCGGTCGCCGTGCACCCCGAAGCCACGGTTCACCAAGCCGCAACAGGCCTTTACATCGTCAGGAACCGGCCGCTGGTAGCGCCAGATCTGCCGCCCGGTTTTGCCGTCAATGGCCCATGCATAATTCTGTGGCCCGGTGATGTAAAGGATGCCGTCGATCACGATCGGCGTCGCTTCGAACTTGCCTGCGACACCGGTTTGAAATGTCCACTGCGCGGCAAGCTGCCCCACATTGCCCGCGGTGATCTGATTCAACGGACTGAAGCGACGCCCCGAATAGTCCCCTGAATACGTCAGCCAGCGCGCCGGGTTGGCCAGGCCATCGAGAAGATCCTTGGGGGTAATACTTTGCGCGGCGAGGGTGACGCCAAACGCCAGAATCAATGAGCCAGAGGCTAACCAGTGATGATGTCTACGCATGTACTAGTCCTGTGCGGCGCCAGCATACTACTTCCATGCCCACCCTCTCTTATCTGCACCTTGACGTCTTTACCGATCAGCCCTTTCAAGGCAATCAGCTGGCCGTCTTCAGTGACGGCCGCGGCCTCGACACCACGACCATGCAGGCGATTGCGCGTGAAATGAATTTTTCCGAGTCCACGTTCATCCTGCCGAAAGAACGCGACGACACCGACGTTCGCATGCGCATTTTCACGCCCGGTGTGGAGTTGCCCATGGCGGGGCATCCGACGATCGGCAGCACGTTTGCGCTCGCGCATCTGGGTGTAATTCCGACGGCCAGTGATCACTTTGTGTTCGGGCTCGGCGTTGGACCAACACGCGTTGAACTGATACGCGCTGGAAACGAGTTGAAGTTCGCGTGGATGGACCAGCGACCGCCCCAATATAAGAAGCCCGCCGCGTCGGATGCGGACGTGTTGCGCGCGGTTGGGGCCGATCCGGCCGCGTTCCAACGCACGGGGCTACCGATCGAAGAGATCTCGTGCGGGGTGCCGTTTCTGTACTTGCCGCTGGCCTCGCGTGCCGACGTTGACGCCGCCGAGCCAGACATGGCCGCGTTGCGGCGGCTCAAGAGCGCCTTTCCGAACGATCACATCGGGGTGTTTCTCTTCAGCCCCGAACGAGCCGCGGGCGGCGCCGACGCCACCGTTTACAGTCGCATGTTCGGCCCGGGCCTCGGCGTGCCCGAGGATCCCGCCACGGGTGGCGCAACCGGTCCACTCGGCTGTTATCTCGTCAAGCACGGCTTGGTGAAAGGCGACGACGCGAGAACCATCGTCAGCCTGCAAGGCGTAGCCATGGGTCGGCCCAGTCGATGTCACGCCGCGATTACGCATACGACGCCAGATCACATCTCGCGTGTACAAGTCGGTGGTCAAGCCGTGATTGTGGCGAAAGGCGCACTGACCGTTTGATGCCGTAATCTGTTGGCAGCGTGAGTGACTTCAATCTGAAGGATCTGCGGCGCGAGTACGCCAGCCGCGCACTGGATGAAGCCGCGGCCGATCCGAATCCGATCGCTCAGTTTCGGGAATGGTTTTCGGAAGCATTGGCAGCGCAGCTTACCGATGCCAATGCCATGAGCCTCGCGACGGCCTCGGCCACCGCGGAACCGTCTGTCCGCATCGTCCTGCTCAAAGACGTGGACGACGACGGATTTGTCTTTTTCACTCATTACGATAGCCCCAAGGGCCGAGATTTGGCGGTGAACCCGCGCGCGAGTCTGCTGTTCTTCTGGGCCGACCTCGAGCGGCAAGTGCGCATCAGCGGGCCCGTGTCGCGGGTGTCGCGCGCGGTATCGGAGGCGTACTTCACATCGCGTCCGCTCGACAGTCAATTTGCCGCGTGGGCGGCGAAGCAAAGCAGCTCAATACCGGATCGGGGCATGCTCGAGCAGCGGTTCGCGGAGGTCAAAGCTCGCTACGCGACCGCGTCGGTGCCGTGCCCGCCGGACTGGGGTGGTTATCACTTGAGGGCGGAACAGATCGAATTCTGGCAAGGTCGGCCGGGCCGTCTGCACGATCGGCTGCGTTATACGCGGAGGAATGACGGGTCGTGGGAGCGCACGCGCCTGGCACCTTAGCGCGGAACAAGAAAGACGGAACACAAAACACGAAACAAAAATTTCGCCTTTCGTCTTTCGTCTTTCGTGTTACTTCAAGATTTCCACCCACGCACCAAGCGAGCGTGTGTCCTTCGACGTGGGATCCAACGCGGCGGGCACGAATGCGTATTCGGCGGCGATCTCGAGGGTCACGAAGCGGCGGTCGCCGGAAGGAATCTCCAGCAGCTGTGGCTGGACGGGCAAGAGCGTGAGGGTGTGCGCCCATCCGAACATCGACACGGTGACGCGGTTATGAATGAGGCCGCTGTGAAGGCGCACCGTCAGCGGTGCATCGGCGTTGGCGCGCGCGATGCTGACGCGTGTGCTGCGACCGCCCCACACCCAGAATCCGAGATCTTCGGGGGTGGCGTTGGTGTCGTGATAGAAGACCGATGTCTCACCAAAATGCGAGGCCGCCAGCACGGTTCCGACCCGGGGACGCTGGCCAGCATTGACCACTTGTAGCGCGACGACCGAAATGCGCGCGATCGCGCGTTCCAATTCGGGCGTGCCGCGAAGTCCGACAAAGCTGGCGTCGACGGGGACTGAAAACTCAGTGCTCCAGCGTTCGCCCGGTCGCGCCTCGACTGGCCAGCTTTGCCACGCGTTCCCCGTGCGTCCGATTTGCAGACCGATGGTCTCGCCGCTGCGCGCGCCGTTCCATTCGACATCGACGCGGTAATGACCGGCGGGCAAGGTGAAACGGCCGTTATGGAGAACGCGAATTGGTTGCGCATCCTCGCGCGCTCCGGGTTCCACCATCAACATGGCGCGACCGATGGCTTCGGTTGCGGCAATCGGTCGTACTGGCGAGTATTCGACACCGATCGGCCGCGCCACAGCATCAAAGTCGTCCAGCAGTGGCAAGCGCGCACGCGCCCGCGCGTCAATCGATGGCCATGGGGGATCGGCCGGTAACAACGGGATGATCAGCGCAGCCAGCAGTAGCGCGCCCGCGCACGTGGCGATGGCAATCAGCGACGCGGCGCCCGGCCACATCGGTCGAGCGCGCCGCACGATGACGGCGGCCATCGCTGCGAGGCCAATCCAGGCGAGCGAATGCATCCACGCGGTACCAGCTTCGTGATGAATGAACGAGGGCGCTAAGGTCCACGCCGGCCATCGCGGAGATAGATATTCAAGCAGGCTCGACGTGCCATCACGCCCGTTGCTGAGCAGCAACCCCTCCTGCGCAAACAGCATCACCAGCGCGACGGTGACGCTGATCGCCAGAAGCAAATGATGCGCGGCTCGTCGCGTGCTTCCGGCGGGCGCCTCGCGGAACGCGATTGCCATCGGCAAAGCGAGCAGCAGTAATCCCGAAGCCAATGGCCGGCCCGGTGACGCCGATCCGCCCCACCAGATCCGGAAGGCACCGACGGTGGCGAGCAGCGCCGCAAACGCGAGCGTGTGTTCGATCGCACGCCGCCGCAAGTCACCGCCGGCTCGAACCATCAACCACAAGCCGCCGATGGCAACGATGTAAACCGGTGCGTACGGCAGCACACCGTACTCCTGATCGAAGAGCAGACCGGGTGCGCCGAAGATCAAATTGAAGGGTCGCGTCTGCACCATGGCGCCATACGGCGCCTGCGGGAGCGGCACGCCCCACAGCGCATAGAAAAATGCAAACCACGCCGCTAGCGACAGCGCGTACGGCGCCAACACCGCCGCCGATCGCGGGAGGCGCTGCGGCTCGTCGTCTGCGGCTTCACTGCGTAACCAGATCCGTCCGAGTGCAATGGTCACGAGCGCCGCGGACATCGGCGCGTATTTGGTGCTGAGCCAGGGCAGAACCGCACACGCGAGTCCAATTACCAGCGACGTCGCCACGCGCTTCGATCGCCCAGGGTCGGTTGCGAGCGTGATTGCGACAACCACCGCGAGCGCCGCCGCAATCTCCGGATAGACAGTAAAGGTGTTGTACAGGAAGGGAGTCGTACACGCGATTGCAGCCCACGCGAACGTGGCTGGACTCGCAGCATTGGTAATGCGAAGGACTGAGCGCCACATCAACGCCGCGGCGATGGCCGCCGTAACCACGAGCAACAGCACGACCAATCGGTATCCGCCCGCGGCGTACACCGGAGCAATGAGGATCGGCAATCCGACGGGATGAATGGAATAAATCTGAGAGTCTGATCCGCGTGTGAGGTAATGCGGTTCGAGATCACGCGCGTAGTACTCGCGGTAATCGCCTTGGGTGTGATTGTTTTCGATCTTGAAATCGCCGTCGCGCCACAGACTCTGGGCAATGACCAGATAATGCGGTTCATCACCCGCGGGGAAGAGTACCGTCCCGGTCAATCGCGCTGCGGCCGTACCAGCCGTGAGTGCGGTGAGCACGGCTATCACCACGGTGAGTTGACGCACGCTGAAGCGTTGCAGCCAGTCCGCGCGCACCAATCGCGCTTGCCATAACACCCAGGCCAACTGCGTCACGATCGCGATCCAAATCACGATGCGCAACGGACCAGCCAACATCTGCAGGGCGGGCAAGTGATCGGGAAGAACGGGCAGATAGGGAAGTATCAGCAGGACCAGTCCGAATAGCGGCAGCAGCCACGGTCCCAACGGCGGCCGCACGGCGCTCGAAGTCCCGCGCGGGATAGCCCGACGATCGAGCCACAACAGCCCCAATGCTCCCAGTGCCAGAAAGCCGCCCAGGGCCTGCCAGGGCGGCAGCAATGCCACCCGGACCGCTCCGGTGGGCGTTAAAACCTGATCGAGCACACCACGTGTGAAATAGAGTGCAAGTCCGAGGACGAGCACTGCGCCTACGGGCACAAATCGCATCGGGGCCTCAGTGTATCAACCCCGAACTAGCACGGATGCAAGGACTTATGGTATTCTTCGCGCATCGTGCACGGCTTGGGCGTCATTCGACTTCTCGCCATTACTGGCGTCGGCCTTCGCGGGTCGACGGCCACAACCGGATGATGCTGCGCTAAACGCACCAAGATTGAGTTCGCCAAGGGCCATCATCCGAGACCGGGTGGTGGCCCTTTGGTTTTTCGCGCGTCGAACCGATAGAGACGGAGAGAGCACCATGAAGACACCAACAAAACGAGACGATTCCGGCGTCCGCCGCGCCGCCAGCAAGGTGGCGCTGACCGCCGCTGCCCGCCGGGGAGCGCCGCCAACGGTCGCCGCACACGCCGTGCGGAAGGACGTGACGGTGCGCGTGTCACTCAAACAGCAGGCGCCTCCCGAGGGCGAGGAACTGCGTGAAGAGGGTTACGGCCACGGCGTCTGACGCCGTACTTTTGCCACTCGAAGTAATCGAAGTAATACGTCTGGCCGAATTTGCGGCGGGGATTCGCAGCATCGGTCGGGATATTCTCTGCATCGCGCGCACACCGGTCAGTAACTAATCCGACATCTCGCGGGCGTTGATTTTGCAGAAGCACGCTCTCGATGCGCACGCCTTCGTGGCACTTCGCATCGCTGCTTCTAACGCTCTGGACCTTGGCCGCACTCGCGTGCGGCGGCAGCGACGCCCCCCGCCAACCTTCCTCGCCAGTCCCCCCGCCGCCTGCGACTGGTCAAGCGACAAGCGATTTACCGTCTGCAGATGACGGCGCCTGGACGATGGCGCCGCGTGATTACGGCAGTACGCGATTCAGCCCGCTTGCTGACATCAGCACCGCGAATGTGTCGCAGTTGCGCGAGGCCTGGACTTTTTCGACCGGCGTGCTCGCCGGACATGAAGCCGCACCACTGGTTATCGACGGCACGATGTATATCGTCACGCCGTTTCCCAACACGTTGTTCGCGCTCGACCTGACCAAGCCCGGTGCTCCCGTCAAATGGCGCTATGACCCCGACCCGTTAGGAGCGGCGCGTGGCGTTGCCTGCTGCGACGTCGTCAACCGTGGTGCTGCGTACGCGGACGGCCGGGTCTTCTTCAACACGCTCGATGGCCATGCCGTCGCAGTCGACGCCGCGACGGGTCGCGAAGCGTGGAAGACAAAGGTCGCCGAGATCAACAACGGCGAGAGCATCACCATGGCGCCGATGGTGATCAAAGGCAAAGTGTTCGTCGGCAATTCGGGCGGCGAATTTGGTGTTCGTGGCTGGCTCACGGCCCTGGATGCTGGTACCGGCGCAATCGCGTGGCGCGCTTTCAGCACCGGACCGGACCGCGACGTGTTGATCGGTCCGAACTTCAAACCCTTTTACGAAACCGATCGCGGCACCGATCTCGGCACCAAGACGTGGCCTTCCGAAGCCTGGAAAATTGGCGGCGGCACGGTCTGGGGATGGATCTCCTACGACCCCGAACTCGACCTGATGTTTTACGGGACGGCGAACCCCGGCCCGTGGAATCCCGACGCGCGCCCCGGCGACAACAAGTGGACCTCGGGCATCTTCGCGCGCGATCCCGACGACGGCGATGCGAAATGGTTTTATCAGTTCAGCCCGCACGATCTGTACGACTACGACGCGGTCAACGAAAACGTCCTGGTTACGCTACCGATCAACGGACAGCCACGTCGCGTCATCCTGCGTCCAGAGCGTAACGGCTACGTCTACGTCCTCGATCGGGTTACCGGCCAAGTGTTGTCGGCGACGCCCTTCGTGCACATCACCTCCACCAAAGGCGTGGATCTCAACACCGGACGGCTGCTCTACGAGGACAAGAAGCGTCCTCAAACGGGCATCGTCGTCCGCGATATCTGTCCCGCGGCGCCTGGGGCGAAAGACTGGCAGCCGTCGTCGTTTTCACCGCGGACCGGATTGCTTTACATGCCGCACAACAACCTATGCATGGACATGGAAGGCACCGAAGTGAACTACATCGCGGGGACTCCTTACGTGGGCGCTGACGTCACGTTCAAGGCCGGCCCGGGCGGCCATCGCGGCGAAGTCACGGCGTGGGATCCGGTCGCGGCGCGCGCGGTATGGAAAATCCGCGAGCCGTTCATGGCGTGGAGTGGCACGCTCGTCACGGCCGGTGATGTGGTGTTTTACGGGACGATGGACGGTTGGTTCAAGGCGGTGGATGCGCGCAGCGGGCAAGTGTTATGGCAGCACCGCACTGCGTCAGGCATCATCGGTCAGCCGATCACATATCGCGCACCCGATGGCAAACAATATGTCGCGATTCTGGCGGGCATTGGCGGCTGGCCAGGATCGGTTGTCGTCAACGATCTCGATACGCGCGACCTGACCGCCGGACTGGGATGGGGAAGTGGCGTGCCTGATCTCAAGGCGGCCACGAGCAAAGGGGGCGTGCTCCATGTCTTTGCGCTGCCTTAGCCTCATCCTGATCTGCGCCGTCACGGCTGCCTGTGCACCATCGCGCGTGCTGCGGGTATGCGCTGATCCCAATAACCTGCCGTTTTCGAACGAGCAGCATCAAGGGTTTGAGAATCGCCTTGCGGAACTGGTGGCCGACTCGTTGGACGCACGCGTCGAATACGTGTGGTGGGCACAGCGGCGCGGCTTCGTGCGCAATACGCTGCGCGCTGGGGCGTGCGATGTCGTAATGGGCGTGCCAAGCAATTTCGAGCTGGCGATGCCGACTGAGCCCTATTACCGATCGACTTACGTGTTTGTGACGCGCGCGGGTGAGCCCGCGCCGCAGTCGTTTGATGATCCGCTGCTGCGCACCGCCGTCGTCGGCGTGCATTTGATTGGTGACGACTTCGCGAACAGTCCTCCGGCACATGCGCTCAGCGCCCGGGGAATCATTCAAAACGTGCGCGGGTTCTCGGTGTACGGCGACTACCGTACGCCCAATCCTCCCGCCGCCTTGGTGCAGGCCGTAGGTACGAGTGCCTTGGATGTGGCAGTCGCCTGGGGCCCTCTCGCCGGCTACTTTGCGCAACAGTCCCCAGTGCCGTTGACCCTCACACCGGTGGCGCCGCAGCGAGATTCACCGTCGTTGCCGTTTGTGTTCGAAATCTCGATGGCCGTCGATCGTGGCAACGAGGCCCTCCGCGCGGAATTGAACCGGATCATCGATCGCGAACGCTCCACGATCGATCGCATTCTCAACGAATTTGGTGTGCCGCGCGTGACGCGCGCGTCGGCGGGAGTTGCGCCGTGATTCGTCGCGTGGCGCTAGTCATTGCATTGCTGTTGAGCGTGGTTGCCTGCGAGCGCGAGAAACGCGATTTCAATCCACCGCAAGGTAGCAACATCACACCACTCACGCGAATAACCGATTTGCAGCCGGGAGCGCCGTCGCCGCCGCCGATGACAGAAGGACCGTTCACCGGCAACGCGTACGCGCTCAGCGAAGGCAAGCGGTTGTACTCGTGGTTCAACTGTGTCGGCTGCCATCACCACGGCGGAGGAGGCATTGGACCCGCGTTGATGGACCATCGCTGGATTTACGGCAGCCGGCCTGACCAGATTTATTCGACCATCGTCCAGGGGCGACCCAACGGGATGCCGTCGTACGGCGGACGGCTCACGGAGCAGCAAGTGTGGCAGCTGGTCGCGTACGTGGAATCGATGAGCGGCAACGTGGCGAAGGATGCGGCCCCGTCCCGCGATGACGACATGTCGACGAGCAAGCCTGAATCGAGGCGCGAGCCCAAACCTCCGGTGCAGACAGGTCACCGCTGATGCTCAACGCCATTCAGTCGATGCTTCGTCCGGCGGGAATTCAAGCGCAGCGGATCGAGTGGCTTTGGTGGGTGATGTTCTGGGTGACGCTGGCCGTCACCGTCATTGTGTTGCTCTATCTCGCAGTCGCGCTGAGGCGAGGAACAAGAGCCGAACCGCCGGCAGCAACGGCTGATCGACGGCTGCACACCGCCATCACCATTGCGACCGTGCTGTCAGCCGTGATCCTGTTTGGCCTTCTGATCGCAGGGGTAACGACCGGCCGCGCGGTTGCGAGTCAGCGTGACGAAACCGCCCTCG
>WUUC01142400.1_pt1:0-5000 | contig 10768 bp, 6 predicted proteins | sample 6278441 | NCBI WGS metagenome assembly WUUC01 (sample SAMN13675441, study PRJNA597444) | soil metagenome | isolation source: soil | place: USA: Washington | collected 2017-10 | reverse complement strand
ACTCGGCTTTTTATATTGAAAGTGATTTGCGTATCGACTCCAATGATACTATTGTTTCGTACCATTATGGGCGAAGATCCGGGTAAGATATGAACTTCTTCAGGAATGAAAAAAAACCGATCGACTTTCATTTGGTATTTTGGTCGAAATTCTTTGAATCCTCGATACTCAATCAAATCCTCTTTTTTAACGATTGAATGCATCTCTATAGTCCCATATTTAGTAATTCCCGAACTCTTTCTTCGGTATCGAGGATCATCGAAATAAGCAAAAATACTATTTCTACGGAAAATACCACTTATGGGTATTTCAATCGAGATACCAGAAAGGGATATTAATTCTTTTTCTCGTTCTTGACTTGATTGAAATGGAATAATGAATCTATTTCTTCGTTTCTTTGCCAATAAATCCAAATTTTTTGCAGAATATATGAGATTACAATGACCTATTCGATTAAGTTCTGAATAATTTGAAATCCTATCCTCGTTTTTACGAAATGACCCCGATAATTTATGTTTTACTTGATCATTAGTAACGGAGGAGTTCGAAATATAGATTTGTTCGAAAGAAAAAGAATGAGTGTTCATTTGATCTTGATCTTTGGAGAGCGAAAAGGGGACTATACTGGATCTGTACGGCCTTCCTGATAATATCCATAAATGACTTGTTTTTGGTAAGAGATGAACATTACCGTATGTAAATTCGGGTGCATGATACACATCCGTACTCCAGTGCATTTCTCCTTCTGAGTCAGAATAAATATGTTTTCGAACCCGTTCCTTAAAATTCAAGGTGGCTGTCCCCGCCCGAATTTCAGCAATTACTTGTTCCGATTCAACATATTGATCGTTTTGAACTAAAAGAAAACTTTTTGGCGGAATATTCACATTATGTAGAATATCCTCACTTTCAATAGTAACATACAAGTCAATATAACATAGAAAGGCGGGGTGTCCATGACGTGTACGTGTAGGATGAACCAAATCCTCATTGAATTTGATTTTTCCATTAGAAGGGGCTCGTACATGTTCTGCGGTACCCCCTGTGAATACTCCGCCCGTATGGAAAGTTCTTAATGTTAGTTGAGTACCAGGTTCCCCAATGGATTGGCCTGCAATAATACCTACCGCTTCGCCCAATTCAACCAGGTCACCATGAGTAGGACTCCGGCCATAACATAATCGACAGATCCAAGACGCACTCCTGCAAGTAAAAGGAGTTCGAATGGATATTGTTTGGGTTCGAAGAATTATGAATCTATTGACAAGTCCAACCCCGATATCTTGATTTCGGATGGCAATGCAACGTGAACCCATATATATATCATCTGCTAATACACGACCAATTAATGTTTGGATCCAAATTCTTTCCGGCATCATAACGTTTCGAGGATTTACAGAAATACCGCGAATCGTGCCACAATCTGTTCTACGTACAACAATATGTTGAACTACTTCGACAAGCCTGCGCGTGAGATATCCAGCATCTGATGTTCGTACAGCAGTATCCACAACTCCTTTGCGGGCCCCATAACAAGAAATGATATATTCTGTTAAAGAGAGGCCTTCACGTAAATTGCTTTGAATAGGTAAATCAATCATTTGTCCTTGTGGATCCGACATTAATCCTCTCATACCTACTAATTGATGTACCTGAGACACATTTCCTCGAGCTCCCGAAAAAGACATTATATGGACTGGATTATAAGGGTCAGTCATCCTAAAATTGGGATTCATTTCTTGTCGCAAATATTCACTTGTAGAATACCATATCTCAATGGATTGACGTAATTTTTCTACCGCGTGTACATTCCCATAATGATGGTGTTTTTCCAAAATCAAACTTTGCTGTTCAGCATCTTGGACTAACCATCCTTTAGAAGGTATTGTTAAAAGATCATCAATTCCTAATGAAATGGATGTAGCAGTGGCTTGCTGGAAACCCAGAGTTTTTACTTGATCCAGGATGTGTGACGTATATGCCATTCCAAAGTGATCTATTAATCGACTAATAAGTCGTTTCATGGCAGTTCCATCTACCGCTTTATTGTGAAAGACCAAATTGGCCCGTTCTGCCATAAGTACCTCCATATTCCGCTGAGTAGGATTCGACAATGAATGGGTTTGAGTTAGTGATTAGAAAACTTCCTTTTCTTGATCTTAATTCACCTAAAAATTCACAAATTATGATCCTAGTTGAACCGAAAGACTCGAACTCTACTAATATCAGAGAATTACGTAGCTTAGGATATTATTAAGTTAAGTCCCCTATGAGCAGGCTTGACAAAATCCTTTTATAGCTTCTTCAATTTCTCGATAAAGAGAAATATGACCAACAGTAGTTCGAATGTATATAAAAAGAATTTCTTTTTTTACACTTCTTATTATTAGATAGTGCGCATAAATCTCATGATAGGTACCCAAAGATTCATAGTGAACTTCAATAGGAGCTTCTCGTGAAGCAATAATACGTTGATCTAGCCGCCATCGGAGCCATAAAGGACTATCTAAATTGATTCTTTTCTGACGATAAGCTCCAATTGCATCATAGGAATTACAAAAAAAAGGTTCTTTCATATACTTATAATTTGAATCGTCAATTCTTTTCTTTTGATAGGTTTTGTGATTCCATGGATTATATCTATTTGCACAAATACCTCGACGATTCCCACTCGTTAATATATAAAGTCCAATAAGCATATCTTGAGTTGGTACGGAAATAGGATCTCCAATAGCTGGGGACAAAAGATTCATATGAGAAAACATAAGTAAACGGGCCTCCGCTTGAGCCTCCAAAGATAAAGGTACATGAACAGCCATTTGATCCCCGTCAAAATCTGCATTGAATCCTTTACAAACTAATGGATGTAAACAAATAGCGCGCCCTTCCACGAGAATTGGTTGGAACGCCTGTATGCCTAATCTATGCAGAGTAGGCGCTCTATTTAACAATACAGGATGCCCCTGCATAACTTCCTGCAGTATTTTCCATACAATCGGCTCTTTTTCCCGAATTTTGCGCTTAGCAATTCCTATATTCGAAGCAAGATGTTGCCTAATTAGACCGCGAATTACAAATGTCTGGAAGAGCTCTATTGCAATTTCACGAGGCAATCCACATCGATGTAATGAAAGTGAAGGGCCTACGACAATGACGGAACGGCCGGAATAATCGACCCGTTTACCAAGTAAAGTCTCACGAAATCGCCCCTCTTTGCCCTCAATTACATCTGAAAATGACTTGTAAACTTTATTATGACCATCCCTCATAGGTTGTCCACGGATTCCATTATCAAGAAGTGTATCTACGGCTTCTTGCACCAATTTTTCCTGACACATTACTAATTCTCCCGGGGTAGATCTACTTGTTGATAATAGATCAGTAAGAGTATTGTTCCGATAGATGACTCTTCTATAGAGTTCATTAATATCCGAACTCATTAATTTACCTCCATCTATCTGAATGATTGGTCTCAACTCGGGAGGAAGAACGGGTAATAGACACAAAACCATCCATTCGGGTTCTATATTTGTTCGAATAAAATATTTAGCTAATTCCATGCGTCTAACTAAAAAATCCTTTCTTCTTCCAACTTTTCGGTCTTCCCATTCATTTCCTGTAGGCCCTTCTTCCCCTAATTCTTTCCATTCTGCGAATGAATAATCTAGAATAGTTCGCAAATCTAAATCGGCTAATTGTTCTCGAATAACGCCTGCTCCAGTATATATTTCTCTATTTCGAAATGTATCAAAACCTTGAGTAGTAAAAAAAAGCGGGATGCTGTATTTCCAGGATTGGATTTCATATTCGAATAAACCTCGTAATCGTAAAAAAGTAGGTTTTTTCGCTATAGGCCTAGCAAATGAAAAATTGGGATAGGATCCTACCTTATAAGGATTTCCCCCCTTCAAAACCGGACGTGAAAGTTTCCCCTCGCCCGGCTCAAGTAGTTACAGCAAACAAATAAAGAAAGGAATTCTCGCTTTCAAATAAATTCTAGAAAATCTCCAAAACAAAAGATCTACTCCTTACTCAAGTTTCATTGAAGACTAAGAACCATTTACTTGATTCATTATTCTTTTTGTTGTGTTATTTTGTGAATTCTTTATTTTTTTTTTATTCAATTAAATTACAAAAAAAATGAACTTCGAAATTCTTGAGTAGTCTACCTCCCTTCGAATGAAGAATCTCCGTAAAATAAAAAAGAATTAAAGTAACTTGAAATTTCGAAGGAATTTACTTGTCTACGTATTGCTCTCTTCGATCTTTTAGGTCACGACTTCACCTCGACGGTTATACTAGGATGCCCTTAAAACCTATATGCGACGGATAGACTCTTGTAACCATAACATATTTGCTTGTTTCCATGAACATAAGTTCTTTCTAAATGAAAAAGAATGGTTAATTCCACAAAAACAAAGTCTTTTTTTTACGAGGTACAACTAGAAATTACTCTTTCTTTGTGACGAACTCGACCATGGATCAATTCCCTTTTCTTGGGAGTATTGAATACACCCATAATTCTGAGCTTCATGTTCCTCTTCCCAAGAGACATGTCAGAACCAGGACATCCCCTTTGGATTGAATAGGATGACAGTTTCTCATTTCGAATCTGTAAAATCAAAATTTCGATCAAATCACACATCGCAGTATACTAGGCCTTCTAATTCTTTAAGAGGTTTATCTAAAAAATTCGCGATATAACTAGGAAGACGTTTCAAATACCACACGTGGGTTACCGGGCATGCCAATTTAATATAGCCCATTTGATACCTTCGTATTCGAGAATCCACAAATTCGACTCCGCATTGTTCGCAAAATTTTGGGTCTTCTTTTTCATCTCCGATTACTCGATAATTTCCACAAGCACAAATTCCACTTTTTATAGGCCCAAAAATTCTTTCACAAAATAATCCATCTTTTTCTGGTTTATTGGTTTTGTAATGAAAAGTATAAGGTTTTGTCACCTCTCCAACTATGTCTCCATTAGGTAGTATTTT
>WUUC01226101.1_pt1 | contig 10769 bp, 8 predicted proteins | sample 6278441 | NCBI WGS metagenome assembly WUUC01 (sample SAMN13675441, study PRJNA597444) | soil metagenome | isolation source: soil | place: USA: Washington | collected 2017-10 | reverse complement strand
TTCGGGAATCCCAGGGGCAGGACTGGATGCCGATCTCGTAATTCGAAAATTTCTCGTGGCCGCTAGCCATATGGAGCCGTCGGCGGCCGAGCAGATGGTGGAGTCCGTCATGTGCCTCGACCAGCCGAGAAGCCGGCTCGACTTCCTGGACCTCTGCGCCGTGGAACGCCGCAGTTGACAGAGAATGGATAGGGAACTTTGTTAAAGCTACGCAACTCGGGGACCTGGCCGAGGCGTGTGAAGCCGAGCACCCAAAGAAGCGGGGCACAAACGGGAGGACAAGTATGAAGAGGAGAGCTTGGGTACTTGCGGCGATGCTCCTCCCGGCCCTTCCGGTGGCTGCAGGAGCGCAGTCCATCGAGGAGTTCTATCGCGGCAAACAGATCAGGTTCATCATCGCATCAGATGCGGGCGGAGATTACGACCAATGGGCGCGCTTGATCGCCCGACACTGGGGTAAGCATCTTGCTGGGAAGCCGACCTTCGTGCCGGTCAATATGCCGGGCGGCGGCATGCTGACGGCAACGAATTATCTCTTCAACGTCGCCGAGAAGGAGGGGTTGGTTGTCGGCATGATCGGCCGCAACCTGCCCAACCAGGCGCTGCTGAAACACTCGAGCGTTCGCTTTGATCCGCTTAAGTTCAACTGGCTCGGCAGCCCCGAACTGACAAACCGGGTTTGCGTGGCGAAGGAAGGCGTGCCGGTTCAGAAAGCCGAGGATCTATACGGCAACGAGCTGATCGTTGGTGGCTCCGGCGCGGGCACGGCTGTCAGTACCACGCCGGTCATCCTGAACCGTCTGCTCGGCATGAAGTTCAAGCTGGTGGATGGATACCCGAGCGGGCAGGCCGTCCTGCTGGCCATGGAGCGAGGCGAAGTCCAAGGGATTTGCCAGTCCTACACGTCCTTGCGGGGCAGCAAGCCGGAATGGTTTTCGACCGGGAAGGTGAAGGTGCTCTTCAATCTCGAACGCACGCCGTTACCGGACATGAAGGTGCCCACCGTCTACGATTTCGTCAAAGACGATGAGGCCCGCCGCCTTCTCTCTCTCTACAATTCGAGCGTCGAAATCGGCCGACCCATTCTTGCCCCGCCCGAAGTCCCCGCGGATCGCGTCGAGGCGCTGCGGCGTGCCTTCGATGCAACGATGCAGGATCCAGAGTTGAAGGCAGAAGCGGCGAAGCTGGGCCTCGAGATCAACGCACTGACAGGCGAGCAACTCAGTGAGATCATACGCGATTTGATGAACACTCCGAAGGAGATCGTCGAAAAGATGCAGGCACTCGTGCAAACAAAGAACTGACGAGGGCTCCTATGCGCATCATGTTCCTGAACCAAGCTCCCAAGAATCCCGCTTACGACGTCGCCGAGATCGAGGCTCAGCTGAATGGCTACGCCTCCCCGGGCACGAAGATCGAAATCGGCTTCCCGGATGATTTCGGGGGCTCGAAGCTGTATGACTCGATCGGTAAGCAAAGTGTGTTGAACGGCCTCCACCACATGATGGAGACGCCGAGCATCATCCAAAAGATCTTCTGGGCCTCTCAAAACGGCTATGACGCCGTTATCTCGAGTAACACATTCGACCCAGGTGTCGATGGCGGCCGCCTTGCAGTCGACATTCCTGTCATCGGCCTGTTCCGGGCCTCAATGCACGCCGCGCTCATCCTCGCCGACCGGGTCGGAATCACAGTGCCGCTCGCGTCGCACGTACCGTACACATGGCGGATCCTGCGCAGCAACGGCCTTGACCGCTTTGTATCGGGCATTAAGCCGATAGGCGTTTACGGACGAGACATGAAGCAACGCAAGACGGAAATCTTCGATATCACGGAGGGGCTCATCCGCTCGCTTGTGGAGGACACCGGTGCGGAGATTATCCTGCCTCTAGGTGGCGCGCTCATTCCGTATGTGGTCGATCCCGACGATCTCGCGCGGGCAACGGGCGTTCAGGTTCTAAACACCAAGGCGATTGGGATCCGCTTCGCGGAAATGTGCGTGGCCTTCGGGATGACCCAGAGCGCGGTCGCGTACCCACGCGCGAAGCTCAAGGCGGCCGATTTCAGCGAACGCGTGTGACGGCCACGCCGAACCGAATTGCTCATCCCTCGGCGGTCGCGTGGCCCGGAGAGTCGTTGCGCAAGACGACCAACGCATCGAGGGCTAGGGTGCCGGTCTGTCCTGGCACCGCGAGAACCGGGTTGAGGTCGATGCTCTCGAGGCTATCACCGAGGTCCTGTGCGAGCCGGGAGAGGCCGATGAGGGCCTCAGCAACCGCGTCGACGTCGGCGGCGGGGGCACCGCGATAACCGCCTACGAGACGTCCGGCGGACGTCTTGGCGATCATGGCCCGTGCCCGAGACTCGCTCAATGGCACGGCACCGAAGGCAATATCCTTTTTGACCTCTAGATACACACCGCCGGTGCCAAACATGACCACGGGCCCGACCTCTGGATCGCGCTGCACTCCAAGGACGAGCTCAATCCCCCTTTCCGCCTGCTCGGCTACGAGAACGCCGGCGAAGCGAGCCCGCGGATCGGCAGCCTTAAGATTGGCTTTTATAAGCTCGAAGGCCCTGCCCAAGCCTTCCGCGTCGTGAAGATCGGTGAACACGCCGCCGACTTCCGTCTTGTGCTGGACGTCAGGCGAGACAACCTTCAGCACGACCGGAAAGCCGATCTCCTGAGCCGCCGAAATGGCTTCGTCGGCAGATTGCGCGAAATGTTCGCGCGGACTGTCAATCCCGTAGGCCCGTATGAGAGCCTTGGAATCCACCTCGTCGAGGACGCGGCGGCCTCCGCGCGCCTCCCTTGCCTTGTTGAGGACGGCCGAAAGCTGCCCGTTCGCCGGCGCTAGCGGTCGCGCGGAGACCGTGCCGTCCGCGTGGGAGCGGGCCCTCCCAGCGTTCCAGTTACCCACGGCCCGGACAGCTTTGAGAGCCTTGTCGACCTCGTGCAGGACGGGAAGGCGCGGAAATTGGCCGCGGAACTCGCGCGTAAAGTCCGTGTACATGTAGGACGCCATCGACACCACGCCGACAGGCTTGCTGCCCGCCCGCGCAACCATTTCGTTCACTGCGATCAGATTGGCGGCCTTGGCGTTCATGCGGTCGTGCGTCGGCAACTCCTCCTGCACCAGCAGGAAGTCAAGGTTCGGATCCTCCTGAATAATCTCGACACATTTCAGATACGCTTCTCGGCTGGTAACGGCTGTGAAGCCACCGTCGACCGGATTACCGAGCGATGTTCCCACCCCAAGCACCTCGCGCAAACGATCGAGGGTTTCGGGCGCGAGCTCAGGGAATTCGACGCCGTTACGCTCGGCGCCTTCCAGCAGCAACCCCTTGAACCCACCCGAATAGGTCAAGCCGCCAACGCGAGGCCCAGATGGCCGTGCCCCATGGGTGACGAGCTCGATGACTTCGACCATCTCGTCGATCGTGTTCACCCGAATGACGCCGATCATCTCGGCGACCGCGTCGAAACATGCGAGCGAGCCTGCCAGCGCCCCGGTATGCGCGAGGGCGGCGGCGCGGCTCGCTTCGGAGCCTCCGATCTTCACGACGACCACCGGCTTGTCGGCATCGCGGGCGACCAAGCAAGCTTCGCGAAAGGCCTTCGGATCCCTGATCGCCTCGATGAAGCAGGCGATTACCTGCGTATCTTCGTCTTCCGCGAAAAAGCGGATGTAGTCGGCTGAGTTCAGTCCTCTTTCGTTGCCAACCGTAAGCGCATATCCCGGCTGCACACCTCGATTGAGCAACGAACGGTAGATCACCGTGACGATGCCGCCGCTCTGTCCGAAGATCGCCACGGGTCCACGGGCCAGCCTCTCAATCCGCTCGTCCGTGATCGTCATCAGATTGTAGGGTGCGGCGAGGTTCCCTAGGCAATTGGGGCCGGAGACCGCCAGTCTTGATTCCCTGATAGCCGCGTCGAGCTCAGCGCCGAGCGCCTTTTCGTCCGGGTCTTCTCCCTCGCCGAATCCGCTGGCGAAAATGGTCGCGCTCCTTGCCCCCACGCGGCCGGCCTCGCGAATGGTCTCGATCGCCGCATGGCCGGGAACGAGGACGACCACATGATCGGCCCGCTCAGGCAATGATCTCAGGTCCGGATAGCACGTTCGCCCGTCCCAAACCGTCGGATTGCGCGGATTGACCGGATAGACTTGTCCGGGAAACCCGGTGCGTTCCAGAGAGCGAAACACGCGTCTCGACCAGCTTCCCGGACGATCACTCGCTCCGACGATTACTACGTTCTTAGGCGAAAGCAGCGCGCGAACGGCATCCGCGCCACGCGACATACCGATCGTATCAACCATCCCTACATGCCCCTTCGCGGGTCCATGAGCACCGAAACCAGCAACATTCGAGGTGCTACCGCCTCAGCGCTTGAAATCGCCCAGTCCCGGCTTGAATGACTTCTCATCCAGGAACTGCTTCATGGCCTTCTGGCGGCCGCCTTCGGGATCGACGAATTTTAAAGCGTCGCTCTTGCCGTTCAGATAATCCATGGCCTGGTCCTTGCTCATGCCACGCACGGTGCGGATTGCCTCCTTTGTATAGCGCACCGCGGCCGGACTTTTCGCCTCGAGCTTGCGTGCAAGAACCAACGTCTCATCACGCAACATTTCCACCGGCACCGACCGGTTGATGAACTTCATGGCGGCCGCTTCCTTGCCGCTGAACTGGTCCCCCGTGACGGAATAGTAGAGCGCGTCCCGATAGTTCATCACCTCGGTCACGGCCCAAGCCACGAGCCCCCCTGGGATGATTCCCCAATTGACCTCCGAGAGGCCAAACGTGGCGTCGTCCGCCGCGTAAGCGAAGTCGCACGCGATGACCGGGGTGAAGCCGCCGCCGAAGCAGTAGCCGTGCACCATCGCAATCGTCGGCTTGGGGAAGTTCGCAAGCCGGTCCCAGCGCCACGTATGCGCCGCCCGCCGCGCCCGCACGCGCGCCTTTGGATCGTTCTCGGTTTCCCGGAAGTAGAGCTTGAGATCCTGGCCGGCACAAAAGTTGCCGCCCGCGCCGGTGATGATGACGACGCGGGTGTTGTCGTCCATCTCTGCCCAATCGAGCGCGTCAACCATGTCCATGTGGAGCTGCGGGCTCATCGCATTGCGCTTCTCCGGACGGTTCAGGATAATGAAGGTCGTCGCCCCATCACGCTCGATTTTGACGTTCTCAAGGTCAATCCCGTTCTCGCTCATCCATGCTCCTCCATCGGTTCTTCTTGGTTTCGCGGAACGCGCTGACGACCACCATCCCGGGCGGGCGCTGCATGAGACCCATGCGTCCAAGCGTTGCTACGCCGGATTGCGTCACGCATGGCGGCGCCAACGCGGCGATGCGGACAGGCCCAACGGTGCCCCGGGAGCATTCACGCGCACAGCTTTCTCAAAGGCCGACGAAATCCATCATCGGCCGCTTCTCTCCTAGCTTGGGTTTCTCGTAAAGCCAGTTCTCCATCCGCGAGACGGCACCCGCTTTCGCGAGCGTCGCCTCGTATTCCTGGCGGATGAATGGATCCTCTTCGTCATACGGAATTGCGGAACCCCCGTCGCGGATATCGATTGCGCCCAGATCCTTCTGTTGTTCACCTGGGCGTCCTGGCTTGCGCGAGCGCGAATTGTTGGGGCCAAACCAGGCCGTAAGCCTCAGCGCTTCCTTGCTCGTCCCGAAATGCTGGTGGAACCAATCCCCACTCATGGGCGCAGCGCTTACCATTCCCACGGGTTCGTAGTCGACGCGAAACACCTGGTCAGCCTTCCCGTCGCGCCAAGGCGTTGGGCCGAGTTCCGACGGCCAGGTATACGTATAGCCCCTCCCCTTCACGCAGATGAGCACGGCCGCCGACGCGTGCTTGTGCGCTTTCGAATAGCGCCCCGTCTCATGCTGACCAATCCAGGTATAGAATCGATTGCCCGCCATGTGCGGCTCGATGCGCCGGTATCCGGGTGAGCGCCGATTATCGAGGGGGAGCTCGCAGTTGACGATGTCCGGCACGATATTCGTGCGGCGCATGGCGAGACCGCGCACCGGATCAGGTGCAAGGTCCTCCTTCGGTTTGAAGTAATTCTGGTCGCCATCAAATCGCTCGCGAAAGACGTAGCTGTTATTGAAGATGAAATCATTGTTTGCGTAGAGGTTCATCGCGTTGGGAGCCGATGTCCCGCCGAGGAGAAGGGCCGGCGAGGAGGACGCATTGACGATGCGGTGATAGGCATTGAGCGGAATGGCAAACAGCGATCCCTTTTGCCATTCGAAAACCTGCTTGGCTCCCCCCTCTTGCCAGACCTCCGTTGTCCCGCGGCCTTCAACGACTAAGTATTGCTCCTCATAGACGTGCTTCTCAACGTTCAACGCTCCCGAGCCGGGCACCTCGACCACATAGGAGCCCCACAGCCCTTCCGTGCCCCAGAGCTGGATGAAGGACCCTCTGCCGCCCATCCGCTTCCAGGGCTTGAGAGGGAGATCCTGGACCTTGCTCACACCAACGGCCCGCACGATTGGTATCTCCTGCTCCTCCATGAAGGTATCGTACGGCATCGCGACTCGCTTGAAGACGCCGAGACCCGCCTTCTGCGAACCGGTGGGCTCGTGCCAGTGGTCTTGCGTGGCGGCATCGTGTGGCATGTCTCGTTCCTTCGTTGCTCCTAGGGACGTGGAAGGTCATCGTCCGAAATTCGCGCACCGGCAACCCTGGGTCAGAGGGGACGAGCAGTTCCGGGGTTCAAGCGCCAGCTAGCTTTCCTTTAGTTGAAGACGGCGAAGCCAGCCCTCGGACGATCTATCCCGCGCAATATCGTTCAGGCTCCATTCGCGAGACTGCCCCCTCCTTCTCCAGGGTCGCTTCGAATTCCCTACGTATGAAGGGGTCTTCTTCGTTGTACGGGATCGCACTTCCGCCCTTCTTCAAATCGATCGCTCCATAATCCATGAGCTGCTCGCCTGGTACCCCAGCCTTATTGGCGCGTTGGTTGTTCGCTCCGTGCCAGGCCATCAAGCGCAAGCCGCCTTTGCTGACGCCGAAATGCTGATGGAACCAGTCGCCGCTCATGGGAGCGGCAGAGACCATTCCAACAGGTTCATAATCTTGGCGGAGTACCTTGTCGCTGAGACCGTCGCGCCAGGGCGTCGACCCAAAGGTCGCAGGCCACGTATAAGTATACCCCTTTCCTTTGATGCAGATCAGAACTGCCGCGGAGGCGTGTTTGTGCGCCTTCGAATACCGGCCCGTTTCATGCTGTGCGAGCCACACGTAGAAGCGGCTTCCCGCCATGTTCGGCTCGACGCGCCTGTAGCCCGGGGAGCGGCGATTATCGAGGGGCAGCTCGCATTCCGCCACATCCGGTATCAAGTTAGTGCGCCGCATGGCGAGGCCGCGGATGGGATCGGGCTCAAGGTCGTCGCGAGGCTTGAAGAAGTCGCTGTTGCCAGAGTAGCGGTTCGTGAAATTGAAAGGGCAGTTGAACACGAACTCAAGGCTGTCCACCAAGTTTATCATATTCGGCGCGGTTGTCCCGCACAACAGCAACGCTGGCGAGTTCGTGGCGTTGACGATGCGGTGGTAAGCGTTCAACGGGATCGAGAACAAGGACCAGGGCTGCCACTCGAAAGCTTGCGGCTTCTTCTGTCCGTCCTGCCAAACCTCGGTGCTGCCCCGGCCTTCAATGACGAGCACGTATTTCTCGTAGAGATGCCGCTCCACGTTCAAGGCGCCGCCGGCGGGCACTTCGATAACGTAGCAACCCCAGAGCCCTTCGGTACCATAAAGTTGGATGTAGCTACCCCGGCCGCCCAGCCGCGGCCATACAGCAAGGGGTAGGTCCTGCACGCGTCGGACGCCGATACCGCGATACACGGGCACGCCCTCAGCCTCCATGAACCGATCATACGGCAAGGGTTGGCGCTTGAACTTGCCGTGACCGGCATTCTCCCCTCTCTTCGGTTCATGCCAATGCACCTGCGTCGGTACGTCATGAGGCATTGCTCAAACCTCTTTTTCAGACGGTCCGCGGCTCAATTTCGAGAAAAGCGGCTCCTCAGCCGCCGTGCCGGTCGCCGACGAGTGTCTTGTATTTTTTGATGACAGGCTCCGGCGCCTTGGCCAATTGCGCGACCAGGGCTGCAATTGTTTTGCCGTCCTTAGGAGTGAACTCGAGGCTCGCTTTGATCATATCTGCCTGGAATTCCGGGTCGTTCATCGTGTCCTGGAAAGCCTTTTGCATGATCGCGACACGTTCAGCTGGGACGCCGGGCGGAAGCGCGAAAGGGTAGCCGATCATGAGAGGTGCCTCAGCGAACTCGATGAGAGTCCGTTGCTCCGGTGTTTGGGCGAGCTCACGGGCCGTCGGCACATTGAGGAGGGAAGGATGCCTGTCGACGCGCCCGAACTGTATCATCGGGCGTGCGATATTCTTCTCGAGCCAGTGCGGCTTTCGCGAGACCATGGTTTGGTAGCCGATTGTGTGCCCATCCACCTCACCATGCTCGAAGGCGATATCAAGGTTATCCCCCGTATACCCGTAAATAATTTTTAGATTGAGACCGAGGGCTTCCTTGATGACCTCGATCGGAGCGGCCCCAATGTTTCCGACATTCAGTGGAGGATTCGACTTCCGGAGCGCCTCGACATCAGTATGAGGAAGCTGGCCTCGAATAACAAAGAGGTACGCGTTATCTGTATAACTCGCTGTCGTCCCAAGCCAATTGAAGTCCTCAGATCTATACTTCGCTTGGTCTGTGCCAAGGATGGGGAGCATAACGGCATATCGATTGAATAACCCAAAAGTTGTTCCGTCCTTTTCCGCTATGTTGTAAACATGGTTGGTCGCAACAATTCCTGTGCCCGCCGGCATATTCACGACAGCTATAGTAGGATTTCCGGGTATATGCTTGGGCATGTGCCGTGCGACCATTCTCGCATGCAGGTTGTACCCTCCGGTTGCAGACGCACCGACGACGAGTCTGATCGTCTTTCCCCGATAGAAGTCTTCAGCAAGAACCGGTGAGAGGCAGGCGCAGGCTATGGCGGCAAGGGTAAGTGTACGCGAGATTCTCCCAATCATCGAGCGCTCCCTCAGCTGAACGACTCTGTCTTGCAATACTAAGGCACGGATATCAATGAGACATGGACGTAAAGCGAGGGTCGCTTGGCATGCGCAAACAGGCTGCGCCACGCTCCCCTAGGCGGTCACCGGATGACGGTATTTTGCGCAGAGCTTCAGCCACCGCTCGGCCCGCGTGCGCTGCGCTTCTTGGACTTCGGCAGGCACCTTGACGAAGGGCGGCCGAAGGGGCCCGGGATCGACGTATCCCGCATACTTTACGGCGACCTTAGCGGCAGTCTCGCGCCAAGCCAGGTTCTTAGGCCGCCCGCCGGCCGGGGTGAGGTCGACCGTGATTCTGTTGGCCGTCGCAAAATCCCGACGCGCCACCGCATCACGCAAAGCGAGCTGAGGCCACGGGCCCATCCATGCATCGATTGACCAGAACCCCGCGGCCCCTAGCGGCGCGTATGCGCCATACTGGAGCTGATTGACGAAAACCCTGATCTTGCCGCGCGTGTCTTCCATCAATCGTAGGAACTCGCCCGTCTGGCGATGGCTGTCCTTCATACCGACGACATTCGCTATCTTTGCAAGTTCGGCCATGATGGGAAGCGACAGGGTAACGTTGTGCAATGCGGGGTTGTGGTAGATCATAATGCCGAGCTTTGGAAAGAGCTCCGCGATGCTACGGTAGAAATGAAGGACGTTTTCGGGCGAGGACGGGAAGTAGAAGGGAACTCCGAGGAGAACGCCGTCCGCCTTTGTTTTCTCGACGATGCGCATCTTGCGGACGACGTCCCGGGAATTGAGCCCGGTCGTGCCGATGAACAGGGGCACCCGCTTCGCGTTCACTTCCGCCGCCGCGCCGGCGAGCACCTCCAGTTCCTCGTGCAGGAGCGTATGAAATTCGCCGAAGCTGCCGGTGGTGGCGATCACGTCGGCACCGTCCCGGATCATCCGGTCCAGGCCTTTCTCCAACCGCTCGACAGAAACGGTCGCGGTCGCACCGATGTCCTGTGCATCGTCCGTCGCAAAGGCCGGCATCATGGCCATGAGGCCACCGAGGTCAGATGGAGAAATCATCCCGTGATCCTGTGTGGTGTTACTTCGCATCCTCGGCGAGAGCGAGGATGCGCTTGTATCTCTCGATGACGGTGCGCGGCGTCGCCTTCATGCCGGCGATGATCTGCGTGACCTGCTCTCCGTCGAGAGGACTGAGATCGACCTTCAGCCGTTCCGCCTCTGCCCTGAACTCGGGATCGAGTATGGGCTCTCATGAAAGCGTCACGTAGGGCCTTCGTGCGGTCCGCAGGAATGCCCGGAGGGCCCGAGAACGGCAGGGCCACGAAGAAAAGCGACTCAATAAACGTGAGGAGCGCCTTGTCCTCGGGCTTGGAGACCATTTCCTGCCCGAGCGGCACGTCCGGAAACTCGGGATGCCGGGTACGGCGCGCGAACTGCAGAATCGGCACGAGTTCGCCGCTGCGCAGCATGTCAGCCTGCGATCCGGCAAGGGAGGACAGGCCAATGAACGTGCCATCGACCTCCTTGCGCTGCACGGCCAGCATAACACCAGCTGACCCGGCATAGCCCTTGACCAACCTCGTGTTAACGCCGAACAGCTCCGGCGCCGTGAGCGCGAAGATCACGTTGGTCGAGACCCCGCCGACGCTGCCGAGTACGACGGGCTGTGGAGCCCGGCGCATATCATCA
>WUUC01104875.1_pt1 | contig 10769 bp, 9 predicted proteins | sample 6278441 | NCBI WGS metagenome assembly WUUC01 (sample SAMN13675441, study PRJNA597444) | soil metagenome | isolation source: soil | place: USA: Washington | collected 2017-10 | reverse complement strand
CATCGCCGTACCGGTCCGCGACCTGAGCCAGCGCCCTGCGCACTAACGTTGCCATGTCACGGTCCTACCCACGTGCTGCTGGGCAACCCGGAGCAGCACCAGATAGACCCATTCGATCGACTCCGCCTTCGCGTCCAGACGCTTCTCGGCAAGCTCTGCGAGCTGGGCCAGGCATGCCGCCAGTTCAACGTCCACCACTTCTTGTGCAGCGAACAGCATCTGGTGCACCGCATCGAACCCGAAGTTCAGCGCGATGCGCGTGTCCCGGAGAGCCCACGCACCCGGCTCCAGCGCATGCACGCTGCCGGGAGCATCCCGGCCATCGGTGCGATCGATCAGCACTGCCTGGATCGAGCCGCGCACGTCATCGACGCCGGTTACCACGCCATACACCAGCGAGGTGGAATACGACGAGACCCACTCCACCCAGTCACCGACCTTGACCTCATCCATGTCACGGTCCTACCCCATGGGATCGACTACACCCTTGATAGTCACCGTATGGGTGCCGGTGGCGTACTTCTGCACATTCGAGACCCAGCAGGTCCCGGACACCACGATCACGTAGTCATCCACGACCTCGCGGGTCGCCTCTTGACCGGTCTCCGTGTCCCGCACGGTCACCTCAATCGCCATGCGCCGGTTCTACCCGACATGCTCTGCGCCTCGGCGCTCCGCACGGCCACGCAGCCACCACCCTCGCTGGCCAAGGGTTCACCTGCAGCGCCCCGATAGACCTACCGTCACCAGCGTATGTCCGGGCTTGCGCCTCACGGGTCAGCTCAGCCAATCGCTCCAGCACCCAAGCGGCGTAATCCTCAGTCATCACTATCCAGTTCTATGCAATACAAGCACTGCAACTAGTGATAGCTTATGGTGGTGTATCCCAGCTCGCTCTGCGCAGCAGTCCTACCCCGCCATGGCCTCAAAAGATCGCTGCGTCGCCAATTCGCCGCGCAGAACTTCGGTGATCAACGACGCACCCTGCTCTCGCATTGTCGCCACCCACTGAACTGCGTATGGTCCCATCGCCAAATCGCCGCTGATCTCAGGCAAACGGTCAGCAATTTCTTCGTCAGTCAGGTTCTTGTAATACGCCATAGCCATGACTAGCTGATAAATGTCCGGCAGCCTCTGAATGACCTTGACGATCTTGTTGCAGAGGCCCAGCTGCATCGCGTCCTCTTCGACGTCACAGGCGTCAGCAGGCCAGGTGTCCTCGGTCGTCTCCTCCAAGGAGACAGGCATACGTACCAGCGCAGATACCGCGCGCAGCACGTCATCCTCGGACAACCCAGTCTTCGCGGAGATGGTCTTAGCCGACTCATGCTCCCAGGGGGACGAAAGGTCCACACCCGCCGCGATGATCTGCTTAATCAGCGCCCGCTCTCGACGCGTAGCAGGATCCATAGATCGCAGGGCATCGATGATCGAGCCCTTAATTCTCCGGGTGGCATAAGTGTCAAACCAAGACCCGGAGTCGACGCCATAGGCCTCGAAATTGTTCTCTGCACAATAATCTTCCCACCGCAGCGCGGCTGAGACCAATCCGAGCGTGGCGTACGAAATGATTTCGTCACGCTCATAACCGACCAGTCTCAGCCACGCGCGGTGGCCATGGGCTCTGGCGAGCCCGACGCGATCCTCAACTAGTTTGCGTTGCCTAGCATTAAGACGAATCACGTCTGACACTGATACTCCTTGGGGGTGAACTGCTAGCTACACCCACTGGTATCGCCGCAAGAGTCACACGCCCAGCACACACCCGACCGCCGCATGGGAACCCCACACTTAGAGCACAGCGGGGCGGTGAGATCGAACCCCGCCAGCTCCAGTACAGGAGCCTCAGCGGCAGGCTCAGCGCCCACCGCGTCCGCTACCAGCTCCAAGGCTGCCACACGCTCAGACACCGACAAGATGCCCAAGCTTTCCCGCACGTCACGCGGCAGGTAGTCGATTGCCAGACGCCGGAACACATAGTCGAGCACCGAGGTCGCCAGACGCACGTCGCTATCCGACGTCATCCCCCGAGGCTCAAACTGCATGCCGGTGAACTTCTCCACGAACGTATCCAGCGGAATTCCGTACTGCAAACCGATGGACACCGAGATAGCAAAGGCGTCCATCACGCCAGCGAGGGTCGATCCCTGCTTGCCCAGCTTCAGGAAGATCTCACCCAGCTGACCGTCCTCGTCGTCTGAAGACGTCAGGTAACCATCGGCACCACCCACCGTAAACGAGGTGGTGAGGCCAGGACGACGCTGAGGAAGCCGACGCCGTGTTGGCTGTGCAGACTCCACCACAGCCGGTGCAGACTCAACCACATTTGCAGCCTTGGTCTGCGACGACGCGCCGGTTGCGAGCGGTTGGTGGGCCTTGCAGTTGTCACGATAGACCGCAAGAGCCTTCAATCCCAGCTCCCAGCCCTGCATGTAGACCGCAGCAATCTCCTCCACCGACACCGTCTCCGGCAGGTTCACGGTCTTGGAGATCGCACCAGACAAGAACGGCTGCACCGCAGCCATCATGCGGACGTGGCCCATCGGAGCAATGAATCGCTGCCCCATCGCGCAGTCGAACACCTCGTAGTGCACTGACTGCAGACCCGGAGCACCCACTACGTGCCCGTGCTCTGAGATGTAGGAAACGATCGCCTCCACCTCGGGAGCGGCGTACCCCAACGTCCGCAGCGCAAGCGGCACGGTCTGGTTGACGATCTCCATCGAACCGCCGCCGTGCATCTTCTTGTACTTCTTCAGCGAGAAGTCCGGCTCCACACCCGTGGTGTCACAGTCCATGATGAAGCTGATGGTCCCGGTCGGAGCCAGCAGCGACACCTGGGCATTGCGAATGCCGAACTCATTTCCCAGCTGCAGAGCGAGATCCCACTCGCCGAAGGCAGTATCGAATACCGCCTCATCCAGCTCAGACACGGCCCGAGCCTGCGCATCCACGTTCGCGAACCCGTGGCGGGCAAGCACGTTCAGGTGTGCTTCCTTGTTGCGCGCGAAGCCCGCGTAAGGGCCCACGAACCCGGCAAGCTCAGCCGAGCGGCGGTAGCTCACCGCACTCATCAGCGACGTGATGCCGCCCGCGAGAGCCCGTCCACCATCAGAGTCGTAGGCGAGACCCGTAGCCATGAGCAGCGCGCCCAGGTTCGAGTAGCCGATGCCCAGCTGACGGTAGGCGCGTGAGACCTCTGCGATCTTCTCCGTGGGGAAGTCCGCGAACGAGATCGAGATGTCCATCGCCGTAATGACCAGCTCCACGGCCTGGACAAACTTCTTCGAGTCGAAGCCGAGGCTAGGAGTCAGGAACTTCAACAGGTTCAGCGAGGCCAGGTTGCAGCTGGAGTTGTCCAGGTGCATGTACTCCGAGCACGGATTCGACGTGGAGATCCGACCCGACTCCGGGCAGGTGTGCCAGCTGTTGATCGTGTCGTCGTACTGGATACCCGGATCCGCGCAGGCGTGCGCAGCCTCGGCCATCTGTCGGAACAGGTCGCGAGCGGGCAAGGTCTTCGCTACCGAGCCATCAGTACGGTTGTGCAGGGAGAACGGCCTGTCATCGCGCACGGCAGCCATGAACTCGTCTGTCACACGCACAGAGTTGTTGGCGTTCTGATACTGCACTGACGCCGCATCCGCACCACCGAGGTCCATGTCGAAGCCTGCATCCCGGAGCACGCGGATCTTCGCCTCCTCGCGAGCCTTGATGCTCACGAAGTCCTCGATGTCAGGGTGGTCCACGTCGAGGCAGACCAGCTTGGCTGCACGTCGCGTAGAACCCCCGGACGCGATCGACCCTGCGCTGGAGTCCGCGCCTCGCATGAAAGAGACAGGACCCGATGCCAGACCGCCAGACGACAGGTGCTCCGAAGAACCGCGCACCCGCGACAGGTTCACACCCGCACCGGAGCCGCCCTTGAAGATCAGGCCCTCCTCGCGGTACCAGTTCAGGATCGACTCCATCGAGTCATCGATCGCGAGCAAGAAACACGCGCTGACCTGCTGCGGACCCTTGGTGCCAACGTTGAACCAGACCGGCGAGTTGAACGCGAAGATCTGATGCAAGAGCATGTACTTCAGCTCATCGCGGAAGATCTCAGCATCCTCAGCTGACGCGAAGTAGTGCTCCAGCATGCCGGTGGCCACGTACTTGTCCACCACACGATCGATGACCTGACGCAGCGACCACTCCCGCTCAGCAGTGCCCTGGCGGCCACGGAAGTACTTGGAAGCCATGATCTGACGTGCATTCAGCGACCAGAACTGGGGGAACTCCACATCAAGCTGCTCAAAATTGGTTGAGCCATCTCGGAAGTTCTTCAGGACGATGTCCGAACGCTCCCACACCACCTCGTCATAGGGATCCTTGCCCGGAGAGGTGTAGACCCTATCGACCTTAAGACCCAAATTGGGCGTCACTCGCCCATTGGTGGAAACAGACACGAACAAACCTCTCCTGTCAAAATGCGCTCAATGGCGTCACAGAACGATGCGCTGAATCCCCAGCTCAGCCAGCGCGCGAGCGAGGAACACGAGGACGAGCAAGATCAGGAGAAATCAAAGTCATGATCTGCAGCGGCGACAAAGTGCCGAAGAGGACGTCCTCCTCCTGCCACACCGCTGAAGACAGACCCGCCTCCTGCTCCAGCAACGCCAACATGCGCTCCTCGTGTGTATCCACAGTAAGCAAGTTGTGCACATAGACAGTTCGATACCGAGACCCCTGACGACGAATGCGCCCCGAGAGCTGCGTCATCCGCGCCGGATTAGGCAGCATGTCCACATTCACCAAATGCCTCGCGACCTGCAGGTTTAGCGACTTCTCGATCGATGACGTCCCCAGCAACACACGACACTCAGGATCCTCGCGGAACCGCTCCAGAGAGGCGTCTCGGATTCTGCTCCGATTCTCCTCACCCCAGATCAGTTCATAACCAACGCCTTCGGCCTCCAGCCGGTGCGCCATCGCGCGAATGCCGTTCTTGTAGTTGATGAATCCGACTGCCTTCTCGCCCACGGACTCCTCAGTCTCGCCCGACCAGTCCCCCAACACCTTGTGCAAGAACCAGTCAAACTTCACCGAGGTACCCGGGACGTCCGGCTCGCCGATGACAGCCAGGCCCTCGCAGATCTGCTTAGCCAAATGCATCTTGGCCAGGGCACCCATGCGGTTCGCGCCGCCACGCGCGGCTTCCCGCACCTCACCTATCAGCTCCTGATAGCGGGCGCGCTGTGCCGGTGGCAGCTCCAGCCAGACGTTGGAGGGAACGATCTCAGGAAGCTCCACATCATCAATGTCATCGAGCGAGCGACGCATGACCATCGGGCCGATGCGCTCCTGGAAATCGGGAAGATTGCGATACCCGACTACCGACATCGTCCGCTTCTTCACCACGAGATTGGTACGCGGATCTCGGGCGTAGTACTCGGTTGGCTCCTTGACGACGTGTCGGCGCTCAAAGTCCGAGCGCCGCCCCAGTCGATGCTCCTGGTGACCACCGATATGCGTCAGCGTGTCATAAAGCTCCATGAGCTTCTTCTGCAGCGGGGTGGCATTCAGGAGCACGATGCGCTCGCACTCGTTATTCTGGTAACCCAGCTGCATGATTGCGTTAGCAGTCTTGGTCTGCGAGTGCCGCAGCGGGTCGACGTCATCCACGACCACCGTGGTAAACCCAAGGTTACCTAGAGCAACCTTGTCTCTCAGAGACATCTGATGACCAATGATCAGTACGTCCCACGGCTCAGCATACTTGTCCTGGCGCTTGCGCAGCGTGCCCTCGGCGATCTCTGTGATCAGACCCGGGACTGCACGGCGCATCTCCCGCTGCCACTGTCGGATGGCTGTGGGCTCGCAGATGACCAGCCCTCGACCACCGCCACGAGAGCGTCCTAGTTCCCCTGTCTCCGACAAGATGGAGAACAAGCCGGTCACCACATGGGTCTTCCCCGACCCCACAGGATCGGCGATCAAGCCGTGCCTGACCAGGTAGAGCCACATGATCGCCACCTTCTGGTGACGCCGTAGCTTGATCCCACACCGCTGACAGAGCGGGCTGGGATCCCCTAGTTCCGCATGCTCGTCGCACGGTGCAGAGTTGAAGTGCCGCATAGGCGGCATGTCAGTTACTTCATATGACGTACGGATGGCTTCAGCTGCGTGTGCCAGCGCTGAAGGATCGATTCGGTCCAGCAGGGTGGGCACGAACTTCAGCCCTCACCTTCAGGTCAGGAAATGGAATCGCTGTCCCCACTCCTACCCAAAGGTGCCAACTCGCCCACCAACCTCGGCGGGGCTCCCCACACAATGCGGTTCGGGGGCTCCACGCGCTTTCGCGGTGTCACGATTGAGACAGCAAGATTCAGGTCGCTAGAAAATGCGCGAATGGCCTCAGAGACCAAAGACGCACGCCAATCAGCCTTCATGGACATCTCCCAGATGATGTCAGCCGACAGGTATCCCAAGGGGACCCTGATGAAGGCGGCTATGGCGACGTGCTCCACGAGTAACGGCATCCTTGCACCGCACCGCTCCAAGCACATTAGCGCCTAGAAACCGATCTGCCTACTCGGGGTAGTGGAAACGAACAGCGCTGTCAGATCATGTCTTAGCGACAAACTGTCGTCTCAATCGCGCAATAAACTCCTCATCTCTGCGCACCGCTCTGCGCCACCACAACCATGCTGCAAGCAGCCCACATGCAAGCGCCACAACAAGCTTCATGTCGGGATCCGGCCATATGACGTCATACTGCTGTAGACCCGGTGCAAGCCCACCCTTGTACCCGGCTGAGGTGCGTCGATCATCATCCCGCCGCCCATGTAGATGCCCACGTGCCCTGGACCGAAGACCAAGTCACCAGGGCGCGCCTGACTCTTGGAGATAGGCGTAGCCCACGCACGGAGCGCACCCGACGTGCGATAGGTGTTTGAAAGCCCAGCGCGCTGCAACACCTTGTAGACCAACCCGGAGCAATCCAGACCAGCCGAGGTCTTGCCCCCGTAGCGATACGGGATACCGATGAAGTCCTCCGCGATGGCCGCCACACCAGAAGCAGCCTGGGATGGCGCTGGGGCGGCCGGTATCGACTTCTCCGGGGCTTTAGGGGCAGCAGGAGCCCGACGAACCGAAGCGGTAGGAGCGGCCTTACTAACAGGAGCAGGTGTCTCCTTGACCTTCTCACGGACAGGATCATCCAGCTGTGCAAGTGCTGGAACACCGCCCAGATCAGGAGCGCCAGAAGGATATGTACCCACCCGCGGAACCCCCTCAGGATTAGTGCTGGCCACAGCAGAAGAAAAGGCCAGAAACCCGCCTGAATCCGAAATGGAAAGCCCGGCAGACACAATCACTGCGCCAGCAGTCATAGCCCGCGGGAACGGGGGAGAGGTGCGCAAACGATGACGTCCTGACATGACCAAACTTCCTGTCATGGCCTGACGTCCAGCGTTCAGCTAGGCCGATGCTCCTGCAGCCGACGGGTACGTGACGTGTCACGTCCCAGCTTCATGTCCATCAGCCACTCAGGAGGGGGGACAGCTCCATAGTACGTATTGATCTTACCGCCCTCGTAGTTGAGGACATAGCCACCTTTGGCAATCTGAAATGGCTTCTTCAACACACCCATATGATCGAATCGATCACCGCGAGTGACTACCGGAGAAAAGAAATCCGGTGTCACAAAATCTGATACGGGGACGTCACCGATCTTGTATGCACTGCTCTGTACAGGGTCACAAACCTCAGTGGCGACCAGCCAGCCCTGTCCGCTATCCGACCATCCGGATACATTAGGATTCACTACCATCTCGCACACCTCGTGAGAGACGATAGATGAAACCGACAGCGATCCAGTAAATTTCTTGCCGCCGTTATCTAAGATGGTACCCACGCCCACGACGCCCCACACCACATCGCCTGCTAGCTCGGTGTGATAGCCAAGAGCGCCGGACTCATCGCTAGCGTCTAAAAGCTCCAGCAGCTGATCTCCGGTGGGAACACGATCCCGAGGTCCGATCACTCGGACAGCACGCGGAAGCAGATACCACACCGGAGCCAGGTCGCGAATGACCTGGATGTTGCATGCGTTCGCAATGCGTGCAACATCAGCATCTGTTAGAAGATCAGTCTTCCGGCGAAGCCAGATGGTGGGGCCCGCAGAAGATGACGTCACTTACCAGTCTTCGCCGGTGGCACCGGAGCCAGGCGGACACCGTTCACTGCAGCCTTGGGCTCTGCAGCCTTAGACTCCGCTGCCTGCTGCTCGTCAGCCTCAGAAGCCCGCAACGCAGCCTCCTGTGCTTCTGATTCCCGCTGACCATCTGTACTCACAAGGCCCAAGACTTCCTTATTCTCCTCAACGAACTGTGCGAGCTGTCGATACTGCACTCGGAGAATGGCCAACTCACGACACTTACGTGCGTATCGCGGATCCGGCTCAGCGAGCTGCGCCTCCAACTCAGCGATAACAAGATCGCCGAGTGTCGGCTCCTGGGCCTGTTCTGGCTGCGTCATGCGCTACTTCTTCCCTTCAAGCACTGCAATACGGTCCCGCAAATTCTTCACAGTCTGTCGGACGTCACGCATGGCCAACCACAGCAGCGAGACCAGATCACGCTCGGCCAGACCCAAACCACCCACGGAGTCTGGAAGGTTCTGCACGATCTCCGGAAGCACCTCCTGCACCTCCTCGGCGATGAGCCCGAATCGCGGCTTCACCGGGTCAGGTGGCGACCCCGCCACAGTCTGGTCAGGCGAGCGCATGGGAGAGCCATCCGGATTCACACGCATCCGACCCATGTTGTCACGAAGAATATCACCCGGGACGGTGTAGGTCCGAACGGGAGGCGTCTCACCCTCGACGTACTCGTTGTTGTAGTTCCACTCCTTAGGCTCCAGTGCATCAATGATATCACCGATAACCTTGTTACCCTTGAACTTAATCTTCTTCTCGTTCTTCTTCATGCGACGACTCGACGCGGCCACGTTGCTCGCGATCAGAGGACGTCCAAGACCGTCGATATCCTGCACAACCAGACCAGCAGTGGTCCACACCAACTGGACGTTGTACTGCGGAGAGAACAGCGCAGCCTCACCAGAACCAGCGCCACGGAAGAACAGCGTGCGCGAATTGACGACGTTTCCACTGCCGTTGCGGTAGCCGATAATTGTTTCTCCACTACCCCACTGCCCGCGACCCTCAAGGCTAACGGTGCCGCCCCAGACGTTGGTCGCCGTAGGAATGCATGACACGGCCGATCGGCTCACACCGCCAGACACGAACGACGCCGCGCTCTCACCGTTGTAGGCCAGCAGCTTCCCGGAGTTGGCACCCGAACCCGCGATGAACACACCCGAACCACCACCAGCTGGGTCGGCGAAGATGATGCCGAAAGTTCCATCAGTCTGGTAGAGACGAATCGTGTCAGGAGTATTGCCCCCCGGGTTCATCTCAATACGAGTGCCGGTCAAGGCGGTACGAATGGTACCGGTCATCAGCGCGGCGCCAGTAGCACTGTCAATCCACACCGTGCGGGTTCCGTTAGAAGCGAACGCCTGCAGACCCATCGCGGGCGTCAACTCCACACGAGCACCCGTGGCTGCAGCTCCCGCGATGATGCGCTGCGAGATCACCATGTTGGCCTGCATCTTGTCCGCGGTGACAGAACCGGCGTTGATCTTCTCCGCCGTAACCGCGTTGGCGCCGATCTGCGTGGCCTGGATCGTTCCGGCCACCATGCGGTCGCCGGTGATGGTTCCAGCGGAGATCTCCGCGGCCGTCAGTGTTCCAGTCTTGATGCTACTCGCATCGATGGTGCGCGCAGAGATCGAAGTACCACGCAAGGTGCCGAACAGAATCTGATCACCGTTGATCAGATTACCTTCGATGATATTACCCTTGAGGGTTCCACTCTGAATGTAAGTACCAAAGATCCGTCCAGCAAAGAAGGACGCGGCGGTCAACGAACCACCGTTGATGGCGCCCGACGCGGTCACACCGAGATTCGGCGAAATCTGCGTGACGATCGTGTCCACGTTGCGGATCGACACCGACCGACCGATCGCGCCCTCCCAGCGACAACCAGGCTCCGAGCCCGAGCAGAACGGTGTGGGATTCGTACGCGATGCCTCCACCTGCAAGGCCGACCACCACAACGGCGTATCCAACAACCGCGTCTGACGTGCCTGATCCGAGGACGGGAAATGCAGACGAACCTTGTCCATGATTCCGGAGCAGGCGACCTGCACACGATTCCACCGATTCGCTGTCACCCGGGTTGCAGCACCAGATCCGCGCGAGACGCCAGCTGTTGAGTCACGACCCTCGATGTGAACCCAGCAGGCGACCTCAGCCCACACGTAGATGGATACCAAATTGTCCGCCGGGTCCGGTACCGGGACCGGAGTCAGCGACGAAGTCGACAGGCCAGGCGTGCCGACCCACTGCCAGCCCGACTGGTTACCGTCAGCGTAGGGACCAATCGATGATGCCTGCTCATACATGGCATCGGTGACCTGCAACAGATCCGCTACCTGCATCGGAACCGAAAGGCGAAGCGCCGCTGTCACCGCGTTGATAGGCGCCACTGCGACCACGCCCACCTGGCGCACCGTGTTACCCGGCAAGGTCTGTGTGGACGCGGGGGACACCAGCAACTCAACGCCACCGCTGTCGTACCAGATGATCTCCGCAGTCACCGTGGCTGCGGACGTAATACGCACCGACGCCGACATAGCCCACTGCTGAGCAGCGAGTACAG
>WUUC01072594.1_pt1 | contig 10769 bp, 15 predicted proteins | sample 6278441 | NCBI WGS metagenome assembly WUUC01 (sample SAMN13675441, study PRJNA597444) | soil metagenome | isolation source: soil | place: USA: Washington | collected 2017-10 | reverse complement strand
GCGTCGACCTGCGCGCCGAGCTCGTCGCCTACCAGAGCGAGCTCGTCGCCCAGGCGCTGGCGCGATCGGGCGGGAACCGCGCAGCGGCGGCACGGCTGCTGCGGGTCTCGCCCCTGGAACTCACGCGCATGGAGGCCAAGGCACGTCGGCCCTGCATCGGCGCGTTGCCCGCGCTGCCTGCTCCGTCGACACGAGTTCCCGCGGCCGACATGCCGCAGATCCGCGGGGGGCTGGAAGTCATCTCACGCGCGGCGATTCGCCGGATGACGGCCGAGGGCCTCACGCCGGGCCAGATCGCCAGCCGCCTCGGGGTCAACCCATACGTGGTGGAGAAAGTGCAGCGAGCGGAGGCGGAGCTCGCGAAGTGCGGACCGGTGCCGCCGCGTGGCCCGGAGCGGGCATGAGCACGGCGCAGCTCGGCCTGTTCAGCCCGCTGCCGGACGTTTGCTCGTACCACGGGCGCAACGCCGTGTGCGACCGGTGCCCAGCGGAGTACTCGACGGACGGCTACGGATTCCCTCACTTCCCGCTCACGTCGGAGCTGCGACGCTTGCGGGTCTGCCCCGAGTGCAACCAGCCCAAAGCGCTCGCTGATTGGTCGTGGACGGGCCACCACACGAAGGCCCTGTGCTGCACCGCGTGCGCGACGAAGGGCGAGCGCCGGGAGACCGAGGACCAGTGCAGCGCGCGCACGGTGCGCGCCGAGATGAAGGCATCGCGAAGGACCGCCGGTGCTCGAGCCCGATGAGGACGAGGACCCTAGCCGCCTGTGCGCCGTCTGCTCGGCGCGGCCACGGTGGAGCAAGCACGGCAACTGCACGCGGTGCGCGGTCTGCGCCGGCCCCGAGCTGCGCAAGCTCATTCTCCACCGGAAGAAGGACCAGCAGTTCTGCACTGTCCCCGCCATCGTCCGGATCCGAGAGCGCTACCATGCTCTCCGGCGCCTCGGCGCCACCATCGCCGAGGCGAGGTCAGGGAGCCAAGGGGTGCGCGCCTTTGAGGCTGCGCGGGAGAGGCTCTCCGTTCCGTTCCGTTCCGATCGCGGGCGCTGAACGTGCGTCTGACAATCAAGGAAGAGCAAAACATCCATGAACAACGAACCCGCACTCTGCCCAATCTGCTCAGCCCCGGGCGAAGCCGTATACCTGGGCGCATTCGGCTTTGAAATGCACTGCTCGGGATGCTTCGACGGTGACCCCGAGGCCAGCGAATGGGCTCACCTCCGTGGCATGGGTGAAACCCCCGAGTTGGCCATGGAAGCCTGGCTCGCGAACGCGCGCCAGGTTGCCGCGGTGGACGAGCTCCCAGCGCTGCCGTGCGGGTATTACCCAACGGACCTCTTCGGCGATCTTGCGCGCCAAATGCGCGCGGAAACGGAGCGGCAGACCGGGTGGGTCAAGCAATGCGCGGGCACGGGCAACCCCCCCGAGATGTGCCCCATCGGCGGAGAGCTCGTTTGCGGGCCGCCGGCCTCGCTCGCTGCCGCACGCGCTTACGACAAGGCGATGGCCTGAGCATGGACGTGCTGCAGCTGCGATGTAGTGCCCTGCCCCTGGCGTTCCTCTGCGCTGGCTCGGTCCGCCCCGGCGAGCTCGCCATCAACGAGACGTCCGACGCTGCCGAGATGGGCACGTGCGCACACGAGGGGCTGGCTACGCTGGTCGAGACCGGGCGAGTGGACTGGGACGGGGTGCCGTCGCTCGCCCGCAAGCACGACGCCGACGAGGGAGAGCTGCGAATGCTGCTCGCCAACGGGGCCAAGCTCTGGGCGCTCGTGAAGGACTCCTTTCCGTCGGCAGTGACGGAGGTGGAGCTGTCGCACACCTGGCCTGTGCTCGGCGCCGACGGCGGGATCGTCACGGTGACGCTGACCGGGCACGCCGATATTCTCGGGAGAAGTGCCGACGTAGCACACGTGGGCGACCACAAGACTGGACGCAATGACTCGGACTACGCCGAGCAGATCAGGGGATACGCTGCGCTCGCGCTGCTGGCCGATCACACCTTGACGGCCGCCACGGCAGGCGTGCTCTGGGTGCGAGACGTCGAATACGAACACCACTCGATGAGTCGCGTGGCGCTGCTGACGTGGATCGCGCGGCTAGAGGCGGAGATCGTGCGATGGGACGGGACCTACCGCCCGGGCCCACACTGCGCGCACTGCCCACGCAACCACGAGTGCCCCGCGGCGAACGCCATGGTCCGCCGAGACGTGGCCGCGATCGCGGACCATGCCCTGGTCGCCCAGGTCGAGAACGAAACAGCCCTGCTGGCGATGCCGCCCGAGGAGATCGTCGAGGTGCTCGGCAAGGCCGACATGGTCACAAAGTACGCGGAGCGCGTGCGGGCAGCCATCCGCGCACACGTGATCAGGCACGGGGACGTAGTCGGGGCCGGTAAGCGCCTGACGCTGCAGACCGAAGAGCGACGGCGGCTGATCACGCTGGCGGCTTTCCCCGTGCTCGAGGCAGCCGGGTTTGACGACGACGAGATGGGCCAAGTGATCGACATCAGCGCGGCGAAGGCGGAGAAAATTGTGTCCGCGAGGGCGGGAAAAGGGAACGGGGCCAGTGCGGTGCGCGCGCTGCGCGCATCCCTGGACGAGGCGCAGGCAATTCAAACTGACACGGTGACGAAGCTCGTCACGAAGAGGGCGTAATCATGGCAGCAGTGACCACGGTAGAGGCGATGCAGCGAATGATGGAACTGGACGATAACGCGTCGATCGTGCGGGCCGAGGTGGGAGCTTTGGAGGCCATCAGCCGCAGCGAGGTGGCGATGCAGCTGGACAGCGCGCACCGCTGGCCGCGCAGCCCGTCGAAATGCCTTAAGGAAGCCACGTCCCTGGCCACCATGAGCGTGGAGATCGCCGAGAGCTGCATGTACTCGGTGCCACGCGGCGGCAAGATGATCACGGGCCCGTCAGTCCGCCTTGCGGAGATGATGGCGTCCAGCTGGGGCAACCTCCACGTTGGGGCTCGCGTGATCGACGCGACGGCCACGGAGGTGATCGCGCAGGCGGTTTGCTGGGATTTGCAGAAAAACGTCCGGATCACGGTCGAGGCGCAGCGCAGCATCGTTGGCAAAAAAGGTCGATTCGACGATGACATGATCCGCGTGACCGGCATGGCCGCGATCAGCATCGCTCTGCGCAACGCGGTGTTCCGGGTCATCCCGCGCGCCTACGTGGACGCCGTGTACGAGATGGCTCGGCAGTGCGCCGTCGGCGACGTCGAGACCCTGGTCGCGCGCCGAGACACCGCGTTCGCCCGATACGCCAGGCTGGGCGTTTCCCAGGAGCGGGTATGCGCGAAGCTCGCAATAGGCGGGGTGGATGACTTCACCCTGCAGCACCTGGAGCTGCTGGTGGGCATGTACAACACGCTCAAGTCGGGAGAAATGTCGGTCGACGAAGCGTTTCCGCCGGTGGGCCCCGCCCCGTCGGCCGTGCCCGCCGGCACACCTGAAGGGAAGCGGATCAAGCTGGGCGGCGACAAGGCCAAGGGGGCATCGGCCAAACCCGCGGAAACGCAAGCTCGGCCGGCCACGCCAGCCGCTGCCCCTGCGGAACAGCCCGTCCCGCCCGTGGACATCGTCGAGCTCCACGAGACGCTGGCCCAGGCCGACACCGCCTGGTCACGCCCAGGCGCCGCGCTGGTCATCCACGGCTGGAGCGAGCAGCAGCGGAAGGAAGCGCTGCACTGGGCACGAGCCTGCACCATGGACGGGCCAATGGCAGATCAGGCGAATCGGCCCGCGCACACGGTCCTCGCTCGTGAGCCGGGTGCCGAGGGGTGAGCCGATGAGCATCGATTGCAGCCAGGTGACGAAGCTCATCACCCACGACTCGTGCGCGGACGGCCTGGCCAGCGCCATGATCGTGCGCGACGCCCTGCCGCACGTGGAGGTGGTCTTTGCCCAATACAACACCCCCTCGCTCGATGAGCTGGAGGCCACGCCGGGCCTGCTGTTCTGCGACATCACTCCCCCGCGCGAGCGCGCCGCGGAGTTCGTGGCCGCCGGCGCCATCGTGCTCGACCACCACAAGCACGCCCGAGACATCGTCGAGCTATTCGGAGAGCGCGGCGTCTTTGCCGACGAGACCACGTCTCCCGGCTGGAGCGGGGCGACCCTGGCGTACCTGGCGGTCTGGTTCCCGCGCGCGTCCGAGCGCAGTAACCCCGCCGTCAAAGACTTCGCCCGTCTCATTGGCACCCGGGACACCTGGCAGAGACAGTCACCCGACTGGGAGCTGGCCAACGATCTGCACGCCGCGCTGATGGGGCTGCCGCGCGAGTGGTGGATCAGTCCGGGCGGACTCGAACTGGCCATGCTGCCCGACACCCTCGAGCTCGGAAAGCTCTGGCGGGCCAAGCGAGCTGAGACGGTCGCCAAGATTGTTGCGGCTGGCACGGTCCGTTTCGTCGACCCGAGCGGCCGCGAGTGGGCGGTGTTCCCAGACGCTCATCGGCACACCTCTGACGTGGCCGAAGCGATGCGGCTGCGCGGCGTGACGGTCACCTGCGGCTGGTTTCAAACCGTTGCCGACGGGCGGCTGAGCACGGTACTTTCGTTGCGCTCGGACGGGACCGGCGCCCTGGGCGTGCCCCTCGATGTCGGCGCGCTCTGTAAGACGTTCGGCGGTGGCGGTCACTCGCGCGCCGCGGGGTGCACCGTGGCCGCCTCCGATCCGCTCGTTGCCGTGCACCGGGTCATGGCGGATGCGACATGACCGAGGCCCTGACGGCAAAGGAGCGGGAGGACGTCGAGGACCTGCCCGGGCGACAAGAGGGCTGCCCTGACCCCACGTGCGGCGTATGCCGTGCGAACGCGGCCCGAGGGGAGGCACTGGCCAAGCTGCTGCGCATTCACGATGATCAGGCGGCAGCTCTGGCTGCGCCCCGGCTGGAGGACGTGGTCGAGATTCAGACACTGAAGGCCAGGGCCCAAGAGCTGGAGCTGGTCATCTCGAAGCTGGTGCCGCTGATTGACCCCATGCCTGACGACCTGCGCGCCGTGCTCGTGGCGGCCAAGGTGATCGAGGCGGAGGGAGGGAACGCGCCGTGACTGCCCTGGGCGGACTGCCCTGGCGCGTGGGGCACAAGGTGCCGGAGCACATCTACGATGCCCACGACAACCCGCTCGTAACGATGCCGACGCCCGAGCTCGCCGCCCTGGTGGTGGGCGCGGTCAACGCCCAGGCTCCGCCCACCGGCGGCGGCATAACGATCGACTGGCCAGCGACCGGCTGCGTCGAGTGCGGAGAGTTCGTGCCCACGTGCGAGGAGTGCCTGCGCGTGCACTCGCAAGCGAAGACAGCGCTGGCCGTGCGGAAGGCGCAGGCTTGAGAGCGCGCCGCAACGACGCGAACAAGCGAGCCCTCCACAAGCTGTGGCTGGCCGTCGGGGGTTCGTGGTTGGACATCGCTCCGGACCACGGAGGCGAGCCGGACGCCCTCGTGGGCTGGCGCGGGAAGGATCGGCTCATCGAAATCAAAAACCCCGACGGCTCACCGAGCAAGCGCGAGCCCCGGCCCAATCAGGTGGCGTGGCACCGCACCTGGCGCGGACGACCCGTCGCGGTCGTTCTCTGTTTCGACGACCTCAAGGAGATTTTCGATGAATAACGCAGCAAAGCCCCGCGATACGGAATTGCCAACGTCGGGCACCCACGACCTGCGGTTTGGCGCGTCGTACCCGATGCAGCTGGCCCCATCGCCCGACTACGCCCTGGCCAGCGAGGACCTGGGCAACCTTCCGGAGCGCTGCTCGTGCGACGAGGCGGTCACCCTGCTGGCGCTGCTCGCGAGCGCTCGGGCTCACGTGCCCGCGGAGGATACGGACTGGCACGCGCGCGCGGCCGCGATGCTGAGCGGCGCGTAACGGGACACTGAACGCGCGTCCGACAATCGACGCGCTGTCAGAGCGGCCCCATTGAATGGCCCCGACGGCCCGCCGCCTACTGCCAGAGACACCTGGAGTACTACCGGGCCCGGACAGCGGTCTAGGGCTTGCGGGGCAGTCGGGGCGGCCGAGGCAGCGAGGTGGGGCGGGGCCGCGGCGCGCTCACCGCGGGCAAGCGCACCGTGGTGGCGTTGCGGATCTGGGCCTGCTGGTGGGCAACGTCCTTGTGCGAGAGCGGCAGGCTGAAGTCCGGGAGATCGCGGGCGGGCTCGGGGGGCGGCGTTCCCCCGAGCAGGCGCTTGATCGTGCCGTAGGCTTTGCCGCTGAGCTCGGCCGCTTTTACCGCCAGCTCGAACGCCTTGAAGATGACCGGGAGCTTCACCGGGTGCCCCCCCCACGTTGGAAGTGGACGCTCGGCACGACGCCAGGGCAGACCCCGGACACGTCCGCGATGGTTCGGCAGAAGCGCAGGCCGACGCGCGCGCGCCGCACGCACCGGACGGCGTTGTCGCAGTTGCCCTCGATGGTCATCACCTCGGTGGGCGATCTCCCGATGACGATCCCGAAGTGGCCGTGCCAGTCGGTGGTCGGATACCACATGCCATCACCGGGTAGCGGCGTGGTGGTCGCCGGGAAGTGCTTGCCGAGCGCCTGGGCACCCGCGATCCTGACGCTGCCGAGGCAGCGAGAGCCGAACGCCGCGCACCACGGATCGCCGAGTCTGGCGCCGCAGAGCTTGAGCCAGCTCAGAATCAGGCCAGCGGGATCGGAGTTGCTGCCGACGGGGTCTTCGGTCAGGCCGATGAAACCCTGTGCGGTCACGACGACGTCGCGCCGGGCGGCGCAGAGCGTCTGGAAGTCCCGTGCCCAGCGCGTCTGTGGGCCCGGGATGCCGTCGACCAGCAGCGGCTGGCCGAGGTGGTTGCAGTGCTCGGTCTGGAAAGCCTCGACGTCCGCGGGCGTCATGGGCCCGCGTCCGCTGCCAGCGCTGGCAGGACGATGGCGGGCACGTCCGTCGGCGGAGTAGCATCGGCTGGGCTGTTGCCGCCGGCGGCCGCCATGGCCGCGATGATGACCGAGAAGATGAGCTTGGCCGCTTGCGAGAGCGGCCCCGCGTACTCGGGCTTCATCGTCCAGACGATGATCTGACCGAGGCCGGCGACGGCGCCGGCGGAGGTGAGGCCCCAGCGCCCGAGCCACTTGCCGACTCGGCCCGTCTCAGCCGCCGCGACGCGCATGCTCGAGCGCGGCGGCTCGGTCTCGCTCGGCGGGATGGATGAGATCCGCACGCTCCCGAGCTTGGCCGTGATGACGCGCGCGATGGCGTTGGCGAGCAGCTCGCGCGTCGCGGCGTCGAGCTCGGCGGGCGGCTTGCCCGGCATCAGGGGCCCGCGTCCCGTCCCGAGGACGTCGGCCGCTGCTCCGCCGCCTCGCACGCCAGGAGACGCCGGGCGACGTCTGCGGCGTCCTGAGCGGTGGCCATCGCCGGATCCCTGGGCAGCACGCGCAACGCCTGGCGCTGGCAATCAGCGAGCGACGACGCGCAGCCGGCTCCCATGAGAGCGACGAGCCAAACGGTGCAGGCGCCGACGCCCATGCCGAACCCAACGGCCATCCCGAGCGAGCCCGAGTGTGACGGCGCGCGTGTAGGCGTTTGCATGCTGTGTCCCTTTCGCAAATGTTAGCTTTGCCCGTTCCATACGTCAAATTGGAGGGCGTCTTATGTGAGGCATCGTAGAGTACGAATGTCGGCCCCGAGCCGTGGCCCTTCGGGGGTGAGGGCATGCCCCCCGAGGGGTGGTGTGGAGGAACGGCTCGGGGCGGGCCCTTACCGGGCGCGCGCACTGCACCTTTCGCTCGCTCCGCCGTACTGTACGGGGTTGGCCCCCGGCGGCTCTCTCGACGCGCGATCGTTCACCCCAAATGTTCGCCGCGCCTCTCGAGCGCCCGCTTTTCTCATCTTCCGGGCGGAACTGAGTCGCCGGGGCCAGCGTTACTCAGGAACGCTCTGAGCATCAAACCGCGGCGGCCGCGAGCTGATCGATCGTGAGCCGCAGACCGAGCATCTCGGCGGTGCCGCCGGCGCCGAGCCGCAACACGAATGCCTCGGCCAGAAGCGTTTGCCCGGCGGCGACCTCGAAGATGATGCTTCCGTTGAAGGCATGCGGAGCCGCCAGGTCCCATGAGTCGGGCTGCTCACGCACGACGCCGTCGGAGCGCGTGAGCCGGAGGATGCCTTGCACGCCCGAGTTGGCGGCGGCCGGGTTCATCCGGAGCACGCTGTTCCAGCTGAACGTGTACGTGCCGCCGTCGAGCGGCGGGGTTTGAAGCTCCGCTTTCTTGGCGGGCGTGACACTGTCCGTCGTCTGTAGTGCCGCGAACGACTCGAGCACCATGGGCGCGGACGTCGTGGCGCCGCCGACGAAGGCTGCGATCGCGGCGTCGATCAGGATGATGTCAGCCGGGTCCGGGAAGGCCTCCCACTCGACGACGGCCCCGCCTCCCGCCAGTGATCGCACTTCGGCGAAGGGCACCTCGAGCACGAGTGCATCCAGGGTGGTGCGCAAGAGCGGAATGTTGGGTTCCGCGGTCAGCATGGCGACGAAGTCGGCGCGACCGTAGAAGACTTTGATGCTCGATTCAGACATAGATTGATCCCTCGTTTTAGGTGGGTGCTTCGAAATTCATCAGCACGGCACGGGCTTCGCTCGTGAGCAAACCCTCGGTCGCCCCGGCCATCTTGCCGCCGAGGACGTAGATGTTGGGACCCCATGCTCCGGTAAAGAGCAGACCGGTTGCCGCAGCTGCGCCCAGTCGGATGTTGCCCGTCGGGGCGTGCAGCGTAGTGATCGGGCCGGGTGCTCCCGAATCGTTCGTGAACGTCAGAGATTGTTTCACGCCGCCGATCGTCAGCGTGCACCGGTCGGCTTCCGTGGCGCCGGTGGAATCCCACTCAAAGGTCAGAAAATAGTACGTCGATGTCGACGTGATCACGTTGCCAGTGGTGCCTTTTCGTGAGTCGGAAGTGCCGGCAACGGGGAACACGCGGGCGAACACTTGCTGCCCGAGTTGGTTGACGTTCAGCTTGTAGCCGGACGTGTCCGGAAGCCAAAACGTGATCAGGTGTCGGTGGGCTACAGTGAGGTCACTGGCCTTTATCCAGCAGCCAAACCCCCATGCTGCAGTCGCATTGTTCGCAGCAATGATCGGCCATTCGAGCGTGTCTGAGCCGTCGAACGTGAGCAGGGGCAGCCCGTTGGCGCTCGCGCCAATGCCCGGCTTTCGCGCGTTTACGGTCTGCACCGCGGGGTTGATGTTCAGTCGATCGGGCAGGGACGACACACCGTTGATGTCGTGGGTTGCGTCCGCGACGCGCAGCCACGACGTGATCTCGGTAATCTGGACTGGGTGAATGATGCGTGTGTCCGTCGCTTCCTTGAAGATGCGAAAAGGCGCCGCGAGAACCGCCGTGAGGTCTCCCTGAAAACCCACGCGCACGACATCTAGCGCACTGACTCGCACCGAGACCGGCCCAAAGTCAGCGAGCGGCATGATGCTGACCTTCGTCCCCACAGCCATCGGTGTGATGGTTGTCCAATCGGTCGGCACGTCCACGAATGCCACCGCGCCAGCGGCAACGGTGGGGGTGTCGATTAGCACGTCAATGTATGGGGACGCTGGTCCTGTTGGTCCTGTTGGCCCTATCGGTCCCGTTAGTCCGACTGGCCCAGTCGAGCCCAGGTCCCCCGCTCGAGTAAAGCAGAGCAGTAGGGTTGCGCCGTTGGCAAACGGGCTCGTAGCGCTCGAGCCGACGATGGCCACCGTGATGTTTCGGTAGCCGGTCACGGCCGAGACCGCGGTCACCGAGAACAGCAGCCATTTGGTGAGATCCGCGCGATCGACCAGGCGGATGTGACCCTTGACGGCATTCGTGCTGAGCGCGAACGAGTCCAGGATCGTCGTCACCGTCTTGGTGTCAGAAGCTACGAGGTCCGCACGGATAACGGTCGCTGCGTTTTGGGTGGCGCTGCTCAGCCGCAGAACACCAGAGCCGGGATCGGAGTCGGTCGTCGTCGTCGAGAACGTGTAAGGGAGACTGATGGCCCCGCCGAAGGCGCCGGTTGCACCCGCCCCCCCGAGATCACCGGTGCGCGAGTACTGCAGAACCAGCACGTCACCCGTGGTGAACGGGTTGGAGCTCGACGAGCCTATGCAGGTGACGATGAAGCCCCAATAGGCGCCTACGTCATTCGTCGAGGTCAGGGAGAACAGGAGCCATGCGGTTGGGTCGAACTGCTTGACCAGGCGGATGTGACCCTTGGGAGCCGAGGTCACTCCGCCGAATGTGCCAAAGGCCGTCTGCCAATTCGCGCCGTTGGCGTCGGTCTCGCTGACGACGAGCTCCGTTATCGCGCTCTGCGTGGACGCTGTCTGACGACGCAGGGCGCCTGCTGCAGCAACGCCAAAGCTGTCATCGTAGGTCCACCTGCCGGCGACCGCACCGCCGAATATGCCACTGGCGCCTGTCGCGCCCGTGGGCCCCGTGCTTCCAGTAGGACCCGTGGGGCCTGTCCCTCCGGTGACACCAGTAGGGCCTGTGGCACCCGTCACGCCCGTCGCTCCGGTGTTGCCACTGGCGCCAGTGGCGCCAGTGGCTCCGGTCGCCCCCGTCGGGCCAAGCAGCGCCACGTCCGCGATGTCGTAGAAGCCGAGCGGATCGCTCCCGAGCTTGGCCAGCACCTGGTCGGTGCCCGCCGTGGTCGGCGCCAGATTGCCCGAGCCGCGCAGCATCAGGCTGTTCACGGGCACGACCACAGCAGACGGCGCCGCCGGGCCCACGAGGGGGTTGACTACGACGCTGTTGCC
>WUUC01036344.1_pt1 | contig 10769 bp, 12 predicted proteins | sample 6278441 | NCBI WGS metagenome assembly WUUC01 (sample SAMN13675441, study PRJNA597444) | soil metagenome | isolation source: soil | place: USA: Washington | collected 2017-10 | reverse complement strand
CGGCGTATACCCGAAACCTGTTAGCTTTTTCTTCACCTTGCCTAGCGCATTGATTGCGGCTTTAGGTATCAGCATATCCGGCGGCAAGTCGCAGCCGTGCCAGTATTCGCAGATAACATGACCGTTGGTTGCTACGGCACTGTTCGCCTGAAGCAGCACGCCAGCTAAATACGGTTGGTCAGCGCCTTCCGTTACTAGCCATGCTACGGCTTCGAGTGCCTTACGTACTTCGTCGTTGATCGGTGCAACATATTGGTCGGGCCAGCCGCTAGAAACAGCGTCAGTCGGCGCGCAATCAATAGTTGCCTTAAAACGCTCCGACGATATACGTAGCTGACCTTCCGATAGCTGCGATATCGAAAGAGTCGCGCCAACCTTCGTCAGTGCGTGCTGTAGCTGTGTCGTGTTTGGGCAAGCTGCCAAGTCTTCAGCGATAGGCACGCCGACACTAAGCAACCCGTCAAACGCCATTGCCCAATGATTCGCTAGCCGGCAGTGCGTTTGATACGGCGTCCCTTCTTTGCGTTGGGCAATGGCGACGTGTTCAAGCGCTGCAATCAGCGTAGCTGCCGGGTTCTCTTTCTTCGCTGACCCTTTGACAGCGCGTTTACGCTTCGGCTTTTCAGTCGGCGGCGCAACGTTAGTTTGTATGTCGGTCATAGTTCAAGCCTCACTTCTAGTTCTGTCTCTTGGAATTCGATACAGCCAACGACGATAACAGCCGCAGGCGGTACGGTTTGAAACTTGTTGCATCCCTGGCGTTCAACGTTCCAGAACTTGCAAGCAAGGCAGCATATCCAACCGCCTTCAACTATAAAGCTGCGTTGCGTCCGCTGCATTACAGCCGTATTCGCTTTGAACTTCTCGCTGCCGGGTTCAAACTCGTTTACGGTTCTTGTGTGATCGAACAGCATACTTAAAACGGAATGTCGTCATGGTGGCTTTCACAGCCAACGGCGATAACGTGCGGCGGCGGAACTTGCTTATACAAGTCGCATTGCTTCCAAGTCTGCAATATGCCGTTGATGTTCTCGGTATGCTCAACAAAGTTGATGCAGTTTAAACAGCACTGCCAACGACCCATTTTTATAGCGCTGTTCTGAATAGTGACCATATGCCTATTCATTTGTTCGATTTCTACAATCGGCTTAAGTGCCATTAGAACTCCCAACCGAGAATTTCGGGATATCGCTTGTTAGTGTGGACGCGGATACGCGCGGGAACTCTCAGTTCAGAGTGACGGCGTAACGCTTCGTAAGTTGTTGCGGGCGGTTCCTCTCTGTGACGCTGCCGCCACCAATCGCGGGCACGCTTCGAAATTCCGCCCGGATGCTCTAAGCATACCCATTCGTTAAACATTTGAAGACCGCAGAAATAACTAACCTTCATTGACGGCGGCGAGATTAATACGCCGTCGCTGTTCTTCTTTTCGTGTAGCGAGTAGATAACGCGCTTAACGTCGTAAATCTCTACTATGGGCGCGTCGCTCTTGATTACTTCCATTTCGGACGCTTGCTTAAACAGCTTCGTCCTAAACTCGAATTCAGCACCACAGCCGACACAGTAGCGGGCTAGCGTATGGTTATACGTGCCGCAGTGTTCGCACAGCTTAACGGGCGGGTCGCCGGTTCCCTTCCCTGGCCTACGCGGAATAACCGGGTCATTGATCGGACCTAGCCGCTTTGTATTGCCGGCGAAATCCAGCACTAAGCAATTCTCTTTGCCGGTATCGGGACTAGGCCGCGTTCCTCGCCCCAACATTTGAACCCATAGCCCCGGCGACGTTGTCGGCCGCAGCATTCCAATTAGGTCAATCGCCGGATGATTAAACCCCGTCGTATACTTGTTGTTATTGACTAGGGCTCGAATCTCGCCGGACTTGAACGCCTTAATTCGGCGCTTGTTTTCTTCGTCACTTAGCTTACTGTGGGAAGCCAAGGCAGCGACGCCAAAACTTTGCAACATGCTAGCGACGTGTTCAGCGTTAGCAACGCCAGCGGCGAAGACAAGCCATGAATTGCGCTGCTGTCCGTACTCTACCATTTCCTTACAAGCTGCAAACGTAACAGCGTCAATATCTACAGCTTCTTCTAGTTGCCGCTGGTTGTACTCGCCGCCAACGATGCCCACATTACTAACGTCAATCGTCGTTTGCGTGCGCTTCGGGATTAGCTGGCAAAGGTAGCCTTCAGCGATAAGGCGGTTGAATGAAGCAACGTCGGTAATATCAAAACAAATGTCAGTGAATATACCGCCGTCTGTAATCATGCCTTGCTTCAGGCGATACGGAGTAGCCGACAAACCCATAACGCGAAGGTGCGGGTTAATCTCCCGTAGTGCCTTAATCGTCTTCTGATACATAGTGTCATCGTCAGGCGATAGCAAATGACATTCATCAATTAGCAGCAAATCGCGATGCCCGAATATTTGCGGCTTCTTGTTTACGCTGGCGATGCCGCCAAAGACAATCGGCAATATAACGTCACGTTGCTTTAGTCCAGCGGAGTAGATACCAAGCGGCGCAGTAGCCCATAGCTTTAAGAGTTCTTCGGCGTTCTGTTCGATCAACTCTTTAACGTGCGTCAGCATCATTATTCGGCGGCTAGGCCAATACGTGAATATCTGCCGCAGGATTTCAGCAATAACAAGACTCTTGCCGGTGCCTGTCGGCATGGCAATAACGCCGTTGCCTAGAGTCGTATCCAGATAACGGAACGCCGACCAAACGGCTTCGTTTTGGTAGTCTCGAAGAATCATTAATTGGGAGTGTTACGAACAGTCCGCATGATTCGGTTTTTAATCATCATGCCTATTTGCTGCGCTATCGTCTTGTCTTGTTCTGTCTTACCGTAGCTAAACAAAACTTCTTCGCCAGTAGTGCCGACACGACGACCGAGAATAACGACTTGGTCAAGGTTCAGCCTTTCAGCGACCATCGTAATAACCCTGCCGTATTCAGGATCGTTACCGCCTTGACCGATTAGAATAATGCCTTTATCCATTGACTATCGCCTTATATGAGGGGCAACCCTTCGGCGCAAAGTCGCGCGGAATGATGCCGTTATGCACGCTACAAAAGAATTCGCCGCTATCAACCGGAGCGCAATTAATGCAGCTACGACAGTTCATAACAGGCGGCTTGCCGTTGTGGCATACCTGCTTTGCGGGGCAGTATGCGCAAGTAAAGTAAGTCGGGTTTTCGGATACCTTCGGCGGCGGTACTTGGCTGGTAATGATACGTTCAGCCTTCGTAATCATTTGCCGTCCGTGGTTCCAATCAAGCTTTACAATCTGTATCTCTAAATCATCGTTGTTCTTGTTGACGATGAAATAGCCGCAATGCTCAACCTGCCAGTAATTACCGTAGGTACAAACCTGGGACCAATGAACCGGCTTGGCGACTTGCATACCCTTGGTTGCAACGTCAGTAAAGCCGCGCCCGTCCTTGTTCGTCTTGTACTCCGCTAGTATTGGCTTCGCTATTTCATAGCGGGGCGGCAAGGCTATAAAGCCGTCACAACTGCCGCCGAAGTGCCCGCCGACAGCGGACATTCTAAATTGTGGGTATGACCCGTCAGGTTTCGGCGGTTGGCTAGTGTCATGCGTCCACACTTCAGCGCCGATGCCTCTTAGGAATTCAACAAACCTGTCTTCTTCGCGATGACCGCGATTAAACAAGCGTAGCTTCTGTCCGCTAGGTTGTTCAGTAGCGCACCAGCGGAATTGATACCAGATATAACGGCTACATTCGTGCCCTATACCCGACGCGCCAAGGTGCCACCTAAACGGTTCGTAATACGCTCTAATTGCGTATTGGTCTATATCTAGCTTCAGCTTTTGCGCTACTACCTTAGCAACGCCAATGCCGTCAAGTGTCTTCATTCATTCGCCTAAAAAGAACCGGCGGCGAACTACGTGCATAGTCGCCGCCGGCAAAGTCAACTAACAGCGTCGATTAACGCGGAGTGTTCCAAGGAACGCCGCCGGGACCGGGAGCGCCAGCGCCGCTACCGTTGCCGCCTTGCTGCGGGGCTCCCTGCCAGCCGCCGGGGCCGGGCTGACCCTGCGGAGCGGGCTGACCCTGCCAACCGCCCGGCTGCCCCTGTGGCGCTCCCTGCGGGGCTCCCTGTGGCTGTGCGGCGGGCTGCTGTCCCTGTGGCTGCCCCTGCCATCCTCCGGGCGCTGCGGGCTGCTGCTGCCCCGGTCCTGGCCCTGGCTGACCCTGACCCGGAGCGCCGCCCCAACCGCCGGCCGGTGCGCCGCCAGCGGCAGCGGCAGGCTGTGCGGCTCCCTGCTGTGCCGGCTTGCCGGGTTCGTTGCCGTTGCGGTCGTAAATGCGTTCAACCTGCGTATAACCCTTCTTGGCGGCGTCTTCGCTTTTCTGAAGTCCAACGTCAACCATGAACGGCAGGTTGTGCAACTGCTGCGAATCCTGAACCTGATATACGCCGACGGCATGGCAGATTGCGGAAAGCTGACGGTAAGCAATCTCTACCGTCTGTCCGTTACTGTGGTACAGGTTCAGACGATACGCGCCACTCTGACCCTTCGCCGGTCCTTCGGTAATCGTCAAAATGAGTTCAAGAAACCCGCCGTCTTTGTTCTTGTTCTCTTTCAACTCCGAATGAGTGATAACGACGGGATGCCGTCCAACCGGCAACTGCGGGACCGACTGCGTCGGGTCCACATTGCGAGCGTCAAACAACTGATTAAATGCAACCATGATTCACCTTTGTAGCTACTAGGACATACACTTAGCAAAAAGCCTTTCTAAGTGCGGTTCTTCGATTTCGTCCAATCGTCCTGACCGGTCACGGGCGACGCAATCGAAAGTACCTTTACAGCGAATCGCCGTAATAGGATTCTGAAAATTAGGATGCCTCTCCGGGCCAAGGTGCAAAACTTCGTCGTACATATGCGGAACCTTAACGTTAAGGTCCTGGCCCGGAAAGTATGGTTTACGAACGCTAGTACCGCCTTCGTCAACCGTCATTTGTTTTGCGATCAAGTAAATATGCTTTTGCGGCATATAAAACCAGTCGTTCATATAGCCCATAATTTCGCGCGACATTTCGCCATAGGCTTTACGACCGTCTTTGTTGCTGAGTAGCTTTGCCGTCAAGCTGATTTCAGCTAACTGCGAAGCGCTATCGACGCCCACAGTATCAAAGTTCTTGGCTTCGCTTGAGTTCTTCAGCCAATCGGCAAACTCTTTGAAGCGTTCCATTGTATACGCTTCCCAACAAGGAATATTGCTGTTCCGCATTGACAGCATGCCGGGTTCAACGACAACCAGCACAGGACGCGGAGCGGTATTCAACAGCGGAGTTTTGCCGGTGCCTGGACCGCCATACATTACGCATTTGACGCCGTAACGCATAGCAAGCTGATTCGCCGGGCGAAGCTGGTTGATGTTCACAGGCGGCGGTCTACCGGAGCAATGCGAACCATCGGGCCAACAATAGTCAATTCATAACCGGGCGGAATCGGCGGCAAATGAATATGCGAACCTTCGGGAGCGGCGACGACTTCAAGCGTTGCCGTGAATTCGTCGGGCGGGTATCGCTTGAGTTCTTCAAGCTTGCTGATATACGCCGCGATATCGCCGCGCGCCCGCGCTACCGGTTCCCAATTGGGATTTTTAAACGGCATGTTTGCGCGGCATTCTTTGCCGTAGGTTTCAACAGCAAGGCGCAAGTTCGCCATTAGCCGCCGTCCTTCAAATGACAGCGAAATAGGGCCATGCGTGGTGCTGTGGTAAACTTCGCGTTTCGCTTTCATTTGCGGTTCTTCCTCTTTGACGCCTTCGCCATTTCCTTTCGGTTGCGCTGGCGCTTTACGTGCTTCTCGAATGCGTCGGTATTCTGTGAAAGCTTCGCACCATGCGGCGCGGCGTTCTTTCTGTGGGTAGGCATTAAATTTCACCTTCGAGACGCTTAAGCGCCAACATGGTCAGCAAGTGCGAATTATCAATACGCTTCAGCTTACCGCTTGCAAGACGTGCGTTAACGGACGCTTCGGCTTGCCGCAAGTAAATGATAGCGTCGCTGATTTTCTCGCCTTCGGGGCTGTCTCGCAATGCGCGCTTCGCCTTCATTGTCGCCCGCTGCTTCTCGATAGCTTCGGGGCTTCGCTTCTTCTTGCGTTTAGTTGAGCCGCGCATGATTGCGAACTTCCTTGTTGTGTTCCTTACGAACGTACTTCTTCAGCCGTGGCGCGTCAACAAACTGCGTCATAGTTTCATTGGAAAGGGACAGCTTGCGCCGACGCTCTAGCCGGTGCGCTGCTGACTTCTTCTGCCAGTAGCGGTAACGGGTTCGGCACGGCTGGCAGTCGTCATGCTTTGAGCCGACGTTAACCAGACGCGTGCAATTCTCATAACAGCACTTTTTCATAGAAGCCTCTTGAATCAGTCCCGCCGCCGTCGCCAGCTATTAACCCGGTAATCTGGCACGGTATGCCTAAGACGGCAGCGGAACCGAATGCTGTTAATCGTTGTTGTCGGCGTTGCCGTTGCGACCGTCGCCGGTCGTGCCTGGGTCGTATGCGGCGTTGCTGTCAGGGGCAATGCTCTTGAACTCCGACCAAGTGCAACCCTGCCCGTTACGGCTTCCCTTCTTCGTGACCTTCAAGCCGCGTTCGTCAATCGTCAGCGTATGCGCTACGCCGTCAATGTCAATTTCGCGCTTCAAGGTCCGTTCAAGCTTCGTCGTCATGTTCGTCCTTTGGTTGTCAAAAAAAAGTTGCTAGGCCGAAACTCATTGCAGGACATTTAAACGGACTTCTACCGTACCTAGCTGCGTCCTTTGTTCGCATCAAAGCCGCCATTAGGGACTAACCTGATTGGCGGCGTTGACCTTACGGCTTCACCTTCGGCGGGATGATTTCCAGCGTCGGCGCGCCCGGAGTCGTAACGATAACTTCGTCAATGATCTTGCGAATTTCATCGTCCTTGTCCAGCTTGTTATATTCGGTCAAGGAAAGGTCAGGCGTCCACTTCACAAGTTCGCCAGCGAGATACGCGCCAACGGGGCCGGTGCGCTCGATACGATCAAGCGCCGCGTCAATCGCTGCCTTATTGACCTTGCCGTCATCCTTCTTGACGAAGCCAAAGTTCAGCTTTTTAACAAGCTTCATTTCATAGCCGTTGCCAAGTTCGATACGCTCCGTACCCTTAAGCTTGTTCGGGTCGCTAGCGAAGTTGACTACCTGCTTACGCAAGTCCATTTCAGCTTCTTGCGCGACAGTAAGAAGCCGCTTGGCTTCCTGCCATTCAAGCAACAGATAGTCGCGGTAGGCGTTCAACTGCGGTTCACTCAGCGTCGCAAGCTGCGCTTCAGAAAGCCGGCCGTTATTATTGGCTTCGGCAATCATCTTCTGAATATAGGCGGCGAAGTTGAGTAGCCAAGAATCGTGCTGCAAAAGGGGCATGTGGGCTTCCTTGTTAATTGACGACGCTATATTAACCGCGTTCTTTAACGGCGTCAAATCCTTTTTGCATGGCTTCGCAAAGCCTATCCGGCTCTATGTCCTTCAGTTCCGGCAGTTCCATTGACAACCAACCGGCAAGCTTGGCGGAATTCAACCGGCCCGCTTCAAGCGTCGTCATAAGCAAACGCGTTCGTTCGCTGCTTTTGCCCGCTTCAAGTGCGTTGGCGAACCAAGCGCGGGCATGGTCTAGGTCGCAAGCGTCGCCTTTGCCGACAATCGTTAGGATATATTCACGCGCCCAAATGTCAGCGTCAACGCCAAGCCGCGTCAAGAACTCGCCTGCGTTTTCGTCTGTCTCGCCGTCGCGCATAACACGAACCATCGGCGCTTCAAGAATGCTGCGCTCCGCGTCAACGTCTCGGTTGACGGCGTCGTATTCAGTGAACTTGTTTGGGTATCGCTTGCGAAGCTTCGCGATGTTCTGGCGCTGCACTTCTTCAAACGTTGCGCCGTTGGCATTCAGGCAGCAGGCGAGATACCAAAGCACGTCGCCGCATTCTTCGTTCAGGTTAACTGCGTCGTATGGCTTACGCTCAACAACAACCTTGAACAACAGTTCTAGCATTTCGCAAGCTTCGGTTGCGACGCCTACGATTCCATGTATCAGCCGTATTGCAGTCTGTGCGTTAAGCTGTTCGCCTTCAGCATTCTTGAACAATGCCGGTACTGCGCTTGTATCGAGTGCGGGCGGAATCGGTCCAATGTTGTGTTCGGTCTTGCCGTAGAAAAGCGTTTTCTTCAGCTTGTCCAGCTTACGCAATTCAAGAATGCAATTGCTAAGTGCGCTTTCAAGCGACTGCATCCGTACTAGTTCTGAATGAAACTGCGGCGATTCGGTAACGGCTGCTTCTGCCTGATAGTTGAACACGGTAAGCCTCTGGCGCGCGGAAGGGGCTAGAACCGTAGCCCCCCGCCTGTAAGCCTGTCAAGGATTGTGGCGCAAAATCTTTCTTGTTATGGTCGCTCGCCTTCCGCTTTTCCTACGCTGATAAACTCCCATGACGAACGAACTACCCACATTAGAAGAAGTGCGGGCGATGGTAGTTAATCGCCCGGATTCAGTAACGCTGTCTATGATCGCAGCGAGTGCGAAGGTATCGACGCGCTGGCTAGACTTGCTGATTAAAGGCGAGATACCAAACCCAGGTTACAACAGCGTTCGCAACGTCTATAGCTTTTTGCTGTCGCGGGGCATTTGATGCGCTTTAACGGGATACCTACAGAAATGCGGCTGTATGCGCAATGGTGCGTATGGCGCTACGAAGACGGCGAAAACGGGGCGAAGCCTACTAAAGTTCCTTACTCAGCGAAGACCGGCACGCTTGCTAGCGTGACAAATCCGCAGACTTGGTCAACGTATGAAGAAGCCGTTAACGCGGCTACTCAAACGAATTGGTATGCCGGCATTGGTTTTATTCTCAGTGAGAATGACCCGTATACAATCATTGACCTTGACGACCCTTGGCAGAAGAACCCGGACGGCACTTTTAAGCACGATAACCCGCAAGAGGTATTAGACCGTCAACTCTACGTGTTTAATAACTTCCCGACGTATGCGGAACGGTCGCCGTCAGGTACGGGACTGCATCTAATTCTGAAAGGCAAAGTTCCGGTTGGTCGTCGGCGTTCAGCAATCGAAATCTATTGCAAAGAACGCTATATGACGATGACCGGCGAGGTATACCGAAGCGCCGATATTCTGCCGTTACAGGACACGTTAGAAGCGCTCTATTCACAAATGGGAGCTAGCCCGAATGGGGCGCAGGTATTCCATGGCGACGATATCGAGAAGGAACCTGACGAAGTCATTTTAAAACGTGCCATGGACGCCGCTAACGGCGACAAGTTCAAGGCACTACACGAAGGCCGATGGTCGGACCATTACCCTTCGCAGTCTGAAGCCGACTTTGCATACGTTGATATCGTCGCTTTCTATACGCACAACCGTAACCAGATTACGCGGCTGTTCCTGTCGTCAGCATTGGGCAAGCGAGACAAGGCGAAGCGAACCGACTACATAAACTATATGTTGGGTCGCTGCTTTGACCGTATCCCGATGAAAATTGACTTTGACGGGCTGAAGAACGCGCACGAAGAACGAATAGCCGAAATGCGGGCCGCGCCTGTCATCCCGCCGCCAGCGGAAACCGAGGGGCGGCAGGTATACACCTTCCCGCCGGGTATTGTGGGAACCCTGGCCGCGTTCCTGTATGAAGCTGCCCCGCGTCCTGTCCCTGAAATCGCACTAGCGGGCGCTATAGGCTTTCTTAGCGGCATATGCGGGCGCTGCTACAACATTAGCGGGACCGGCTTAAATCAATACGTATTGCTTCTAGCGCCCACAGGTACAGGCAAAGAAGCGATTAGCAGCGGCGTTGATAAGATAATGAACGCTGTTATTCGAGTAGTGCCGGCAATTACTGAGTTCGTCGGGCCAGCGGAGATTAGCAGCGCACAAGCGTTGATTAAATACCTGTCAAAAACCGCGCCTAGCTTCGTGTCAATCATTGGCGAATTCGGGTTGATGCTGTCGCAAATGTCGAATGATTTTGCCCCTAGTCATCAACAGTCACTTAAACGCATTTTGCTTGACTTGTATAACAAGTCGGGTAATGGGCAGACGTTGCGCCCAATGATCTACAGCGACAAAGAGAAGAATACAAATACGGTTGACAGTCCTGCCGTTACGCTGCTAGGTGAGTCAACGCCAGAAAGTTTCTATGGCAGCTTGAATGAAGAAATGATAGCCAACGGCTTGCTGCCGCGAATAATGACGATTGAGTATTACGGCAAGCGACCGGCGTTGAACAAGGCGGCGAAGAACGCACAACCTAACTTTCAGCTATGCGAAGCGGTCGCTAGCTTGGCGTCACATGCCTTGCAACTGAACAGTCAGAACAAAGTTATTGACGTTCGCATGACGCCTGACGCGGAGGAAATGCTAGATGCTTTCGAGACTCACGCAACAGCGAATATCAATAGCGCAGACAAAGAAGTTAGGCGGCATCTTTGGAACCGGGCGCACCTTAAAGCGCTTAAGCTTGCCGCGCTGGTTGCTGTCGGGATATCTCCGTATACGCCGACCATTGATATTAACTGTGCTGATTGGGCTATTCGTATTGTCGTTGCCGATATCCGTAACTTGCTTGGTCGTTTCGACGCTGGCGAAATCGGTATTGACAATGACGAAACGCGACAGCTAAAGCGCGTGATTGAAGTAATGAAGGAATGGACCGACAAGCCTTGGTCAGAACTCGAAAGTTTGAAGTTTGGAAGCT
>WUUC01147578.1_pt1 | contig 10770 bp, 10 predicted proteins | sample 6278441 | NCBI WGS metagenome assembly WUUC01 (sample SAMN13675441, study PRJNA597444) | soil metagenome | isolation source: soil | place: USA: Washington | collected 2017-10 | reverse complement strand
CGAAATACGCGAATGCGGCGATCATCACGACCGTAATCGTCATGGATACCCATGCCAGCCGAAGCGGCGGTGCCCAGCGGGCAAGAGTCACCGGCACCGGCATTTTTACCCCGGCGGAGAACAGCGAAATCAGCACCGCAATTTCGGTCGCGACTTCCAGCAGAGCCGATTCTTTCAGCGGGTCGAAATAAAAGATATTGAGTACAGTCGGCCCCAGAAGTAAACCGACCGCAAGATAAATGATCGAGGAGGTAAACGGCAAGCGCTTGAGAGTCGTCGAACTCAATCCTCTGGCGAGCAGCAAACAACCTACCAGCAGATACCATTGCGCATTGTCCATTGCCGCCCATCCGCTCCGTTCGATCCTATGATTCGACCAGCACGCGAGCTATCCGCACAGAAGCACGGACTTTGAAAAATTATCCGCGTACAGTCGGTTCAATCACGCTGCGTGTCACCACCGGCGGCGTCTCCCCGATGTGAAACGCCAGCTTGCGTTCACGCAAGGCAATATCTCCCGCCGTGACCCGATCGAAGCGGCGCAAATGCTCGGTCCATGATTCGTCGACGATCTGCTCAACGTAGCGTCCGGGATCTGAAATATCGCGCAGCAAGTCCCATGTCAATGCCCCCTGGCGCAGGCGGCTGCGACGGCTTTCCTGCATCAATGCGCGAAAATCGTCCGCCCGCGCCGGATCGATCCGGTATTCGATCATCACGACGATGCGGCCGCTTTTGGGTGGTTCGTCGGCTACCGGTGCCTTGATCTGGCGCGACGGCGTCAGATCCTCCTCGATGTTGCGATCGACCACAAACCGTTGCGCGATCACCATCGTCAGCACGCCGGTAACAGCGGCGATGATGAGGCTGGTATGGACCGAACTGAGTGACGCCACCTGCCCCCATACCGCTGCGCCAAGGGCGCTCGCCCCCATGAGGGCCATCTGATAGATGGACATGCCGCGTGCCCGGACCCAATCCGGCAATGCCAGTTGCGCGGAAACGGTCAACGTATTGGCTGTCGTAATCCAGGCCATGCCGCCGAAGAACATGGCAGGCGCGGCGACATACACATTCGGCGACAAAACCACTGCAAGCGTGGCGGCAGACTGCAGGGCGGCCCCGCGTCCTACCAAGACATCGCGCGTCATCATTTGCCGCAGACGCGGCAGAAACATTGCGGCGACGATGGCGCCCGCTCCCATGGATGCGAGCAATAGCGTATAAATGCCCGCGCCGCCGTCATCCAGGCCACGTGCCACCAACGGCAGCAGCGCCAGCAATGCGGTCGCATGAAAGAAAAACAGGGCAATTCGCAACAACACCGCCTTCAGGCGCGAAGACTGGCGCACGAACTGGATACCGACACGCATTGCGCTTCGCAGCGGTTCCCTCCCGAGCGGATTGGGAACTTGCTCGCGTTTCCAGCGCATAATGATGAACCCGGCAATCACGGACAGCAATGCATTGAGTACGAACACATAAGCGCTGCCCGCGCTAGCGATGATCGCGCCGGCAATCAATGGCCCGACGATGCGCGACGCATTCATGGCCACGCCGTTAAGGGCCAGAGCAGCCGGCAATTGCGTGCGCGGTACCAGTTCCGGCACGATGGCAGCAAACACCGGCCAGCGCATCGCCAGGCCAATGCCATTGGCAAATATCAACGCCAGCAGCAAAGGAGGTGTTACCACGTCCGATAAAATCGCCACGCACAGAAGCAACGCCACGGCTGCCACCCAGAATTGCGTGACGATGAAATAGCGGCGGCGGTCGAGAATATCCGCCAGTGCCCCGCTTGGCAAACCGAGCAGGAAAACCGGCAAGGTCGAGGCGGTCTGTACCAACGCCACCCAGGCGGGCGACCCGGTCAGCGACGTCATCAGCCATGCCCCCGCAACGTCGCTCATCCACATGCAAATATTCGCAGTCAGCCATGTGGCCCATAACATGCGGAACACCGGCTGCGACAAGGGAGCCAGCGGTGACAGCGATACGGAAGCGGATTCTTTGAGTGCAGTTTCTTCGGCGGATACGTCTGGTGGCATTGGATGTGACATAAGCAACTATTGTTCAGCATAACCGGCATCGACAGTCGTGCACGGGCATCAAAACGGGGTCGGCCAACTGAAAACCCCGATGAGCGAGTCAAACGGCAGATTTTCGGGCGAACTCTTTCATACTTAGAACCTGTATTTTCCGACTATATGCCAAAAGTCCGTTGCGCGTTTGTTTGCATGCAATTTGGCTTCATTCGCCGCGACACGGCGCAACTCATGCAGACCCGCTTGAAAGCTGCAGCGAGCAGGCCGAGTTTAGGCAACGCAACGAGTTTTCCAACAGATTCAGCGCAGTTCGCCTCTCTGATCCTTGGACGCATCCATCGCTTCCGCAAAGAGGTCCCACACCGCGATGAACAATGCCGCAATCACCGGGCCGATGACAAAGCCGTTCAGGCCGAACAAAGCGATGCCACCGAGCGTGGAGATGAGCACCACATAGTCCGGCATCTGGGTATCCTTGCCGACCAGGAGCGGGCGCAGGATATTGTCCACCAATCCGATCACAAACACGCCAAAGGCGATCAGGGTCACGCCCTGCCAGATTGCGCCGGTGAGGAGAAAATAGGCGGCTACCGGTGCCCAGACCAGTGCCGCACCGACTGCGGGCAACAGCGAGAGAAATCCCATCAGCACGCCCCAGAGCACCGCTGCCTGAATACCGAGAAACCAGAATATCAAGCCGCCCAGCAAGCCCTCCGTGGCAGCAACGACGATACTGCCCTTTACCGTGGCCCGAATGACCGTCGTAAACTTGCTGAAAAGATGACGTTTATGTTCCACGCTCAGCGGAATTGCTTGCCTGATCCGGGCCGAGAGAGCGGCGCCATCGCGCAGCAGGAAAAACAGCAGATACAGCATGATGCCGAAACTCACCAGAAAGTCAAAAGTATTCTGGCCGATACTGACCGCCTGTCTGGCAACAATCTGGCTGCCTTGTGCGGCGCTTGCCGATAGCTTCTCCTGCAATGCAGAAATATTCCCTAACCCAAATCGATCCAGTATGTTGACCACCCAGGACGGCAAAGCGCTGAACGCCTGTTGAAAAAATACGCCGAAGTTCAACTCGCCCGACAGGATCCTTTGATAGACCAGCGACCCCTCCTCTACCAGCGCGGAAGTAATTATCGTAAGCGGAAGAATCACGATCAAAAGACAGAGCAGCAGCGTAGTAAATGCCGCAAGATTACGCTTTTGGCGCATATTGACCAACAGCCGGCGATAAAGCGGCGCAAACATGAGGGCCAGAACGGCTCCCCAGAAAACCGCGCCATAGTACGGCCGGAGAAGCCATGCAAACGCAATGGAAACCGTAATTAACAGAAGAAGAAATGTTTTTTGCTGAAGATCATGATGATTCATAGACGGTCCGGTGGCGAAATAATAGATCTCGGTTAAGTCACAATCCGAATCCTACCTGAACCCAGACAGGAAAATACTTTTCCGGGCAGAATGTTTGTCACTACATATTTCAAAATCCCGAATGGCGCGCATGTGGGAGAATTCGTTCTTATCGATTGATGAATTTGAGGAAAAATCAAGTGTTACAGCAAAGCCCCGGACCGGAACATATCAACAATCTGGCTTTTCGTTATCCGCGCGTATTGAGCATTGCCGGCTCCGACAGCGGCGGCGGTGCGGGCATCCAGGCTGACTTGAAGACATTTTCGGCGTTGGGCTGTTTCGGCATGACAGCCATTACCGCCATCACCGCGCAAAACACCTGTGGCGTCAATGCGATTCATGCAGTACCAGCCGACATGCTGGCCAAGCAGATCGATGCAGTTGTCACCGATATCGGAGTCGATGCCGTCAAGATCGGTATGCTTCATGACCCCGATGTCGCAAGTGTGGTGGCGCAGGCGATCAAACGTTATCAATGGCAACGGGTGGTGCTCGATCCGGTCATGGTCGCCACCAGCGGTGACCGCCTGATCGCCGAAGAAACAATCGGGGTACTTGTGCGAGAACTCTTTCCCTTGGTCACGGTAATTACACCCAATCTTGATGAAGCGGCGTTATTGCTGGGACGCCCGCTTCATGATGAAACCGAGCTGGAAGGCGCGGCGGCGGATTTAATCAGGCTGAATACGCAAGCCGTGCTGCTGAAAGGCGGACACTTGCCTGGCACGAACATCGTGGATCTGTTGCTGCAGGCCGGCCAGACGCCTGTGTGCATGTCCAGCCGGCGGATCGAAAGCCGCAATACGCACGGCACAGGCTGCACCCTATCTTCGGCGGTTGCATGCTATCTGGCGCTCGGGCATGAGCTTGCCGATGCCGTACGGCTGGCGCGCAACTATGTTTATCAGGCGATTGCGCAAGGAGCCGACGTCAAAACGGGCAATGGCCATGGACCTTTGAATCATGCGCATGCGCCGCTGCCAATGCAGAAAATTCCTTTATCGGGGAATTAAAATGGTTCACCGTCGGCTTGGAAGGCAGCGAGGCAATCTCAATCCGATTCTTTTTTTGATGCGTCGGTTTGATTGTCTTGTTGTCCAACCTCCCCATTTCCGTTCTGATTCACGCGTCTGTCTGCCGTTTCTCTCGGTGCCAGACGGCGCTCGGCCATGCGTCGTTCCCTGAATTTCTTCAAGTCGTAGCTCGCCGCTTCAAAAAGATTCTCCGGTCGTGTCATTGTCTTGCCTCATTAATGGATTGAGAGCTTAAATCAGTCTATGGCGCTGCAGTTGCAGCCATTTGAGTTCAAGCAAAAATCAGCTCCGGTCAATCACGTTCCAATCAGCTTAAATAGCTGCCCATGCATTTACTTGCTCATCGGTATAATCCCATGACGCCGTTCTTGCCGAAGTACCTGACTTGTTCACCTCATGGATTCCCTCACCCAGATCGTTCTCGGAAGCACCGTGGCCGCATTGGCTGTACCAGCTCGACATCGCCGCAAAGCGCTGCTTGCAGGCGCAGCGCTCGGCACCCTGCCCGATCTCGACGTGGTCCCGCTGATATTGATTGGCGCCGACCCGGTCACCAATGTCACCTGGCATCGCGGACCTTCGCATTCGCTGCCGGTGCTGGCGGTCGCAGGCCTTCTGTTCTGGCTGCTGCTGCGCCGTTGGTGGGCGCCGGTCAGGGAACAGCCGATACGATGGCTATGGGCAATTCAGCTCGCCCTACTCACCCATCCATTGCTGGATGCGTTCACCGTATACGGCACGCAGTTGTTCTGGCCTTTGCCGTCACCGCCCGTCATGGGCAGCACTATCTTCATCATCGATCCGGTTTATACCCTTCCCTTGCTGATTGGGTCGCTGGCCGCCTGGTGGCTGAAAGAGCAGCGAGCGGCACATGTCCTGCTGGTCGCCGGAGTAGCGTTAAGCACGGCCTACCTGGGATGGTCGGTGGCAGCCAAGATGATGGTCGAGCAAGCGGCGGAACAGGTTCTGGCAAAGCGGGGGTTGCAGGACGCGCCGCGCTTCTCGGTGCCCATGCCGTTCAATACGCTGCTGTGGCGCGTAGTGGTCATGACGCCGGATGGCTTTCTTGAAGGCGAACGTTCACTGGTTGCAGATCAGGGTCCAATGGCCTTCCGGCACTATCCCAGCGACCGGTCTGCCCTGAATGCCGTTGCCGTGCATGCGTCCGTACAGCGGCTCATATGGTTCACCCATGGCTTCATGAAGGCCGAGCAGCACGACGGCCGACTGGTGTTGTCCGACCTGCGCATGGGCGTGGAACCGGACTACAACTTCCGCTATGTCGTGGCCGAGAAGGACGGCAATGGCAGCTGGCGCAGCATTCCGGTCGAACAGCCGGACTGGCCCCTGCAACAGCGCCGTCATCTTGCCGGCCTGTGGAAGAGGATCTGGCATGAGCCGGATCCGGGCGCGCCCAATACCGCTGGGCCAAGGCCCTGATTTCGTGAATTTGCGAGGTGAAACATGAAGTTGAAGATGGCTCAAAATTCGCTCTTTGCGATCCTGCTGCGTTCGCCGTGGTGGATCAGCATCGCCATTGCAGCGTTGATCGTCGTGATCGCGCGGGCCGCCCTGCGCGACCAGTTTGTACTCTATGGCGTCTTCGCGGCTGCGCCCTTCATCGTGATCGGCATTATTGCTGCATGGAAGCAATTGCGGGCACCAAGCGCGGCGCGCGTTGCAGACACACTTCAGACGGTTCGTTCGATGTCATGGCGGGAATTCTCCAATACCATGGAGAATACATTCCGTGACAACGGGTATGAAGTCACGCGACTTGACGGCCGCGAAGCCGATTTCGCCATCATCAAGGCAGGTCGTACCGCGTTGGTCAGTTGCAAACGCTGGAAAGCAGCGAGCAATGGCGTCGAACCGCTACGCGACCTGCACGCTGCCATGGATGCGAGGGGGGCACAGGAAAGCATCTTCGTTACTACCGGCGAAATCTCCGACAATGCGCGGCGATTTGCCGTCGAGCAGAAGATTCGTGTGATACTTGGAGCGGAACTGGCGCAACTGTTGCATAAAGCAGGACGTGCAACGAAAGAATCTTCATGACGGTTGACGGCATGTCCGGCTTATCGCAAGCGCCCACCGTTTTCTTCCATATCTGACTTTCCGATCAGCGACATTTATCTGTTCCGCCAACGGACAGACCGGCATCGACGCATGCTGCAATAGGAATGCGCGGTCCTTGCATGGCCTTGCGAAGATGCCGCCGGATATTGGCCCGCCGGTTTTCATCCTAAAAGAGTATTGCAGTTACGCCCCTGCATCTTGATAGATGCGCTCGACAAAAATCCTGCCGAAATTAGCGAAAGCTGCCTCAACAACATAGTTGCGCTCGCAACCAAATGGGCCTATAGTTGTGCGCGCAACCAGTTTTTTGGAGACTTTTGATGCCTCTTCCCTCTCCCCGACAACCGGCCTCGTTGCCGGTGCTGATTGCCGGTGGCGGCCCCGTCGGATTGACGCTCGCCGCATTGCTGGCGGAACAAGGCGTGGCTTCGCTGGTGATCGAAGCTGATGAAGGCTATTGCACCGGCAGCCGCGCGATCTGCATGTCGCGCCGCTCGCAGGAAATTCTTGGCTGGGTCGGTGCAGATAGGCCGCTGGTCGCCAAGGGATTGCCATGGGTGGGCGGACGCAGTTATTTTCGCAATAGCGAGGTATTGCATTTCCTCATGCCCAGCGAGCCAAGCGAGCGCTTTGCCCCGATGGTCAACATCCAGCAATACTATATCGAGCAGTATGCGCATGAAGCGATGCAGCGCCGCGCAGACCTATGCGAAGTGCGCTGGTCGACGAAGGTGGCAGCAGTGCGACAGAGCGCTGAAGGCGTTGAAGTCGATATCGATATGGCCGACGGCAAGCGCGAAACTCTGCGCGCCGCATGGCTGGTCGCCTGTGATGGCGGGCGCAGCACAGTGCGCGAGCAGCTCGGTCTGCAGTTGCAAGGCATGCAATACGACGGCCGCTACGTGATCGTCGATATCGAACAGGAAACCAGGCGCGAGGTCGAACGCCTTGCCTGGTTCGATCCGCCGTCCAATCCAGGCTCAACCATCCTGATGCACCGCCAGCCCGATAATGTCTGGCGCATCGATTATCAGATCCGCGACGATGAAGATCCGGTCGAAGCGGTCAAGCCCGAAAATGTGCTGCCACGCGTACAAAGCCATCTCGAAATGATCGGCGAGACCGCGCCCTGGGAGCCGCTATGGATCTCTATCTACAATGCCAAGTGCCTGACGCTGAACAGCTATCGTCACAACCGCGTTCTGTTCGCCGGAGACGCGGCGCATTTGGTCCCGATCTTCGGCGTGCGCGGGCTCAACTCGGGTCTCGACGATGCGGCGAATCTGGCATGGAAGCTTGCTTTCGTGCTGCAAGGGCGGGCCAGCGACTCGCTGCTCGATTCCTATTCGGTGGAACGCGTTCATGCCACACGCGAAAACCTTGCCTACGGAGCTAAAAGCACCGAATTCATGGCGCCGCCGGATTTCGGCTTCAAGCTGATGCGCGAAGCGGCGTTGCGCCTGGCTATAGAGGATGAGCATGTGCGGCCTCTGGTGAACCCCCGTCAATCGACGCCGATCCGTTACCTTGGCTCGCCATTGAACGTGCCCGCGCAGGACGATGCTTTCAGCGGCGGCGCTCAGGCCGGCGATACCGCACCGGAGGCTGTGATGCAAGCGGTAGGCGGCGCGGGTCATCTTACCCGATATTTTGGCCGCGACTTTGTTGCACTGTATTTCAGCGAGCGCACTTCGCTGCCGGAGCAGCTTGCCCGACTGCCTGTCGAAGCAATTCGCATCGCACGCGATGGCCATCCCGATTCGAAAACTCTGGTCGACCACCTTGGCCAGGCATGGAAACGCTACGATGCGCATGAAGGCACACTGTACCTGATCCGGCCCGACGGCTATGTGCTTGGCCGCTGGCGTGAGCCGAATTGGCCAGATGTGACGGCCGCGGTTGCACCGTATCGGGCAAACCCCGAACCGCTCGCTGCCCACCGGCGCGCTTCAACCACGGAGACTCGATAATGACCGACCATGACCTCGACCAGTCCTATACCGCGCTGAGCAAGGCGCTGACCCGTGTCGGTGAAGACAAGGCCGCACTGTTCCTGGCCACGCTCAGCCTCGCGCTGCTCGCGCGTGAAGCTGATGCCAGCACGGTATTGCCGCTGATTGCCCAGGCTGAACGCCTGGCGCTGTCGTGAGCGGCAGCAAGAATATTCAGCAGCACTTCAGTAGCACCATTTACATTAATTACGGAGACTCAAATGAAACTGCCCATGATCACCCGCCGTGCCTTCACCGCTCTGGCCCTCTCGCTGCCGCTCGCCGCGCTTGCCTTCCCAACACAACCCATCGAATGGGTGGTGCCCTATTCGGCCGGCGGCGGCTCCGACGTAGTGGCCCGCACCCTTGCCGCGGAAATGGCCAAGACGCTTGGGCAGCCGGTGATCATCAACAACAAGCCTGGGGCTGCTACCAACATTGGTGCTACTTACGTCGCTCAAGCCAAGGCGGATGGCCATGTAGTATTGACAGCAGACACCGGCACGCTTGCAGCCAACCCTTCGCTCTACAGCAAGTTGCAATACAACGCTGAAAAGGATTTCGCCCCGGTGGGCTTGATGGCCCGCTTTCCGATGATCCTCGTAGTGAATCCGCAGGTACCGGCGAAAGACCTCAAGGAATTCATCGCCTGGGCAAAAGCGCAGCCGAACCCGGTCAATTACGGCACGCCAGGCGCCGGCAGTCCGCATCATCTCGCAACGGAATTGTTTAGCGAAGTCAGTGGTTTGAAGTTCGCCCATGTGCCATACCGGGGAGCGGCCCCGGCCGTGCAGGATGTCATCGGCGGCCAGGTGCCGTTCATGTTTGTCGACACGGCCAGCGGTTCGGCGCATATCGCAGCCGGCAAGCTCAGGGCGATCGCCATTGCGAGCCCTGCACGGGTAAAGAATTTCGACACGATTCCGACTCTTGACGAGCAAGGTTTCAAGGGATTCGAAGCCTATGCATGGCAAGGCCTCGTGGTGCCGGCAAAAACTCCGGCGGAAGTGGTGAACGCGCTCAACAAGTCGCTGCTCAAGGCACTGGATTCGGCGGCCGTGAAAACGCGCTTCCAGGCTCTGGGCCTGGAAGCGATTCCGAGCACCCCGCAGCAGATGGCCGACTATGCGAAAACCGAGCGCGAAAAATGGGGCAAGGTGATCCGCACCAAGAACATCAAGCTCGACTAAACCATGACCACTGGCAAAACGTCAACGGAGTGCGCCGCCGGCTGCGCGGCCGATAATCCGATCCGGCTTGATCGCACGCTGACCTACCGGCTGCATCTGCTGCACAAGCTGAGCGACCGCGACAGCCAAACCGCTTATCTCAACGATGCCGGCCTGCCGATAAGCGAAGGCCGTTGCCTTGCCGCAATCGGAACGTTTGCACCGCTTTCGGTCAGCGATCTCGCGCGACGGGCCAACCTCAACAAGGGGCAAGCAAGCCGCGCTGCGCAGGCGCTGGTCGATCAGGGACTGGTGCAAAAGCAAGCGAGCGGAACTGATGGCCGGGGCGTGGTGCTGACGTTAACGCGCAAGGGCGCGCAAACCTGGCAACGGGTGATGCAGGTGATTGCGCGCCGCAATGATGAAATCTTCGGCTGCCTGAGCGCAGCCGAGCTCGAACAACTCAGTCGCCTGTTTGACCGCATGATCACGCATGCCCGGCGCAGTGGCGGTGACGCGGAAGATGACGGCGAATGACATACAACGGGGAACGACCGCAATGAAAAAATCCAGCCCGCGATACCAGTCCGGATTCGGCAACCATTTTGCCAGCGAAGCCGTCGAAGGCACATTGCCCGTAGGCCGCAACAGTCCACAGCAGGTTGCGCACGGTCTCTACGCCGAACTGCTCTCAGGAACCGCTTTTACCGCACCGCGTGCCGAGAACCTGCGTACGTGGTTGTATCGCCGGCAACCTTCGGTAGTAACCGGCGCCTACCATTCGCTGACCCATCCCTATCTCAAAACGGGGGCGAAACAGGGCGTGCCTACACCGCCGAATCCGCTGCGCTGGCATCCGGTTGCCCTGCCGGATCATCCGCTCGATTTTGTCGAAGGCCTGCGCACCATCGTTGCCAACGGCGATGTCGAGGCGCAGACCGGCATGGCTGCGCATTTGTATCTCGCCAATTGCTCGATGACCGACAGTGCATTTGTCAATGCCGACGGCGAGATGTTGCTGGTGCCACAGCAA
>WUUC01111825.1_pt1 | contig 10772 bp, 10 predicted proteins | sample 6278441 | NCBI WGS metagenome assembly WUUC01 (sample SAMN13675441, study PRJNA597444) | soil metagenome | isolation source: soil | place: USA: Washington | collected 2017-10 | reverse complement strand
CAGGCGCGCGGGTTCGCAATGGATGGTAGTCGACCACGGAAGCCAACATCGCCATGACACGCCCTCGACGCACTGTGGTGGCTCTCATCGTAGTCGCGGCCCTGACGCTGCTGATCGCCCTTTTGGTTCGGAGCCCATCGCATCCGCGGGCTGTCGGCCCAGCGGCGGCGGTCACGAGCTCCTTGCGCGCTGCGCAGCGCGATCTAGCGAGCCGCTTCGGCGCACAACCTGCAGCGGACGCTGCGCTCTCGGGAAGAGTGCACGCGGCCGCGGGTGCGGTGGCCGGCGCGCTGGTCTGCGCTGCGTGTGCAGGCTGCGAAGGTACGTCGGCCGCGGCTGCGCCCTGCACGACAAGCAAAGACGACGGCGCGTACGCGTTCGATGAGCTTTTGCCTGGCGCTTACGTCGTGCATGCGACCGCTGCCGGTTTCGTGCCCGGCTCGGCGGCAGGCGGTGATCCGATCGCGCTCGTGGCCGGCGAGGCCCGCAGCGGCGTCGACGTTGCGCTTGAAGAAGGCGGCGCACGCCTTGCGGGTCACGTGATCGACGCGACCGGCGGCCCCGTTCCGCACGCCCGCGTGCGAGCCGTGCGCCTGATCGATCCGCGCGTCTCGCTCGACGTCGAGACGGACGACGCAGGTCGCTTCGAGCTCTCGCTGCGCCCCGGCTTCATCCTCGTCGTGGCCGAGGCCGAAGGCTATGCGCCCGCGCGCGTCGACGCGGTGGCACCGCGCGGCGATTTGACGTTGATGCTGACGCCCGCTGCCGAGATCGCGGGCACCGTCGTTTCTGCAAGCGATGAGCGACCGGTGGCTGGCATCGAGGTCCGGGCCGTGCCGCTGCGCAACCGCAGCACGGCGGTGTTTCGGAGCGCGCTGAGCGACGCGCAAGGCAAGTTTGCGATCCGCGGTCTAGTGCCTGATGCGTACCAGCTCGTTGCAAAGGGCGGGCGTTACTACGGTGAATCGCAGGAGATCATCGAGCTCGGCTTCACGCAGCGCGTGGTCGACATGCGCGTGCACGTGGAGGCAGCGGCCGAGGTGATCGGTCGTGTGATCGAAGCGGGCGGCGCGCCGTGCCAGCAAGGCTTCGCGAGCTTGGGAGGCCCCGATCCGCAGGCGCCGCTGCCGATCGACGAAGCCCCGGGCGTTGCAGAGCTTGCACGCTCCGTCGGGCCCGAGCAGGTCGCCGACATTCAAGCCGATGGCACCGTGCACTTTCAGGGCGTACCGCCGGCCGACTACTTCGTGACCATCCGCTGTCGCGAACGCGTGCTGCGCGAAGGCCCGCGCTTCATCGAGGTGCGCGAGGGAGCGTTGACGGGCTTGACTTGGACGGTCTCGACCGGCGCCTCGCTGCTCGTGAAGCTCGTCGACGCTCAGCACAAGTCGCTGCCTGCGACGCGCTTCATGCTGACCCGGCCTCGCGGCAGCGATCAGCGGCGTCCCGTCACCGTGTTCACCACCGATGGCGCCGGCCAGTTCTTGCTGAGCGGCGCGCGCGCCGGGATCTACGGCGTCGGGCGCTACGACGGCCAAGTGCGCGAACCCGAAGTCACCGTGGAGGTGCGCGAAGAAGCGTCCACCACCGAAGTCGAGCTCGTGGTCGAGGGCTCCGGCACTATCGTGGTCGAAGCCAAGACGACGGCTGGCGTGCCAGTCAACGATCTGCGCGTGAGCGCCAGCGCAGTGCCTCTTGGTCCGGTCGTCGACGCTGTGCCCGTAACCAAGGTGCCCGCGGAGGTGCTCGGAGACGGGCGCTTTCGGATCGGACCGTTGCTCGCCGGGCACTACGTGATCAGCGCGGACGACGGCATCAACCCAGGAGTGCGCAGCGGCGAAGGTGAGCAAGACGAGATCGTCGTGCGCGACGGTGAGGTGACGCACGCCGTGCTCGTGTTCGACCGAGGCGGATCGATCCGCGGCGTAGTGCTCGACGGATCCGGAGCGCCCGCGCCCGACGTCTGGGTGAGCGCGGAGCACTCGGCCAGCAGCCCCGCTGCTCCGTCGCTCGTCGCCGGGCTCAGCGGTGCCAGCAAGCGCGTGCTCACGGATCTCGAGGGCCGCTTCACGCTGGATGAGCTCGCCGCGCAGGCGCGCTACACGGTCCGCGCGCTCGATCCCCACGGCGCGGCGGTCGTTGCGCGCGATGTCGCACCGTCCGATCCGCTGGAGCTGCGCTTGCTTGCTCCGGGCTCGATCGCAGGCGTGCTCGTAGATCGATCGGGTCAACCGATCACGCAGTTCGGCGTGCTGATCAAGAACCGCGACACGGGCAGCGGCCTGCAACGCAACGTCTCCGACGTTCGCGGATATTTCAGCGTGTATGAGATCGCGCCCGGCCCGATCGATGTGACGTTCTGGACGGCGTCAGGGGAGAGCACGACGCGCGCGTTCGAGCTCGCGCCAGGTCAGCAGCTCACCCGTCTGTCGGTCGTGCTGGAGGAAGAGTCGGCGCTCGCCGCGACTGCAGATCCGGCGGAGCCGCAGGCGACACCATGAGGTTGGCGCTCCACGGTGGAGTGTCGAAACGCGAGATGGAAACGACATGCACAACAAACCCATTGTGAAACTGCTGTTGATCGGCCTGACTGGCCTCGTCGCACTTCTTGGGACCGCATGGACCGCGCAGGCGGTCAATCCGAACGGAGGCGCGCACACCTTCTTTGCAGCCACACCCATGAACTCGAGCTACTCGTCACCCACGAGCAAGCGCGTTAACTGGACCGCGCACGTGAACTCGATCGGTTGCGGTATCGACCCCACAAGCGTCGTACCCAGCGGCACGCAACATAACTTCTATATGGAGATGATCTGCGGGTGCCTGGGCGGCGGAGGCAATCTGATCACGGGCAATGGCGCTAGCCATCCGCTCACGATCTTCGATGACCTCGTGTACGACTGCGGCGGCGTCCGCGGCCACGAGATGCTGTCGTATCTGCGCATCACGAACTGAAGGCGTCACTGAAGCCGTTGCGCCGGGGGTAGGCAGCAGAGTCGGGCTCGTGTGGACGGTTCTGCGAGCTACCCCGCGGCGTGATCTTTTGCAGCGTCGAGCACGCCGGGGCTCGGCTCGACAAGCTGACTAGCGCGCGTCGCTGGAGAGCAGCGGCACTGCCTCGAGCGTCACTTGCTTCAGCCGTGGTGGCGTCATGGCTTGCAGGGCGATCGCGGCGAGGCCGTACGGCAAGAAGACCTCGAATGAGCGGCTGGTGATCGCTTGCACCAGGCCGAAGATCGCGACGCTCTCGAACAACGCCCAGCGGATGATCGAGGCCGTGAGCACGAGCGCGGGCACCGAGGCTAAGCGTCGCTCTTCTGCCGATAGAGCTTGGAGCTGCGCTTGGTTCTCGCCGGAGTGTTGTGCTGGCGGCTGCTGCAGCCGCGCACGAATGCGATCGGGGCTCGTGAATTGGCGGTACATCACGATTCCTGTCGCCGCGTTCGCCGCTGCGAGCGCGGCGAACACCAGCGGCGGAAGCGGGAGCGTCGTCGCGGCTTCGCCGGCTTGGCTCGCGAGCAGGAACACCACCCCGCCATAGATCGCGACGCTCGCCATGAGCGCGAACCAGAGGATGTGGGCGACTCGGCTGTTGCGATCCAGCTGAGCCGAGAATTGCGGGCTGATGTTGGGCGTCATCCGTTGCAAGCTCCGATGCGCTGCGTGACGAACGACCGTATATCACCGCACTACCAGCCAAGGCGAAACGGCGCCGAGGAACCTTCAATACGTCAGAGCGCTTGCATGAATTCGCCGACGTCCGGAAGGCGCGACTGCAGCTGCTCGAGCTGGCTGCTGCGGTCCGCGCAGTGCAGCGTCTCTTCGAGCGCTGCGGTCGTCGCGTAGTTGACGATCTCCGTGCCCTTCGACTCTTGCAAATAGGTCGGCAGGCAGTCGAACAGAAACCCCGCGAGGTCGGCCGAACAAATGCCGGAGGCCTGCGCGATCGTCAGGATGCTCTCGCCATCCGCGTTCTTCAGATCGCACAGCTCGGTCATGACGAGGTGCCCTGCGTTTTCGATGCCGACGATGCGCTTGGGTGAGACCGAGCCGTCGTATCCGGAGCGCACCGCGTCATAGCTCACGACGGCGTCCGACATGCCGCCGAGAAACAGCACCGATTGCAGCGTCGAAGATGCGGTGACCGCGCCGCCGCCCGCGAGGGGCATGAGCAGCCGCACGCCGGGCTTGTCGCTCATTGCGGACGCGGCCGAAGCGCCCGCGCTGTGGCCCGCGATCGCGACGCGCGTCATGTCGAGCGTACCGGAAAGGAACGCGAGCTCGCCGCTCGCTGCAGAGAGCGCAGCGAGCATCGCGTCGACATCGCCGCTCAGATCCTGCGCGATGCCGCTGCCGGCGCACTGGCCGAAGCTAAAAGCGGAAAGGCTGTCGGCGAGATAGAGGCCATGGTGATCGGTGGCCGCGACGACGAACCCGCGGCTCGCCCAATGCGTCATCTGCGCTAGCGACGCGCTCCGGAACGCGGCCGTGCCGTGGATGTAGATCACGCCGGGGTACGGGCCGTGCTCGGTGTCGAGCGGCAGATCGCGATAGCAGTCGCAGCTCTGCAACGGAGTCTTTGCGTCGCTGATCTTGGCGCGCTCGCTCTCGGGCAACCACACGCGGATGTCATACGTGACCTCGCTCGCGCTCGATTCGCTGCCGAGCTCGGCCGGATACCAAACCTCGACGTCGAGGTTGCCGACGCGCACCGTGCGCACTCCCACGGGCCACGGACCGCGTGCCGCAGGATCTTCGGGCGGCTCGAGCAGCCGCGCACCGTCGCAACCAGCGACCTCCGGCGGCGGCCCTTCGCCGGCATCCGCGCTGCTGCCACTGCCGCCGTCGGGCGCTTCAGCGTCAGCGCCCCCGACGCCGCTCGCTCCGTTGCCGCCGTTGCCAGCGTTGCTGCCGGCATCCTCGCTCATCGCGCCCGCGTTTGCGCTTCCTCCCGCGCCCGCAGCGTTCGCTCCTCCCGCTCCACCGCCGCCAGCGCCGCCGCTGCCTGACGCATTCGTTCCGGCGGTGATCGGCGAGCTGTCGTTGCCCGAGCAGGCTGCAAGCAGAACCCAACACCCGAGCGCGATCCGCTTCACGATCCTTCCATAGCTCAGTTGTACGCGATCGAGAACACGAGGCTTAGCGCCGTGCCGATCCAAGGCTCGTCGATGCCGCGCAAGGAGCCGCAGCGCACGTACGAAAAGCGCAGGCCGGCGCCCACGGTGGCCGCTCGAGCATCGGGACCAACGCCCCAGTTCTTGCCAATTTCGAGCTGCAGACCGAAGCCTGGCTTCGCATTCTCCACGACGCCGAGATCGCTGGTGATGCTCGCAACCGCGAGCGCGAGCGTGGCGCTGCCGTACCAGTCGTACGGCATGAGGTGGTAGCGAGCGCCGGCGCCCAGCAAGCCGAAGTATGCAGAGCCGGCGTTCGCGGTGTCGGCGCTGCTCGCGTGGTTGAGCGCGAAGCCGCCCAAGCGACCGTAGAGGATCAGGTCATCCATGGCGGTGGTGCCGACATCCAACATCACGCCGCCGCCGAGGCCGCTGGTGCGCGTGCGCTCGACTTCCAGATCGCGCGTCGCGCTCGCGAAGCCGAGCTGCGCCGACAGACGGACCGAGAAGCCGCGATAAGCCTCGCGTTCGTAATCGTGAGCCGCAGCCTCGCGCGGCCAGTTCTCGACCGACACCGGCGGGCCGCCCAGCGCCACGCGCGACGGTTCGGGCGCAGGCGCAGGCGGCTCGGGCGCAACGTGGACGGGCGCATCGGTTGCGGGCGCGACGCTCGGCTCACTCGGCGCATCGCTGACCGGCGGCGCGGGCGCAGCAGCGGGAGCAACCGGAGCTGCTTGCACCGGGGCGGGTGCAGCTTGCGGGATCTGTGTCGCTGCCGACGGCGCGGGCGCAGGTGCGGGCACGGGTGCAGGCGTTGGTTCTGTTTGCACCGGCGCGGGCGCAGGCACCGCTTCGGGTGGCGCGGGCGTCGGCGCTTGCGCGAAGGCAGCGTTGTCCACTGCCATTGCGCCAAGGGCCACCAGCGCCGCTAGCACGAGCCTTCGTGATCGCATCGAACGCAAACCTGACACGAGCTTGCGTTGCGCGCTCGAACCTTACAGAAGAGTCGTGAGCCATCACGGCTCACGCTCTGGGGGTAACGCATGGCTCACGAATCAGGCCGCGCTCGGCGTGCGTGGTTGAAGCGTTTGGCGCGGCGCACGCTGGCCGCGTCGGCAGCCTTCGCACCTGCAATAGCCCATGCCGAGGACAGCACGTTCGGAGGCGGCGCGTTCATCGGCTATCACTTTGGCGAGGGCTCGCCCGTCGAGTGGGGCTTCGAAGCGTTTGGCACGCGCGTGCTGAACGAAGCGAACGAGCTGCGGTGCAATGCCGAAGAGCAGATGCGCTACGGCGTCGGGGGGTTTGTTCGCGCGTCGTTCGTGGGGATCGAGGATGTGCGGCTCACGCTGGGCGGACACGCAGGCGGTGAGGTGAACGATGAGCCGCTGTTCGCGCTCACAGGCGAGCTCGGTGCGAGCTATCGCTTCGGCGAGCACAGCGGCTTGGGCCTCCACACCGGCGCGATCGCCGAGACGTTCCTCTTGAACGCGGCCGCGCGCTATCAGTGGCTGCGCAACGATGCTTGGGTCGGCGGCGGCGTACGCGTCATGGGCACCTACGGCGACTGGACGACGGCGCCGTGCCCGACTCCGGGTCGTCCGCTGCGCGTCGAAGGCGGCTTGCTCGAGCTCAGCACGCGCGCCGAGGTTGCGACGGGCTCTTCCAACGCCGGCGCGCGCATCGCAGCCGTGGGTCGCGGCTTCGAGCGGGACGCCCAGCTCGAGCACGCATCGGTGCCCGCGTTCTTGCAGCTCGCGACCGAGCTCGCGCGCGCCGGTGCGCCGCTGTCACTCGTGCAACGCGCGCTCTCTGCAGCGAGCGACGAGGTGCGGCACGCCGCGCTGTGTACGCAGCTCGCGGCGCGTCACCTCGATGCGTGCTCACCGCCTTTGCTGCCTGCGCTCGCCGCGCGCGTGCCGATCGCGAGCCAAGCCAGCGTGGTGCGGCTCGCTGTCGAGAGCTGGCTCGACGGTTGCGTCGCGGAAGGCCGTGCGGCCGCGCTCGCCGCGCGCGCGGCACAGCTGGCGAGCGATGCACAGGCGCGTGCCATCCAACACGCCATTGCCCACGACGAGCACAGGCACGCCGAGCTGGCGTGGTCGATCCTGAGCTGGGCGCTCGCGTTGGGCGGCGATGAAGCACACGGCGCGGTCAGCGCGTGCCGCGACGCGGCTGCCAGCACGGCGAGCGCTGAGCCGGAAGGCCTCGAAGCGCACGGTCGCCTAGGCGCGCGCGCCATCGACGCCGTCGCAGCGCGGCATCACGAGCTGAGCCGTACGCGCCTGTGCGCGCTCTTGGCTAGGGCCTAGCGAAGCGCGCTTAGCCAAGCGCGTCGCGATCAGCGAAAGCGGACCGGTACGCGCAGGCTGTCCGCGTGCTCGGGCAAGCCGGACGCGTTGGCTTTGTCGAGCACGAGCACGCCCTCGGTCGACGCGGCTGGCTCGAACTTCAGCTCGGCGCTGAAGGGGACGAAGCTCTCCGTCATCCACTCCCCTGCGGCCTGCGCGTAGCCCTGCGCGAGCGTGTTGCCGTCGGTGTCGAGCAAGCGCACCGGGAAGTTTGCTTCGAAGTACCAAGTGCCGCGTGCTTCGCCGCGCACGACGAGTGGGCTCGTCACGACGGCGCCGCTCTGCGGCTCGTGCACGCGCAGGAGGTCGGGCTTTTCGGCGACGGCGGGCTCGGTCGGCGAAGCGCTCTGCGGCGCGGCCGGCGCCGGGCTCGGCGACGAGGCACAACCGAGGAGCAGCATTGCAAGAATAAGGAGGGCACGGAGCATGCGGAGAGCTATGCCCGAGTCTCGACCGATTGCACAACTTCACGCGCACGATCACTCGCCGGCGCGGGCCCGTGCGTGCGCTGGGTTCATCGAGCGGCCGAGGCTTGGACTCCGGGTTCGTCCTGTGCACCGCCCAAGAACCCGATCAGCAGCGGCGCCATGACGTCGGGCGCGGCTTGATGTGCTTGGCCCTTGAGTGTTTGACGCTGTGCCTTCGGGATGAGCTCAGCGATCCGGTCGGCGGTCGGGCCCATGAAGGGCAAGCTCTTCTCCCCATTCATCACCAACGTGGCGACGCTGATCTGCTTGATGGTGTCGGGGACTTGCCCGTCTCCTAGAACTGCGTAGTCGTACGCCAGGGTGAAATCGACCTTCTTGATCGCATCCCATTCAGGAGAGCCCCTCATGGATTCGAGAGCCTGAGGCGGAGTGCCGATTGCAGAGAGAAAGAACTCGGCTGCCTCACCAGGCTCGCCCGTTCGCACGAGCCGCTCGACCCCTTCCTTCTGCTCGTCGAACTCTCGTTCGTCTTGCCCATAGGGTGTATCGAAGACGGCGAGCCTCGACACCTTCGCTGGACCGAGCTGGGCGGCCGCCTGCAGTGCCAGCGCGGCCCCAGACGATGCGCCGTAAACGTAGGCGCGATTGCCTGCCTGCTCGATCACCGCGCTAAGGTCTTCAATCTCGCGAGCGACGGCGTACGGCTTGTTGTCGCTGCTATCTCCACGACCACGCCGGTCATATGTATAGACCGTGAAGTGATTCGCGAGCTTGCTTGCAAGGGGTTTACCGCCGTCGCGCCGAGACAAGGCACCGCCCACGATGACGAGCGGCGGACCGCTGCCAGCTTTTTCGAATGCGATCCGGGTTCCATCGTTGGAGGTCGCAAAGGCCAGGTCGGCCTGTGCATTGGATTGAGTGTTGGTCGGCACCGTGCCTCCTCCCGTTGCGACAGGCTCGTCGCTCGTTGCACACGCCGTGGCTACTACTAGCGAGATGGCCATAAAGTTTTTCATGGCGCCCGCTGCAGCAAGCGACGTGCCCCATCGGGCAGCGCGATTCCCTGCGCATTGCGCGGCAAATTCCTGAGAGCTCCGTGCGCTCGTGCCACATCGAGGCATGCGTCGTCGTGGCAAAGGTCGACTACCCATTGCGCGGGGGAACCGGCTTGCGCGCTGAGCGCTGTCGTCAGCGCGACTCCAACGACCAATGGCTGGTCCTCTCAGAACGTCGCGGAGAGGCTCAGGCCGAACGCACTCGGTCCCACCGAAGGCGCCACGCGGAGCGTGGTCGGGGGCGCGGCGGCAGATGCCTGCTCATACTCGCGCTGGGTGCGCTCGTAGAACGACTCGCCGGTGAGCATCGCGATCGCTTGCCACGTGCCCAACACGAGATACGTGCCGCCGAGCACGCCGGCGACGAGGCGGCCATCGTCGGTGAAGTCCGCAACGCCTGCCGCGATCGCGATGATCCCTGCGCCACCCACGGCGAGGCCGATGGACTGCACGCCTGCAACGACGCGTTGGTAGCGCGCGATATCCACTTCGGCTCGCACCTCCGCTTCGAAGCTCGCGAGCGAGATGCGATCGATCGGGCCAGCTGCGCGAGCTGCTCGAAAGCGTTTCAAGCGCGGCTGATCCGTCGTCTCGCGCCCGATGCCGTGAAGGGTGTTTGCGAGCAGGCCGCCACCCAAGCCGATCAGCGCGCCGCTCACGAGCGCGCGGCCTTCGCCGACGCCCATCTCGGCGCCGTCGATGGCCACGTAGAGGCCCACGAACAGGTGCGCGCCTGACAAAAAGAACCCGTACACGATATCGACTGCGGAGATCGCGGTGTGGTCCGCGAGCTTCTCCAACATGGCGTCGAGCCGCGCAACCTCCGCTGCGGACGGCACATTGGGCGGTGCCCACGCGATCGGGGGCGCGATGGTCGCTGCCGGAGCAGCCTCGGGCGTCGGAGCTGACGTCGGCGTCGGCGCAACCTCGGGCGTCGCTGGTGGAGCAGCCTCGGGCGCCGGCGTCGGAGCGGGTGCCGGTGCCGGTGTTGGAGCGGGTGCCGGCGCCTGCGCGCAAGCGCTCGATGGCAGCGTTGCGCACGACGCGAAGAGCACCACGACACAGCCCAATAGGGAGATCGAAACACGCATTGGCATCACCCGTCCGACTCGCAGCGAGCTTGTAAGAGATCCGGGAGGCGCGCATGAAGCAAGAAAAGGTGCGCCATGTCTTTTAATGTCTACGACCTATCCGCCGGCGTGTTCGTCCGGGGACTGACCAACTTGAAAGCGCTGTTGACGAAGGCCCAAGCCCATGTCGCTGCCAGAGGCGGCGATGAGGCGGCGCTCCTCGAGGCGCGGCTCGCTGCGGAAGATCGCCTGCGCGGCATTGCAGCGGACCCGCGTGACCTGCACATGTACACGCTCGCTGCTCAAGTCCACTGGGCCGCGGAGGGCGCCAAGTTGGCGATCGCACGCTTGCTGAGCACGCCAGCCGTGCCGGCCGCCAGCGATGCGAAGAGCTTTGCGGACCTGCACCAACGCCTCGATGCGACGATCGCGTATCTCCGAGAGATCCCGCCGAGCGCTCTCGAAGCCGGCCTCGATCGAACGATCGTGATCGAGCACCCTCGTGGCTCGATGAGCTCGAGCGGCGGCCAGTTTCTGCTCGCCTTCGCGATCCCTCACTTCATCTATCACGTGAGCAGCGCCTACAGCATCCTGCGCAACCAAGGCGTGCAGCTCACCATGGGCGACTTCTTGGGAAGCTGGGGAACGAGCTGAGCCGAAGGACTCGATCGGCACGAGCAAGCGCGCGCTCAGCCGCGATCGAGCTTCGCCAGCTGGCCGGGGATCTCGCTCAGCAGCTCGCGCGCAAGAAAGC